>Ga0315904_10000259_pt1 | contig 86507 bp, 100 predicted proteins | sample LakEriMetagenome_6_FD_203529 | JGI IMG/M metagenome (GOLD analysis project Ga0315904, IMG submission 203529) | Freshwater fungal communities from buoy surface, Lake Erie, Ohio, United States - Buoy 12 MA120 | ecosystem: Environmental > Aquatic > Freshwater > Lake | place: USA: Lake Erie, Ohio...
CCTGAAAAATCTATAAAACTAACATTTTTAAACAAATATAATGAATTATTACCATTTAGGTTAAAGTTAAGTCCAAACGCATTACATGTTCCATCCGTTCCAGTTACAGATGATAAACCTGGTTGAATAGTAATATTACTAGTAAAATTACCAACATAAGTACCTGCTTGACACGCTGTAACCAATGGAGTATTTGTCGTAATAACATTATTGCTTATATTAGTAATAATAGCAATCGTATTGATTATTCCTCCAGTATTTGATGCATATAAAAAATTTGTAGGAGCCTCTGTGATGATTCTATCTCCAACCTCCCAACCTGTGCAATCGACTACTGATAGAGAGGTTGTGCCTGTTGAATGATTTCTATCCAACACTGCGTTTCTAACTTTAGACTTACCACAAAAAGTAATCGCTTGGTTTTGTAAATTATTATCTGGCGTAGTGCCTTTTCTGGAATGCAAACCATGTCTAACTGTGGTTGTGTTGCTGGGAGATCCAAGATATATACTAGCATTAACACCTGTTATGGGATCAGTTTCGGTTCCCCAATCAAACCAAGGCATTTGTGCTAATGTTCCGTAATTTACAGAAAATGAACCATTACAAGTAAGAGAAGTGGATACAGTTCTACTAGCTTTCAATTTTCCACCGGATAAACAAATAGCATTAGATAAGATATTTGCTTCGGTGTCAAACACTTCTTGGGTGGTACCATCTCCAAACATTCCATTAACATCATATTCAACAACTACACCAGCACCTCTGATAACAATTTTTTCGTTAGCCCCTGACTGCGGCGGTGCTCCAGCATCAGCAGTTGGAGAAAATGTGCCATTAGCAGCAGTTAACCAAATTGTTGCTGAACTCCAAAGACCAGATTGTTTAGAAATATACGTTGCCATGTTATAAAATTATTTTTTTGGTTGCTATGAGATTACTTAGCGTGGGGTTATTGAAATTTCCATAGAAAGAATCTTCGCTTCCATCAGTTGCTATGTATCTATAATATGTTTTGTCACTACCAGATGTACTAAATGTATAGTCATATACGTCTCCAGCTGGCAGGGAAACATTTAAGACTGGAGTTGTTTTATATCCTCTGACTAATGTCATCCAATCAAGTATTGTTCCTTGATAGAATTTTGCAGAAACAGTGTTTGTTACTGTTATATTGGTTGCTGTAAGATTAACAGAATTTGCACTAACATATGCATATGCTGTTTGCCAATTAGCTGAATTAGTTTGTATGAAAGTACTAGTATCTCCTCCTAATTCAATCCAAGTATCCTTTGCTGAGTTTAATTGGTATGCTTTATTTGTTTCTAAGTCAGTTACAATTTGCCCAGAATATCTTAATGGGTTTGTTAAATATGTTAATCTGGCTGATGTAGTTGTAAACACTTGATCTTGATCAAGTGGTCCACTGTACTGTCTTTCAAATTGTAATGGGAATAATAAACTAGCCATATTATATTGTTACGTTATATGTTGCTGCTTGTGTAAAAGCTGTAACCGGTGTATACTTATAAACTTTATAATTTGTAGCCGTATACGAATTAGCACCTTCAACTGAAACTGTACTGGATGTAAAGTTTCCCTTAACATCCGCATCAAAACCTTCTTCATATAAAACAGATGTTACGTTTCTTAATGAACTAGGATATGCAAAAACAACATTGGTCGTTCCTATCGGAATAGATATTGTAAAAGTTGATCCATTTGATGGGTTTAATAATGATCCAGCAAGACTTCTGATGTCAGAACTATTTGCTGCATTATTATCAACACCATAAAAAGCTTTTCTTCTACCATAAACTGGTGTTGAAACAACTATTGTATTAGATGCAAGAGGAGATAGATAGTTTTGACCTTTGCTATCAACTGGTTGTGGTCCGGTTGCATATGTAACGCTACCGTTAAATGTATTTGTTCCTTCTTGTATAATTGCAGCTGCTGATGTGTATGAAGATGTTGTTCCGTTATTTACACCAAGTATTATATATTGTGTTGCTGTTCCAGATCTATAATCTTGTAAAGTATTTGGATCCCAAATGCCAGAAACCGTTTTTCCTGTTATTGCACCTCTATTAAGATTTACTGTTAATGTAATTCCTTGAGTTCCTGCTTCAACATTTGTTCCAATACTAGAAGACATCGTGGCAGATGGTTCTGTTATTGTTGGGTAATACACTTTTGTTAACAACGTTTCAACAAATTGTTGGAATGAAGTATTCTTTGGAATAACTTGTGAAACTTCTATTCCACCAACAGTAACATCGGATGTAACTGGAGACGATAGTGATGTTGCTGTTAATGATGAATTTAATGAAGCAGATACAGAACTAAATTGTGTATATGTTTCTTGCCAAACACCAGAAGCGTTTTGATATGTTGTGGTTGGAAGAAGTGTTGCAGTAGTCAATGCAACATTTGTTTTATATGTATCAAAATCAGTTGTTAATACTAATTGACCTGTCAACGTATTAGTGGTTGTTGTCAATGTCAAAAGAGAAGATACTGAATTTAAAATTGTGTTGGTAACTAATGATGCAGAATTTGTGCTATATACAGTCGCATATGAATATGTCGTATCCCAATTAGCAGAAGTATTATTAACTTTTGTGTTAACTTCTAAAATATTTGCAGAATTGTTTTGAACAAATGTATTATTAGAAGAATTGAAAGAACTATTCAAGTTAACATATGAATAAACAGAATTCCAATTAGCAGATGTATTATTAACTCTAGAATTTACTTCAAGTATGTTAGCTGAATTATTGTTTACAAAAGTATTCGCAAAAGAGTTTAATGAACTATTTGTTTGATAAGAACTGTAAACAGAATTCCAATTTGCAGATGTTGTATTTACTCTTGTGTTTACTTCTAATGTATTAGCAGAATTATTACCAACAAAGGTTCTAGTTGCTAGTTCAAACGCACTATTTGAATTTGTATAAGAATAAACACTGTTCCAATTCGCTGATGTTGTATTAACTTTACTATTGACATCTAATATATTAGAAGAATTATTATTAACAAATGTTCTTGCTGCTAATTCAAATGCACTTGTGTTATTATTGAAACTATAAACAGAATTCCAATTAGCAGATGTGTTATTAACTCTTGTGTTAACTTCAAGTATATTAGCTGAATTGTTGTTTACGAAAGTATTTGCAAAAGAATTTAATGAACTATTTGTTTGATAGGAACTATAAACAGAATTCCAATTAGCTGAAGTATTATTAACTCTAGAATTTACTTCTAAAATGTTTGCAGAATTATTATTTGTAAATGTTCTTGTTGCTAGATCAAATGCGCTATTTGAATTAGTATAACTATATACTGAATTCCAATTAGCAGAAGTATCGTTAACTCTACTATTAACTTGGAGTATATTAGAAGAATTATTTTGTACAAATGTATTATTTGCTGTGTTAGTAGAACTGTTTAAATTGACATAAGAATAAACAGAGTTCCAATTTGCAGATGTATTATTAACTCTACTATTAACTTCAAGTATATTAGCAGAATTTGTATTTACAAATGTTCTTGATGCTAGATCGAATGCACTATTAGTATTTGTATAACTATAAACAGAATTCCAATTAGCGGATGTATTATTGACTCTTGATGAAACGTCAACTAAATTTGAACTATTTGAATTTACAAAATTTCTTACTTGTAATTCAAGACCGCTTATGTTATTTGTATAACTATAAACAGAGTTCCAATTTGCAGATGTATTATTAACTCTACTATTAACTTCAAGTATGTTAGCAGAATTGTTGTTTACAAAAGTTCTGGATGCTAAATCGAATGCACTATTTGAATTTGTATAACTGTAAACAGAATTCCAATTTCCAGTCAATGATTTTATGCTGGTATGTGTTTCAATTCCAATGTTTATGTTTGGTTGAATTATGCTTAATAATTCTTGCCCACCAGAAAGTATTCTACCACTTGTCCATATACTACCACTTGCACTTATCTGACCATTGACTGTGAAATCAACATTTGGACTACTTGTTTTAATACCAACACCGGGAAAATTTCCGTTTGCACCACCAACATGTAATACCTCAACGTTTTGATCTATATCATAAAAGGATGCAATGTCACCAGAACCGGTTTGACCAACATAAAGAGCCGGTCCATCTCCAACATGTACTACACTAAGTGCTGATGTTGTAGTATAATAAGTGTTAGCAAAATAAGTTCCACCTGTTGCTGACAATACACCATATATTGTTACATTGTTATTAAATGTTGTCTGTCCTGTTACTAGACCACCACTATTTGGTAAAAATTTAGAATCAACATAGTTAATTTTTGCATATGTACTGCTATTTGAATTATAAAAACTATATCCACTATTCCAATTAGCAGACGTATTGTTTACAACGGTTGAAACATTTACTAAATTAGAACTATTTGAATTTACAAAGTTTCTTACTTGTAACTCCAAACCACTCGTATTATTAGTATAACTATAAACACTGTTCCAATTTGCAGATGTGTTATTAACTCTTGTGTTAACTTCAAGTATGTTAGCAGAATTGTTATTAACAAATGTTCTAGCTGCTAAATTAAATGAACTATTATTGTTTGTGTATGAATAAACGGAGTCCCAGTTCGCAGAAGTGTTGTTAACCTTTGTGTTTACTTGTAAAATATTAGCTGAATTATTATTTGTAAATGTTCTAGCCGCTAGATCAAATGTACTATTAGTATTTGTATAACTATAAACACTGTTCCAATTTGCAGATGTGTTATTAACTCTTGTGTTAACTTCAAGTATGTTAGCAGAATTGTTATTAACAAATGTTCTAGCACTTAAGTTAAAAGCACTATTTAAATTTGTGTAACTATAAACAGAATTCCAATTAGCAGAAGTATTATTAACTCTAGAATTTACTTGTAATATATTAGCTGAATTATTACCAACAAATGTTCTTGCCTGTAATTCTAACGAACTAGATCCTCTTACGTACGAATAAACACTATTCCAATCCGCAGATGTATTTTTAACTGCCGTGTATACTTCCTGTGCTAAGTTTAAAGTAGGTTGTAATAGACTTAAAAGCTCAACACCACCGGATAAAAATCTACTTCCGGTATACACGTCTCCGGTTGAACTTAAATTGTTAACATATACAAAAAAACTTGAATGTGTTGTTATGTTATCACCTAAAATATATGTGCTTTCGTGGTTTGCTGTATTACTTGTGCCACCTAATATTGCAGAATAATTAGCAGCAGATAAGATTGTGTTGTTAGAACCACCTAATATTGAAGAAAAATTTGCATTATCTTTTATTTCGTTTGTATACCCACCTAAAATAACAGAAAGATCGGAACTTACTTTATTTGTTTCTCCATTTAATATTGAGCTACCAGCACCATCTACCGTATTGTTTACACCACCTAAAATAATATCATATGCTTGTGATACATTATTATTTCCATACTGCGCTTTTATAGAACTAAGAGCACTATTATAAAGATAAGGATATTCTTCTGAATTTAAAAATTTAACAACATATTCACTGCTGTTTGTTTTTTTCTTTAAAAATAAAATACCATCCGCTGTGTTTACCGCAATTTCACCAGCAGTCAAAGAATTTACTAAAGGAGAATGGCCAATTACATCGCTCTTTTTTAACAGAATTTTATTTATAGTTTGCGCCATTTGATATATTACTTATTTTTAAAATTTCTTTTATCAATATAAATTTACATTGAATAAAAAAACCCGAATTAGTTGGATCTAATTCGGGTTTTTTGTTTTGAATTACAATTTTTTAGAATGATCCACCATCTACAATGAAGTTATAGAGATTGGATACAGCTGATCCCGATAATGAACCTAGCATTGATATGCTACCATACCCATCCGTATTGATGGTGTAATTATCAAGACTTGATTTACCTGTAACTGTTAATGTATCATCTACTGTTACTTTTTGGTAGAAGGTTGCATCATTAGCAGTAACAATCATATTACCACCAGCGGCAGAAATATTATTGTTGATGGTTATAGAACCATTTCCATCTGTAACAATTGTATAATTGTCAAGATTAGATTGACCAGTAACTGTTAATGTATCATCGATTGTAACCTTTTGATAGAAGGTTGCGTCATTAGCAGTTATGATTGTATTTCCACCAGCAGCAGAAAGATCGTTGTTGATGGTGAGCGAACCAGTCCCAGTGGATGTAATTGTACCACCATCAAAACTTACAGTTCCTAATGCGACTAATCCTTTTGCTGTGTAAATTAAATCAGTTGCGGAAATTTTACCAGAAACTGTTAATTTTTCATTTGGAGTAGCAGTACCAATACCAACATAACCAGGAGCAGATGTTGTTCCATCAATGAACAATGCGGTTGCACCGTCATCTTGGAAATGTGCAATTGGTTGTTGACCTAACTGATTAACATTAAGAGCTACTTGTGATCCAGAGTTTGTGATGCTAAAAGAGCTTGTAACACTAACTTGTGTATCGAGTTGAGTTGCATTTCCTAATACAGTCAAATCACCTTGTATTGTGACATCACCAGATGCATCAATGTCTGTAAAAAATCCTTTTCTGTTTGAATCAATTACTTCAGTTCCATTGATAGTATAATTGTTTGCTTCAACACTAGAAAGAACATCCAATGTACTATTAATAGTAACTGCTTTTTCAACGGTTACAACATCTTCGAATACGAATGATTTTATTGCTCTACCAGATTCATTGAAAGTAACTGGTGCATTAGCAGTAACAGTTGAATTGAAAGTAACTGGAGCTTGAAAAATTTTAGCACCAGAAACATCTTGTGCTAAAACTCTACTAACAAAAGCACCAGGGCCTGCAATTGGCATTGCAGACATTCCAAGAACTGTACTTAATCCATAGTAAAGAATTTCATTTTGTTCATTAAATCCAAGTTCACCACTTGTAAGACTTGGCAAGCCTGTTTGGGAACTATTTAATAACCTACGTTTAATTTGAAGGATGTTTGGTGTTGACATAAATTGTTTCAAATAATATTTACTCTAGTTGTTTTACAAAAATTAAAAATATCCACATTCAATTATTCCAGCATCTACCCATGTAAAAGCATAATTCCAGTTTTGTGAATTACCTGATGCATCATATATGATAGAATTTGCACTAATTGAGCCATTGACTGTAAAATCAACATTCGGTGTGCTTGTTTTTACACCAACGTTAGGATAGTCGCCATCGGCTCCACCAACATGGAAAACTTCTATATTTGTATCTAAATCGTAAAGTGATAATATATCACCCAACCCTCTACTTGCAATATATACAGCAACGCCTTCTGGTGCAGTATGCATAATGCACAAAGATGTACTAGTAGTGTATATTGTGTTTTGAAAATAAGATGTGCCTAATGCAGAAATAGATCCATAGACGGTAAAGTTATTTTGAACTTTTAAATCACCAGAAACGGACCCACCACTTATTGGTAAAAATTTTGAATAAACATCTTCAGATGATATATAAGTTGAACTATTTTGATTGTATGTTGTGTAATTAGAATTCCATTGATTTGAATTTCCATTATTATCGGAAATTACAGTATTTGAATGTATTTCACCATCTACGTTTAATTTGTATGTTGATGTGTCATCAGTTCCTATTCCAACGTTTGATGCGAGATATATACCATTTTCTGCATTTAAAGTAATTTGGTTGTCTTGTGTTGTTTCTAATTTGGAATTTCCAGATGTTGCATTTAATACTATTACATTGTCGTTTTGTGCAATAACGTTTGAACCAATTATTTTATTATTACTTGATGCTAGTAATATAAAACCATTTGTTGAAAATGCTTGTATTGTGTCAAATTCAGCAAATAATAAATTTAACGAAACATTATACCCTGCTAATGTAAATTCAAATGATCTATTTAAATCATACGCATAACCAATAAATTTATTACCAATTGTTAACTCTGATGGTGAAAATAAACTTGTTATTGAATTAGAAAATTTAAATGATTTACTAAATCTTTCATACTCAACATATGCTGCCTTTTTACCAATAACATTATTACTTCCAAGTATAATGTTTTGATCTCCTCTAATGGCATTGAAATCTCCGACTATATGGTTTTTGCCGCTAAAGGTTGGTTGATTTAATGGAATTAAACTTGGTAAATTAAAATTAAGATATCCTTGAGAAAAGAAATCAGATATTTCTAAATTACCAGTAATTTTTCCACCAGTTAAATATAAAAAGTTATTAATTAAAAAATCGTATACTTTATATCCTTCCAAATAAAGGGAAGAATTGGTATATAAATTAGTATAAGCTTCTTGCCAATAACCAGATGCTGTTTGTAATAAAACAGTGTTTACACCAGAAAGAAAAATTGCTGAATTTGTGTATAATGTGGTGTAACTATCTAAATATAAAGAAGAATAAGGAGAATAAAACAAATAAGCTTCGTTTCCTCTTTTTACTTGCAAATTTGTATTTAAATAAAAATCATCAACTGAATTAGTTAATATATTAAAATCACTTAAATCAGCCTTTAAATTTAATGCACTTATTGCTAATAAAGAAAGTGGTTTATTTAAGTCACTTGTATTATCAACATTTGAAAGACCGATATCTTGTTTTGTTAAAACAACATTACCTATCTTACCATTAACACTTTTAACACCAGATGATTCACATTCTTGAATAAAAACTATGTCATCACCACAATCGGATGAATTTACAATTAAATCAGTTCCATTTGCAGTTAAACTCAAGCATTCAGAAGAACAGTCCTCGTGTCCGCCGTTATTATCAGATGATAATGTTATAACAATCGTTTTACTCATACTATTCTTTGATAGAATATTTAAAATTTAAAAAATACAAATTTATAAAATATGTATAAGAAATGTTAAAATAATTCACACAATTATTTATTAAAAAATAAATTGGTTTTATTTTAGAAAATAACAAACTTATTAAAAAATTTCCAATTTCAAGTACCATATATAGTACTTATGGTATTTTGAACGTTATTTAAATTAATTATGTTTGCGCAACTTCTGGTGTTGCTTCTGGCGTTTCACCAGCTTCTGGTGTAGCCTCTGGTGTTGTTGCGGAAGCTGCATCTGGTGTAGCTTCTGGTGTTGCTCCACCAGCAGAACCGAATTCTGGTATTTCAGATGCGGTCATTCCTGCGCCTCCTCCGGTTGGCGATCCTCCCATTTCACCTTGTGCTGATTTTGCTGCGTTTTCTGCTGCCTCTACGTGTTCTCTCCAATTTGGTCCTGTGGTTGCAATTTGTTCAAGTTCCCACTTCATTGCAGCATCTTTTCTTAACCATTCCATGTTTTCACTTATTCTTGAATCATTATAACCAAGATAGTGTCTTTGTGCAAAAGTTTTTGAAATTGATTCATTTTGAGAAACATCACTAAATAATTTGTATTTAAGTTCAAATTCTTGATTTTTTCTAATTGCAAAAAAGTTAGAAGGGGGATTAAATTCTAAATTAAAATAAGATTCATGTAATTTATATTCTTTCCACCAATTTCTTATTTTTAAGTGTGTTATAAATGCATTTTTAATTCCCTCTGCAAACTGATTTTGAAGTCTTACGACAAATTTTGCAAATCGCAATTCTTCTCTTAATATCTCAGCCCCATCTTTATATCCATCTTCTGGATTAAGTCTTGTTAAAGGTACTTTTAAACTTTTGTATAATTTATTAACAAAATACATAAGATCTTTAAGTTCACCAAGATTTTGACCACCTTGCATTAATTCAACATCTGAACCTTCGCCACCGGCTCTTTTTGCAAACCAATATGAATCAAGCATTGATTGTGGATCAAATACATTTGCCGCACCATTATTACCACCAGATGATCCACTACCTTGACCATTGTATGCTTTTTTATTCCAATATGATTGCATCAATTGTTTTAAATATGCTTCTGCTTTTGCTGGTGGCATATTGCCAACATCTATTTTAAATTTAAGTCTTTCTGGTGCTCTTACTAATCTGTAAATAACAATAGAGTCTTCTATTAAAGATAATTGTTTATAAGCTCTTCTGCAACTTTCTATAAAAGGTAGCCTTATGGACTTGTCTTCATTCCATAGACCAGAGTTTATATATGTTATTTGATTTCCTTGAAATGTAAGAATTTGTTGTTGTAATGCGTTTGTAGGTGATGGCTGATTGTTTGATAATGAACCATTTTTATCGTCCAATGCAATTGGTTTTTGAAATATAAAATTTTGTATTACATTATTTTGAATATTATCATATAATGGGTTGATAAGTTCTGATGGTATATTTAAAACACCAATAATGCCTAAATCTGGTTTTAATTCATGTATAATGTTTTCAAAAAACAATTCACCTTCAATTAAAAGTTGTCTACAATACCCCCATGCTTTATTTTCTAAATCATATATATTTAAAAATTTGTAAAATTCTTTTTCTATTTCTTCTCTCTCTTCACTTTCCAGTTTACCAAAGCTGGAAAAATTAAGTTTCATTATTTTTCCATTTTCATCTAAATTTATAAATTCATCACAAATTTCATCCAAACAATCGGATACTTCTGCGTATGCTGCCATTCTTCTATATTCTGCGATTCTTCTTAATTTATCTGTGTCTATTTGAGCATAAATATATTTGTGATATGCATGATCAGAAATACATGAATTTGGGTCTTGATATCCGCCAAATTCATCTTTCATTGATGGTCCCGTTATAATGGACTGTCTCATCAATCTTAATTCTTTTCGTTTGGATAAACGATCAAACAACTCATATCTTGGATTGTTGTTTTCTATTTCTACTGTGTTCCTAACATAAGGTAATTTTGATAAAATAGAAGATACAAAACTTCTTCCGGTATCCGGTTGTGTGTTACTTGTTGGTAAAAAATCAGCCATTGTTATAAATCATATTTATTGTTGAAATATATTTAATCAATAAAAATTAAACATTTTTGAATAAGTAGATAGAGATTTTAATGAACGCCAGAACATATATACACTCTTTACCAGACGCTCCACTTGTTTTAAATCCTAATGCATTTACTCTTATAGATTATGCAAATGAGCTTGGTGAGTATTACACAAATAAAATTACTTTGTGTGCTATTGCTGATTTTACTATTTTGGCTTATACATATAGTGAATTTTTTCAAGAATCTGAAGAAGCAAATGCATGGGTTAATTCAAACTCAGCTGTTTTAACAATAGATAATATAAACGTAGGGTCTTTCCAAAATAACAGTGTCACTGTTCCATTGTCTGTATATTCAAATTCAAATTTCCCAGTATATGTATCTGTTAAAAATATAAATTCTGGTCAAGACACAACAAGTGAAATTAGGTTTGAAAATAATAATTTTTCAAAATATTTAGTTGCTGGCATTCAAGGTACAAATTTTTTCAATCCAACTTGGACAATTGGTCAACCCGGCGATTCTTATTTATATAGTAGAGGTTCTAATTTACAAATTGGAACAAGAGATTCTAACGATGTTATAATATATTCAAATGGTGCATTCAGAGGAAATGAAAGAATTGTAATAAAAGGAGATGGTTCTGGTTATATTGGAATAAACACAAGGGAACCAAAATCAAGTTTAACTGTTGCTGGTACAATATCAACAAATGATATCGTGATAGATGCTACTAATAATTTAAATTTTTGGAAACAAGTAGATTCTTATGTGACGGGAACTAGTGCAGCACACAATCAAGTTTTAAATTTTGTAAATTCAAATAGTTCTCAACTTTTATTTAAAACTGGTGGTATCGTATCGGGACCATTAATAACAACAAAAACATCAATACCTACATTCTTAACAAATGAACTAGTTTCAAAACGATATGTTGATGCTATTGCATTTAATACTACTGTATCTGGAAATTTTATTCCTGAGTTATATTATACAATCACTCAAGTTGATGATTTATTAGTAAATCCATATTCGGTTTATGCATATGTGAATTACATTAGTTCTTTTAACCAAGAATCTAATTCTTTCACTGAACAAAATAGTTCAAATCTAATTAACGTATCAAATTTAGTAAATTTAGTTTCCAGTGATTGGAACAGTGTTTATTCATACATAAACAATTCAAGTGCAGATGAAGCAAATCAAAATAATTCATATTTATTTGTTTTTTCAAATAGCTCAAATATAACTGAAGTATCAAATTATATAAACTCAAATTCAGCATCATTTGATATTTTAAATACAGTAGTCAATTCAACAACTGCCAATTGGAACTCAGTTTATTCTTACACTAATTCAAATAGTGCATTTGAATTAGCAGCAAGAACATTTGTTAATAATAATTCTTCTAATACATTAGATTTAACAACAACAGTTAATTTTCTTTCATCTCGTTGGCAAGATGCTTACACATACACAAGAGATTATAGTTCAATAAACAACGAAGTAAATAGCTACGTAAATTCAAATAGTGGTTATATTGGAATATCTTTAGATTCTTATTATGAATCAGCCCCAAACTGGAATTCAGTTTATTCAAATGTAAATTCAAACAGCGCAACATATACAACAAAAACATATAATGACTCCTTGTATGTTAGCAAAGAAGATGGTGGTACTGTTAATGCAGACGTTAAAATATATGGTGCTTTTTATGCTGATACTTTTGGTGTTGGTAATCTTGAACCAGCTTCTACATTAGGAAATTTAATAGGTCGTATTGAAATTTTTAATGATGAGAAAACATCTATTGGATACTTGCCAGTATACGATAATATAACTTAACTATAAAAAGCTGCTATTATATTTTGACTAAATTGTGATTCTAATATTTCTTTATCATCAGATGTTGATATGAAATATTCTCCAAAATAATCTATTAAATCCACTACTTTTATTCCAGACACACATGGTTTTTGTATGTCTATAGCACCTTCAAATGTTTTTTCAAAAGGTAATCTACTTCCAACTGTAAGTTTTCCATAGCCAGCCTCATTTTCAACTATTACATCAACAAAACCAGAACCTTTTGGTATTTGTGGAAATTCAAATGAAATACAATTTTCATTGTATGAAAATAATGGTAGTTTTATCCCATAAAAACCAATATTATCAGCTGATAATTTTCTAACTGCGGAAAATGGATTATAAAAAGTGATACCATCAAACATCTGTGGGTTTGAAGCACTCAAGTAAACCGATCTTATATCATAAAATGGTTTACCTTTAATCAAAAAACTAAAGTTTTGAGATTGTACCAAATCTTGGTTTAATACATAAACAGAACTTGGTTTAACATCAGTTAGTCTTGGTTTCGCGTATATGAAAAATCTGTCAAACATTTAATTTTAATATTTATTAACAAGAACAACAGAAATAATCTTCAAGGTTTTGAATTAGTTTTTCTGATTCTGGTAAAGGTGTTGTTTCATCTGCAAAATAATCAGATTGAATAGTATATATTTTACCAACTGGTTCTTCTAATTTTTTAAATAACCATCCTTTTATCGTGAAAGATGTATCTGCTGTTATTCTAAATGGTTGTGTTGGTCCTATATCATTTGGATATTGTATGTTCGTAGTACCAGACCATAATATTTCGGATCTTATTTCGTATGGTGTGTTTGTTTTATCTGTGAATGGTAATTTCCAAGATATAACAATATATGGATCACAATATGGAATAAAATTTGACAGAATTTGATCCATATCATTTTGGTATTTTGTTATTATTGTCATGTTTACGCCAATATTAATAGGGACTGGTTGTAATATATTTCTTAGATATGCACCACTTTCATCTAAAGGATTATGATATATATTAAAGGAATCATTTTTATTAAAAACTCTATTTTGATCCCTAGTTATTCCATTTATACTAACGGCTATCACAGGAACTATAATGCCACCGGGAGCAGGATTTTTTAAACCATTAAAAACTCTTTGTTTTGGTGCATATACATATGCTACTTTAATTGGATCAACACCAACTTGGTTTTTTGATTTGTCGTACCTTTTAATCGATACATCATTAAAAGCACCAATAAATTGCTCTAATAAAGTTTGTATTTCCCACCCGAAGGTATATTTTCTCATATATAACTAATATTTATATGAGAATGATTTGATTAAGATGGATTAGGTTCCGGTAGTAATGATTTTATTAAATCAAAATCAATATTTTTTCTAATACATTTACATATTTGATATGAAAGGTTAGTTGTGTCTCTTCCATTCTGACCTCTACCATAGCATTTAGAACAACTACTAGACGGTTTCTTAACAAGAGGAATTTGTCCAATATCAAGCATTTTAACATCTTTTTCTGGAATATCGTAAAAAGTACCAGAAAATACACTATATATTGTCTTTTTATTATTCATTTGCGGATATTAATAATATTGTGTCCCAAAATTTGTTATTTTTAATTTTTTTGGGATATACTAATAAATTTGTTTCAATTTCAGGAGCATGTTTAGATAAAGCTTTAATTCTATAATCAAAATAGATTAAATTCTCATCATCATAAAATTCTACACCATACGGTATTGGTATGTCAATTTTTTCTTTTTCTTTTTTTGATGTATTTAATATAAAAGTAATGTAAAAATTTGTTTGATAAAAAATTATAAGTTTTCCTTGTTTATAAGTTTTATTTTTTAATTCAAGTGTAATATTTTTTTGCAATAAAAATTTACATGCTTTTTCAATTTCTGTTCCGTGTATTGTCATTCTTATTTTTCCATGAAAGCAAGTTTTTCCATTGCTGACATTTTACTCAATCTTTGATTGAAGAATTTTAAAAATGATGCCAATGGTCTGGTTGGAATAGCTGATACAACTTCTACAGCATCAGCTGGAATATTTCTATAATCTTGCATTATAATATCCCAAACAGTCAATAGTCCTCTAGCTGCTGCATTATATCTTGGTGGTTTAGTTGGTGCTCTAAAATTAAGTAAATTTTTACCAGCATCGGAATTTAACAAAATAGAATCCAACGTACAAAGCATTCTTCTTGTTGGTGGGATTCTCAACTTATTTCTGCGAACAAATTTAAGTTCAACAATATTAGTTGAACAAATTTTAGCTAAATTTTGTAATCCCACTGCCATTTTATTGATCTTTTAACTGACAGACTCCGAAAATTCTAGATTCATTTAAAAACACAACATGTTTCAAATCATTCATATTTGCTACTTGTATTCCTTTATCGTTTGGAAAAACAACAACATCTCCTTCTTTAACAGTTTTACAATCTGGTCCAGCTAAAACAACTTTAGCTAATCTCCAAGTAAAGTTTACTGCATTGATTGGAACATATATGCTTCCTCTTTTTACTTCAGTGCCATCTTCACTTACATCGATATATTGACACATTAAAATGTCATCTAATACTTTTGTTAGTTTCCATCCATCTAAATTAAAATCTTGTCCTAGATAATGATCTATTTGGATTTTTCCACCGATTACGTCTTCTTGTTTTGGTCGTGCTATCATGATTATTAATTATTACTGTTGTTTAATTCTTCAAGTGTTTTTGTAAAAAAATCAATTTCTCTTTTAGAACATTCAAACCTACTTGCTGTTATATAATTCTCTTCATCGGAATCAATCTCTTTTGATGTTTTTTTAATGTAATTTATTCTCTTTGTATGTTTAGGTAAAACTGTTCTATAAAAAGAAGAAATATCAAAATCCTTGTAAACATCTAACCATTTGTTTGTTGTTAAATTAATTATATGACAATAACTTTCATTTGCCATCGAAAGCCACCGATTTATTAAAAAATAAGGCGGGTTATAATCTTCAAATTTTTTATTTGTCTTTTTTGTTATCCAATCCAAAAAACAAAACAAACTATCATCTTTATTTTTCATCATTTATACAATTTTTGAAATTTTAACGAGCTTTGCATCCACTCTTCAGTATTCATGCTGTCTCCAAGACCGAAATGAGTAACCTTTATTGGATATACACCTATTTTTAACTTATTTTTATTTGCATTCAAGCAAAATGTTATGTCGTAGTGGTGAAAATCAAAGTTTTCATCAAATCTTGTGTTTGAATCTAATAATTTTTTGACAGAAACCGCTATAAAAAGACCATCTATAATCAATGCTCTGGAATCAGTAGGACCAAACACAGTTGTCCAGTAAACTTTATCCTTTGAGTGTGCTACTTCTCCAACGTGGTCTTGTCTTTCGCTCATTAAGTGCCATGCTGGTGGTTTTGTTATGTCACATTTCTTAGTTCCTGCCAATCCAACAATGTCGTACTTCTCAAATGCTACATCTAGTTTTTCAAATAAAAAAACATCTTCAATCAAAACATCGTCGTGTACAAAAATTATTTTTTTATCAGAATTTTCTTGAGTTATGAAACTGTTGTATACTTTAGTAAGACTAGTTTTGTTTTCATATAAAACAGTACTATTTGAAAAATTTTCAGTTTTATCTAAAAATAAACAAATTGGACTGTTTTTTTTAAAATTTTCTTCATTATTCTGTGTTGCAACTACAAAATGATAATTATTTAGAGATTTATACATAGACAAGTATAAATATATCATATATAGCCATGAAATCAAAGAAAAAGGAAAATAAAAAAGTTAAATACAAAAAGATTGAAAACGAAGTAAAGAGAATTTTGCGTTCGAACAAAGATCGATTGAACTTACATGAAGACATTAATCCTTTTGCGGCTAGAGTTTTGTTTTCTTTGATTAAAGAACAAGAGGAAGAATCTTCCGAAGATGTTAAACAGCAAGAACAACCAAAGGTAAAGACACCAGAAGATTTTACACCAGAAGCAAACAAAGAAGATTTTCAAAAATCATTAGATCCAGAAACTTCTCCAGACCAATTTGATGTTGAAGGAGTCTCTGCCGATTTAACAGCAGAAACTATAAACACTATCAAAGAATGGTCTAAAAAGTTAGATGATTTTGCTGAATTTTTAAATAATCCAGATCAAGCAACCAGTGAAGGAAAACCATCACTCCATAAAATTTTATCAGACGGTGATAGGACTGGAAGTCTTTTACGCGGTGTTACAAGAAAAGCATCCGATAGTATAACAAGAATTGCCGGTGAAATTGAAAAGTTAAAAGAAATTCTTAACACGTATATTATTACAGCACCTAAGAAACTTCGTGACACCGAAGGTCAAGTGTCTGGATGGACTCAGTTTTAATATAAACTGTTCAATATAATATTATAGTCTATTTGGTTAGTTTCTTCAAACATAACCATTTCGTTAAAATCTTTATATGACATGTGTAATGGCCATTTAAAGATATTTTCTCCATCTAATAGCATTTTCTTGGTTTTTTCCTTAGACGCATCATCCATTTTAGGATTATCTAGAACCCAAATTTTTTTATGAAACGGAAACTCTGATAACTGTGTTTGCTGGGTATCTGATAATGTTAAGCCAGCAACGCTTACTCCGTTTTTAACAAACATTGCATCGATTGGTCCTTCAAAAATAAAAATATATGGAAGATTGATATCTACTTTATCTATATTAAACACAGATTTCTCTGATCCTTCTTTGCCCAAGTATCTTGGATGTGAGTTATCCAAACACCTAGTTTGATAAAAAATAATTTTATTATTTCTATCGTAAAACGGAATGCAAATTCTATTTTTGTGTATAAAATCTTTAAAACTAACAAATAAATTAGACGGTCTGTTTATTGCAACATCCAATCTTCTTTCTTTTAAATATTTCAAAGCAATATTAAATTCTTTATTGTTTGAATAGAATTTAATTTGAGTTTCATCAAACAAATTTATTGAATCATATGGAAGATCCATGTTTTGTCGTCTTTTCGATATAGGAACAATTTGTTGTTTTTTAAAAATATCAACAGATGTGTCATTACTCATTATCTCTTGATCTATTTCATCCTTTGATAAACCCGACACTTGTTTAATCCAAGATAACGAAGACCATGTTCTAGAACAATTAAAACAATGCATTGTTCCAGTGTTTGGATAAAAAAACAATCTTTTCTTCTTTCCTAGACTCTTACCTTCTCTACAAACAGGGCATCCAGCGTTGTAAGTGCCATCATGCTTTCTAAATGTAGGTTCTATTGAATATGAATAGAATTTATTTAAAATATATGTTTCTGGTAACTTCATTTTGACCAATATGAATCAAAATAAACCGACAGTCAAGACTATTTAAATGTTGCTGGGATAATATCAGAAATCAAACTTTGGTCTTCACCGAATGCTTTGCCTTCTTCTGTCAAATAAAGCTCGGTTAGCTTTATTCTCTCTTGTTGATTTCCAAATATTTCAATTAATGCTGGAGAATCTTCAACTGGAAACACTCTACCGTCTCCTCGGTTATATGAGTCTTTAAACGCCTTAAATATAGTATCAATCTCTTGTCTATAAAGTGAATCTACTTCTCTAAACCCATTATCTTCTATCTCAACTGGAGAAACTTTTGTTAGTGGGATAAAAAACAAAATATCATATAATTTAAGCGTTTCCCTGATAATAATTCTTTGCTGATCTAAGAATTTGTCTGAAACTTTTTCATATAAATTCAGCCATGTTGAATATGCCAACACATCAAGAACACTCCTATCATAAATAACAGATTCTTGTTTTGATGTTTCGGTTAATTGGTCAATTAAACTGTTTAAAATTAAAGTTTGAGTTTCTTCTGTTGAATCTTTACTATGTGGTAAATTAAGTTCTTTCAGTTTATCTCTGTAAGAATTCGAAGGTGTTTTATACATCGACCATTTATTAATAAAATCGTTTATGTATGTTGTTTTACCTACACACGTGGTTCCTATAATTGCAATTTTCATATAATATTTTTACTTAAATCAGGAAAAAATTTTGGTAGTTCGTTAGAATGTTGATCGAAAAAAGTATTGTCGTCAATACCATGCAATACTACATTTTCCGTTACTACGTTTGGATACGTTGTTCTTATCTTAACTGCTAAATCTATTATTTTATACATCTCATCTTTATCCCAAAATGAACAAACATCAACTGAACTTGAAAATAGCAAAGATTCCAAAATCAATTTTATATCTTCTTCTTGAAGATCGTCTAAGATGTATTTTTTATTTTTCATGACATTATTAATAATAATATCAAAAAATAAAAAATAATCAAATTTTATTATATGTCAGTTGATGATTTGATTTCTTGTGGTTCAGTTTTAACTGAAACCGGATTAAAAATACTTTTAAGTGTTTTTAAAATTTTAACAATATCTTCCGATTGTTTAGAATTTCTAGGATTTAAAGATAAAATTTCTTTAATATCACTGTCTTTTAATTTAGACTCAGGGTTTGAGTAAAAAATTTTCATTGAATTTGCCAATTCTGCAATTTCATCATTACTGACAATAGGCAATTCTGATTGTTCAGGTTCTTGTTGTTCTACTGGTTGTTCTACTGGTTGTTCTACTGGTTGCGATTGATCGGGAACAGGTGATTGTTGTTGCATCTGCTCATCTTGTTCATTTAAAATGTTTTCTATTTTATTGCAAAGATTTAAAAATTTACTCATAATGATATTTATACTATTTTTTTGATAATTCAAAAAGTTCCTTCAGTGCTTCTTCAAAAGAAACGGGCCTAACATCTAAAGATTTTTCACTTTTAATATTGGTTTTGGGTTCTTCTGGTATTATACTTTTCATTTGTTGAAATACTGTTTTCTCTAAATTAAGTATTGTGGGATCTCTCTCAATTGGCGGTAATCCAAAAGCCGAAACTCTTGATTTGTTTACTTGTGTTTGATATACTTGGTCTAAATCCATATTAAACACAAGATTCTACTAGCTTTGCTTCAGCTTCTCTTCTTTCTAGTAAACCATCGAGTCCTTTACCTTCCCAAATTCTTTTCATTTTTCTCAATTCTCTTGCAATTCCTTTATAATTTTTTTTAGGTACAAGATTTTTTATATTTCTCATTTCTAATCTAGAATCTCCATTTAAACTTGTTCCTCTATTAAAAACCAAAGAAACTATTGCACCGTATGCATTATCACAGAGTTGATCTAAACCAGGAAAAGTTTTTTCTGCCAATTTTGTAAATTTTGGCCAAGTTAATTTTTCAAAAATTTTAATTGCATCTTCCCATTTAACAGTGATGTTTGATTTTCTCAAAATCTTTGTATATTCTTTTCCTTTTTGTCCTGTTTTACCAGAAGCTTTTGTGATTAATTCAATTTCACTTTGAGATAAGAAATTAAAAATTTTTTTTAATTCTTCTGGTGTGTAGTATGCACAATCAACTCCTATTCCAATAGTTGGACCAGATGCGCCCTCTGGCCACGTGAATTTAGATAAAAATTTGTCATAGTATGCTTTACCGCCACCAACTTCATATTTTAATAATAAATTAAATGTATCTTCTGATAATTTATAATTCATAATCATCTTCCTTTGAATTAGATATAATATATGTTATTTGTTCTTCTTTTATAAACGTTTGATCTCCAGACAAACTAACATCTGAATTAGATTGCATTCTATAATCTAATATGGTTTGAACTCCTAAATAACTAGCTATTATAACTGCAAGTATTTTAATTGTTTCCGTAAAGATTGAAACAAACGGAACTGTTAAAGTTGGAGATGCTGCTGTTAAAAATAATACAAATATGCTTACACCATAAAATATTGCAAGAATTATAACCGAACAAAAAACAACATAAAATTTTTTGGAAGCTAAAAAATTAACTTTACTCAGGTCATCTTTGTATTGCAATGGTGTATTAGGTGGAACTTTACCACTATGCAACATTGAAGATGCGGTTTGTGCAATCTGTACTATTTTTTCCCACATTTTAAAATATAAAAGCTAATAACAATCCGGTAATAATACCTAAAATAAATAAAAATGCTCTTGGATATGCCCAAGAAAAATCTATTATTTTTTCTTTAATTTTTTCTATTGTAGTTTTCATAAAATTCCTTTAATTCTGAGGTAAATACCTCCAACTATACTTAATATTAAACCGAATATGGTTATATAAAGTCTTGTTATTAGTAAATCTTTTTCTACTAATTTTTTTTGCATGTTATTTAAATCAATAACCATTTGGTTATTATATTTTAATTGTTTTTGCAATTCAGCATCTATGTCGTTTGCTAGTTTTTTAAGATTTGCATTATCAACTTCCAACTGTTCTTTAAATTTTTTAGTTTGTAACAATTCATTCCATTCTTCAGAATTTTCTATTAACAACTTTGCATGTTTAAGTGATTCTGGTATAACCAATCTTAATACTTGTTCATCTTCTTCTGTTTCAGAAGTAGCTTTTATAATACTTGTGTTGATTTTAGAACCGGTATTAACGTTACTAGACCCTCTTTTAACGACTGTCGTTTTATTGATTGCTTCAATTTTTTTTGTAGATGATGTAATTATAGGTGGAACTGTTATTTGAGTTTTAGGTGCATATGCCAATCTTTTTGCTTGTTCTGCATATGGACCGGCTTTATCAAACCTAGCATTTTTTATACTTTCAGCAGTAGCATAAACTGCTTGAGATAATGCTTCACTTCTTTTTTCTGTGTACACCGCACAGCCGCACAAAAGTATTAGAATCAATATTAATGTATATTTCATATATTAATATTTACTTTAATATATTTAATATATTAATTATTAAAAAGAAATATAAAAGAAATATAAAAAGGATGACATCCTATTTTACCCACCACCTATTCAAATGTCAATAGGCAATTTTGATTTTTTTATATTTTTTTGCAAAAATAACTCATCTTCACCAGAAGGAAGTAAACAAGGTATTCCACTAAAACTACCTTTAATCTTTTCAAAAAGAAAAACATTTTCATTTTTATTTTCAATAAAATTAGGTAAAATGTTTTTACATATTCTTTTACAATGTTTTATAAATTTTTCACAATCTTCGAAATATTCACACCAAACATTTAAAACTGGTTTTTTAACAAAAAAACAAAAAGTCGAACAATGTTGTTTTAAAACAAATTTATTAAATTTTTCAAAATCTTGTAAAATTCTTCTATTTAAAAACTCTTTTACAATTTTATTCTTATAAATTATTTTTTCTTGTTTTACCATATTCCATTCATGTAGGTAGTCAACAAGTTCTGATCCCAATTCTTCAATATAATCGAATACGTCAAAAATTAACACATTCTCTTTTAAATAATATATGAAATAATCTTTATTACTTCTTTTCACCACTATCCAGTATAGCATCAATCAAAACTTCTTCCACGATTTCTTGTGGTAAACTTAGATTTGCCATTTTTACTGTTTCGTTTATTTCTTTATATTGTACAGACAATCTTTTTTTAATCTCAAATACTTTCAAATGTTGTTCTTTTGATAGATTTGCAAAAGTTGGTCTTGTGTGAATGCTCAATGCTTCCATTAACGATTGACTAGCTGATGCGATAATACCACACATTCTTTTGTAGAATCTATTTAACGGAGAAACATAATCATTGTCTTTTATGTTTAAATTTTCAAACAAATAATTCAAAACAACCGATTTTTCGGTATGTTCTTTTACATTTGCCAAAAATTCTGGACCTCTAACGTGTGATTTACCAAAAGGGTTATATAAACAACCACCACCTAAGTATTTGGAACCGCAATATATACATTTATCTGGTGAATCAAAATGGACGTGTGTTTTTGTAGAAGAAAACAAACAAGGCTTCCCATAAGAAGTAGAATTACAGTATATACAACGACCCATATTTTATATATTTACAATATTTTTAAACTTTACCAATTCATCTTTAGGTGGGGTGCCAATTCTGACATTAATAATTCCATTATAATAATTTTCATCAAGAAGAACGTTTTTATCAATTTGTTCTTTTATCTCATAATAGGCCAATGACCATTTGGAATCACACACTCTCATTATCTTGAATGTAAAATTTTCTTTTCCATATTTTTGAATATCTTCGTTTAAATCTTTAGATGAACTTGTATAAGATTTCCAATCCGATTCTTTAAAATCAATTCTTTTTCTTTTTTTACCCTTTAAAGGTTTTCTTCTAATTTTTGAAATACATTGTTTTTTACCAATATATTTTTTATTTGTTATATTATTCGTTATTTCGTATATAAAACCAAACGTTTCTTCTGTTATTAAAACGTTTTCATTTAAAATCCAATGTCCAGTTTCCATTACATTGATGGTTTTGGTCTACGAATAACTTTAGGAAAAAATTTCTTTTTCTTTTTCTTTTTGCTTTTTTTATTTGGCAATGCAGTTGCCATTGCACCTTTTATGTTATCAGTATACCCACCAATAGGGTTTATAGACGTTGGGTTTGATATTTCAGCACCAATAGCCGGTGTCCCAAATGCAGTGGCACTACTATTTTCCAAAATACTAGATATTAAAGTTTGAAATTTATTAAACATATATTATAATATAACATATATACTTATGGACCTCTTTTATCAATACGTGGAAGAAATACAAGAAGATGTTAAGTTTGACCAAATAAACATCTTAGAAAAACAATTGTCTCTTCCTGCAATAAAACACAAATGGGTGTCTCGGTTAATTACACAAAAAAGAAACAAAAATAATCTTGAACAGAAAAAAATAGATTTAAAGGAAGATGTTTTAAAAACTTTAACTGAAAAAGGAATTCCTACTGGAATTCCAAAAGCTGCTTTAACTGCAAAAGTAGAATCTTCTGAAACAATTAGAAAAATAAATCAAGATTTAAAAGAAATTGATCTAATAATAGAGTATTTAGAAAAAGTTGAAAAAATAATGTCTTCATTAACTTATGATATTGGAAATGCCACCAAAATAATGACATTAGAAGTAACATGATTGTTAATTTTAAAAAGAATAATAAAAACGGTCAGATATTATCAGATATAGATACTTTAAATTTGATAAGAGAATACTTTTCGGTCCCAAATAAAGCATTTGGTAGAAGAAACAATAGATTTTCACAAAGAAGACTCTACGCAATAACACAATCGGGAAAATTTGAGATTGGAATGTTAAAAAATATAATCCAATTTTTGGATTTGAATCAAATAAAATACTCAATAGATGATGATTTGTTAAAGTCAATAAATCCAGTTATTGGTAATATACAAATTAAAACATTTAAAAATCTTATATACAGAGAACATCAACAAAAATCAATAGAGTTAGCTCTTAAAAATGGTAGAGGCTTGGTTATTATTCCAACAGCTGGTGGTAAAACACTTATTATGGCTGGAATAATAGAAAGTATTCGCAAAAGCTTAAATCAACCAGATGCACTAGCAATGGTTTTAGTACCATCCATACAACTTGTAGAACAAACATCAAAAGACTTTGAGGAATATGGTATCGAAAAAGTAACTAAATGGTCTGGTAACAATAAACTTGATGACTCAGCAACTACCATAATAGCAGGAAATCAATTTTTATTGAGTGATAAAACAGATCTTTCTATTTTATCAAATGTTAAAATATTATTAGTTGATGAAGCTCATGTTGTGAGAAAAAACAACGAAATAAACAAAATTTTTAATTTAATTAATACTGATTATATATTTGGGTTTACTGGAACTTTACCAAGTACACCATTGGATGAATGGAACATAATAGGCAAAATTGGACCTATTCTATATGAGGAAAAAACAAAAGATTTAAAAATTAAAAAATATGTTTCTAATTTTAAAATTATTGTTTTAAACATTAATCACAAAAATCCTCCTAGATTTACACCAAATCCATTAAATCCAACTGAGGCGTATTCAAACGAGATAGATTATTTGATGAACAATCAAAGACGGAATGAAATTATAGCAAAAATAGCACACAAAATTAAAAATAACACAATAATAATGGTCGATAGAATTGACCATGGTATAAACTTAGAAAATGAACTTAAAAAAATGTGTGGTGATGAAAAACTTATATATTTTATAAGAGGTTCCACCGAAATGGAAGAAAGAGAACAAATAAGAAAACTTATGGAACAAAAAAGTAACGTTGTTGCAGTTGCTGTCTCAAAAATTTTTAGTACTGGTATTAACATACCAAACCTCCATAACATTATTTTTGCATCTGCTGGAAAAGCAAAAATCAAAATAATGCAGTCAATTGGTCGAGCATTAAGATTGCACCCTACAAAGCAAATGGCAGCCATAATCGACATAGCAGATAATACAAAATATGGAATAACACATTTAAAAGAAAGAACAGAACTTTACAAAAAAGAAAACTACAATTATGAAAAAAAAGAAATATAGCAAAAAAGCATTTAAAGATGATTTAGATGATTTAGAAGAATTATACGATCTTCAAATTGAAGATGAAACAGATGAAACCATAGAAGACGATGGTTTTGTTTTACCTGATTCGGAAATAGATTCATTTGAAGAAGATTCAGATGAAATATTAGAAGAAGAAGAAGAAGAAGAAAAAGAAATACAAGAACTTCCACCAAAAGTAAAAAAGAAAGCATTAAAAGAAAAATTTTACGTAGAGCCGAAATTGTTTGACGAGGAAATAATGAAATATTATGATAGTGGTGTTATGACAAACGAACTAGCTGAGATGGTTAGTAAAATTTCACATAAACTTAGCTATGCAAGTAATTTCATCAATTATTCTTATAGAGAAGAAATGGTTGGTGACGGAGTCATACGAATGATGAAGGCGTTGATTTCAAAAAAATATAACAGAACTAAAGGAACTAACCCGTTCTCTTATTTTACAAGAATAGCATTTAATGCTTTTAGAAATAGAATTAAAAAAGAAAAACACATACACGAAACTCACGAAAAATACAAAGAAGAGCTAATGTTCATGTCTGGTTGTGTAAGCAATTTAAACAAAAATAAAAACGGAAAGAAAAAAAATAATTACTGATGAAAATTAAAAGCAAAAAAATTGGATGTTTTTCCGACATACATCTTGGTCTTGGTCAAGATGGTGAAATGTGGCATAAAATATCTTTGGATTTTGCTGAATGGGCATCTTCTCTATATAGAGAAAAAGAAATAGATGAAATAATAATACCAGGAGACGTGTTTCACAATAGAAGTCAAATTTCAGTAGAAACATTGTCGATTGCAAAAAAGTTTTTTGATTATTTTAAAGATTTTAAAATACTAATTTCAGCTGGTAATCATGATTGTTTTTTAAAAAACACAAGCGTTATAAATTCGATATCATTGTTAGATGGTTGGAACAATATAACAGTTGTTGATAAAGATCCACTTGTCATAGAAGCTAATAATAAAAAAGTATCATTGATACCTTGGGGCGTTGAGATAGACCAAATGCCAAAAGTTGATATTATGTTTGGTCATTTTGAAATTAATTCTTTCCATATGAATTCTTACAAAATATGTGAGCATGGAATGTCATATTCAAATCTTTTAAAAAAAGCTAAGACGGTTATATCTGGACATTTTCATAAAAAAGACCATAAAACATATCAAACTGGACAGATTGTGTATTTAGGAAGTCCATATCAACACAATTTTGGTGATATGCTAGATGATAGAGGGATTTATATATTTGATATAGAAAATGAATCATTTGAGTTTATAGAAAATACAATATCACCCAAACATTATAAAATATATACTAGCAAATACGATGAAAGTGATGAAAAAACAAACCAAATAATAAAAAATAATATAATCAGTTTGGTTGTTGATAAAAAAATAGAACAAGATGAATTTATTAAACTAACATCAAAAATATCAAAACACGTCCCCCTTAACATTAGATCTGAATATGAAGAAAGACAAGAAAATCAAGAGGAAGATGTAGAAAAAGAGTATGATTCCGGTAATTTATTAAAAGATATAGACGATTATATTCAGAATTTAGATATTCAACATAAAAAAGAAGTTGCGGACTATATCAAACAACTATATACTTTATTAACATGACAACACAAGACATTGGAATAGCCATATTAGACGTTTATACCGAGGCAGATTTATTAAATTGTTATAATAGCGTATCTGGACTTGAAAACGTTTTAATAGTTTCTAATACAAAAAATAATTTACCTGATTGTAATTCAAGAAGATATGATAACCAAGTTCCTTTTGCAACACTTAGGAATCATGCATTGTCTCAGTTTAGATTAATGGGTTTAAAACATTTCTTTTTGATAAATTCAAACCAAATTATTAAAAATAAAAATGTGTTTTCGGATATTATAAAAACAGCAGAGATATTTGGAACGTGGTGCATAACGGGACCATCTGAAAAATTATTGAGTATTGAAGACGATAAAACAAATACATCTTTAACTATATCTGAAAAATTAAATAGCGATTTTATTTACATATTCAATGGTATAGTTTCCAATGTTGGTTATTTCGATGAAAGATTTTTTAACACAAAAGACTTGGATGTACTTGATTATATTTTAAGAATGAGAGAAAAAGGAGTTTATCCTGTAAAAAACTATCATCCAGTTTACACAGAAAACATAGATTCTTCTAATAGTTTGATTCAAAAAATAAACCATAAAGAAATGAATGATGCTGATCAAAGTGTTAATTTATCTTATGCATATTTTTTACACAAATATCAATATATGCCATCGCAAAATGACCCAGCGTCAGTATCAAAAGATGAACTTTTAAAAAATTTAGAGGAAATTCAACAAAAATACGCTAAAAATGAATAACAAAATAGGTCTTGGTTTAATTACATGTGACAGAATTGACTTTTTTACAAAAAGTTTAAATTCTGTTTTAGCATGTTCAAAGAACATTTCAAATTTTGAATTAGTTGTAATAAATGATGGAAATGAAAAGATAAAAAGATCCGAAAATATTAAAATAATTCAAACTAATGGAAAAACTGGTGTAGGTAAAGCTAAAAACTTAGCATTAAAATATCTCATGAAAAAAGAGTGTGAGCATATTTTTTTAATGGAAGATGATATCATTATTAAAGATGAAAAAGTTTTTGATTTATACATAAACACTTCAAAAATAACTGGCATCAAACATTTAAATTATGGGTTACATGGAAATCACAATAGAGATCCACTTGGATCTCCAGTTGTAAGAAAGACAGTAACATACAAAGACAATGTTACAAAGATAAATCTATACCCAAACATATTAGGTGCATTTAGTTATTATCATATTGATTGTTTAAACAAGATTGGTTTGATGGATGAGCAATATTATAATGCAATGGAACACGTCGATCACACATATGTTGCGTTTAAAGCAGGGTTTCACCCACCATTTAGATGGTTTGCTGATGTATTTGGTTCTGAAAATTATCTAGAAGACATTGTACCAGACCATAAACAGAGTAAAATTCGTAGCGAAGAAAATTTCCAAGAAACTTTTAAAAAGGGATTAGATATTTTTATAAAAAAACATAATTTTAGTGTAATTGGAAATTACGGACCACCCGAATATCTGTATTCAGAAGAAGAGTGTCTTAAAGACTTAAAAAAAATATGGAAGACGCACAATTCAGAAAAAAATAAAGGATATATTCAGACAATTTTAGATAGTTTCTGGACTCCAAAAGCAGATGACATAAAAAAAAATGAGATTTTGAATAACACAGTTGAAAATATACAAGAAAAAGAACCAGAACCATTACCTGATCCTGAACCTGAAAAAAAAGAAGTAAAGATGATTAAAAAACAAAAAGTAAAACAAGGGAAGTATGGGAAAATAGGAATAGGAGTAACAACTTATAATTCTGAAGAATATTTCAAAACATTGTTTAATAGTTTATATGATTGTGAATACCAAGAACTTGTAGTTGTTAATGGTGGAGATGAATATAAAGAAAAATATGATTGTGATTGGATACAACACAACTCTAACAACTACCCATCTGTGTGCAGAAACGACGCAGTAAATTTTTTATTAAATAGAGGATGTGATCATATCTTCTTAATAGAAGATGATATGATTATTAAAGATAAAAACATATTTCAAGAATATATCAAAGCATCTATTAATAGCGGATTAAAATATTTTTCTTTTACTAGTATGTCATGGGAATCTGGCAAACCATTCGAAAGAACACCTAGACTGACAGTTAATTATAAAAACGGCGTAAGTGTTTCTTTTTATAGAAATATGTGCAATGAGTTTACGTATCACCATAAATCATGTTTTGAAAAAACTGGACTATATGATACTCAATTTAGAGATCCATTTGACATAGATATGGCATATAGAGAATCTCAAACCGATTATGCTGCACCATTTTGGTGGTTTGCTGACATAACTAATGCTGATCAATACATTCAAAACAACGAAAACGCAAAAAGCAGATTACAGTCAGATAGACCAGATGGATCAAGAGAAGAAAGAATAAAAGAACAATGGCAGTTGTTTTATAAAAAACATGGAAAACTAGTACAAGAAATACCAGATACTAACAAAGAAGATGTTGTTAAATTTTTGAAAAAAACGATGAAATGAAAATTTCAATAGGAATTAATATACATGGCGCATATAAAAGACAAGATCAATGTATTTTTGTTTTAAAAAAACTAAAACAAAAATATCCAAACATAACGTTATATAACATCACATTTAGTGATGAATTTAATTTTGAGAAAGAGTTCATACATTTACCATTTTTAAATAAAACAGCATCAGACGTTATAACCGATTCAAATTCCAAAAAACCAATAGCAAATCAATTTTTTGATATTTTATCACGAACAGACTGTGATTATTTTTTATTTTTAAACAGTGACATTCTTTTAACTGAAAAGGCGCTTAAATTAATAACAAATGATTATGATACATATTGTTTTTCAAGAACCGACGTTGTATCAACTGACAAATTATCAGAAATCGTTCCTTGGCGAATAGAAATAGCTGGGTTTGATGCATGGGCAGTTAAAAAAGAATGGTGGTTAAACAATTCAGATCATTTTAGTGATGAATACGTGTACGCAGAACACCTTTGGGATGTTTTTTTCACATTAACAATGTTTAATAACAGTAAATGCATGTTGGGTAATAAAGAAAATTACATAATACATGAAAAGCATGAATTAAATTGGAATGAAACTTCACCAGAAGCAACACATAATAGCAATTTATGGACCAAATCTCCATACGGAGAAAGGTGGAGAAAGTTTATATACGAAAATTTAATAAAAAGACAACCCATGGGTCAATTTTTAACCCCATTAGACAACGAGACTGAATTAGAACAAACATTTTTAACGGTGAAATGAAAATTAGCGGTTTTTATGAAAAAATATATGTCGTTCATTGGAAACCTTTAAAAGACAGAAAAGAATATTTAGAAAAAATTTTTAAAGATCTTGGTTTAAACAAGATGGTTGTTTGGGTTGACCAGTATGAATCAGAAAAAGACGTTAAAGATATTAAAAATCCATTTAATTTAAATTTAAAATTATTAATGGTTAATATGTCTCATCTTTTTTGTTATAAAGACCAATTAAAAAACGGATATAAAAATATTTTAATACTCGAAGATGATATTGACTTTGAACATTTAAACGTGATCGCTTATTTAAATCAAGCAGCAGAAGAGTTTCAACAATTAGATGGTGATATTGCTTTTCTTAGTACTTGTTGTGGATTGAATGTAAAAAACATAAAACCACCACAGCTATTATATTACAATCCTAATTATATAACAAGATGTTGTGGTGCATATATTGTTAATAAAAGATGTGTTGAAAAATTAATAGAATGTGTTATAAATTGTCATGCGATAGATAGAATGTTAAACGCTCTTATACCATTAATAAATGTTCGTTGTTTGTGGAGTGGACATCCAATAAAACAAGGTTCAGAAACTGGGAAATATACCAGTGCATTATTGGATATAAGAGACAGTGACGGTAATTATACGCTATGAAATTATATACAGTTTTTACAGAATCACATTATGGGATGTTTAAAGATTATTTTATAAAAACATTTCCATTTGATTCAAATTTAGAATTAGTTGTTAAGTTCAAACCACAAGTATGTCCATCTTCAGAGTTTCAAAGCGAAGGATGGAGAGACACGATGATGTATAAAGTACAGTGTTTTATTGATGCTGCATATGAAACAAAAGATGGTGAATGTTTTATGTTTTCTGATCCCGACATTCAGTTTTTTAAACCATTCTCACAAGATGTTATTGAACACTTGGGAGATTATGACGCAGCATTTCAAAATGATTTTGGTGGTGGCGTAAACACTGGATTTTTTATAATGCGATCAACATCTAAGACTAGAGCTTTTTTGAAAACAGTACAAGGAAATCTTCATATGTTTCCAGAAGAACAAGTGTGTTTTAACCATCTAATACAAAATTTTAACGTATATCCAAAAATAGCTTTCCGTGCAAAGTTTTTACCAAGAGAATATTGGACTTATGGTGAATTGGCAATACAAAGAAGAACACAAGAAAACCAAGTAGGAACGTGGCAAGGACATGAAGATTTTGATTTACCAGAAAATATAGTAATTCATCATTCAAACTGGACTGTTCCGTTTTCAAATAAAATAAAACTTTTAGATGTTGTTAGAAAGAAATACAATGATAGAAAAATTTAAAAAATATTTAGTGAAAGCACAATCACCAGCATATCCACCTTACCATACTGGACCTTATTTAGAAGAATATTTTCTATATTATTATTTTAAAAATATAGAAAAATTTAAAAATGTAAAACATCAATATATACCGGTATTATGGACTGAGTTATATCTACATGTTGCGAGTTTAGTTGATGATTTACAAAATGATTTAAATGAATTAGATAAAGACAAGTTTTACTTTACAGTATCTCAACATGATGATGCACCTTTTCAACAACTACCACCAAATACTATTAATTTTTCAGCTGGTGGAAATCAACCAAACACAACACCAATTCCTTTAATCTGTAGTCCAATTACAGACGTTAAAGAAGTTGAAAAGGACATATTCTGTAGTTTTGTTGGTAGTATAACAGCACCATTAGAAGGTTGGGGACTAGTTTCACATAATCTTAGAATGAAGATGTTAGAAACGCTTGTTGATAAAAAAGAATATGTATTAAAACCAAAATCTTGGACAAATGAAGTTAAAAAAGACCGTCAAGATATGTTCTTGGATTTAACAGCAAGAAGTAAATTTACATTATGTCCTCGTGGATATGGAGCAACTAGCTTTAGGTTATACGAAGCAATGCAGTTAAAATCAGTGCCAGTTTACATATATTACGAAAAACCACACTTACCTTTTGTTGATAGAATAAACTGGAATGATATTTGTGTTTTAATTAACATTGATGATATTGGAAAATTAGATGATACATTAAAAAATATTTCAAATGAAAAGTATGCAAATATGGTTAAAACCATGCAAGAAACATATCAAAAATACTTTACACTAGAAGGTATGTGTAATGGTATACTGGAAACACTAGAAAATATAAAATGAAAAAAATATTATTTGTTATAGCAAAATACAACGATGGTAGACAAAAAATATTTGATGAAATTATTTCGCCTAGAAATAAACATTACTGTGATAAACATGGATTTAAATATGTTGAAATTAAAAATGAAACGCAGTTAACTTTGTTCAGAAACAATCCAACTTGGTGGAAATTTACAATAGTTAAAGATTTAATTGATAGTAATAAAGTAACTGACGGTGATATTATTGCTCACATAGACGCGGATATGTATTTTGTAAAGGATGATGTTTCAATAGAAACACCAAAGTCATTTTCTTATTCAATTGACAGTGGTAACACTCATTGTATGGGGTGGTACAGTTTAAAGATAAACGAATGGACAAAAAATCTTGTAAAAAATATCTTATCCGATGAAAGATTCAATCGTTTAAATGATAAAGTAACGATACACGATAGATTTAAAACATATTCTAGTTTCTGGCATGACTTTAGAGAACAAGCAAGTTGGTATAGTTTGGCAGGAATAAAAAGACATTCTGATAAACCATTTTGGGAATATCCAAATAATGGTTTTTATAGTCAATATGACGAAAATGTTATATACACAATCGATGAACTCAAAGAAAACGTTGAAATATTTAAAACCAGCTTCAATGTAACAGAATGGGTTGGTGAAAGTTCTTGTGAATTTAACATCAATAACAATGTTAAAAAAGAAGATGTTGTCATAAGACACTTTGCCGGTGGACAAGACTGGAATAATGTTAGAAATTGGATTCAGTAATGTATTGATTTAAAAAAAAATTATTATACACTAATATATATTATGAGCATAAACGAAATAACAAATTTTTTAAATATTAAAAATTTTAATTTTGCAGAAGGTGGAGTATTTCACGAAGAAGGGCAAGTTGATATATTTTTTAATATATTAAAAAACATAAACACAGAAGAACCTAAAATGTTTGAATTGGGTAGTTATGAATCGTTTTATTCTGTTGTTTTTAATAAATTTTTCCAAAATAAAAACGTAACAAATGTTTGTTTAGAAATATGTAAGCCATGTTTAGACATAGGTGTTCAAAATTCAACCAATAATGAATGTAAAAACATGAGTTTTGAATATGCTAGTGTTGGCGAAACAAATTTAGGGATTTATAACGGAACCACACAATTTAAAGATTTAGAAATATCAGATAAAAAACTAACAGTTAAATATCTATTTGATTTCTATAAAATAGACGTATTAGATGTATTACACGTAGACGTTCAAGGTTCAGAGGGGTCGGTTTTAGAAGAAATACAAAAAGAAAAATTGAAAATTAATTACTTTTTTATTAACATACACGATGACAGTATAACAAATAATTTTTACGGTTATAGTGTATATGAAAAATGTAAACAAATATTAGATACTTTTGATGTCGATTATATCTATGATAATAGAATTTATGGCGGATATGGTGACGGCTTAATAGTAGCTAAAACTAAAAAAATATAAAACACACAATGAAAAAAATTAAAATAAACTTTGTAGATTTTTGGCCCAATCTTATTAAAGATGACAATTATTTTTATAATTTGTTAAAAACAAAATATGATGTAGAAATAGATGAAGTAAATCCTGATGTTTTGTTTTTTTCGGTTGATTATGGTAATGCCAGAGAAAGAGATCGTTATAAAAATTGTTTAAAAGTGTTTTATACGGGAGAAGATGCAGCCCCCAACTGGAATGAATGTGATTTAGCATACACATTCAGACACTCGTCCGACCCTAGAGAATATAGACTTCCGCTATGGGCATTATACTTTAATTGGTTTAACAGACCATATAACGATGATAGAGATCAAGCATTGTTATGGGACATGAAAGACTTTTTAAATAAGCCCACACAGGTTAATAAACCAAATTTTTGTGGATTTATTAATATGCAACCTAAAGGAAAACGAGTTGAGTTTGTTCCAAAACTAATGAATTACAAAAAAGTAGATTGTGCTGGTCCGTTATACCACAATACACCATATGTTATTACAGATAGTCGTGGAAATTTAGCTAGAGGTGATCAAAAATATAAAGTTGATTGGTTATCTTCTTATAAGTTTTCAGTTTCAATGGAAAATTGTTGTTCGCTAGGATATTGTACTGAAAAAATAATACATGCTATGTTTGCCAACTGTATTCCAATTTATTGGGGTTCAGAATCTGTTAATCAAGATTTTAATGAAAATTCTTTTATAAATTGTCATAATTTTTCTTCTGATGAAGAAGTTATAGAAAAAATTAAAGAACTAGATTCAGATAATAGAAAATATGCAAAAATGTTAATGGGAGAACCTTGGTTTAATGATAATAAAATACCAGATTTTGTTCAACCTGATTCTGTTTTGACTTTACTTTCAAACAAATTAGATTAATATATATTTATGAGTACAGATTTTGATGAAAATGATTTTAGAAAATATAAAAATGATTGTAGTGTTTTTATAGAAACTGGTTCTAATATTGAGTACTATAAATCTTCAAACGAAAACGTTTTCTTAATTTCTGTGTAATGAAACCAGATAAGATATACATTGTTCATTATACAAAATTAAAAGACAGATATGATACTTTAGTTCCGTTTTTAGAAAACTGCAAAATACCTTATGAGTTTATAACTGAATTTGACCAAGAAGTTTTAGACGAGAAAGTATTAAATAATTTTTATAATCCAGACAAACAAAAATTTGAAAATAAAATTAAAAACTTATGGGACTTGAACATCCATAAGTTTCGTCATTTAAATAAACCAGAAATTTCATGCACAATAAAACATCTAGTTGCAATTAAAAAATTATCACAAGAATGTAAAAATTTTGGTCTAATCTTAGAAGATGACGTTTTGTTTTATGATAATTTTAATAAAAATTATAAAACATATATTGAAAACACACCAGCAGATTGGGATTCAATTTTTTTGGGTGACGGTTGCGGTATAAATTTTCAAAATGAATCTATAATAAAAAGTAAAAGAATAAACGATAATTTATTTTTAATGCCACATCCAGCAACTAACTGCGCAGAGGCATATTTACTAAAACCAGATATAGCTAATAAAATTTATGAATCTTCTATCCCGTTTCAGTTAGTATCCGATTGGGAATTAGCGTATCAGTTTTTTAAATTAGATGCTAAAGTTTATTGGTGGTATCCATCCTTAGTAACACAAGGATCTAGAAATGGAAAATATAATTCAACGTTAGATTTAGGTCAACGACTATGAAAAAAATAGCATTTATTAAATTCGCAGGAATGGCATCTGGTGGTATTGAAAAATATCTTCAAACCATTGCAATCTTGTTAAAACAACAAAATCACCACGTTGATTTTTATTACACAAACGCAGCACCCTTTACGAATGGTTGGAAACACCCAGAAAATAGTGAAGAAAGAAGAAAATACGTAAAAGCTAACGGAATTAATACAATTGAAGTTCATGTTGATTACAAGATAGGAGAAAGAGAGCCTTATGAATGGGTTGGTACTAATTTTTGGGATATTTTTGATGAAAAAGAATACGATTTTATACAAACCGGAAGAGGTGGATATCCAGAATACCCATTTAATTTAATTAATGAATGTAGTATAATTGACAGTATTCATAGTTTTACTGGAGAAGACAAACCAAATATCAAGAAAGCAATATTATTATGTAAATGGCAAGCTGATAGATGGGCAAATAGCGGAGGAAACATTAATAAAGCTGAAATAATACCATCGATTGTATATGTTCCAGAGAAAAAGAAATCATCACTAAGAGAAGTATTAAACATTCCAGATGATATGTTCATATATGGTTTTCATCAAGCAAATAGAGAAGATATTTTTTCACCAGTATCGTTATTATCATATGCTCAAGTACAAAACGACAAAACATGTTTTGTTATATTGGGTGGAAGTCAACAACACGTTAACTTAGCAAAACAATTAAACTTAAAAAACATGTATTTCTTAGAATTTACAAGTTCTACCGAAGATATTCATGATTTTTTATCCGGAATAGATGTTTTTGCACACGCAAGATCTGATGGTGAAGTATGTTCTGCTTCGATTATAGAAGCAATGTATCACGGAAAGCCAGTTATAAGTCATCCAGCATTAAACATGGGACATGCTGAACAAATAGATGGGTGTGGAAAGGTTTGCAATTCTTTAGAAGAATATGTAAACGAAATGAAACTTTTAAAAAATGAAAAAAATTATTATTCTGAAAAATCAGAAAAAACATTAGATCGTTATAATGAAAAATACAATTATAAAAAAGTTGAAAAGGCTATAATAGACTTATATAACAATATTGAAAATTGACTTTTAAAAATTATTTATTAATATTAATCTATGACATTAGAACAAAAAATTGACGAAATCGAATATCGATTAAAAACAGAATCAAAGATAATGGCAAAACATGATTACCATGAAACGTTTCATTTAGCTTGTACGGAATATGTTAAACTAGATGGTCTTTGGATGGAATTTGGTGTATTTACTGGTAGGAGTATTGAACAATTTTCAAGAAAAGCACCACTCATATATGGTTTTGATTGTTTCGATGGACTACCAGAGTATTGGGACGAAAATAATCCAAAGGGTTGTTATGGTTTAGGTGGTCAAATTCCACCAGGTTATATCGTTGGTGAAAATCATTCAATGTTTAATAGCAATCTTCCAACAAATTGGAAGCCTTGGCCAGAAAATGTTAAATTGATTAAAGGGTATTTTGAAGATACACTTCCAGTTTTTTTAAAAAAATTTGAAGGTGATGTTTCTTTTGTACACATTGATGGTGATTTATATTCATCCGCAAAAACAGTTTTGGATAATTTAAAACCAAGATTTAAAAAAGGTTCTATATTATTATTCGATGAAATTGTAGATTATGAAGCTTACAGAGAACATGAAATAAAAGCATTTGCCGAGTTCCTATTGGATACTGGGTTTGATTATACACCACTTTTGTATCAAAATTTAGGATATAGTCAAGGTCTATTTGAACTAAAATAAAATGTATTCATTAAACAACTTGGATGAAAAATTATTAAAATATTTAAATTTTAATAATGGATTCTTTATAGAAGCTGGTGCAAATGATGGCATTAGTCAGTCGAATACTTTGATGTATGAGCAGAAATTCAATTGGTCTGGTTTACTAGTTGAACCTTCTTTCATAAAATATGAAGAATGTAAGAAAAATAGACCAAACTGCATAGTTGAAAACTATGCACTTGTTAATGAAAATTATAAAGAGAAAACAATTTACGGTGATTTCGATTACTTTGAAAAACACCAGTCTTTATGTGGTCAAATTACAAGAAAAGAAGAATATTTCGATGATGATCTAAAGTGGAACCTAGACGAAAAAAATAAAAACAGCAAGATAATAGAAGTTCCTTGTGCAACACTAAACTCTATTTTAGAAAAACATAACATAAACCATATAGATTTTTTTAGTTTGGATGTTGAAGGTTATGAAATAGAAGTTTTAAGCGGCTTTAATGTTCAAAAATACAAACCAAAATATTTTTTAATTGAAACTGGAAACGAATACAGATATAATACTATCTGTTCTTATATGTTTTCTAGAAATTATAAAATATTAGAAAACATATCGGACGTTGACACACTTTTTACATATGAAAACTGAAAAATATATATTGAAATATTTTAGTGAAATTAAACAAATAATAGATTCTATAAAGATAGCTGAAATAGATAATTTTATTAACGTAATAAAAAATATAAAACAATCTAATGGTAGACTTTTTGTTTTAGGTGTTGGTGGAAGTGCTGCAAATGCAAGCCATGCTGTTAATGACTTTAGAAAAATCCTTAATATCGAAACATACGCTGTAACAGATAATGTTTCAGAATTAACGGCTAGAATAAATGACGAATCATGGGAAGTATCATATTTAAATTGGTTAAAAGGAAGTAAACTTTCATCTAAAGATGCCATTTTGGTTTTTTCTGTTGGTGGTGGATCACAAAACACATCTCAAAATCTTGTAATGGCAATGAAATATGCTAAAAAGATGAATAGTAAAATACTCTCCGTTGTTAGTAAAGATGGTGGATATGCTAAAAAATTATCAAATGCATGTGTATTGATTCCTGTTATTGATGAAAAAAGAACAACCGCACATGCCGAAGAATGGCAAGGAATAATATTGCACTTAGTAGTAAATTATTTTTTATAATATAAATGAACAAAGTATTCATAGATTGTGGGTCTAATAAAGGACAAGGGTTTCGTTCATTTATTGAAAAATATAATATAGACGAATCTTGGATAATTGAATTATATGAACCAAATCCACTATGTGATTTAAAAAACAATATAGCTGATTTAAATAATTCTTTAAACATATCAATATATGATTGTGCTATATTTGATTACAATGGAAAAATAAAATTTTCTCAGTTTTTAGAAAACGACGAAGGTTCATCGGTAAATTGTTTAATGTCAAAAGGTGTATGTAGTGATGTAAATCATCCGTCTTATAGAAAGCATGACACAATAATAGAAGTTGAATGTAAAGATTTGTCTGATGTATTGAGCAGATATAATAAAAATGATTTCATTGTAGTTAAACTTGACATAGAAGGTGCAGAATTTTCAACATTAAGAAAGTTATTAAAAACAAATTCAATTGAAAAAATTAATGACTTATGTGTTGAATGGCACACGGCATATGTAAATAACGAAGATGATTCATCATGCAATGAATTAAAAACAAAAATAACAGAAAAAGGAATAAACTTATATGAATGGCATTAATATATACGCAGACACGTCGAATATTAAAGAAATATTCGACATATACGAAAACAACAAACACATTACTGGATTTACAACAAATCCAAGTTTAATGAAAAAGGCGGGAATAACTGAGTACATTCCCTTCATTGAGGAAGTTACTAGTAAAATTTCAGATTTACCATTTTCATTTGAAATTTTTGCCGATGAACTAAATGAAATGGAGTATCAGATTAAAAAGATATCCGAGTTTGGACAAAACATATACGTTAAAGTACCAATAACAAACACAAAAGGTGAAAGCACTGTTCCTTTAATTGAAAAAATGTCAAGCGAGGGAATTAAAATCAATGTAACTGCTGTTTTTACAAAAAACCAAGTAGAAAATTTACTTAAAGATTTAATTAACACAAGAACACCAATGATAGTTTCTATTTTTGCTGGAAGAATTGCGGATACTGGTGTTAATCCGTGTCCATTAATTGAAGAAACGTCAAATTTGACTAGACCAACTGGTTTTATTAAAACATTATGGGCTAGTACTCGCACTATATATAACGTTTACGAAGCACAAAATTCAAAATGTGATATTATAACCGTTACACCAGACTTAATACCTAAGTTAAATCTTAAAGATAAAAATTTAGATGAATTTTCTTTAGAAACTGTTAAAATGTTTTATAACGACGCTATAAACGTTGGTTATAAACTATGATATTAAGTAGAACACCTTTAAGAATTACATTAGCTGGAGGCGGAACAGATTTACCTAGTTTTTATTCTAAAAATGAAGGATTTGTTGTGTCAATGGCAATCAACAAGTATATTTATTTAACTTTTAAAGAAGATTTTTTCGAGACAGATTTAAAATTAAGATACTCACACATAGAAATTGTTAAGAGTGTATATGAATTAAAAAACCATAGAGCAAAGGAAGCTCTTTTATTGCATAATATTAAAGATAGTTGTGAAATTAATTCTTGTGCTGATTTACCCTCAAACACAGGACTCGGTTCATCTGGTAGTTTTTTAGTTGGTTTGTTAAATTTGGTTAGAGAATACAAAAGATTAAACACAGAACCTAAAATTCTTGCAGATGAAGCATGTGATATTGAAATTAATCGTTTAAATGAACCAGTTGGTAAACAAGATCAATACATTGCTGCTTTTGGTGGACTTAGAATATTTGAAATAGATAAAAATGGAAACGTTTCAGTTAAAAATTTAGAAATTAATCAAAACACACTCAAAGAATTAATATCAAATACTTGTATTTATTTTTTGAATATTAAAAGAGATGCATCTGAAGTTTTAGTCGATCAAAAAAATTTAAAAGGAAATTCCGAAGAATTATTAAAAATAATCAAAGAACAAGCATATCAAACAGTTGAATATTTAAAAAATTCAGATCTGGATTCATATGGTAAAATAATGGATGACTATTGGAATCTAAAAAAACAGTTATCAAATAAAATATCTGTTCCAATAGTTGATGAAATATATGAAACAGTAAAAAAAGATTTTAATGTTCTTGGAGGAAAAATAATAGGTGCTGGTGGTGGTGGTTTTTTAATGTTATATTGCAACAAAAATCATTTAAAACTAGATGAATTTATGAAATCGGCTGGATATTCTAGATTACATTTCAATATAGATAACACAGGTTCTACAATTTTAGGAAATTTTTCTTGTTAACATGATATATTGCTTTGATTTAGATAATACTTTATGTTTAACTGAACATAAAAAATACGCAGATGCAACACCAATTTTAAATAGAATACAACGAGTAAACGAGTTGTATGATAAAGGTGATTATATAAAGATATACACCGCAAGAGGAATGACAGAATTCTCTGGTTGTCTTCCTAAAATATTAGACAAATATTGGGTAATAACAAAGAACCAATTAACAAATTGGGGCGTAAAACACCATGAATTGATATTAGGAAAACCATCATATGATTTTTTTGTAGACGATAAAGCATGTCACAGTGATTTTTATTTTAAACCTTTGAATAGAACATATGGTGTAATAATAGGATCTTTTGATGTTATACACCCTGGTTATGTAAAAGCATTTAGAGAAGCAAAGGAACACTGTACACATCTTACAGTTTTTTTACACGAAGACCCATCAATTGATCGACCAAATAAAATCAAACCGGTTTTGTCGGTTAAAGAAAGAACAGAAATATTATTGGCAATCAAATATATTGATGATATTATACCATATAAGACAGAAGAAGAACTTCTATCTTTATTAGAACAAAATTTAGACATGATCAATATTAGATTTGTTGGAGATGATTACGAATTTAAAGATTTTACGGGTAAACATCTTAATATACCAATACACGTATTAAAAAGAGATCATGGATGGAGTTCAACAAAATATAAGAATTTAATTTATGAACAACTCAAAAAGTAATATAGTAGTAACCGGTGGATGTGGATTTATAGGAAGTCATTTGGTTGATGCGCTAGTAGATGATTATATTGTTTATGTTATTGATGATGAATCAGCAGAAGCAAATGATGTTTTTTATAAAAATAAAAAAGCAAAATACATAAAAGAAGATATTTGTAATGCTGATAAGCTAAATTCTTCAATATTTAAAAATACAAAAGCTATATTTCATTTAGCAGCAGAATCTAGAATTATACCATCAATTGAAAATCCGATAAAAGCAACAATGTCAAATGTTGTCGGTACCACTTCTCTTTTAAATTTATGTAAAAAATATAATATACAAAAATTTATTTATTCATCAACCTCCGCAGCATATGGATTAAAAGCAGATATACCAACTGATGAAAACAATCAAATTGATTGTTTAAATCCTTACTCTGCTACTAAATTTGCTGGAGAAGAAATGATAAGAATGTTTACTAAATTATATAAGGTAGATTCTTGCATTTTTAGATACTTTAACGTGTTTGGGGAAAGATCACCAACCAAAGGTTTATATGCGCCGGTTGTTGGTATATTCTTAAACCAATATAAGAATAAACAAAAACTCACTGTGGTTGGCACAGGACAACAAAAAAGAGATTTTGTACATGTTAGCGATGTTGTTAATGCTAATTTACTAGCATTAAATTATAAAAAAGCATTAAATGGAAATGTTTTTAATATTGGTAGCGGAAAAAACTACTCAATAAACCAAATAGCAAGAATGGTAGACAAAAATATAAAATATATACCTAGTCGCCAGGGTGAATGTAAAAACACTCTAGCTGATATTACAAAAGCAAAAAAAATATTGAAATATTCACCAAAAATTGATATAAAAGATTGGATTAAAACACAAAAATAAAGTTAAATGAAAAAAATTATATTTAATAATATAAAAATTCAAAATTTTTTGTCTATAGGTGATTCAGTCTTTGAACTAACATTCCAAAACGGGATAAATTTAATAACAGGCGAAAACAAAGACAGAGGTGGTAAAAACGGTGTCGGTAAAAGTACTATAGCTGATGCAATTTATTGGAATTTGTTCGGAAATACCATAAGAGAACTTAAAAAAGATAAAATCCAACACAATAAAAACAATAAAGAGTGTAGAGTTAGTTTAAATTTTTCAGTTGAGACTGAAAAAGAAACTAAAAACTATGAGATAGTAAGAATATTGAACCCTAGTAAAGTTGAAATACTTTGTGACGGGTCTGATATTACACCTTCTACAATTTTAAAAAGCGATGAGCTTATCAAGAAAATAATAAGTGCAAACGAAGAAGTATTTAACAACGTTGTATTGATGTCTTCAGACAATACTTTGCCATTTATGGCGCAGAAAAAAGTAGATAAAAGAAAATTTATAGAGGGAATGCTACAACTTAATATTTTCAGTGAAATGTTGTCAAAAACAAGATCTGATTATAATGAGACAAAAAAACAAAATGATATAGAGTGTAACAATTTTATTAATTTACAAAAAAATTTAGAGATTTTTGAACAACAATCTAAATTGGAGAATGAAGATAAAGAAAAAACATTAAAAAATTGGGAATATACGATTGAAACTAACCTTAAAACAATTGAAGAGTTAAAAAATAAAAATTTTCCAGATGTCCAAGAAGTAGATGATCAAATAAATAAGCTTGAGACTGAAAAACTTGTAAAATTAAAACAGTTCTTAAAGAAAACAAATTCTGATAACACTGAAAACAATTCTAAAAAATATACACTAATAGCTGATATTAAAAATTTAAAAAATGAAAAACAAAAAATTTTAGATAAAGGGAATGTTTGCCCAACCTGTAATCGAGAATATTGTAAAGATGATATTGAGACAATTAATAATAAAATTGTTGAGCTAAATGGTTTTATAGAAACACATGAATCACAATTGGAAGAAGTGAATAAAAAATATTTAGAGTTTCAAAATAAAATCCAAACAATAGAAGATGGTATTGATAAAGTTGAAGTCAAAATCAAAGAGCTTAACAAATTTAAACAATCAATTGTAACCAATAAAAATAAAATACATGAGTTAGAAAATCATAACAGGTTAGCTAGTCATCAAATTAAAGAACTACAAAACAAAAAAGTCATTTCAAATACAAACATCGAAAGTTACAAGAAACAGATAGAAGAAAAAGAAACACAACTGAAAAAAATAAAAAAAGAATTGTCAATATTAGAGGATGTTAAATTTATTGTTTCTGAAGAAGGAGTTAAAACATATATTGTTAAAAAAATGATAGATGTTTTGAACTCTAGGTTAAATTTTTACTTAAATGAGTTGAACGCACCATGTAAATTTGTTTTTGATGAATTCTTTGAAGAAACAATATACAACAATAGTGGAAACGAATGTTCATATTATAACTTTAGTGGTGGAGAAAGAAAGAGAATAGATGTTGCAATTCTTTTTATGTTCCAAGATATGTTGAGACTACAATCAAATACTTCGTTTTCTTTGAATATATATGATGAATTGTTTGATTCTGCTTTAGATGAAGTTGGTGTGGAAAAAATATTAACTATTTTAAAACAAAAAGTTGAAAAACACCAAGAATCGATTTATATTATATCTCACAAGAATAATACAAGAAATTCCGTAGATAATGTTATCTTATTAGAGAAAGTAAACGGAGAAACAAAATTAGCGGCTTGAATTAAACACCTTTACAATTAAATTTTCATATGGCATTAAAAATAAAAGAAAACAAAGAAGAACTTAAAAATATAGTTTTTGAGTACAAACCATTTGCTGCTGGATTACCTATGTCGCCACCTGTTTTACCAGCAGGAATGCCAACATACAGTTACGTTGAACTTAAACCAGTACATATCCCAGCACCACCACCGGTTGAAATGCCAGAAGCAAAGCTTCCAAGAGCATTAAATTACTATGCTGACTATGGTGGATGTGGATTCTGGAGAATGATATGGCCAGAGTTTTTATTGAACTCATACCAGAAGATGTGTATTAGTGGACTAACCAGCATGGTATTAGATTTAAGGTTTTACCAAGGCATAAAAGCAATTAGAATGCAACGCCAAGCTACACCAGTACAAAGAAACTTTATTAAGGAATTACGTAAAGCCAGCAAAGACATGGGCTTTAAATTACTTTATGAAGTAGATGATATTGTTTTTAAAGATGATATCCCCGATTACAATAGATGCAAAGAAGCGTTTGTATCACAGGAAATAATTGATAGTATATTAGACATCATGGGAATGATGGATGAAATCACGGTCACATGTAAATACATGAAAGAATATTATCAATATAAAACTGGTAATAAGAATATCACAATTATTCCAAACTATCCTCCTAAATTTTGGTTAGACAGATTCTACGATAAAGACAGAATTGAAAAATTATACGAGAAGAATAAGAAACGTCCTAGAATTTTATACTCTGGTTCCGGTACACACATTGACGTATTAAATAAAACTGGCTTGAAGGATGATTTTGAGCATGTAACCGAAGCAATTATCAAAGCTAGAAAGAAATTTAAATTTGTTTGGAAGGGATGTTATCCACTTGCAATAAAACCATACATCGATAACGGAGAAATGGAATATATTGACTGGTCAGCATTACCAAACTACCCACAAGGACTTGTTGATACTAATTGTAATGCTGTTTTTGCACCTTTACAAGACAACGTGTTCAATAAATCAAAGAGTAATATCAAGATGGTCGAAGCTGGTGGATTGGGATTACCCGGAGCATATCAAGACCTCTGTACATACGAAGAAGCAGAGCTAAAATTCAAGACTGGCGATGAGTTAATCGATCACTTATCATATATCACAAAAGATTTTGATAGATACATGGATCTTTCTCAAAAATCTAGAGAATTTACAGAAAAACTTTGGATGGAAGACCATCTGAATGAATACGAGGCGTTGTATAATACTGATTTTGGGTCAAAGGAAAGAAAAGAAATGGCACCAAGATTAATAGAAAACAATCCAGATCAAGATTTCGAAAAAAAATAATTTCAACTTGCTTTTTATTTCAACATAACCCATAATATAGAGTATGGGATACCGAAATATTTTTTATGATATCAAAAAGTCTATTGTTCACTTGTGGACATGGACAGAAGATGGCGAAAGAATAAAAACAGAGTGTTCTTTTGAACCATATTTGTACATAGAAAGCAAAGACCATGAAGATGCAGTTTCCATTTTCAACACACCGTTAAAAAAATTAAAATTTAACAATCAATTTGATAGAGCTAGGTATGTAAAAGATACACCATTAAAACGTTTATTCTATAATATAAACGTTGAGCAACAGTTTTTATTAGATACTTTTAAAAATGAAGTTTCAAAGCCTAGTTTTGGAAACTTTCCTCTTAAAATTTTTTATTTGGATATTGAGACATATGCAACTGATCATTTTGCAACACCACAAGAAGCATCTGATCCAATAAATCTAATTACAATATATGATTCTTTACAAAATAGGTATTTTACATGGGGATGTAAAAACTATTCCACGTTAGAAGAAGATGTTACATATTTTAAATGTAAAGATGAAAGAGATTTATTAAGAAGTTTTGTAAAATTTTGGAAAAATGATCCACCAGATATTGTTACTGGTTGGAATATTCATGGATATGATATTCCATACATCATGAATCGTTTGAGCATTATCTTCGATGAAGATTATAACAAAAAACTTTCTCCAGTAGAAAGAATTCAGTTGATAGAAAATGCAGCAGTTAATAAACTTGGAAGACAAATTGATAGATGGGTTATTAAGGGTGTTAGCATTTTGGATTACATGGAACTCTATGAAACACTGTGTGGTGGTAAAAGAGAGTCGATGTCACTCAATTATATTTCAGAATTTGAATTGGGTGATTCTAAAATAGCAATTGAAAGCACATCACTATCAACTTTAGCTGATACAGATTGGTTTAAGTTTGTTGACTATAACATACAGGACGTAAGACTTCTAATAAAATTAGAAAACAAGTTAAAATATTTAAGACTTGTTAAAAATCTTTCATATAGAGGATTTATTCCATTTGAAAAATCAATGGGTAAAGTTTCTATGATTACCGGTGCGGTTGCACATCAAGCATTGAACCAAAAATTAATAATTCCTACATTTAACCAAGAAAATATTAAACAAAAGTTTGCTGGTGGATTTGTATATGAACCAATACCAGGTTTATATGAAAACCTTGTAACATATGATGCAAACAGTCTATATCCGAACACAATTATAACTTTGAACATTTCACCAGAGACTAAAATTGGTAAAATTTTAGAAAACAAAAATGGTAATTTGAAAATAAGGTTAATAAATGGAAAAGAATTAAATGTTACACAGGAACAATTTGAAAAAGTCATAGAAAAGGAAAAATTATCAATAACTAAAGCAAACGTTTTATATTCTCAAAAGTTCAAAGGGGTTATTCCTAATTTAATTGATAAACTTTATAATGATCGTGTTGAAGCAAAAAACAAAATGATCAAAGCTAAAAAACTATTGAGTAAAGCAACATCAGAAGAAGATAAGTTAAAATTAGCTGAACAAATCAACGACAATGATACGTTATCAAACGTGTATAAGACATTTCTTAATTCAATTTATGGTGTATTCTCGCAAATTTATTCTCCTTTTTTTGATATAGACCATGCTGAAAGTATTACATTAACAGGACAAGCTGTAGTTAAACAAGGATCTCAAATTATTTATGATCACGCAAAAACTTCAGGTTTTGAAGGAAAAATAGAAGACGTTTGTGTATACCAAGACACTGATAGTGAATTTTTCTCATTTGATGATATTTTAAAATTAAAAAATGTAAAACTTTTAAATGATAAAAATGAAATTACAAAAGAAGCATATGACATAATTGAAGAATATGGTGATATTTTAAATAAAGAAATTAATGATTGGGCTAAAACAGAATTAAAATCAACTGATCCTAGATATTTCTTTAAGAGAGAAAAAATATGTGACGTTGCTTTGTTACAAGCTAAAAAGTATTACATTTTACATATATTAGATAAAGAAGGGGTGGTTCCTAAAGACGATGAAATGTTTGAATATAAGGGAATGGAGGTCGCAAAAGCTATTTTTTCAAAGGAAGTAAAATGTTTGATTAAAAATATTATAGAATCTGCAATAATGGCTAAAGAAAGAAAGAAAGCAACAAAATTGTTTCATGAAGCATATGAAAATTATTGTAATCTGTCACCAGAACAAATTTCAAACAGAAAAAAAGTAAACAATTACCAAAAATATAAAGATATTTATGACGAAACAACATCTGAGTTTGGAAAAGGAACACCACATCACGTTAAAAGCTCTATAAATTTCAACGATGCCCTTAAAAAATTAAACATCGATTCAAAATATCCTGTTATTGAAAACGGTACAAAAATGAAACATTTTTATTGTAAGAAAAATATATATGGATATGAAACAATTGGATTTATCCATCATTATCCAAAAGAATTGTTAAATGTTGTAAAACCTGATTACAAATTTATGTTTGAAAAAAACGTAATTCCAATTATTAGTAAAATATTCCAAATTATTGGATGGCCAATACCAGCAATCGGTTGTGAAGAGTATACTGACTTGAATGAATTATTTTCCTGAAAAGAAATAATCCTTGAAGCTTTCAGATAATTTTTTTCTTAATTCAGCAAACATTTTTGTTATTTCTTCATCAGTAGCTTGCAATTGTTCTCTTTTTGGTTTCTTAATTGAAGAAATTTCATTATTAATTTCTTGTAATTTTGAATTTAAAAAATTTGTTAATTCATCATCTGACATATCTTTAAATAATTCAGAATCAATAGATACAGGATATTCTTTGTGCCTGTATTCGTTTGTATATGGGTGGTATATAAATTCTTTTTTTATCATTTTTATATTTATCCTGTTGATTTTTTAGTAAATCATATTAATATATTAATGATATGAGTAATCAAAACAACAACACAAACCTAACAACATTCCTAGATGCAGTCGGTCGTACGATCTTAGGAGAACCAGTAGAAACAACAGACACACATGTTAAAGTTAAAAACCCAGTAGTTTTACATGTTGTTCCAACCGATAACACAGGAAAGATGTCAGTCCAGTTACTTCCTATTTTCTTTAGAGAATTCTTGGCTGATAAGACGGGTGATGTTGTTTTCACATATGAAAAGAGAAACGTGACTTTAACTGATATTGATGCCTTGGATTTTAGACTCCAAGCTCAATATTCACAGATGTTCAACAAGAACAATACTTTTGTAACTCCTCAACAGCAACCACAAGCCCCATCACAAAGCGTAATAAATTTGTTTGACGAATAATAAAATCAAATAAAGTTTATTTAAGAAAACCTCAAAATTGACTTTTTGAGGTTTTCTGTTATTATAAAAACATGGCTAAAACAAAAAAAGAAAACGTAGAAGAAGTAATAACAGGTGAAATCGAAGACGCGTTCCAAGTTTTGGATGACTTAAATCCAAATGCAGCATTTTTAAATGATAATTCGTTATCAAATGTTAAAGATTGGATTGATACCGGATCAATGGCGTTAAATGCTATCGTGTCTGGTTCATTATATGGTGGAATTCCCATGGGTAGATTAACAGGGTTTATTGGACCAGAATCGTGTGGGAAAACTTTAATGGCTAATAAAATTATGGCAAATGCTCAAAAGAAAGGAATGCACGTGGCATATTTTGATACAGAAGGAGCATTGGATGAAGATACGGCAAAACGTCTTGGGTGTGATTCATCTAAAATCAAACATGTGCCATCCGAGGTAACTGAAGAGTGTAGAAACCAAGTTGTTAAATTTTTAGATACGGTTATTCAGAAAAATTTACACGGCAAAGTTCTGATTGTTATTGATTCTCTTGGAAATCTTATAACAACACAAGAAAAGAAAAAAATCGAAGAGGGTAGTGATACACCGGATATGGGTAATAGAGCAAAGGCGCTCAAAAGCATGTTAAGAGCAATAACACATTATGCTGCAAAGGCGAATTGTCCTGTTATTTTCACAAACCACATTTACGATGACCCATCTCAACTACATCCATCAGCATTAAAGAAGCAAGCTGGTGGCTCTGGCCCTCTTTATATGGCATCGGTTATTATACAGATGGCAAAAAAAACAGAACGAGTGAGTGATAGTAAGAATAAAGATTCAAACGAAGAAACAACATTCCTATCAAAAGACATTAACGGTTTAACTTTAAGGGCATTAACTACAAAAAATAGATTTGTGGTTCCATTTTTAGAATGTGAGATGTATTTAAATTTTAAAAATGGATTAAACAAATACTCTGGATTGGTTGAAATGGCAGAAGCATATAAAGTAATCGAAAAACAAGGACATCGATATGTTTTAGATGGAGAAATGTTAGGCTTTTTCAAAGAATGGAAAACAAATCAAGAAATTTGGGGTAAAATTCTACCAAAACTTGAAGATAAATTAAAAAATGAACTATCATTTAAAAATGAAAATGTGACCGAGGAATTAGAATAGGTTTTTGATTGCCTTTTTCAAAACTATACATTAGTATTTTTATATGGCAGCTAAAAACCTATCATTGGATTTAGACTTTTTTGAAAAGATTATAATTTATAATTGTTTAACCGATCAAAATTATTTAGAGACAATCATTGAGCATTTAAAGTCTTCTTATTTTAAAGAAAAACAACACGCAACTATAATTTCTTTGGTTAAAAACTTTTATTCTGAACATAGCGTCTTTCCAAACCTAACAGAATTAAAAGCGTATTTAACAACACAAGAACAGAGAGAACACTTCAAAGAAGTAATCATATCTTTTAATTCTATTGATAAGAATTACAATAAAGATTTACTAATAAAAAACACAGAGAAATTCTTAAAAGAAAAGGCAGTGTTAAACACAATGTTTGACACGTCAGTAAATGTTCAAAGTGGAAATATTGATACTGCATCGATATTAAAAAAGTTTGAAGAAGCTTGTAGTATATCATTGGTTGATAATATTGGATTTGATTACTTGGAAGATATTGAAAAACATTGTGAAGATTTACAAAAAGTTTTTAAAACTGTTTCAACTGGTTGGAAATGGTTAGATAAAAATCTTGGTGGTGGATTTATGGCAGAAGGAAGGGCTTTGTATGTATTTTTCGGTATTACAAACGTAGGAAAATCCATATTTCTCGGAAATATTGCAACAAATATCTTAAATCAAGACAAAACAGTTGTTTTAATTAGTCTAGAAATGCCAGAACAGGTATATGCAAAAAGAATTTCGGCACAATTATCAAAAATACCTTCTGATGATTTAAAATTACAAATAAGTCCACTTAAAAACTTTTTAAATCAATATAAAGTAAAAAATAAATCAGCTAAATTGGTTATTAAAGAATTTCCACCAAAAGGTGTGACTGTTTTAGGTATTAAAAGCTATTTAAAAAAACTTGAAAAGAATAACATTAAGCCAGATGTTGTTATTATTGATTATTTGAATTTGATAGCACCACCAACAAATGGACTTAGTTCATATGAATCTGTAAAACAAATATCAGAAGAGGTTAGAGCACTATCATATCACTTTTCGTGTCCAATTGTGTCTGCAACACAAGCAACGAGAGCGGCTGTAACAACACCAAAACCAGAATTAGATAAAACCAGTGAATCTATGGGTCTTTCGCATACTGTTGATGCTCAAATTTCAATTTGGACAGAACAAGGTGATTCAGATTTGGGAATTATTCACATGGGTATAGAAAAAAATAGGTTTGGTCCTAGACAAGTTTATACACACCTCGAAATTGATTATCCAACATTATCTTTATCAGAACCAACGGACGCTATGTTAGATCTTGTTGATTCAAAATCAGCAAGACCTCCAAAAATTTCGGATGATATTGAAAAAAATTCAATAGATGAAATCGAAAATTCAAATATTTTTGAAACTTTGAATAGTTTTGAAAATGTAAGTTTTGATGATGAAAAATAAGTAACTGATTATAAATATCCTTATGCAAAATAAGATTTATCAAATCTTTACTCATAAGGACTTGGATGGTGCAGGAAGTTTATTATCTTTTATTTGGTCGCACCCACAAGCAACTATAACATTTACAGAAATAAATAATAATGAATTATTTAAAATAAAGGATTATGTCAAAAAAACATTTAATCCTCCAAGTATTTTGATATTTGATATCTCTTTGAGAGATGAATTTTTACCAGAACTAGATAATAGTAACATTACTATAATAGATCATCACAAAAGATCTGAAAACAATATATCAAAATTTAAAAATTCAAAAATAGTATATAAAGATTTTTCATCAAACACTCTTCTTTTGAGAAAGTTATTTAAAAACAAAGAGAATGATACATTGGATGACAAAAAAAAGAAGTTAATTGCATATATAGATGATTTTGATTCTCAAAAAAATCAATTTAAAGAGTCATACGACTTGAATATTATTTTTTGGACACAGTTTAAAAATGATTTTACTGGTTTTATAAATTTTTATAAAGATGGTTTTGTTCCTTTTACAGAAAAACAATTAAAATTAATAGAGTATACTAAAAATGTAGCAGAAGAAGCTTTAAAAAATATAAAATATTTTTCCGGTGAGTTAATAATAGAAGGTTTTCCAAGAAAAACATTAGCATGTTTGACTAATACTACTAACTTGATAGTTATTGATAAAATAATGAATAAAAATGAACAAAATTTATTCTTTTTCATAAACACTGAAACCGAAAAGGTTAGTATTAAACAAAAAAAATCCAACTCGATGATAGATTTACCTAATTTTACAAAAAAATATTGCGACGGTGATGGTAGTTTATTAAATTGCGGTGGAAAAATAACACCATTATTCATGGAACTGACAAAAAAACTTAACCCATTATGATAATCACATCATCACAACAACTAGAAGAACTATCTAACCCCTCGAATGCAATAAACGTGGAAGAATTCGAACAGATAACCATGCGATTTGGTGCTTTTGTTTGTCTATGTAGGGGTAAGAAGATGAATTATTTGAATTTTTTAAAATATTTGATAGAAGATAAAAGGACACAGAAAATTTATTTTGCTTTACTTGGAGAAAATAATCTGCATAATATTATCAGATTGTATCTAAGCTCTACACCCAACGTGTATAAAAAAATGTTTAGATCCAAGTATCACAAAAAAAATGAATGAATTAACAGATTTCGAGAAATTTATATATAATTCTTATTTAAAATATTCAAGATTTGGATTGCCATTTACACCAAGAAGAGATTTTTCAAACATTGACGATAATATCGTTGTTTATCTTAAAAAAATTTCTTATTTTTTAACAAAATATAATCACATTAGCGTTGATGAATACTTTAAATCGTTTGTAGAAATACATAAAGACGAAAAATACCCACAATTAGATTTTTTTTATAGTAGATTAGCACTTAAAACGTATTCTTTATATAAAAAACAGCAAGAAAACAGAGATCCAGAAAATCAATTTGATGAAATCAAAAACGGATTTCGTTTTATTGGTAATTTTTGTATTGAAAACAACATCGACATTAAAAAATATCTACAACATAAAACAGGTTACATGTATTCTTGGTTAAATCATTATAGAGAACATAGAATAAACCCATATTGTTTGATGGAACTTGGAAATGTTGTTCAAATTTTAGATGGAATACAAAAAGATGAAGTGTCTCTATTCGCAGATAATCTTAATAACACGTTTGTTGCATTTAAAACAAGATATATGAACTCAACCAAAACAATATCTCTTGTCAAGCAAGCAACAAAAAAAATAGAGGATTTCGTAAAAAAAGAGTTGACCCAAAAGTAATCTGTGATATATTAATTTTACCATGAGCAATAAATACAACCAAAGTCTCTTTGATTCACTCAAAGACGCATTAGCAGACAAAAGCAACGTGGAATCCTCTTTCAAGGATTTCCTCAAGTTCGAGCCAGATAAGACATATGTTGTCCGTTTGGTTCCAAACATCAAAGATGGAAAGAAAACACGTTTCCATTATTTCCAGCATATCTTTGATAGTTGTGTGACAGGAAAGAAAATCTCTGTTCTCTGTCCAAATACATACGGAGAAAAATGCCCAATTGATGAACATCGTTCCAAGGTTTGGGCAACTAAGAACCAAACATTGATTGATCAGGTAAAACCTTTGAAGAAATCTGAAAGATGGCTCTATAACGCATATGTCATCAAAGATCCGACCAATCCTTCTAATGAAGGAAGTGTCAAAATCTTGAACTCTGGTGCTCAGTTGCAAAAAATTATTCAATCTGCAATTGATGGAGATGACTCTGACGAGTTCGGTTTTAGAATTTTTGATCTTTCCGAGAATGGTTGCAATTTAAGGATCAAAGTTGAGAAGAATGATGGTGGTTATCCTTCTTATACAAGTTCTAAGTTCCTTTCACCATCAAAAGTAGATGGTCTTACAGATCAAGATTCTGCATATGAATCTGTAAAAGACTTAGATTCCTTCTTCCAAAGGAAGACTTATGCAGAAATCAAAGAAATTCTCGATGTTCATTTCTTGGGTAAAGAAAAAGCAGAATCTATTAATGAAACAGTTGAAGAAGACGAGATTGAAACGGTTCGTGAAGAACCAAAGTCAGCAGTATCTGACATCGACAAAGAGATGGAAGACATTTTGAAGGATCTTTAATATGTCTCCACAGCAAGAAGCTCTGGAAGCTGCAAAAATGGCGGCGATGATTGGTTCACAGTTAAAAACTGTGGACCAATTGTCTATTGGTGGGTCTATTCCAGCAAACCGAATAAACATAAACGAGTTTATTGGATGTGTAAACAACCCAAATGCAAGAATAACTAACAAATTTGCACAACCACCGCCTGGATTTGCTGCGCCAATTCCAGAAGAAGTAATTCAACAGCAGATTCAGTATACTCCTTTGGTTATACCAACAGAACAAACTCAACCTGTTCAACAACAAATTCAACCGGTCCAGTCAGTTTCTATTCCAGAGGCTAAAACAGAACCTATTATTAAAAATGAAAAGGTTCAAGTTAATAGTATAAAATCTGAAAACGGTTTAGTGGAAGATATCGCATCAATAAAGAAAAGTGTTGACCAAATCAATAAAAATCTGGTAAGATTAGTGGACATTATCAGAAATAAGAAATGAGCGATCTAGAAATACCAATTCCCAAAACATCACTTGAAAAACTTTTAAAACCAGTAAACAGGTTAACAGAAAGTTGTGTCTTAAAAAGTTCAGATGACTCAATATATACTGTATGTTCATCTAATGACAATAGTGTAATTTTGTATGCAAAAACCAAATTACCGAACACAATAGACTCTATACGTTTAAATTTGATCAATATTAAAAAGTTATTGACTGGTTTAGAATGTTTGGGTGATGAAGGAGATTTTAGTATTTCTTATAATCAAAATAACATTGTTTGTAAGTCATCCAATAATGAAAATGGTGAAAACACTCATTTTAAATATCATTTAGTTGATGATAATATTATTAAAGAATCAACTGTAAATGTTCAAAATATTGCAAAATTGAAATTTGATACTATTTTTGAAATTTCTACTCAAAAATTGAGACAAATCATTTCTGCATATTCTTTTGTAAACGATGTAAATAAAATTTACTTTTATACAAAAGAAAACATGGTTTATGCTGAAATAAATGATAGAACATTACAAAATATAGATAATGTTTCATTGTTAGCATCTTCTTCTTATCAAGGCGAAGAAATAAAAATACCACTTTCCGTTAAAATTGAAGTTTTTAAAATTCTTGCATCGAATAAAAACTCAATAAAAGTAAAAATAAACAACGAGTTTAAAGTTTTTGTTTTTCAAACACAAGAAGACGAAAATACTGAGTTAAAATATATTATTTCTGCTCTTGTTAAATAATAAATTTGTGGTAAATTGTTTATATGGCAAAGAACAAACTTACAACTGTTGGCTATTTTATTAAAAGATTAAGAGATTCCGGTTATGTAACCGATAAAGTTTATACTGGATATGCTAAGATAGATCCAAGAGCATGGACTGTCGTTGTTGATCCAAAACATACTTCTGTTTTTATAACTTGTTATAATAATCACAACTGTTTTGGAGAAGAGTATTTTGAATTTCATGACGGGGGGCAGTTTGTTCCAGAAAGATTTAAATTAAAAACTAGTTCAATTGAAACTGTAATTGAATATTTGGTTAAATTTAACATAAATAACAAATCAGATACATATAGTAAGTAGTTGTTATGGCGAACTATAAGAAAAAATCTGTATCTCAAAATACAAATAATCCTTCGCTATCGTCTGAGAGTATTCAGCAAAAAAAAGGAATGACCGATGCTGATGTACAAGAATTAAATAAAAAAGTTTATGCCGCAATAAACAATTTAGAACTTCAAAAAAGTTTAGATAGATTTCTTAAAGAAAATAGAACCCAACAACAAACCGCATTAAGAGATTTAGGTCTTTTAAAATCAATAATAACAGAATATTTAGATTCTTTTATATTGTTTGGTTATAGTATAGATGGTGAAAGAGTAATTATACAGAATTTTGAAAAATCTAAAGACCGAGATGCTCTTATGGAATTTTTAAAGATAATTTTTTTTAAACAACAACAAGATAATTTTTTAGATGATTGATTATGGAAGAAGAAATACAATATTGTAACACAAGTGCGACAGGTCCAACATTAGGAAAAAGTCCTTTATTAGATCCTTCACTGTTTCCTGTTGGATCTGCTACTTTTCTTAATCCAAATTATAACATTTTACCATTTCTTTGTAACTTGTTACAAGTTTCTAACGACGAAACAATCAGTCCAGTTTTAGTCGAACAACCAGAGTTTGATATTACACCATATACAGATTTTAGTCTTTTAAATAATGTTGGAGATTCTAGAGTTTCTTTGGGTCAATCATTGTCAGCCGCATTTATATATTTTTTACCAAGAGTAATTGTTCAAAATGAAGTTATTAAATCTGGTGGAACTCAAATAATAAATAATTACATTTGTGATGCCGACGGGAATGTTAAAAAAGAATCACAAACAGTACCGGTTATTTTATCTTTAGATTTAAGTGGTGAAAAAAGTTATAAATATGGTGCAATAGAAGTTCCAGCACAAAAATATGAACCAGAAGAGTTATTAAAAAGATTTACTGGAGATGATATTACAAACTTTGTAAAAAATTATGTGCAGTCAGAAAAAAATAAACATTCTGAATATTTTGTTAGTTTTATTAATACACACTTTATACCAGCTGGGTGGATACCAACTTTAAAATGTCATAGTAATTTAAATATTTTTTATGTTGAATTGACTCTTAATACAAAAAAAGTTTATTTAAAATATTATGATGACGTAAAAGAAAATGTAGCAAAATTGTTAGGAATTGATACCATATATTCATATGAAAATCCCCCAAAAATGAGTAGTCAAGCACAAGCTTCTGCTGTTTTTGGAAAAGTAGAAGATTATAAAAAAATAATGTCTTCTCTAGAATTAGAGAATAATTTTTTAGATTTTGTTTTAAAAAATTATTTAGAAGATACAACTAAAACTTTTAGTTTTTTCGATTCAAATACGGCAACTAGTAAAAGTATATTCGATAACTTAGATTCGATTTATAAATCTTATAATAACAATATTTCCGAGATAAAAGTAACTTAACATTTACCTAAACCGTTGAAACTTGGCGCTGGGTTCATTGAACCATCTGGATTAAATGAATAATTTCCAGTTTCTGGTGTCAAATTAACATAATTTTGACCGTTAAACCCATTCCCATCACCAACAATGTTGAATCTTTTGTTTCTTTTTGACTTTGCGGCTGAAACGTTTCCACCAAAACCAGCACCACCGCCACCACAAGACATAATATCTCCTAAATTGGTATTTCCCGGTGCGGATCCCATTCCCTTTTTCTTTGCAGGAGTTGGTACATGACTTGGTGATGGTGCTGCTGCTCTAGAAGAAGCCGCGTTTGCATGACCATCAAACGCAGGAACAGAATAATCGTGTGTGTGATCAGTTGTGGGAGAACCATGTGAATGTGAAAAAGTAAATACAGGTGTTATTTGTCCTGGAACAACATAACCTACAACATCAGTAACAACTGCTCCACCATATGTGCAAGTACCTTTTCCTATTCCAATCACTTCTAAAGGCATTGCACCATATGGATACCATCCAGTTAAACCATACCCAGTTGGCGATGCTTCATTATCTACTTGGGTTTTTAATAAAATACCGGAATATGCATCCATTATTTTTCCATAAATATAAGACATTCCTTTATCTATAGCAAAAAGTGACAATACTGCATATACATCCAAGCATATTGATTTTTTTAATGCGTCATATGCTTCTAAAATTGTAGCTTGGTTTCCATTTAATGGAGTATTCCATGTTGCATTATAATTTATTTCATTAGTATCACCGGTTGGGGTGGTACTCAATCTTTCGGATGGGCATGTAATATGTGTACAACACAATCCACCATCCATTACTAAACTACCTTTTAGTCCAATATCACCAGTAACACTTAGTTTACCAGCAACAATCGTATTATCTGCCTCTATTCTGCAACCATTATCACCAGAACCGTCTTTGGCATCTATTATAACATTTTTTCCTTTAATAATAGTTCTATTCGCAGATGTTAGAACAAGTTCACCCTTTGTAGCTGCAATTGTTGCAACCGCAGCATTAGCTTGTAATTTACCAGATGTATTAACTTCAACTCCCGGTGAGCCAGCATTTACTGTTAATTTATTACAAACGTTTACAACAAGACTTCCTGGATTTATTAATGGATCAGAATGTATTGCATGTTCTGTGCTTCCACTAGTATCTAAACACAACCCTGCTCCAACTTGCTTGGCTTTAACAAGAGCAAATGGAGTTACATGTTGACCCTTTTCTCCTTTTCTAGTAACAACAGTTTCCGCATCATTAGGAACTAATCCAACATCAATTACAACATCACCGGCATATCTTTGAACTTGACTACCACCAGTTCCAAGTTTTTTTTGTTGTTCTTTTATTTCTTCTTGTTTTGATTCTAATTCCTTTGCTGCTTTGTCGTTTGCTTCTTGTATTGCTGTTATTGCGGTTTTTACTTTACCGTTTTTACAACCCGGACTTCCGCAACCCTCACCGCCGTTTAAAGTTGAATTTGGTGTTGCTGTTAAAAACGGAACAATCAACATATTTACGTATTTTTGTATAACATCCCACGGAAATGGAAATTTTGGTAAATAATCTCTTACTATTTTAAATGCTTTATCAGATATTTGTTGTGCTCTATCTGTTAAAAATTTTTGAGTACAAGTCGGACACGGCATATCTGCACCTTCTGCATTTTCTATGGTGTCCATTTTTGTTTTATCAACACTTTTTGTTAATTCTTGTAATTTTTTTGCTGCCTTTTGTTTTTCTTCGGTTTGTTCTCCATATTGAACAGTATGGTTTCCTTGAATATATTCATGTTTATCACCACCATAGTTCCATTGAACGTCTCCTCTTACAGAGAAATATAAATTTTGACCAGCATGGATGCACATATCAGAAGCAGCTTTTAAAGTTACTGTTCCTCCGATAAATTGAATCAAACTTTTAAATTTGTCTTGTAATAAAACATATGATCTATCATCGGGTATAAGAGATCCAAACTCATCAACCCTAACTTGATTTTTCATCTCAAAAATGCCAGCTTCTGATGCAATAGTATTTGCTTGATTTGTTTCAGTTTGAGTTGTTTTTGTTTGCTGTGGCATATTTTTATTTATAAAGATTTTTTATTAATCAACTTGTCATACCAGCAGCAGCTGCATTAGAAGGTTCGTATACATTTGCAAAATAAACTGGGCGTTGTGGGTTTTCTGCTTGAAAGAATACCCAAACCTTTGCACCAACAGCTGGACAAGAAAACATACCAGCCGGTCCACCTATTCTACCGGCATTAACAGATCCTGTTGCCATTTGAAGTTGGTTCGTTGTTCTAAATAATTTATTACCATTACTACCACCAGTGTATGTTCCATTTGCTTTTTCAGATGCTTTCATGTTTTCTGCTAGTAATTGTTTTTCGTTGTTTGTTAAAAAATTACCAGTTGATGCTCTTTGTACTGGACCGTATGCCGTTGATATACCACCCCATCCATATGGGTTCCAAGAAGAAACTAGTGACTTATCTTGAAAAGCTATTTTATTTCTTCCACCATATTTTGAACCAAAATATAAATCTTCAGAATAATTTATAAAAGATTTAGTATTATCATCTGGATTATATATGTTTCCATTTTTTCCATGTGCTCGCCATGCATCATTACCCATTTGATATAATCCATATGATGGTCCACTTGTTGTTTGTGGGTTGAAACTACTTTCTACACTAGCCATTCTAGTAAAAAGATGCGCCCATTCTTCCTTTGAACCGGTGGTAATACCATATGTTTTACCATCATCTGGTATTATGTATTTACCACCATTTGATGCTGGGTCAAATTTACTACCATTTAAAGAATTTAAAACTCTTTCATACTGTGTTTTAAATGCTGGAGACATAGATTTAGTATCACCAATTTCAGTAGAACTATAATTTAATGTTTCTCCGGTATAAGCACCATCTGATCTTACAAAACCATCATTCTCAATTTCTATAGGACTAACTTTACCACTAACTGGTTCATTTGTTTTTGGTGCTTGTGCATATCTTTGTAATGTGCCATTTTTATATTGATTTCCTATATTTTCAAACCACGACGGAGAACCAGCCAAATTTGTTTTAACGCTTTCACTTGGACTATTTCTCCAAAAAACACTCTTACTTCCATCTTGTCTGAAACCAACGTGTATATGATTTCCTTCCCATCCAATTTCGGTAGCACCACCTTGGGTCATCCACCAATTAACTATTCTTTCTTGTTCAACTGGACTAGCTGGCATCGCAACATCTATAGCATTTCCTGATAAATGTAAACTAGTTTGAGAACCTCCTTCTGGCACATAGTCTCTTTTTGCACTAGTTATGATTGCATTTGGAAAATTCGCAGCAAATCCACCTAAAGAAGCTTTCATTGTTTCACTTAACCCGGCATCACTTTTATTCGGTGCAAATAATTTTTTATAATCAGCAGTAGCACCTTGATATGAAAAGGATTGATCAGTTGGAAATGGAGTTGGTTCACCAGTATCAGTATTTACTGGTGCTCCAGTACCACCACCCCATATTGGAACAGCTGCTTCAGCCCAAGGTAATAAAGACAATAATCTTTCTTTTATTTCTGAATCAAAAATACTTTCTTCAAAAGTTTTAAATTCTATGTTTTCTAATTTTTCATTCCAGTTATTATATAATGTTGTTGATATATGTGGAATATAAACTTGAACACGACCTCTATTTTCTGGATCATTTGTATTAACTACAAGACCAACATGATTCCCAACTGCTGTTTTCATTTATTATGTTGATGGTTTTTCAGTTTTAGTTTCTTCTTTCTTTTTAAATGGATTTATTGCATTTAATCCATTTCCAATAGAACCCGTAAATTTAGAAACACCAGTAATTAATTCATCTTTTGCTAATGATGCATTAACACTAGCATCTTGTAAATTTTTATTCAATAATCTAAAATCTTCTTTAACGTTTCCAATAATATCAGTTGCTTCAATTGGATTACCATAAACATCCATTTTACCACCACTGTATACATTTGGACCAAGAATTTGATTAGATGTTGGAAATAAACTTGAACCGTCACCGTATCTATTATAAATTGCTTCTGCCTTTGACAGAATATCACCAATTGGCGATGCTTTAGAATATTGTGGGCCAAATTTATTAACCAATGCACCAACTAAATTTCCTTGTAATGCTGTTGCAATATATGAATAACCATAGTTTGATAACATGTCAGACATGAAAGATCCCGGATCACTTCCAATTTGATCAACAGTATCCATAATTTTTTGAACATCTGGTGGTAAAAATCCTTTTAACAAACTTAATGGGTTTGGGTTTGTTAAAATATTAGATGCTGTGTTCATAAAAGTTTGAATTGTATTTAAATAATTTAAAAACGGTCCTGACATATTAAACAAAGATGTAAAGAAATTTATATCATCCATTATTACTTGCAGTGTATCTAACAATAAACAAATTAAATCTAATGGAATAATTTCTTCTATTTTTGCCATTAACCATCTTTGTGCTTCTGCAATTAATCCATTTACCCATGCATATACTTGTTGAACATATGCAATTATACCATTATATATGTCTGATATGATAGCATTAAATGCTGCAACGACACCATTTATTGCTCTCACAAGTCTACCAACAGAACTAAAAGCACCTTTGGGCATCGAAAGATATGAGCGTGTTCTTATTGTATTACAAAATTTTTCTAAATTAGTTACTGCATCCGGATGTATGTTATTTAAAAGTCTTTCAACTAAACTTGGTGTTGTTTTCTTTGGTCCAGTTAATGGACTTTCTGCCATATTATCAGCATTTGCTTCAGTTACACCTTCTTTTCCTATTTCATCAAAACAACCTTTTTGCCATGCTGGTGTTTTTTTCAATGCCTCTTGTAATAATGGTTGTTTTGCCATCTTGAAAAAGTCATTTAAAAATGCTTCATCTATAATATATTTCTCATGACCTTGTACTGACGATGATAGTGTTTTATTATCAAATCCATATACTAATAATGCCAATAATAAATAATACTTGTTTATATTTAAATTACTAAATTGATGTTTTATTCTTGCTAATTCACCGCCAAATAAATATGGATATAATGTTAAGTTAGTTTGTTTTTCAAGTGTTCTTATTTCTTCTTTAGTAACATCTGTTTTTGCAACAGGTGTGGCTAATTTAGTTTGATCAATAACTTGTTTTGGTTTATCGGCAGGATTTTTTCTTGTTTGTGGTGGAACTTGGTTTGGTTTTGCAACAACAGAAGGTTGTGGTTGTGTTGGACCATAGTCTCTACCTAATTCTGGAAAGGTAACAGAAGGTTGTGGTTGTGTTGGACCATAGTCTCTACCTAATTCTGGAAAGGTAACATCATTTGTTTTTGCTTGTCTAGTTTGTGGTGCTGGTTCGTAGTTTCTACCTAGAACTGAAAACTCTTCATCTTTTGTTGCCATATAAAAACTTACTCGATTTTAATATTTTATCCTTGATATATAATAATTTTTTATTAATATAATAATATTTATGCCATTTTATCCATTAATCGGAATATCCGGTGCTGCAAGAGTAGGAAAAGACACTTTATGTAGAGCTTTAATAAGAGAATTTAAAAAAATAAATTTAATAGCAATTAGAAAATCAATTGCCGGTGATACTGTTAAAAAAGATTTACAAGAGTTATTAATGCAAAAACTTAATATCGATTCATTTACAGAAAATACCGATGAAAAAACTTTATTAAGACCTATTTTAGTAGAATATGGTAAACTGATGAGAAATACTTCACAAGGAAGATATTTTATAGACAACTTCGAATATTCAAGAAACACTATTAACATTATTCCAGATATTAGATATGCAGAATATAAAAGAGATGAACTTTCTTGGTTGAAAGACGAATCAAAGGGTGTTTTAATTTTTTTGGAAAGAGAAGAAATTTCAGATGCAAATGAAACCGAAAAAATTAACAATAAAATAATTAGAAATTTTGCAGACCATTATATAAGATGGGGTAGATTAGATGAAAATGATGAAAAAGAAAAAACTTTAATTAACTCTTATGCAAGAGAATTTTTAGTTAAAAAATATCTACCACTTGTTGATTGGACAGTGAGAAGCCTTTAGGTATGTTTTAACTGCCATATAGCATCCACACTTAGTACATCTATCTTGTGCGGAGTTAAAAAATTCACAAGAATTACATATCGATTTCCTTTTGGAAACTTCATCGTCACTAGCATTTATCGGATTACCAGTAGCAACACTTTGAACCGTTTTAACAACATCTCTTCCTAAATTTTTTGCCATCTGTACAGCAGATGGAAAAGTTTGTTTATTTGAGTTTGCCAATTTACTTATTTGATGTTGTTGCATCATATTTTTTAAATAATCTTTACCATTCATAATATTAGAAATTTGTATCTTTTTTGTTCCAAACTTTATCAAAACTATCTATTTTTACAGCAACAACTTCAGTTATATAAGTTTCTTGTGTAAACAAATGACTAACTTTAGTTATTAACCATTGACCAAAAAATCTGTCATCAAATGGATTGGAATCATAATCCATTCTGTCTATAAAAATAAAACGACCAGGTGATCTGATTGTTAATCCATATGCTTGGAAACATATTGATTGATTCAAAAAAATAGAATCCAATATCATTTCATTTCTTTTTATATCTTCATAAACAAATGACCCATTATAACTTTGTTTTGTTTCAAACATTAAACCTGATTGTTTTGTTTTATTTAAATTTAAAAGTATTTGAGCATCTCTTCCTTTTGTAAAACTATATAAACCACCTTTAGCGTATTTTTCTAATGTTTGTATAACACTATCTGCTGTGTTATTTTTTACTTTTATATGGAAAGAACCGGTTGAATGATCGTAGTAACTAATTCCAGAATTAGTTATTCGATTGTCATCTGATGCAACCATTGGTGAAAAATAATATTTTTGTATTCTTGATGCTATTGGAGACATAACATCACCAGTGTCTGTTGGACCTCTGGAAACATGAGGTTTGTTTTTTTCATCAAATCCACTAGATGCTTCTAATATCAATCTTTCTATTTGTTTACCAGAAGAATCTTCAAAATATTTTAAAACCGGAACCAAATGCCATTTTTTATCTTCTGTGTGTCTACCAAAATCCAAAATAACAGGTCCACCATCTGATGCAACACAATATGGTAAAATGTTATACATATCATCTAATGCACTATACGATGCGGAGGTATGATACGGTATTTTGTTATTTGAATGACCAGAATCCCAATTATCATCAAAACTAGCAAATGGAATAGATGGCGTATCTATATTTTCTCCTTCTTTAAACCCAACATTTAAAATGCTGTTTGAATCAAAGTTAGGATTTGGGTTTGTACCAGCTATTTTTATTAATTCTTTTAATAACTGATTTGGGTTTATAGATTTTTCCGCATCTGTAAGTTCATAAGGTTTTTTATTTGTATTGTTTAGTTTTACCGCTAAATTAGCTGATGACCATTCTAAATTTCTTTCTTTTAATATCTGATATCTTTCGTCTATAAAAATATATTTTCTTTTTTTAATTTGAGCATTTGGCGTTGGTAAATCTTGTACATCGGTTACAACAAAATCAAACGACATTTCCCATTTGTCTTTTGGAAATAAAGAATTTTTTTCTTGAACTTTATCGTTTTCACTAGCTAATGGTAAAATTCGTATTGCTATTTTATTTCTACCATCTGTTCTATCAATATAAGGTGCTTTTACTTTTTTAATGCTGGAATTTTCAGTAGAAAATTCAGTAGAATTTCCTCTTGAAAAAATTTCAAATGAAGTGTTTAAAACAATATAACCAGTTGTTGGCCAATTTTGAAGACTTTCTTCTATCATCAATGAATCAATAAAGAAAAATGGAACACTCAAAGGTTTCTCACCTTCAATTTGATTGTACATCAAAATTTCAATGTAATATTTTTGATCTCTAATTTGGTGAATATATCCAAGTTTATTGTTCATATTTTATTAACAAACAGCTTTGTTTAAGTCATTCATTAAATCGACATGTAGTTGATTAAATACAAATGATACATTACAGTTAATTTCATTTGGATCTTGGTTAGAATAATTTAATTCACTCAAATTTGTTGGAAAAGCATTCGTATATTCAAAAGAAATAATTTTTTTATTATATTCATCTATCCCATATATCCAAAATCGTGTAGAATAATCTGACATCGGATTTTTTAAAATAGCTTCTTTATTAAATTGATTCAATTCGGTTATAGCTGAATGAGCTTCTGCTGTACTTTTCTTCGCATCATTTAGTAAATTCAACCAACTCCATAGAATCCAATAATTTTTGTAGTTGTTATCAACTAAAAATTTTATGTTTAATTGTCCATATTCTGGTCTTGAGAATGATGAAGTTTGATACGATTGACCACCATATGGAACTTTTATAGATGGTACTGAAATAGAAGGAACAGGTGAACCAAATATTGAAATTTGTAACGGATCGGCATTAAAATAATCACCAAACCCCTGAGTAAAATTGTTTTTAAGTGCTTTTGGAATATCCAAAACCAATATGAATTTATCGTTTCTTGATCTGTTTAGTGGTGGTTGTAACATATTAAAATAAAACTATTGGGTAATAATCTTCTCTCTTATATAACTTATCAGAATTATCTTTTTCTTTTTTATTATCTACTTTAGGTTGACCCCAACTTAACAACCAACGTTGTAATTCTGCTGCATCTTCATCGCTAGTCTGTACTGTATTTTCTTCAAATTTACCTACAAAAGAATAAGATGCATTTGTAACTATATTTTTCTTAAAAGTTGATATAGTTCCAGCAAATATTGGACTTTTTTTAATTAAATCTGAGTTATCTGCTAATGGTTTAATAACCAATGGTCGTCCTTGATCATCATAATCTATTATATTGTAATATTTTTCAGCAATTGCTGGGTCTAAAATAAAAAGACCCCATATTAATGACATAACTCTATCATCAAAGTCGTCATTTTTTCTTTTACTGTATGTAAAGTTTGGGTGTTGAACAAAATTATTAAGTTCTAACAACGTATCCATATCATACAAATTAACAGCTTTCAAACTATTCATCCAATATCTAAAATTTATAACACCACGATAACGTGTGTTAGTGTGATTATATATACCAAATCTATTTTCTTTATTATAATGTTTGCTATTTCCCTCTAAATTGTATGTTACAACTGATTCATAATTGTGAGTATGACATAAAACATCAAGAACCTGTTGACCATTGTTATTGTTTTCTATCAAAATTGGTGGTCTACCCCAATCGTCTAATATGCCCATCAATCTAGTTCCAAAATGATAAGGGCTAATTTGGTTTGATGCAAATATAGCAACTTGTTTTATGTTTGTTAAATCAGAGAAATCTAATATTTGAGCTACTGTATTTGACCTTCCAATACCTTCTCCAACGTCAACACCTATTGCATAAAAACTATTTGGGTTTGGTTCGTGGAATATTTTATATGCACCATCATCCATTACCATTATAGGTTCTTTGCATTGTGCTTTTAATGCTTCCAACAAATCTGGATCAATTGCGGTTTTACCTGGTTCGTGGAATACGTTAGCATATTCTTGGTCAAAATCTTCTTTTGATCCCATCAATGCAATTGTTTTTTGTTTCCATTCTTCGTCTCTTCCTGGAACATCCCAGTAATTAACAACTTCCAAATGCCACTCGCTGTTTGGTTTTTGAGATTCTTTGTATAATTCGTAAAATTTATTTTCTGTTCCATTTGGAGTACTAATCACAACAACTTGTGACTTCTTCATTGAAGAAATAATTGGTATGGCAGACTTCCAAAGTTCTTTCATCAAATCGTTTGGACAGTGAGCCATCTCATCAATGATTAACAAATTACTAGTAGAACCTCTAGGACCAGAAGAAGATGTTGTGCTTACTGTTATAGCAGAATCGTTTGATAGTTGAAATCCGTCTCTTCTCCAAGATTTAACGCTAGGTTTCATCCAAACAGGAAGTTGTTCAAATGACATTTTAATTCTTGCAAAAATTTCTTTTGCAGTAGATTCTTTATTAGCAACGATGGTTATTCTTTTATCTGACTGAAAACAAACTAACCATAAAGCATAAATTGTTATAGTTGTGGTTTTACCGCTCTGTCTAGAACTTAAAACTACATTAAATCTATTTCCTTTAAAAGCCTTTAACAAACTTTTTTGGTACTTATATAAACTAATTTTTTCTTTACCTTCTTCTGTTATTATGTAAAAATAGTTTTCTGCAAAATGAAGAACACTTTTGGCACAAAGTTTTAATTCATCTTTCATCTGAGGAGTCCATTTGAACAATGAATTTCCTCTTAATAAATTTTCATTACCTTTATAATATGTACCATCAACAACAATATCTTCTGGTTCAATTTCTTCAATCGATTCATCTTCAATTGTTTCTTTTTTAGGTCTTCCCATAATATTTTACAATAAATATTTATTAATAAACAAGAAAAAACAAATGGATTATAAAAATAACACAGAACATTTGTTGGGTAAAGACGACAAAAAGTTGCCGTTTTATAGCAAATGGCCAATATATAAACTTAATAATTTCAAAAATAATTGTTTATGGAAAAAATTTCAAAATAAATTATTAGAATTAAAAGAAAAAGATATTTTAAAAAACATAGAAGATGAAGATATTGTAGATTATTTTACAAATAATCCAGACATAGATTTTGAGATTTTATTTTTCAAAGATAGTATGCCAAAGCAATATATATTTAAAATTGATAATGAAATTTATTCTTATACTTTTGGATATTGTAGTAAAAGAAAGTTTGTTGTTAGATTTTATTTTGATTTAAATAAATTCTTTAGTTTTTAATTTGTCTCATCAACTCTGAAATTATTGGCCAAACATATTCAGATTTTAATAATTTTAATTTTGTTCCTTGTTTTGGTGCAACTGTTGGATTTTTTATTTGATTATATTCACAAACCAACCACCATAATTCTATAGTATTGTAATATTTATGTGATATATAAACCCAAGAATCGCTTGGTTTTACGACATATTCATCTTCAGCAGAACTATCGTTTGCAGGAAATATATTTATAGCTCTTAATAAATTATAAAACCTATTTTTATTTTCATCTTCATACAAATTAAAAAAATTTTCATACCTATAAACAGATAATTTTGGTAGATCTGGAAATGATGATTGCGGTGTCATAATGTTTTATTGGTTTGTGTTTGGTGGAGGGTTGTTTCCACCATAACTATTTTTAACACTTTCAACTACGGCAGAACCAACATTTTTTACAGCATTGACCGTTTCATCTCTCAGATTAGCCGCCCATTCCGGTATTCTACCAGCATCGGTAACTTCTATTTTAGATCCTCCGATGGCACCTGAAAATATGTTAGAACTTTGAGATATTAAATCTCTGAATGTGATAGATATTTTATATGCTTCCGGTATCAAAATTTCAGATGGTCCAAACCCTGAAAAATCTTTCATTCTTCTTGTTGTACCAATACTATCAACTTTAAAATTGCTAACAAATGCAGCTGCCATATATACACCACCTTTAGAAAAAGTATCAACTGTATATAATTTAGGTGGTATATATGTCATCAAAGATGTTCTGGTTTTTAAATTTTGAAATGTAAAAAGTTGAACAAAACAATAATGATCAAACGCAGATTCTAATGACATGGTATTATATAATGGAAATGTTACAGTTAATTCATTTAAATTAGTGTTTGCGTATTGGTATGTGTCTTCAAACCCAAATCCAGGTGTTACCATACCAACACCAAAACCAACAGCAGCACCAATTAAATTCGCTTTTACTCCAGTTGAACCACTACCAGACCCAGCCATTCCTTTAAACATATCACCCAATCCACTTGCTTTAGTCCATTCATTTGAAACATTTCTAATGTTATCACCGTTTTTTAATAAAAATGGAAAATTATAAGAAAATCCAGTTTTTTCAGATGCATATAATTGAAGATATGTGTCAACGGACTTATCACCAGCAAGACCTTGGAAAAAATTACCACCTTGTTCTAAAAATTGTAATAAGTTTGCTGTCCATATACCATATTTAAGTTCTCTCTCTGTAACCCAAACGGAAGGAACTTCTTCTGTACTTCCAATATTTTTCCAATGCATTGAATTTACGACATCAACAATACCAGAACCTCTTGGTTTAAGTTTTGTATATGGTTTTGCTAAATTATCAAGACCAAACACAGACAGTTGTGATTGTTCCGCTGTAAAATATTTATTGGAAGCAAATGATTTATTGATCCCACTTGTTCCTGTTATTGCTTCAAGTGACATAATATTATTTATCCAATTGTGGCACTACGCCTTTCTGTTATATTCCACCATCTGGATCTTTCATCAAATATTCCGTCTCTTTGATTTCCAAATAAATATTCTTTTGATGTATTAGAACCAGAATTTACAGTAGAATTGTTAACATTAACAACAGAAGGATTGTTGTTCTTTTCAGAAGAAACCAACATTATATTTCTACTCAAATTGTTTATATTTTTATTAATATCAGAAATTGCAATTGTAATGTCTTTAAGTGCTAAATCCAAAACACCACCAGATTTAAAAGCCAAAACACTATCACTTGGAGCAGTCTCATATGTAGTATTTCCCAATTTCATTTGAATTGGTTGACCCGGTTCTAGTAAACCATCTTGAATCGGTACAAAATTTTGCGGAACTTCATCAAAAGTTTCTGGTTTGTTGTTTTGATCTCTTTGTGCAGCAGCATCTGCTCTTGTTTTTGGTGTCGGTTGCTGTTGAGGTTGTTGTTGAGGTTGTTGTTGAGGTTGCGTTTGAGTCTGTATTGGTTGTGGTGGTTGTTGTTTTGCGTCATCTTCAATACCAAAAACCTCCGCTGCAAACCCACGCATCCAACCTGGAAACCAATGTAAAACTTGCTTTCCAATCATCTGTTTCATCTTATCAAAGTTTATTTTTCTTGCACCACTTGCATCAGTTGATACTGTTGCTTCCATTATTGGCAATAAAGCATTTGATATAAAGGATAGTGGAGTTTCTTTTAAAAGATTTAATGATTTTAATACATCTTGTGGGTTGTTTGATGATAAGCCATCAATTAACCCATATATACCTTCACCCATTTTCATCAATGATGAAATAAAAGGAACTTCCTTTAATGTGTTATATATAGCAGTTCCCCAATCTTTCAAAATGTTTAATTTGCCTTGTTGTATCTCTTCTGGCGATTTACCCTCACCTTGAGTTTTGTAATCTAAAAAGGCGTTTAATAAACTTAAACCAATCGACAATGGAACACCAGCATATGGAATAAAACCAACTAAACCATTTGCAACATCTATTAATGCACCAACATAATCACCTTTTTCATATCTATCATATGCGAAATAAAAACTTATTAATGCACCGATACCGGGAATTGCTTTAGCGGCAAGTAATCCGGTACCTTTAAATATACCACCTACTAACTTAGGTAAAATTTTTGCAAATAATCCAGGAGATGCTTTTACTCCAGCTTTAGCAACATCATCACCAAACCCCATTGAAAATATTGCCTTTAACCCATCTTCTAATAGCTGACCAAATGTTGTAAACATTTTACCGGCAAGTGCAGGAATTCCACCAAGTGCTAATTTCAACCCACTTACCGAGAAAAATTTAGCAATACCTTCAACAATTCCTTCAAATTTATTAAAAAAACTTAAATCAATGTTAAACTTTTCTTCTAACCATGGTTTGATATGACTATCCCAAAACATTGATATTAATACAGCAGCAAGCCCACCAGCAAGTAATAGTTTTGCAAGAGTTCCTAGCAAACTACCACTGTCAGCTGATTCGTATATTGCATCTTTTATTTCATCTTGTTTTGATACTAATTTTGATAGTTCTTTTTGTTGAAATTGGTATAAATTTCTCTCTTGATCTCTTGCCTTACCAAACAATTCTTTAAAGAATATTTTATTTTCATCTGAGAATTCAATCACTTGTATATCTGGACCAAACGTTTTTTGTTCTGCTATATTTTCTTGTTTAGCTTTTTCCGGAACCACATTATCTATACTTGTATCTTTTAGTTTTTCTTTTGGTGATTGAAAAAAACCAGAAAAATCAGGAAGATTCATTTTAGAAAATTCTTTAAATTTATCTTTTATTTTTTTAATATTACTAACGGATTCATCGTCTTTTAATTCTGATAAACCCAAAGGATCTGTAATTTTTTTAATCTCATCTGGTTTGATGTTTTTTACTCTATTTAAAAGAGGTTGGATGAATTTTGTTTTAAAATCTGATTTTAAATCATTTAATTCTTGAGTTTCGTTATCAAAAAAGAGTTGTTTGATAAAATCCTTGGCAGTCAAAGTACCATCGTCTTTGATTTGTGAAAAAATATCTTCTATTGCTGCCATATATAGTACTTATTGTACTATAATTGTTTTATTAAGTTAAAAACAATAAACTATCGACATTAATTACCTTTTTATAATCTTCGTGTTCAACAAGTAATATTTCATCAACATCTTTTTTCCATTTTGATATTTGGTCCAAAACCTTTTGAATCAACACACTTGGTAATTTTTCTATTAATTTTACTCTTTGATCAATTCTATCTAAGTTTAAATCAACCTCGATGTCGTTTATGTATAACTTTTTAATATATTTTGAAGTCTCCATTATAAAAGCATCGGATATTATATCTTTAACATCTTCATTGTTTTTTGCTTGGTTGGATTTTTTATGAGTTTTTAACATTTGTTTGTCGTGTTGTAATTCTTCAAGAATAGAAGGAACCGACAAATCAACAGACAATGAAATATTGTTGTTTAACACTTTAATTGTTTCTTTTTCTGGAGTTACATAATTTTTAAATTTTTCAATTATATTATTTAAATCTACCTTAAAAGAAATATTATTTTTATCATCAAAAATAACATTTAATTTGTTTGATATTTTACTTTTTAGAAATATTGCTATACAATTTTTATCATAAACAGTGAAATCGTTTATGTCATTTTTATTATCTCCCAAATAATTTGATTTCAATATATCGTAAAATACATTTACGAAAGTTGTGTTATACACCGAACTGTCCATTGCAGAACCAAGTAATTCTTTTTGTTGTTTGGTGTCTATCTCCCTAAAACAAAAATATTTCTTTTTAGATGGAATCCAAATATCAACCTTAAATGTTTGTGAGATTTCATCCAATGCAACTAAAGCATTTTTAAAATCAATTAACTGTGTTTCTTCTTGTTCTGTATATTCTTCCATATTATATAAACTTATGGTGGCACATCTCCAAATTCAAGTGCTAAATCTTTTAACGATTGATTTTGTAATGCTTCCTCTGGAGAGGATTTTTTATTTTGATTGTTTTTCTGTTCCTGCATTATAGAAAAATATATATTTCTTTCAGATGGAGAAATTTGCATTATATAATCTGTTGATAATCCACATCCAGATAGTATATAAATTTCTTGATATAATGATCTTACATCATAAGAAAAAAACAATTTTAAATGTTCTAAAAAACTTAATGTATAAAAATTAAATTTATAATCTTTAAAATACTCCAACCCAAAAAGATCTGATTCAAATAATTTTGTGACGATTGAAATTACTATTTCTTGTATTTTTTGTTTCAAAGAAACAGATATTTTATCAAAAATATATTTTTTTTCTTCCAAATTAAAATCATTTAAAACAATTTTTTTATTTTTAAATTTTATGTAATCTATAAACTCATGTAAAGTGTCATTTATTAGGTTATAATCATTGGTTTTATTTAATAAAATTGAATTAAATGTTTTTAAAGAATTTATATTTGGCCATTTTAATTTTATTTCTACGTCATTGTCATACAAAAATTGTTCATCCTCAATACACAATGATGCATTATATAAATTTGTTAAATATGTTCTTAGGTCTACATTTAATTTTGTTTTTTCTTTCCCACCAGTATTTAAAAAAAACGTCACACTTGTTCCAACACTTATCATTCTAAATTTCACCAAGAATAAAATATATTCAATGATGTCAATATTTTTTAAAACTTCTTTATTTTGAACACAATTTGAAACTAAATTTAAAACAAAATTATGATAATTTAAATAATCTTCCTTTTTATTTAAAAAATTTAAATTGGCTTTTGCTAATAAAATTTGTTCATTTGTTTTTAATTCTCTAAAATTCAAAGTTGTTTTAGAGAACGGTAAATCTAAACTTTGTGAATAATATTCCACTAATATAGTTACTTCAAATACATGTAATTTCCAGTTTGACCATCCAAAACAGAATATCTATCATAAACAAATTTAATATCACTATATTTCATACCTTCTTCTGCATATGAATATGTTTCACCTTGAATTGAAATGGGGGCAACATTAAAAAATCTATATATTTTTCTTACTGCCATTTTTCTCTTAGGACCAGTTTTAGCATACATAACAACATCAGCAAAATTACACTTAACATACTTTTGTGAATTTTTGCTTCTTGCAACTAATCCATTATAGCCAACAGAAACTATCCAAGGTCTTACTATTAAATCTAAAAAAGAAGCATTAGTTTCTAACATCGTAACACTTAAATTTTGATATTTTTCTCTATTTCCAACAGTAGCGGGTGGCATAAAACCACCATATTCCAATCCCTCGTTACCACCAGCAATTGTTTCGGACGGTAACTGAACTTGTCTAGCAAACGCACAACCAACCATGTTATTAGTTGAATATTGTAGTTTTCCATCTAACAAATATCTTGTTACAGAACTATTATATGTCCAATTATTACCATATTCTCTTTTTCTCAGAGTTGACTGTAAATTATTCATCAACGAATTAACTGAGCTAAAATCAAAATATATTAGCCATTGGCTTGCTAATGATATGCTAGTCGGCCAAGAACCAAGAAGTTCTAAATAATACTCATAAGGACTCTTGTTTTCACCAAGAGCAAAAAAATCAGTTAAAGAAAGCATAATAATATTTATGCTTTAATCTTTTATTACTTGGCTAATCTCCAGTATTGATATGCTAATGTGACCTGTTGTTCTAAAATTTCACCAGCTGTGGTAATATTTAAAGTAAGATCACCTATAGTTTGACAGTAAGCACCATACAAAGTATAAGTTCTTAGTGCATTACCTTGTTTGTCCATTAGACTTAAAGTAATTTGATTTGATACATCTTTACTTGGAATGTTGTATGAACCAGTACTATTTGCATCATCAAATACTTGTTTTGTCCAATCTTCAAATTTTCTACGAATAGAAAGATTCTGTGGAACCCTAAATGTTATTTGCCAGCCTTGACTATTTGGATATGTTGCAGTTCCAGGAACATTAAACGACAATCCCATGAAAGGAACTGGAATGTTAGTAATTGATCTTCCGGGTAATGTAGTACTTGTAACATACATTAATTCATTTGTGGTAAATCTTGTTCCTCCCAATGCAATAACTCTAAATAAGTTATTACGAGCAAAGTCATTTGAAATTGCTGTGTCGTAGAAGTTTTCTATACCTTGTGTTTCGAGTATTCCAGCCATAATTTTATATTAATATTTATCCTCCAGTAGTATCATTTATTAACCATTTAACTCAGAGAAATCAACTCCAGTTCTTGTTGCAATGAAATCTGCCAATATGAATTCAGAAGCTCTTACTGGTTTAATGTAAATAGCTATTTTTAATTCATTGTTATCAATAACATCTGGTGTGTTGTTTCTTTCGTCACAAATTAATTGATAATCATATAAACCATCATTCAATTTGGCTCTGTCGAAAGTAGGCATTAAAGCACCTTTTAATCTGTTTCTAGTTGCAAACGTATTTGGTTCAAAAACAAAGTACTTTAATAATGCTTGAGTTTCTTTTTCAAGAGTCAAGAACAATCTACGAACATTGATTCTATCAAATGCGGATGGTTTACGGTATAATGTTTTTTGTCCGAAGATAACAAACCCATCGTTAGAGAAATATGCGATTGGATTTATATTGATCTTGTATAATAAATCTCTCTGTTTTTGTGTTGGGTTTACACCTAAGTCATTTACGCCATTCAACACCCCTCTGGTAAACCCAGCTGGTGCAATCCATGGGAACGATTGTTGTGATGTTGATGCGAATGCAGCAGCAGCATATCCAGACGATGGAACCCAAACTTGTTTATTTGAATTTGCATCATTTGTTTTAACCCAGTTACCATATGTTGCAACGTAACTACTTTGAATAGAACCAAATTGATTTTTCAAAGGCCAATATATATGATTAGAGAATATATAGTTTTTAGTATCTTCTACTTTGTAATTTTCACCTCTTACGAAAATATATCTCAATGGATCAGCAACGAAAACGTGGTCTTTTCTGGTTTTGTCAGCAAATGTTACAAATTGATCACCAATAGCTTTGTAGGCAATACAAGCTTCTCCGTTTGCTATGCCATTTCCAGTTGTTGCTAATAAATCTCCAAGATCTGGATTGTATGATTCATCGAAATCACTGATGTCTGATTGAGAAGTATAATTCAAATCTTTCTGTTTAGAATTAGCACCAACCCAAATAGTGCCTAACCCAGCTTCTGCTATAACATCTATGTTCATGGTATCATCGTTTTCCAATTTACGAATTATTCTTTGTAATTTTAATGGAACGTTTCCAACGTCTTTTGCTTTCTTGTCAGTATCGGATTTATATACTCCAGTTGAGTACAAATTTTTAGCTTTACCAGATACTTTTATTGTTTTAATTGGTGTACCATCGTCGTTTAACCAATTTCCTGTTGTTGATATGTAAGGATTTGTTAAAATCTTTATAGTATTTGAAGAATTATTTACAACAGTATCTAAGAAATAACTATTTGGTGTTCCACCATATTGGTTATTTTGAGTTCTTTTTGAATACAACGAGCCAGAATATCCTTCTGCTAGATTGTATTCCAACGTGATAGTGTCTTGATTATATTGAGATGTTCTTAATTTAAAAACAGTTAAAATTAAGCTATCATTAAATGAATCTAATGCGAAATCATATCCGGTTGGATAATTTTCAATAACTTTTGAAATACTGTAACCTCCAAATGCACTAGATGCTTGTGTTAAATTAAAGTTTAATCTAGAATTTGGAATTCTTGTAAATGGTTGTGTCATTCCATCTATTGAAGCTGTTGTTTTAACTGATGTTACACAGTCAAAATCTGTTGATGGGTTGAAATTTGAATTATCTGCGAGTGCAACATAATAACCTTCATAAAGATTATTAATGGATGTTTTTGCAGAATTTATAATTACCAATCCAGCCTTTCCAATATCTGAGAAATTATTAATTATTGGATTATACGATTTACTCCAAACAATATTATTTTGAGTTAATTGTTCATACTGATTATCAGTTAAAAGCATTGATATTGGTTCATCAAGTTCGTAATTATTACTAGTTGAATAGTCGTTCGTGATTTGACCAATTATTCCAAGATTTGCACCAGCAGCAGCACTAGATCCACCACCACCTACAAATTGAACGTTTGGTGATGATTCGTATCCATAACCATTGTTTGTTATTTCTATTGCTGAAATTTTACCAACAGTGTTTACGTTAAGTGGATCACCCAATTTAGCAATAGCGGTTGCTTTGATAGTTGGATTACTTCCATTTGGACCACCACCTAATAATTCAACACTAGGTGGTGTTGTGTAATCAGTTCCTGAATTAGACAATGTAATTGTTGTTACACCATATACATCAGATCCAACGCCAATATTTTTAATTGGATAAACCAATGCACTATATGTATTAGAATACCCTTCACCACCACCAGAACCATAAGGTAAACGAGTAACCATTAAGTTTGCTGGAGAATTTAATAAAATTTGTTTTGCTGTGTGGTATAAATATCTTTCAGCTGCATTAGTAGGAACACCGAAAACTTGTTCATATTCAGAAACACTTCCAATATTGACAATATCTTCAGTTGGTCCTTGATCAGAAAAACCAGTTATGAAAACATCTGTTGTTCCTAATGGTCTACTAATCAAACTTAAATCTATTTCATTGATCTGAACTCCGGGTGATGTTATAATTCTTGATGACATAATTTATAAGAATATTTATCTTTCATTTTTTACAAATACAGATATTTTATTAGAAAGCATTAAGTGTAAATAGTATTATGAACAATAAATTTGATTTAATTGTTAATTCATTATTAACTGAAGCAAAATGCACTGGACCAACACAAAAAGCATCATCCACGTCAAAAGGTAAAAAATGGATGAAGTGTGTTAAACCCCCAAAAGGAAAAGGATATAAACGAATTCATTGGGGTCAAAAGGGAGTTAGAGTTACTGGAAAATCCGGAAACACTAAAAGAAAAAAATCTTTCCGCGCAAGACATGGATGCTCAAGTGCAAAACCAGGAACACCAAAATATCAGGCTTGTAAAGATTGGTAATTTTTATAAATAATAAAAATGAATAATAAATTCACTTCTGTTTTAGAAAAATATCTAAAAGAAAACAATCCAAATGTAGCATCTCAAATAGAGGACTTAAAAAGAAAAGCAACAGCTGCACCAAAACAAGTTCAAGATGTTTTAAAGGTTACAGTTGGTGGTATGAGTAGTGCATTGTCAAAAAATGATCCTAAAACATTAGATTTGATTCAATCAATTACAAGTAAATTGGGAAAACCTGATGCAACATACAGTGCAGACGAATTAAAATTCATGGCAAATAGTGGTTTTTTACAAAATACAAATAAAGAACAACCACAAGAAGAAAACGAAGAAGAACAAAAAAAAGAAGAACCACAGCAAACACAAGTTCAAAAACAACAACAACCCGTTCAATCGTCACAAAACAGCATGACGTACGATCCGAACAAATAATTTTCAAATGAAAAAACAAAAATCGCGCCTAAAAAACGCATCTCCTGTTGTCGAAACAAATACTACTGACACTTCGCCATATGTATTTCAAAGTGAAAAAATAAATTTCGATCTTACCATCAAAGAATTACCTTGGACAGAAAAACAAAAAGAAATTATTGCTAATTTTTTAGATAAAAAAACAAAAGTTCTTTTATTAAAGGGTCCAGCTGGTACATCAAAAACTATTTTAGCGATGTATTGTGGTTTAACTCTTCTAAACAAAAGAAGAGTTTCTGATTTAGTTTTGGTAAGATCTGCTGTCGAATCATCTGATTCAAAATTAGGATTCTTACCAGGTGATATTATGGAGAAGTTTAATGTGTATTTAACACCTTTTCATGATAAATTTTCTGAACTTTTAAGTAAACCCAATATAGATAGACTCCAAAAAGACAATAGGCTTACAATTTGTCCCATAAATTTTGCAAGAGGATTACATTTTTCTGCAAAGTTTGTTTGTGCTGATGAAGTTCAAAATTTTTCTACCAAAGAATTACAGACGATCATGAGTAGAATTGGTGAATTTTCAAAAGTATTTTTGTGTGGTGATCCAGAACAAAGTGATTTACCACAAGGAAAATCAGGATTTAGTAAAGTGTATGACTTATTCAATAATGAAGAATCAAGAGAAAACGGAATTATTTGTATGGAATTAACAGAAGCTGATATTGTAAGATCAGAACTTTGTAGGTTTATAACACATAAGTTTAAAGAGTTAAATGTTCCAAAAACAGAAGAATCTAAAAAAGATTCTTGGAAACCGGGAGATCACAAATAAGTAATTAAGTTATGAATAACACACCACAATATCAAACAGTTGAAAACAGACCAATTCCATGCAATTTTTGTGGAGCAACTGTGAACGGAAGAATCATGGAAAGAGTTGACGCTAAAACAAAATCTGTTATCAAAGAATGTAAATGGGTTTGTGCTAGGTGTGGTAATCTTTCAAAGGTTGGAAACATTAGATAATGAATCTAGAGAAGATAATTGAAGAAGTCTATGATACTGGAAACAAACAGTATTCAGCTGGGTCTATGGCACCTAGAAAAGATTTTGCACCAGTCTCAACAACTGGAAACTACAATTATCCTTATCAAAAAAACATGCCGTCGGATGTTCCAACAACACCACCTCCCGATGGAACACCAAGTTATCCTTGGCCATTACATACTATTGTGGATGATTTGTCAGATAGTTTCGTGTATTTAATAGCTGCTGCAAACAAATTAGCACAGTGTGCAAAAAACAATCCAGTTATTAAACCAAAACAAAAAGACCAGCTAATAGAACTTTATAAAAAATCAAAACAAGCTTTGTTATTGATTAAAGATGTTGGTCTTTCGATAGAAAAAGTTGCAAATTTAGCTGGTCCTCAGCCACCACAATCAACAGCAAGAGGACCAGAAAGTATTAAACCGGAATCACAACCAGAAAAACCATCTGTTTTAGTTAAAGTTTCTTAATATTTTGTTGACATATTAAATATTAAATGCTAACTTTAATGCATGAAAAAATTAAGTATTCCGGTTGAGTTGTTTTTTTCAACTTTGAAAGTTTTAATGTTATCAACCATAGGCGCATTGTGTCTATGGTTTTTTGGTTTTGATTTCATCCCATCATTTTGTTTGGTGTTTGTATTTCAATATATTTTGTTTTCTTTTATTGGTAATATTATAAACAATTATTATATCCAAAAAACTAAACAAAAAGAACTAGAAGCATTGGAACCACTTTCAACTATTTTAGAATGTGCATATTGCAATACTAAAAACTTAATGACGTTCCTTCCAGACCAAAATGAAAGAATGGAATTTGAATGTTCTTCTTGTAACAAGAAAAATGTTGTTAATATTCAGTTTGTTGTTGCAAGAACAACTGAACCTGTTACTGTTTCAAGTGCAACAAATATACCTTTAATCAACGATGAAAAATAGAAATAAAAACTGGAAAACAATCCACGAAGAAACATCTGTTTTGGCTAAATGGATGGCTCTTTATGAAGCAATAAATATTTTAGCTGATAAAGCAGAGGAGAAAGGTATACCGTTTAAACAAATAGAATTAAAACCTCTTGCAATTAAGAAATATATCACGTCAACAGAAAACATCATTCTTAAAAAGTTGTTAAAGAACGATTATAATATTGATATTTGTTATGATGACGACTACGAGAGTAGAGATTACTCTGATTGTGAAATAGAAAAGATTTAATAATCTCCGTATACGGAAGTATCTGAACAAGGACTTTCTTCAAAGTAATCAAAGTTATCTTTAGATGCTTGTTCTAATATATCATTGTCATTATTTGGAGTATTTCCTTGACCAGCACCAGGACTTCCATTTTCAAAACTAAAGTCATATCTCTTAGCTTTGAAGAACCATACATAATGTCCTGCTATTGCATTTAATTGAAATTCATCAATTACTTCAGTTATCTCGTAAACAGTCGGTCCTCTTTTTGGAAAGTTTATTCTATCACTACCAAATTCAGTCAGCTTGATTAGGTCGCCCATTTTTGGTTCAGATGAAAGACCATATACTTCTGTGAATGATGTTGGGTGTATAACACCAGTCATATCACTATCTGCAATTACACCAAATTTTGATAACAAATAAGAATCATTTGTTAAATTTAAAAGTAAAATCATGTTTTTACCATTACTAAATCCAGCAGTTGGGTCTTCGCCATATAGAGGATTTGATCCACTTAAAGTTGTTTGGTTTGAATAATATGTAACGTCTTGACCAAATATGTTTATTTGTTCAAGCCACCAATTTGAGAAATTTAATCTTTCCTGTAAATTGATTTGTTTATTTAAAAACCTTAAAGATTCCATGTTATTCCTTTTCTTTTCTTATAAGAATATATTCTTGTGGTGCAATATATCTAATATAAACGCCTGTTTGTTTGATAGCTTTGTCTTTTTCGGATTCAGTCGGACAAGCATTATATTTTTTTATAATATCCATTGCTTCACCATTTGTTAATGGGACAATTCCTTTTTCACAATTTAAACATACTGTTATTTTTGGATGTTCGTGTTGTTTTTCTGTTGCTGATCTAGCAACCAAATTAGCACCGGTCTTTCTGGTTAATCCAGAGTTCATTAATCTACCAACAGTTTGATGCTTTTTATTTCCAGTGTTAGGACTTAAAAGTTTTTTGTCGTTCTGTTTAAAATAATCACCAAAACTAATATTCATTTGATATACTTACAAAAAAAGAAACCCCGCACAAGCGAGGTTTCTTTTTTATTTTATTTTTATGTTAGTATTATTTAAAATACTCGTCGCCCTTTTTAATTGATGAACCTTCAACGTCTTGTTTCTTTTTTGTTAATTTAGAAACAGCTGGTTTTGTATTATGGGACTTCATTGGCTTATTTGATCCTTTACCAGTAGCAGGAACCGAAGCTGATTTTCCTTTTACTTTTGATAAAGTTCCTTCAACCTTATGGCTTTTAGGGCTTGTTAATTTCTTTACAGCAGAATCAACATTAACTTTATCTGCTTCATCTAAGGCAAATGATTCTTTGGAAAGAGTTTCGTCGTCTTCGCCTTCTTCTTCGCCTTCTTCCATTTCACTGGAATCTTCTGGCATTTCTTCTTCATCTTCACCTTCTTCACCTTCTTCTTCTGATTCTTCTTCACCCAAAGCGGCTTGTAAAACTTCAATTAACTTGGAAGCTAAATCTTTATCCAAAGTTAAAGTAACTTCTTCACCAGATTCTTCTTCACTATCATCAAATTCGGCTAAATCTTCTTCGGCTTCTTCATCACCAAGACCCATTGTGGTATCTTCAAATGCATTAGATGGTTCAATTTCGTTTTCTTCATCTGTTGAGAAGTTGAATGTTTCTTCTGAAACAATTTTATTGAACAAAGCATCAAATGGATTTGTTGCTTCTTTGAATGTAGGAGCTTTCTTTAAAGCAGAATCAACATCAGATGTTAATTCTTTTGGAGCTTCTTCAGCATCTTCTAAATCTTCAACGTCTTCTGGTCCAGAATCTTTGATAAAATTGCTGGCGTTTTTTTCATTTTCAGAATGACCAAATGCGGCACCAACTTTTAAATTGGTTTTAACTTTGCAATCAGCTTCTTCGTTGATAATTTGCATGTAGGCTTGTGTTAATGGGTCCATAGTATTTTAAATATTTACTCTAATCAAATTACAAATCTACAAAATTATTTCTTTTTTGGCTCAACTTTATCAGAAGTAATTTTCTTACCTGATTTTTTTGCTGATTTTTTAATTCCCTTAATTATTTCTTCTTTATGTTCTTTCCCAAACTTTTTACCAGTTTTCTTTTCAATAGATTTTTCAACAGCCCAAGGATTTACTTTCTTTTTAGCTTCTTCTAAAATTTGACCATATGCTTCTTCCAATAAAATTTGATCTTTACTTCTCATGTTAATATTTACTTCTCATGTTAATATTTAATTGGCTTGTATATAGTGCTGTTTGGTTTTTCTTCTGAAATTTTCCAATGTCCCCAATGGTTTAAAATATTATTAAGCACTATATAATATATATTTCCAGTTTCTTTCTTCATTGTTCTAGGTTTAAATCTTATTTTATTTTCAACTTCAATAGATAATACATTTTTTTTTATTTCACTTGGTTGTTCTTTTACTATTTTTTCTGAATGTCCAGTAGTTGATTTTAAAAAATCATGAGAAGGTTTTTTGTTTATTGGATCATAAATAGTTAAACCATTAGAAATAATTTCAATTACAATTCCAGATTTATTTTGACCTTGACCCAATGCTAGATTGCGATCAGTTGAAAAATAATATTCCTTTGGTCCCCCTGGACTATTCGATGACATATTAGGATGTATAAATTCAACAGCTTCATCAACCGAAAGCTCTCTAAATAAAGAATAATTTAAATTTTCATTAATTATTTTTTTAAAAATTTTATCAAATTTCATATTGATTATTTAGTAATAATAGAGACTCTTTTTTTAAGTCTAAACATTGAATTAATTCATAATCATTTTCACCATTAACCCAAACTATAAATGATTTTGGAACTTTAAATTCTGTAACTTTTTCAATTATCGTAGAATACAAAGAAAGTTGCAAACTATATTTAGAATACTCGCAATTATCCAAGTGAGACAAAGAATATAACAATTTTTCCTTTCTCGGATTTTTCATTTTTATCTCTTTGTTTGTTTTATAATCGAACATAACAAATTCCTTTTTTACAAAATTATATGAAAGATTATCAATAGATCCACATATACCAGTTTCCTCGTCGCCTACTACAAATTCTGATTTTATTAAAATGTGTTCTTTTTTCCACCATTCATAGAAATTTTTAAAATTTCTAATCAATAGTGCAATATCTTGATAATATGTCTTAATAGAATTATCAGTCTTGAAATCCTTTTTGTTTTCAAAAAATAAATTTATAGCATCTTTGTCTATGGTTGTTTGTTTTCTATTAAAGAAATTTTCAACAAATTTATGAAATTCCGATCCTTTATGACATGAATAATCTCTTGCAAAGTCCCATTGACTTAAGACTTCTTCAACAGAAAATCCATCTCTTTTGGCTACCATTTCTGCTATTACCTTTGATTCAAAAGGCTTTTCAAACTTCTTAATAAGCTGAGATACTGACATTTTAGCCGGTTTCCCGCTTATTGTGTATTTGTGATCTTTTTCAAAAAACAAGATATTTGAAAAAGAACTTTCTAGTGTTATGAGTGTATCAAAATTCATTAAGCACCAAATCCAATCTTTTTTTCTTTTTTCTTTTCGCTCTTTTCTGGTTTGTATAAAAGATTGTAAATGTCTGCTATAACCATCTTATCGGTTATATTTTCTTCTATTTCTTGTTTAGAAAAACCAAGATGTTTTGCTAATTTTTTTGAATCTTCCATTTCAAGTGGACCAAACTCATAATCGATTTGAAGTCTACCTTTTCTACGTAATGCTTCATCGACATCTTGTTTTGGACAGTTATATGTCAATATAATAGGACATTTTAAAATATCTCCTAATATTCCATCTGAAATATTCAGTAGAGATGTAACAGATGAAGAATCTATTCCATCATTTAACCTTTTAACAATTGCTTTTTCAGCATCTTCAAGAATCAATATTGAGTTTTTCTTCTGCAAAAGAGAAGCAAAATTACTTGGATTATTGATAAAACTATCAACCATAATCGCTGGAATATAAATAAAATCTTTTTTAACTTGTGTTGTTAAATATTTTAGGAAAGTGCTTTTACCAGTTCCAGGAGGACCATGGAACATATAAAGTCCTTTGTTGCTTTCTGTTAATTTTTTAACTATTTCTTTTTCTACATCTAAAAACTTTTCACCGTAATTTAAACCAATATTAACATCTTTTGGTAAATCCATTTTTATTGGTTCAAAAACATATTCATCATATCTGTTTTTTATAAACAGATGAATTTTAGAACATTCAACATTATCTATAAATGGTTCAAAATCTTCCAATGGAATTTTTGGATTCAGACTGGTGTAGTAAATCATCATTTCATATGTTCTATCTTCCAAATCTTTTAATTTTTCGTTCACATTTTCTGGTGTACCAAAACTAACCAATTCCCCCTTTGAATTTGTAAAATAAGGGATTTCATCTAATTCCGCTTCTTTCACCATTATTTTTACAAAAATGTTTTTATATTTAAAAATAAAACTGCCAGCTTTAAAATTTTTATTGTTAACTCTTAAATTTTTGAGTTTACCTGATATTGAATTATATACTAAACTTCCATTTTTTAATAAAAAATCCAAAATAGGAGAATTAAAAGCCTCGTTTATATATAAAACACAAGGAATACCTTCGTTTAAAGAACTCAAATATAAAAACAAAGGAAACTCATTTGTTGATGTGTTGCTTTTATAAAAGCCAGTTAAATCGGTGTTAAATTTGTTTTTTGTTGAAAACATACAGTCATACTATATGAAAAAAAAAATATTTTCAATAAAAATTTTTTTTATTTCGTATATTGTTTAAAAAATAAACAGTTTAGAACAAAAAAATGTGCAAAAATATGTACAATTTTTTATATATAAATTATTCAAAACAAAGTTTTTATATTTTATTTCTTGATTATTTTTTAAAAACATGATATGAAATAAGTATTAAGATGAAAAGATTGACCAAAAAACAAGTTCTAGACATTCATGAAAAGTGTCTTAATTTGGTCAAAAGAAAACCACCTGAGTTTTTTCAACTCAAAAAAATGAGAAGATATCAGGGTTCGTGTAATTGGACAGATATAGAGATCGATTATAGAACTGAACTTTTATCGACAGCTTATCACGAATGCGTACATTATCTTTTCCCTCATTTTTCAGAATCAATGGTTCTTTATACAGAAAAAAGAATTGTAAATGTATGTGATCCATTCGACATTTCATATTTTTTAAAAATACTTGCGAATAAACTTTACAAATCGGAATTTCAAAAGTATATATTAAAACACCGAAAAATTAAAAAAACAAAACACAAAACAACATGATATTCGAAGAACAAATCTCACGCAAACCTAACCTTTACCCTTGGACAGATGAATTTATTGAAGCTATGCACAATGGCTTTTGGACGGATAAAGAATTTTCATTTAAATCTGATGTTCAACAATTCAAGGTAAAATTAACAGATCAAGAAAAAGAAATTATAGTAAGAACCCTTTCTGCTATTGGACAAATCGAAATTGCAGTTAAAACGTTTTGGTCTAAGTTGGGAGAGAATCTACCACATCCATCTCTTGCCGATTTAGGTTTTGTTATGGCTAATGTGGAAGTAATTCACAATAATGCATACGAAAGATTGATTACTACACTAGGATTAGAAGATGTTTTTGAGAAAAATTTAAAACTCGACTGGATTCAAGGTCGTGTAAAATATCTCAAAAAATATACACACCGTTTTTATAAAGATAGTAAGAAACAATATCTTTATGCATTAATTTTATTCACATTGTTTGTCGAAAACGTTTCTTTGTTTTCACAATTTTATGTAATCAATTGGTTTGCTAGACATAAGAATGTTCTTAAAGATACAGATCAACAAGTAAAATA
>Ga0315904_10000261_pt1 | contig 86444 bp, 90 predicted proteins | sample LakEriMetagenome_6_FD_203529 | JGI IMG/M metagenome (GOLD analysis project Ga0315904, IMG submission 203529) | Freshwater fungal communities from buoy surface, Lake Erie, Ohio, United States - Buoy 12 MA120 | ecosystem: Environmental > Aquatic > Freshwater > Lake | place: USA: Lake Erie, Ohio...
AGACAGGGTGGTTGAGATTTCATTAAAAATCATTCAACAAATATACAAAAGAAATTTGATATTACAAATAGAGAACTTCAATATTGTAGCCCGAAACACGATAAACTGAACTAAGCAACCCACCCTCAGTCTTTGTTACTTTGTAACCAAGCGCTTTCATCCTACGGGCGAAAAGGAGTTGCGAATAAAATGGGACTTTGAATTTTTTCCAATATTTTTTCATAGTGTGGGAGTTAGTTTCTCAATCATCTTACATAGTAAAGATACGAAAGAAACCCCATATTTCCAAACCTTTTAGATTAAATTTTCATTAAAGTTATCCACATTTTGCTCTAAACCCACGAAAACTGTCCAATTTATTGGACACTATTGGGAGAACTGGGTTAGATTGGTTAAAAACCTGTCAATTTGTGGTATATCAGATTTTAGGATAGAAATAACCTTTTTATTCATCTCCTTTACACGCCCATCACTTACAAATGGTTTTTCAATTTTCCACCTAAATTCTTTCTTAATATACAAAGAATTATCCAATTCTCCAAAATTTTTTTGGGAAACTTCGTATATGTTTGGGTAATTAAACTGAGAAACAATATACCTTATCATATAACCACGATTATAATCTTCTGCTGTAGGTGTGGGTGTAATTGGTATAGGTGTTTTGTATCTATCCTTAAAACTATCGTTTGTTAGTTTATTATATTCAAATATATTTTTATTGTTTGTATCACCCAAATTTTTATAGGGGATGAGTGGCTTTGATACACCATTTAAATAGGTGGATTCAGTATATACCTCCCCCGTACTTTTATATTGATGATATGGGCCAATATATTCTTTACCATCCTCAAACATCCATTGTTTTTGTAATGAAATGCCTGATACGGAATCACCTGGTACATAATATAGTTTTTTTCTTGCCATATTATTAAATATTATCTAAAAACTATTAAAAATCCCACCGGCGGCAGGAGCAGCCTCTTCACTCTGATCTTCAGTAAGTATGGGTCTTTTACCATCTGTTGGGTCAATTCCCGGTATGGGTTTAGCACCATCACTTATATCAAACATCATCTGTCCTTCTAAATCCATTGTCCAATCACCATTTGAAAATTTGTGTCCTTGCTTTAAAACAATAAAATAAACATTTGCTTTAGTTAGCATTGATGGTAGCCCTTCAACTCTAAATGTTTGTCCAAAAAGATATTCGCTATACCCATCAACAGTAAGAGTAATGGTTACTCCATATTTATACCCAATTTGTTGGGGTATTTTAAAATTGCATATTTTTTTCAAAGTCTGAATACAATCACTTAATATAGTTTCATCTAATTCTGCAAATGATGCATACATATTTGCTAATTCTTGCTGATCTTTACTAATATTTGGTAAAGCTGGCTTACACCCAAAAACACCTTGAACCATTCCGAGTCCTTTACCACTTTGAGCGGATGATAGGGCGATAGCTGCTATTTCAGAATCAATTGTTGATTGGACACTTATATTTCTTATTTTGGCAGTCTTATCTAATGGATTAACATCAGTAGCATTAATTTTTTTTATGATAGTTTTTCTATCAACTATTTCATATCCATGTTTAGTAGATTCACCAGATTGACCATATGGTATCATTTCCAATTTAATAGATTCACCCAAACATGAGTTTATTTCATCCAAAACACGTTTAATAAATTGAATAAGTGTATTTTTGGTAGGATGTGGATTATCAGATTTATCATCTATTAATTCTTTTTCTATTTTTTCTAATGTATCAAATGATATAAAATACATCACACCACTGCCGTCCCAACCAAAGTTTGCACCTTCAGCATAGTTAGCAGATACACCACGACTACCTTGATTTAAAACTGAAATTGGGTTTGCTGATTTTATTTTTGTTGTAATTGTCGTTGCTAATGCAATAGATTTAATATTTTTAAATATACCCTCAAAACCATTTGTTTTTACTAAATTATCATTAATTGTTTCAATTAATTTTGATAAAGAAACATAATAAACTAGTTTTTGTTTTTGCCAAAATAACCAACTTGTATCGTTTGTATTAAAATTTGCAACACCAAATGAACCATCTCCGTCTGCATCTCCTGCTGCAAGTTTTTTATCCTTAAACTTTAGAATAGATTGTGCCTTTAAAAAACCCACTATAGATTGTGGAAATACCGGACCTTTGGTACTAGTAGTTACACTGTATTTGTCATTTGGGGTTTTTAAATTTAAATCAAATGCTGCGGCCGCTTCTATTGCAGCACCAGCAAATGTAACCGAACAATCATAATGTAATTTTTCATTTACACTAAATTGAAAATCCACAATTTTACCACGAATTGTTATTGGTTTTTCACCATTTATCCAACCCAATTCTAATTCAACATCATTCATGTGTTGAAAAAATCCTCTATCAAAACTATTAAATTGTTCAGGACTGTAGCAAGTAAAACTAACAGTAGCTTTCCATAGAAACGCATCGTAAATATCGTTTGCACCATCGGATGACCAATCAACTGATGTTAAGGATGGTGGTGGAACTAATCTTGGCCCACTTAAAATATTTTCATAGGGTTGTGTTCTTACACCACCCGATTCAATTACTGCTTTTGTTGCATTACATTGCCCTTTTCCAGTAGAACGAAATATGGCGTATGCCCGTCTTTCTGCGACAATTTTAGATGCGGATTCATCCAACCCATTACTATAAAATACATCACGATTTACAGGCTTAGTTCCAAATTGTAATTTACTCTCTAATTTACTCATAACTATAAATTATTTAATACACTATATTCTTCTATGATAGATGTTATTTCAGTTGGTATTCTTATTTGTTTCCCCACAGGCACTAACAGGTCTCCTTTTCCGATATTGTTTGCCTCTGCGATTATCCACCATAAGGTTGGGTCTTTATAATATGCGTATGCCAAATTATCTAATCTATCTGAAAAAGAACCTATAATATATACATCGGTTGTTTTTTCTACTATCGTTGGATATCTAAAAGTTGGATAGTATTTTTTCCCACTATCGGTTGATAATCTATTTGGTGTATTGTATCTGTTCATAGTGTTGGTTTATTGTATGTAATCGTATATTGGTGTATTTTCTGTTGAGTGTAGCTTTTTACCTAATAACTTTAATCCAATTGTAACATCTACACCCATTGGGAGTTCATTACCTTTAGAACCTTCATTTAATCCAATCTCCCAAGTAAATTCATCAGGAACTGCGTATTGTAAGGATGAAATTAGTGCAGGAAAATTCTTATACATAGTTCCTAATGTGAACTTTGTTATATTTCCACGATAACCAGAACTTACATAGGTGGGCATTGTCATTTTCCCCAATTTTTCCAATCTTACCCACATTGGTTTAAGTTCGCTCACAGAATATGCGTAAACTCTAAATCCAAAGTTTAATTCTCTACCAAATGTATCATACAAGTATGCGTTTTCGGCTCTTCCACTATATTTAATTTCTGTCCAATTGGGTGTAAATGTTTCGCTTATTGAATTAACAGTTCCTCTGAATTGTATTGTTCCCACCCCATCAGTTGTAAATGAAAGTTTTATAAGGTCGGGATAATCCCCACCCTCTTGCTCTTGGCCAATTGAATTATCATAATTACCAAGTCCTACTCTTCTCTCTATATTTTTTTCAGTATAATAGTTGGGACTATATCCCGTTATTTTATCTTTTAATTTTGTTATTTTAGTTCCGGTTTTTGGGGTTTGATTGTATTTAGACCTAAAATCATTGAAAGATGTTTTGGTTATTGATGCATCATTGGCAAATTCTCGTATTTGATTATAATTTAAAATTTCCTCACCACCAACTACTTTTAATTTATTAGATGCGTAATTATCACCTTCCCACATTTGCTCATATCCAGATGCAGGAGTTTTACCCTCATCATACGATTTTGCACTTAATCCAAAGTTTAATAATTCATCATCGTTGATTGGAACTGATTTTCCGTATGTATCTTCAAATGAGTTAGAGTCATTATATTTACCATAAGTATCTTTTTGAGATGTAACCCCAAATTTTAATAATTCATCATCGTTGATTGGAACTGATATCCCGTATGTATTTGTACCTTTATTGATATTATCAAAACCAAACTCGATAATGTTACCTTCTTGATTTAGAATTGATGAATAATTTTGTTTAAAATGTGTATTTGTATTACCATCTTTGTTTTCAAACCAACTTTTTCCAAAATTATCTATTTGTTGAGAAGAATAATTAAAGTTAATTATTTCATTTAAAAGCCCAAGCTTTTTTAAATCTTCAGATGTCTTTAAACTGCCCCCAAGATTATACGCAATAAGACCAAACTCTTTTCCGTAAGTATTTTCAAAGTCTTTGTTTGGATTTAATGGTATTGAAACTTTTTGAGGTATTTTTTCAATTTTTATACCCTCCTCCCGAGCAGCAGCTTGGGCAACTTTAAGTCCAAGTTTTGCTAATTTACTTTTTGGTTTTGGTATTGGAAGTTTTTTAACACTTTTAAAAAATGGGTTATATTTTTGAACATAATCAGCCTCATTATCTCCATATGTTTTTTCAGAATTACTAAATGTATTGGTTGATGTACGAGTTACCGATCTACCAACACCATATATACTTTCAGGACCACCATCTTGTCCTAAAAATATAATTGATTTAAATCCGGTGCCCAAAGCGGAAAAAAGCTCGGGGTTTTTTCTGAAAAGTTCTAATTTAGTTTTAAATCCACCCAAAATTGGTATCTTATAGGTTATCGGGTCAACACTACTAAAAGGTATGCCATCAATACCATGTCGTTTACTCCGTAAACCAGTATGTTGAAGAGCCACAGTTTTTAATAATTTTTCAGGAGACCAAAACTTATTATATGTATTTGTTCTCTGCATACCAAGCTGCATTACAGACCAAACCAATCCTTTTGGTGATAGTAAAAATTTACTTATTCTCGCAACATCCACCAACGCTCTTTCGGTAGATGCTAATACACCACCTCTAATTAAATCAATTCCTGCAATAGAATTTATAGGAGTCTCAAATCCCCACTTTTGAGGTTCTTTTTTGTTTTTTCTTTGTATTCCCCTTAAAATAAAAGGTTGTCTGAAAAATAAGGGGTATGGGTTAAAAGAATCATCTTGTAAATTAAATTGACCATATATTTTCGTTAAGTATGATGGTGAGTTTTCTCTTATTAATAAATCACCAATACTCACATAGTTATCTTCGTATCGTTTACCGCCAGGCTGCCACTTTTGATTACCTGTACTATAATACTTTGCAGCAGAGCCTTCTAATTTTATTTTATTTCCTGGCAAAAATGAAAGTCCAAAATCACCACCAAAGGTTACTTTGGGAGATGTAAATGTTTCTCCACTAATACCTGTAAATTGTGATTTTGTTTTATCAACAAAGTTTTTAGTAAAACCTACCCCGTCATCATTTGGAAAAAAGTTTACTAATCCCAATTTTGAATTAAGAGTTCTTTCCGTAAAAATACTTTGGTCACGATTAATATCAACAAACTGAGATGGAACTTGTTTTATTTTGGAAGTAAACCCTTTCGCATCTATATTTGGTATAAAATCTACATTACTTAAATTTGGTGTTGTAAATTGTGGTGTAAATGTAAAGTTAGTTGGAGTTGTAGCTGTAAATTGTGGTGTAAATGCAAAGTTAGTTGGGGTTGTTTGTCCTTTAAACTTTTCAGTATCATCTACCTCATTTGGCGTTGTCTGCCCTTTAAACTTTTCAGTATTATCTACTGGAGTTGGTGTTGTTTGACCTAAAAATTTAGATTCTAAACTTAATCTATTTGGGTCAGTCTCTCCCAAAAACTTTCCTTCCAATGTCATTGGAGTTGGTGAACTCAACGATGAAAAATTAAAACGAGATTCTCTCATTCGGGCCGAAAACCCATCTGCATTGGTGTTTGGAAAGAAATCAACATTACTTAATTTTGGGGTTGTAAATTCAGGAGAAAACTCAAAGTTATTTGGAGTTGTTTGGCCTTTAAACTTTTCAGTAGTATCAAATGGTTTTGGTGTTACTACACTTTTTGTAGGCGTTTCTTTCAAAGGAGCTGGAGATGTTATTCCAGCTGATAAGTTAGAAATGGGTGTAAGATTACTCTTACGATTTATTTCAACCGACTGGTTCTCTATTATAGGTCTTTCAATAGGCCTTCTAAACTTTGATAAATCTGATTTTAATTCAGTTAATGCCATTATTCATCCCCAATTACTTGTTTACATAACTATTAATTGCACGAGAACCTTTGTTTATTTCACCAACAATTTTACCATTTAAGACAACATTGATTGGTTGAGATTTAATATCTGCTCTTAATCCTTTTATTTCATCAATCAACTCACCAGTTCTGTCTGTTGAACCGCCATCATCCTCACCACCACCCAATAAACCAAAGCCTCCCGCTATTAAACCAATACCAGCTAATATAGGTAATGCCATTAAACCAGCTACGGAAACTGCTAATAAAGCTACTGCTAATACACCCAAAGCTGCTGCCAATCCTAATATTGGTAAAAAGTTTATTTGTGATAATTGCATTAATGGTTTTACCATATTTGGCAATGCACCACCTAAAGTTGCCACTCCTTCTGAAAATAATTTCATACCAGCCCCAACTAAAAATACAGCGGCTCCCATTGCCATCATACCAGCAGCCACCATATATAAAATACCACTAGCTGCTAATGGTGCTAGTAAAACACTAAGACCATATAAAGCAGCACCCAAAATTAATAAAGCTCCAGCTGCTTTTAATAGAGATTCAGGTTCTACTGTATTAAATTCTTGTAATGCTTTTGCAAATACAAATAATGCGGCTGCCATAACTAACATTGCTGCAGCACCTTTTAGTAAACTTGTTGCGTTAATACCACCCATAGCCTTAGCCGGCCCCGTATCTGCTGGTGTTGGTGTGGGTGTTGGTGGTGCCGCTCCCGATTTACCTTTAAAATTAAAATCAGGTGTTGGCATTCCTTTGAATAAATTACCGGGGTTTAATTTTGAAAAAAGCCCACCTAATTTTGATGTATCCATTCCCATATTTTTCAAAAATGTTGTTGATTGTGCAAGAGCTGGTAGTGAGGCAAGTATCGCTGATTTAGCTCCGCCAAAACCTTCTTTTATTTTGGCGACCGTTTTAGCACCATCTTTACCATATTTTTCGGTATTTTTTGTTAATTCTTCTTGTTTAAGAAGCATGTCGGTAATTTCATCGGTTGTCATACCTATTTGATTTGCATATATTTTTTGAATTCCAGGTGCCATTTTACCAAACTCTTCAGCAGAACCAACTTGCTCTGCTATTGCTTTAGCAAAATCTTCAGCACTTCCACCACCATATTGATACGCCACAGCTGCATCTCTTATTGCTTGACTATTCATCTCAACCCCAAACAATCTTGCTTTATTTTGAGCAGCAATACTATTTTCTATATCCAATACACTTTCAGAAACAGTCGCCAAATTTTCTTTAGTAACACCAAGTTTTACCATTGCAGCTGTTTGTTTTGCTATTATCTCAATTTCTTTTTCAGATTTACCAAGTAATTTTCCGGCTTGCTTATCCATTTCTTTAAATACAGATGCGGCGGTAACTCCCGATTTAGTAGCAATATCTTTTATATTATCTGTTATATCTATGGCTTTATCATCAACAGATTTTAATATAGTATTCATCCTTACAGCACCCGCACCATCTCCCATTAAAGCACTTAATTCAGTAACATTTTTTAATGTATCAGATGAAATTGTGGCCGTACTATTGAAATAATTTGCTATATCGCTGGCGGATTGAGCCACAGCTTCACCACCATAAATAAGCCCGGTCATAGAAAAACTTGCTTTTCCAACTTCCATACCAATTCTCGCGGATTCTTTTACACTCGCTCCAAAAGTTTTATACATTTCTTTAGCTTGACCAACTGTTGAATCAAATGCCGCTGTAAGCATTTCAGCACCTTTTTTAGCTGCAAGCATTCCGAGACCAAACATTACTCCATTTTTAAACATTTCTTTGGATAATCCAAGACTTTCTAAAAGACTGTCTTTTGTACCATCTAGTAACTCTTTTATTTCAGCAGTTTTATCAGCGCGTTTTTTTTCTATTTTTAAAAGTTCTTCAGCGGTTTCTAATTCTTTTAATAATAACTGTGCTTTATTTTTAGATAATTTTAGCCCACCTTCTAATAATTCTTGCTTTTTTTCAAGAATTTTTTCTAATTTGTTTTCAACACCCGTTTGAGATTTCAAATCAGCTGCTAATTCTTTTGCAATTTTACCTTCTTTTGTTCGTAAGTTAAGTTTGGATGTCAATACATCTGCAATATTGTTCTGAAGTTTTTCTTCAGTTACTAATGCATCTATTCGGTTTTGAGTATCTTTATTAGCCATTTATGAACACTTTTTATTTTTTTCTAAAAGCGGGTAAATCATCTAAAGTAAAATTTTTATCCCAATCTACTGGTTTAATATTATATTTTTTTAGAATAGCCTGATATTCGGTATCATTTGTTATTTTTTCTAATTCCCGCTCTTTTTTCTTTCTAATAAGAAATTTAATAAAATCGGTTACAATATTTTCACTTAATCCCTGTGTTTTAAACACTTCTCTAAGTTTAGATACTTTTATTTTCATAGTTATCCCTAATTGATATAATATAAATATAGAAATACCCAATATTCCTATTGGGTATCTCATACTATCTTTTTCTTGTTTGCGATTTTATTCTTGCAGCCTCTTTATCATGTGCCTTTTTTTCCTCATTCTTAAACTCAATAATTTTGGTTATGTAAAAAGTTCTCATCCACACAGGCATATTATACACATCAGACCAGGTGAATCCACCATTGCCGTGATATATTAAATCAAAGATTTGGGAATGTAATAACTTTCTATACTCAGGTTGATGGCCAAAAAAAGGAAACATCCATAGGTAGACTGATTTCCCTCCTCTCCCCGGTTTCATCGGAAATAAACTCATACATCAAGTTTATATCAGGTGTAACCTCATTTATATATTTTCTTAGCTCCTTTGAATCTCTTGCAAATAACTCATTGTCTACAAAGTGATTTATTTTTTGTTGGTTGTATTCCCCGTCAACTGAAAGAATTATTGTTTTTAATCTTGTAGTCAGTTCTCGTGAAACATCATCCTTCAATTTTTTATTAACCCTTTTTAATTCTTCCAAATCATATTTTACTTTTCGTTCCTTTGATTCTGTCATTGCCATAAAAGTAATCTTGCGTTTTGAAGCGGGTAATTCAAACTCAAATTCGTTTTTGTTTAATTCCACCTGAGCCGAACCATCGTATGGTTTATTTTCAAATTGAGTTAAATCAATACTCTCTTTTTGTTTTTTATTTGTAAATGGGTCGGTAATCTCAACCTCATAATCTTTACCATAACCTAAGATGCGGCTTGCAATCATAATTGCGTTTTTATCACCTACTGATAAATCAACATACTTAATAGGCTCACCATTACCATTTGATACAATAAGCGATTGGAATAGCTTATCCAACACCGAACCATCTTTGATGTAAGATTGGGTAGTTAAAATATCCTCTTCCTTTGCAGTCATATATTTTAATTCCACCTTACCTGATGATAGGGGGTTATCCTTACTATAAATTAAACCCCGTGAAGGTAATTCTATAACTTCAGTTGGAAAATTGTGCTCTTTTAGTTTTTGGGTTTCGTAGGCTTGTTTAATACTATCTACAACCTCTTTATTACTTTGTTGATAATCATCCGTTAGATTTTGGCTCATAACTTTTCTCCTTTATATATAAATACAGAATTGAGATATTTTTAATAAAACAAAAACCCCCCAAAATTGGGGGGTTCACATTTTTCAATTTATATTTTTTACAATCCGAAAAATTAATCAATATTGTAGTACGGCGTAATCATAGGATAATCCCAATTCCACATTTGCTAATTCTGAATCTGATGTATAATCCATATCTGAAAATTTGGCTCTAGTAATAAAAGCCCCCTTCAATGTCCATTCTTCAACTTTATCGCCAACCGGCCCTAATGAATTAAATGTAATCTCTTTTTTATAAAAATCAGAATAACCATCTCTACCTGTTACTGATTCGTGATGTAGGCGAACCCATTCCATAACGGCTTGTGCGCCAGATGGAACAATCGGGTCATAAAGTGTAATGGTTAATTCCTGCCATTCAGACCTACCCTTTACATATCTCTTAACATTGACATGGTCAATTGTTATTCTATTTTGTTGTAGTTCAGGCCTATTTGCTGCTTTAATTAAATACGCAGGAACTCCCTCAATATACATAATAAATCGGTTAGCAACTTTGGGTTCAAAGTTGGTAAACATTATTTCTTGAGGTGTTAATAATTGTGCCATTTATTTCTCCTAATTTACTATAAATATACCCTATCCGAAATTATCCTTCAGGGAATGCTGCTCCAGTTGGTAATACACTAAAGTCTAATACAATGAATTCAGCAGTTTTCGCTGGTTGTAAGAAAATATCACCTTTTAAGATGTTTCTATCAATTACATCAGGTGTATTGTTTGATTCATCCATTATAACTCTGAATGCGTACAAACCATTTCTTTGTTGAATTGATTCCAAATAAGGATTAACAATGGATAAGAAACGATTTCGGGTTGCTGCTGTGTTATTTTCAAAAACCAAATATCTCGAAGAAGATGCGATAAACTTCTTAACTGCAATCAACAATCTTCTTACATTGATTCTATCCAACGCAGATGGTTTAGCTTGTAGGGTTTTCTGTCCAAATACAGTTGCTCCCTGACCAGGGAATGTTGCGATTGGATTCACTCTACCAACATACAATTCATCTCTCTCATTGTGCGTTAATCTTGTCTTAACCTCAATTACATTTGATAATCCACCACGATTCAATCCAGCAGGTGCGTACCATTCGGCTGCGACCTGGTCATTGAATGCGATAACACCAGGCAGAACTACGGATGGTGGGACCCAAACAGGCTTATTCTTATCCGTATCTAATATCTTAACCCAAGGGTGGTATGTTCCTACATAGTTGGAATCAAACGAAGAAAGTGAATTTACAACGGTTGATATATTATCACTCCAAGCACCAGCATCCATTACAAAGAATGTATCACCTCTATCTTCACAAAGGTCTTTTGCGTATGTGGTTACTGAAGAGTGTAATCTATTAATTACACCAGGAATAACAATCATATTCATATCAAACTCATCAGGATTTGATACTGCGTTTATTGCTTTTCTCAATGCAACAGTTCCTGCTGAGGTTGCTGATGTACAATCTAACCCCTGTGTGTTTCCTGCTACAATATCATTCCCAACTAACACTTTTCTATTAGGTTGGAATCCATCAAAACCACCTTGAAATGGTATCATAAATTTCCTAGCATCCAATTGAGCGGTTGTGGCACTATCGGTTAAAGAAATGGTAGTACTATTTGATTCACAAGTAGCCAAATCAAAATCAGAACCAACAGTAGTAGTATTCGCACCAGGAAGTGGATTCAAAAAGTTTAAGTTATCAGTTGTAACAAAATCAAAAGAATAACCCAAATATACATTTTTATTGTATGAACCTGCCAAAGATTGGGATGTTACATAAGTTGGTGATGGGACAGTACCTGCTGTAGATGGAATTGGTGATGTTACTGCACCAAATCCAAAAGGAACTAATGATGAATCAATTGCCCCAGCTTCTACATCCGAATCAACCTCTACTCTAATATAAACTGAATTATTTGCATAATCACCATTTGTAGATAATTTACCACTTGAATCAACGGTAATATATCTATCACCAATTACCCTTTTAATATAATTTGGTGAATTTGGGTCCAAGTTTACATTTGAGAACTGCTCTAATGTATTTGGACGAGTATCGGTGTCTTGAACTCCTTGTCCAAAAATTGAATAAGGAATTTTGGAAGTATCTATTCTTCTTACTATAACAGTAAATGTACCATAATCAGAACCTGGAACATCTGCTGCAGATTTAATATCTCTGATACCCACTTTAATTTCATAGTTTGTTGAATTACCATGTGATAAAGTATGGAATTTGAATAATTGTTTAGCAACTCCACCAACTTTTTGTGATTTAATCCAAGGGGTTGATGCTACTGAATATTCTTCTGAAAAATTAAATGTTGTAAATGATGCGGTTTGAACCAATACAACTTCGTTTGTTGCAAAAGAAGCAGATTGGAATGTATTAAAGTTTAAGTAAGTATATGCTTGTTGGCTGCTTTTTGGTAAGTATCCAAATGTTTTTGTAAAGTAATTTGCACTAGTTGGATTTAAGGAAGATGTTGTTGTGTTATTTCCTGTAAATGCTGAACCAGAAAGAATTAATCCAAATGATGATGCGGTTACATTCGTTGTTGCACCACCTACTAAATTTCTAACAAAAGATGTTTCAAACAAATTACCAGTAGCATTCGGAATAGAACCACTTAAAGATGGGTAAAGAACCGCTGCTACTCTATTTCCTTGTGAAGAGGAAATGTTTAAAACTAATGGGTTAGTAAATGTGTACCCATCAGTTCCTAATACCCTAACAATTGTTGCATTAGGAGCATCCTGCAAATAAGCTTGAGCGGTATAAGGAAGGTATGAATCCTCCGTTAAACCACCAAACTTTTGTTGGAACTCATTAAATGATTCAACCCGCGTTGGTACAAACGCAGGTCCTTTGATAGTTTGTCCGATAAGGACAGCACCTATTTCTGCTACCCCTTGAGGTAAAAACGATAAGTCCTTTTCTCGTGTAAAAACACCCGGACTAACAATTCTTTCAGCCATTACATTCTCCTAATAGTTTTTGTTTCTATATAATAAATACAAAAAAATTAGGGAAACCTATACTTATTGAACTGATGTGAAAGTGTTTGTATCAATATCGTAAGAACCTACACCATACTTTTGTGTCAATTCTTTACCAAATTCGTTTTGTGACTTAACTAATTCTTTATAAGTTGATATTAACTCTTCTTTTTCAGCTCTTAAATTAGCGAAAATTTCCTCTAACTCTTTGGATTGTATTTCAATTTCTCCAAGCCGTGCCATAACTGCAATACCTTTTTGACGAAATTCTAAAAGTTTTTCTCTTTCAGTTTCTTCAAATTGTTTTACTAATTTTTCTTCCATAGATTTTGTTTTTAAGTTGTTTAACTAATGTATATATAAATATCTAAAAAATTATATAAAATCGTTTTGTGGGTTTGTTTGACCACTTAATTGTGGGTTTTCCGTAAAAGAAATTTTTCCAACTGAATAAACTTTTCTATTGTTTGGATTCATCCCCACAAACTCAGGCACAATGTACGCTTTTGATACCAAAGTAATGCTCGCTCTTACTATTCTATCATCACCCGCATCAGTTATTGTTTCAAAGTTGTATCCATCACCTTTTATTTGGAATTTGAATCTATCGCCAAATGACCTACCTTGAAAGAAAATGATTTGTTCAACTACTTTGTTTAGTTGTTCCATATAATCACACCATATGTTCATTTCATATTGAACATCTAAGTAATCAGGTCTTTCAACAGCAATATATTCTTTTATAGGAGTTTGCCCAGTCAATATAGAAAATTGGTCATATCTATTTGCTTTTGTGTATTTCCGTTCAAATGGTTGATGTGCATCTTCGGAATTTAAAACCTTTAACTTTGCAGCCTGTTGATTGGTTGATAAGGAGGTTCTTTTAAATACAATTACAGGTGTTTGTATTTTCCCGTTTGCATCCCGCATAAACCCATCTCTTTGAGCCGATACCCATTTTTCGGGATTTGCATAAATTACTGGGATAGGTATGATTTGCCCATCATCCACTACAAATGGTCTTACATCTTTTACTAAAAAATCTCTGAAAGCCAAGTCAATATCATAGATACCAATAGATATATTTTGTGTATTATCCGTATCCCGCCTAACCTGCTTTGCCTTATTTAACTTAGGATTTTCCGATGTGGATGACATCGTCTGCTTTAAATCCGGCTTTTCAGAGTTTATATCTCTATATGTGTTACCCATCTTATAATCCTATTGGTAAATAACTATCATTTGTTGTAGAGTTTCCATACCTTACATCAATCAACTTAATGGATGTTTGACGGGTAACATGCGTAAGGCATGCTATAGAAATTGATGTTCCGTGTCCATCACCACCATCCCAAGTTTCAGGATTCTTACCTACAAACAATCGGTTTTCATTTACATTATCAACCATATAATATTCATTATCCCATTGTATGATATCACCAACATCTGGCTTAACATCTTTATCATCTTTTAAAGTATCCCTTAAAAAGTTGAATGTGGCTGTATGTGCGTATGATTGACCAAAATCATCTGAAACTGCTTCAGTATCCTGTCTATCAATTAAGCAGGGGATTTTAACAGGATTATAAAAAACTTTATCTTTTGATTCCCCATACAAGTTTACTAATGATTCATCCAATACAGGCTTATAATAATACACTTCCGTATCAATTATTTCATTGATGAGTTCTTTGTTTAACCTTCTGATTAAACTAATATCTCTTGCCGAACCAAATAATGCCATCGGATTATCCTATATAAATTGGCATTGGGACACGATTAAGTGTTGATTCTAAAAATTCAGTTTCATCCTTTTTGGCTTCTAAAAGCGACCTTCTGCTTGTTGCTTCTAACATTTCTTTGATTTGTGTTATCAACTGCTCTTTTTCAGTTGCGGCTTGAGTTCTTAAATCTGAACCATCCAATGTAACTTCAGCGCCAGGGATTGGAATTGAACCAAATTTAGAACGAACTGTCCCCAATACCTCTTTTACCAATACCAATGTATATTTAAATATCCACTGTCTACCATGTGCATTTATATCACAATAATCTAATCTACCAAATGGAGCATTTGAAAAATCGGATACAACATTTGCTTTAGCTACTGGGTTATTTCTCTCCGAATCCAATGTGTATTCAAAGTAAATTTTTAATCCATCGTATAAATCCGTTGGAAATGGAAATATACGAATCCTTTTACCATACAACTTAAATCCATATTGAGATTTTCTAATCAAGTCGTTAAATTCAATCGCTTGTAAACGAAGAAGGTCATCATACATAGGTTGCATCATAAACGATACGCCCGGTGAGTAATTACCCCAACCAAAGGTTTCCATCATTTGTTGTGAACCTAAACCTGTTCCAATGAACGGGTCAAAGTAACGAACAATCGCAGGTGGGTTCTCGTGATGCATTTTACGAATGGTTATAGAATCGGTTGATAAATCACCCGCTTCTAAACTTGCTATCGAACTATCACCCAAATCATAAATTTGTACTCCACTTACCATTGTAAATGAGCCTGTATAGTGAGTTAATCTACCACCGCTCCCCGCCTCAGTTCCATAATCAGATGCGATGTTTACTACCCCACCAAAGTTATTGTTCAACAATTTTTTGGTAAAGTTGCTGGTTAGCGATGAACCCTGAATACTTAATAAGTTTTCTTTGGTTCGGTATTGGTTTAATTGGGATGAAAATTCATCTACTGCTTCTTCAAAGCACGCATAAAAATCTATATCTTGCAGTTCTATATCCACAATAGGATAACCAAGCCTTAGAGCACACCACTTTGTTACTGAGTCTGCATCAACTTGGAAATCATAATCATTATCAAACCATCCAAAGGGTGTTTTACCCGGAAAGAATGATGATGAGCCAGGATATATTGGAATATTAACTGCCATTTTTGTTATTCTCCGTCAGTAGTTTCTTCACCACCAGTAGTTTCTTCACTGCTTTCTTCGGTAATTGGTTCTTCTGTTGATTCTTCAATTACCTCTTCAACGATTGGTTCTTCCACCACAGGCTTTACATAGTGTTCAAATGTTGCTGCAGCGTTTACATCGTTTGCGGTTTTAAGGTTATTAATAACATAGGTTTCTAAAGCATCTATAAGTTGTGAATAACCATTGGTAATTTCGGAGTTATATACCAATGCATTTTTATCAATTGAATAATACGCTACCGTTCCACCTCCGCTGATATGAACATCCATTTGTAATTGTCCAGCATATTGTAAATGTGGAACAAGTGTTAGTAGTGGTGATTCGTGAATCAGGCCTGTTGTTGGATTTTTGAAATACCCTGTTACTTTTATTGCCATAATACTTTTCTCCGTTTTATATAAATAGTTTTATTTTTGTTTATATGTCTTTAATTTATCTTTGACTTCTTCGTTTGTTAGGAGTTTTCCTTCAGATGTTATTTTTTGAAATTCTTCCATACTTAATTTGATAACGGGAACTCCACTATCTTTGATTTGTTGTAGGAGTTGGGGGGTGGGTTTGAGGAACATATTAGGGTGCTGGTAAATAAGCGGGAATAAGTACTATCCCACCATTAAGTTTTATTTCCATCCAATAATCAGGTGTGCCCAATGCATTATCATCTAGAGTACTCCCCCACAATCTGTTTACCTGATAACCACCATTTGGATTATAATCTGGTGGAGGATTACCATTTTGCACGGCATCAATTCGGAGATATTTACTACTTGCCGGGTCTGATGATAGATGTATCCATTCAGACGGTGTTGTTTGAATTCCAACATTACCTGCTGCTTCTGCTATTATTTTATTATTAACCTCAAATAATGCTCTTGGAGTTCCAGTTCCGATACCAACTCTGTTTGAACCTGTAATAAATAAAGTATTTGCTTGTGTAGGGGAGCCTACTCGTAATAGTGAATCTATGGATGCCCCACTAATATGGAGTTCTGCCGATGGTAAATTAGTTCCTATACCTACATTACCACTACCCGATACATAAATTATATTATTAATTGTGGGTGAATCTATTTCAAATAGTCCTGCGTTACTAGCACCACTTACATGGAGTCTAGCGGTGGGCGATGTTATTCCTATGCCCATATTCCCACTTGAGGAAACAGTTAACATTACGGCAGCTGTTGGAGAATTATTAAATATCTGAAAACTTGATGTATTAAGGTTTCTTAAAGTCCAAGCAGCATTACCATTCCAACCATATATTAGGCTTGTATTATTACCATACGGGTATAAATAAAAATTATCAGTCCTAAACCCAATACCATTATTAGCCACTCCTGCAAACATTTGGATAGGTACAGTAGTATCAATTCCTCCGAAATAATCACTAGTACCATTCACTAACATTGAATTGGTAACATGTAATTGAGCTATAGGTGTTGTAGTTCCAATACCAACCCTACCACTACCACTTACATAAAGATGTGATGTATTAAATGCCGATGTACCATTATCTAATATTGTAAGTCTTGCAGCCGCAGATGAGTTTTCTACCCTAAGTGCGGTTGTTGCGGAGGTTGCTCCACTACCTTTTACATGAAGTCTTGCAGATGGATTATTTTCACCAACACCCGTAGTTCCCCCATTAAGAACTGTGAATGTTGCCGTTCCTCCTGAATTTTGAATGATAAGTGCACCAACAGTATCAACACCAGAACCTCTAATTCTAGCGCTACCAGTTACAGTTAAAACAATTCCATCAAATGTTAAGTTTGATTCCCCATTTATTGTTCCACCACCCGTTGCGGTCAATACTCTATTATCGGTATTATTTGTTATAGATGGGGTTATGTTTGAAGCTGTTAAAGCGTTTGTTGCCCAACTTGATGTTATTTGATATGTTCCTACAGGTAAGAATGATGCGGTTAAAGCATATGAACTACTTATAGGTGTTCCATTTTCCCATACACCGGTGTTATATACCAAAGCCTGTCCATTTGTGGGGGATGTAATGGTTACATTTGTTAAATCATCCAAAGTAGTTACAGCGCTTCCACCACCACCAGCTGCACCACCACCTCTAAATAATCCAGCAGGAATTATTTTATTATCAGTAGTGTTGGTTATATCGGTTGTATTACTTTTTAATAATAAAAATCCTAAAAAGGTTGTAAAATCAAAAGTATCACCTTCGGAAAATGAATCGGTTGATAAATTTGCTATTGCGTTTTGATAATCAGGATATACATTCCGACCATAGTAGATATACAAAACACCTGATCGTGGGTCGGAATATACCCGTTGTATTGTCCAATTATTATTTGATACCGAAGCGGTAATTCCTGTACCTGGATCGTAAAAATTTGGTTTTAGTGATGTGTAAAAGTTATTATTATTCGTATCAAACCTAATTCCAGAACCTGAACTATAAACATATGCTATACTTGCAGTAACCTGTGCGTTTGTTTCATATTGTGAGGGGAATTCTAAATCACTATCATAAAAACCACCATGAATATAAGATGTACCCGAACCAACAGACAAGCTTAAACTTGAAGATTGGCCCGTCAATCCATATCCCGATAATTTTAACGGGCCGAATGCATCTATAAAGTTTAGTATTTGAGCGGTTTGGTTATATGCGGTCTGAACTGCTCCTCCAAAAGCAGAAATACTACTATAATTAAAATGCGCTACTGCCCCTAATGGGATATCATCGTGGAATTGTTGGGAAGTAAACCTTGTTGATTGTTGTTGTAGTGCCCCATTTTCATCAATATAGATGTATGTTACCTGTGATGAGGAAATATTAGTAATACTTTGTGTTATAGGGCCCCAAGTTACATAATCTATAATAGGGCCTACCTCAGAAGTTGCGGTTACATTGTGATTTACAATAATACCACTACCAGGAGAAACAAACACATTACTACCACTATAAGTTACTATACCACCATAAAGTAACCCAGTTTCCAATATCCCCTCAAACCATTTCCATTTTACCAAATTACCATTCTGCCTAAAATATAAATCATGCCCCAAAAGAGTATTGGATGAACTTTGAAATAGAATGGTTGAATCGGTGTCTAAGCCTGCCAGGTCTGGGTCTTGTGTTGGCTCAAACTTTAAACTACCACTAAATAAGCTATTACCTTGAACATGTAATCTTTCGGCTGGGGATGATGTTCCAATACCTACATTACCCGATGAGGAAATGAATATCCTTGTTGTATTATTGGTTTCTAATTGTAAGTTATTGACATCCGTAGTACCAATAGTCATTGCACTACCTAATGTGTTACCATCATTTAGGATTACTGCGCTTGATCCATAAAATAGTCTATCGGATGAATTTGTCCATAGGAATGTAGAACCGGGAGCGGTGGTTTGTTCTGATAATGAAAAGTTAATTCCTCTATGGTCTAACCTCACCGAAGCTTTAAGAACATCCTCAAAATCTAACGGTCCACCACCAAGTACATTTTGACTCCTATAAAAATTACTTGTAAAAGAACCTGTTGTTATTGTTCCCAATATCGGGTCTTGATTTGTTTTGGTATCTAGACCAATGGCATTAAAGTCAATAGCTGAACCAGTAACACCTCCGAAAAATCTGGTTTTTCCATAAACATTAAACCCATCAAAGGATGATATATTTTGTGTTTCTGATGTGTTTATTTCCACACCAACAGTACTTGCACCAGACCCACCATAAACTCTAAATAGGTTTTTACGCAAGTTTGTGGTTGCGCCTGAACCACCCCCCACTACAAATAAATTGTTGAAATCCCCAAGTCCCAAATTATAGTGACCAACAACAGTTTGTCCAGATGCGGATGCAATCGTTCCAATACCAAAAGCAACTGTAGCAGTTCCTTTTGCCCAAGAGCCTGACCCTGCTGCAAACGAAGCCATACCATCTGCATCGGTTTCTATACCCATACTGAATGCGGCCTGTCCACTTGCGGTTGTATTGATACCTGCGGCGTGTGAAGCAAGTCCTGAAGCAAGTGTGTTTATACCTTCTGCTATGGAAGCACTCTCCTGTGCAATTGAACCACTGCCCATTGCGAAAGAACCTATACCACGAGCAGATGTTCCAATACCACCTTTTACAGGTGTGTTTGATGTAAATTCAACCTCACCAGTAGTGGAATTAAGTAAACCCGTATCAAACTTAATAGAGTTTTCGTTGTTTGTTGTATCTATGGTAAGCTGAACATATGCTTCTTCTACAGTATCATCGTAATACGATTGAATAGATTGTGTTAAATATGATATTGAAAATTGGCGGGTTGATGCACCCACAATTGAAGAACTATTAAATATAAAAGAGCTATTGGATTGAGTAACTATTGTAGTAGTACTACCAAAAGAAAATAATACAGAAAAGGCAGTGCTATCAATTGATTGGAAGCTACCACCACCAGTTATACTATAAAAAGGGCTTAATGATGATGAATCTAACCAAGATAAACTTGCGCTTCTAATCGTAGTGTAATTACTTAAAGCAGGTGTGAATGTTATACTACCAGATGAAATTGCTGAAATTGTTACAATAGAGCTAGTAGGTGTAAACATACTAGCGCTTTTGAAAAACTGACCTATGGAGAAATTTGCTCCTACTATTTGACTCATTTTTTTTCCAACAATTTAATTTGAGATTTTAATTCCCGTATTTCATCTAATAAATATTTAATTACTTTGGCATGATATGGTATCATACCAACATAACTAACTCCAAATTCATATCCTTCTTTTGATACATACCCCTCATCATCAATATGTTCAGGTACTAAAGTATTTTCTGCTATTCTAACTAAATGCTCAAACCCATTTTTTAAAACATCCTGTGCAATAACCCCAACATCAAATTTACCATTTATTGTATCCGAATTATCACCTACCTCAGGTCTTTTCCAATTAAATGTTACAGGTTTTACATTTTCTATTAATTTTAAAGCAGTATCAATATCCATATCATTTATATTCTCCTTCAATCTAATATCTGATGTGGATGTTACTGAGAATGAACCCAGTGCTCTAAACTCTTGAGCGGTTACTGCTCCATCGGTAAATATACCAGTGTTAATAACTTCGTATCTATTTGAAAGAGTAGTATTCCCAGATTGAATTGATGAACCTACCGCGTTAGTACTGGTGTGTGATATTTTTGTATAATATGATGTAAAACCTACTGTTGGGTTTGGGTGTTTTAGTGTACCATAGTTTGTACTACCTGTTGCAGTATTATTTACCTTTACAGCTATTGGTGGAGATGGGCCCCTATTAGGTGTGTTAAATAATTCTTTAAATCCCATATAAATAATACCAGCTTTATTTTCATTTCGTAATTTATCTGGGTCTTGTGTAGAAGTTTCTTCGGTTCTAGTAATCCTTACAGGTCCAAAGAAATCTGATATACTATCTGTTGGGTTTATTTCCACCAAGTTTTTTCTGGCATTTGTACCACCGGTGCTCCCATTACCTATTATAAAGGCAGATTGTTTTTGGGTTGCTCTATTGTGTTGTCCTTGAACATGCTGAAAAGAACCACTTGCTATTGTTCCCCAACCTTCCGCGTGAGATGCCTCCCCTCCGGCGTTAGTACTAAATCCTTCTGCGTGAGAATAAAGGCCTGATGTGAGGGTGTTCAATCCTTCCGCATGAGATACATCCCCTCTTGCGATTGTTCCCCAACCTTCCGCGTGAGAATAAGAACCTGATGCGTTAGTGCTAAATCCTTCTGCATGAGAAGCATAACCAACTGCGTTTGTAAGTGCACCTTCTGTATGAGAATAAGAACCGGATGCGGTTGTTTGCTGTCCTTCTGTATGAGAATAAACTCCCGATGGCGTGGAATCAAGCCCATTATTGAGTGTTCCTGCGATTTGTAAAGTTGCGTTTGGTGTTCCTGTTCCAATACCCACTCTACCACTACCACTTACAAATAAAATATTATTATTTGCTACTGAATCTATTTCAAATAGTACTGCATTGCTAGCACCACTTACATGAAGTTTAGCAGTCATAGCAGTTAATCCAATACCTATATTACCACTACTACTTACATAAAGATGTGATGTATTAAATGCGGATGTACCATCATCAAGTATTGTTAATCTTGCGTTTCCTCCACTATCTTCTATTCTCATAGCGGTTGTTGCTGCTGTAGCTCCTCCACCTCTAACTTGAAATTGTGCAGTCCCTGTAGTTGCTCCTAATCCGATTGTGACTAGTTGCCCTTGTGTACTTCCTATGTTTAACCTTACTGTGTTTCCTGTTGCAAATTGTAGTTGGTCAGCAGCTGCTGCTCTTCTTATCCATTCAGTATCACTATCCCACGATATACCAAATCCACTAGTAAATCCTACGTTACCATTATCTATACTTATTTTTTGTGTCGGGGTTAAAGTTCCAATACCTACTAACCCACTACCGCTTACAAACATAATAGAAGCTGAAGCAGGTGATTGTATCCTAAATAATGAATCGTTATTTGCTCCGCTAATGTGAAGTTCTGCTTGTGGTGTTGCTATACCCATCCCTGTTCTACTGCCGGAAATAATTATGGCTTCTTGGTTAAACGTTCCCATTTTAATGGTATTGTCTGAAAAGACTTCCATAATGGGTATCCCCGAAATATCGTTTACGGAGAATAGTGAACCTGATAATGAATCGGTTATTGAGAACAATTGTCCTTGCGAACCCTGAACATCAAATATGTTAGAGCCTGAACCTTGTACTATGAGCCCTTTACGGACTTTGAATTCGTTTGCCATGTTTTATTTCCTTTTTTCATTGTCCAAAAGGGATGTGTGATATCTATAAATATGTTGAAATAGTTTTTTGTTTATATCCCAAAACGCCCTCTCATTGCGTTATAGTTTTGTTGGATTTCGGTTGTGGTTAATGGTGTATTATAAACTCTAACAGGACCAATACTACCTGAAAAATAATAACTAACATCATTATTATCTCTACCAACATTTAAACCATTTGTAGGCCAGGGAGATGTTCCATTCCAAGGAGCAGCAGCTGATGTTTTTAGTGTACCATCTACATATAAAGAACTAGATACTCCATTGTTTACAGCTACTACATGATGCCATTGATTATCAAAATAGTTTTTAGATGTATCGGTTATAATAACAGCCGATGAGGTTGTGGAATTTACAGTAAATGTAACATTTCCAGTGGTTGGTGGTAAAAAACATCTTATACCATAAGTGAATCCAAAGATACCCCCACCACCAATTTGTCGTGAACCAGTGCCTGGTGATTTAAACCAAGCCTCCAATGAAAATTGGTTAATAGGCCAAAAACCTGAAGTAGATGGGTTTGATAGTACCGATATTACACTACCAGTACCATTAAAGTTTAATACACCCAAATTTTCTGATGTATATTGTGGTATGGTAATTGTTGAGTTTTGGTTTGTTAAAGTAGCAGTTGTTATTATATTTCCTCTACTTAAATTTGTATATGTAGAAGAGCCACTAATATAAGATGATGGATTACCCGCATCCAATGCAAGTACTAATCCTACTTTAGCCGAATTTATACCACCTATTGTTGCCATATATCTTATAGTCCGAATCTGCCTCGTATTGTGTTGAAATTTTGCAAAGCTTCTTGTGAATTTAATGCTCTATTATAAACCTTAAAGTTGTATATTGCCATTGGCGCAAAATATTGATTTTGATTTAGATTAATCCTTCCCAACGATATACCCTGCGTTGATGTGTTCAAGTTAGGAGTTGCGGATGTACCTCTTAAATTGGTTAAAGATGCTCCAGTGTATTCTACACCATTTATAAATATAGATAAGTTTGTATCTACAAAAGATGTTCCTCTATATACCCAAATTATATGAACAGGTTGATTTAAGGGATATAATTGGCCTGTAGTGTATGTTGTAGTTCCCCACAAATCCACTGTAATATGATTTGATTGATTTGAGTTCCAACAATTAATACCACCAAGGTTTAAATTTCCACCAATCCCCCAAGGACCACCACTACTAAAACTACCAGTTCTTAAAAATATACCCTCAACAGAAAGTGGTACATTACCATCCAAATCGGTTTTAGTATATCTATAATGTGCTGATGTCGTACTACCATTAAATTCTATACCACCACCAAAATCGGAACGTCTTACTGGGTCATTAATTAGATTGAACGATGTCCCATCGTTGATACAGCTATTCCACACATAAGGGTTATTCGCAATTAAATCTGATATAGAAGGTTGAGTTCCATCTAATCTATCTACACGCGGATATAAAAAATATTGTTGACTTGATGTATTTTCAGCGTAATATAGGTATGCACGGTGTCGTAATGATGTTGAACCTGATTGCATCTTAAAATCATTACAACTTGTTACCTTAGTTCCAGATGTATTATATACGCCACTATCGGGGTGCGTAGAACCTGCATAACTAGCTGAGTGAACATGCCCTACATATAATCTCCAATCAGATACATTAACCGTCGATGAAAAAAAATAAGGATTACTTGATGTTACTCCAGCTAAAGTGGTTACATATCCAATTGCATTTTGAGGAGAACCATTTGTTCCTAAATAAGTACTACCATCGTTTGTTACTAACACATTTCGTTTCATCCAAACTGAAAATCTATAAGTTGCGGAACTAGTTACTGAAAAGAAGCCACTATTCCAACCCCCATCATCATTACTTTGACTATCGGTGGTGGATGCCCATATAACAGTATTGTTCCCAAATGGGTCTGTACCTAATTGTCTTATATTTTCTGCTGTAGTCCCATTTTGTGAATATCCTGTTACACTTCCCGACCCTATTGTCCATGTTTGGGTATTTACTAAAGAATAATTTTGGTTGTATTTTGATACCAGTTGGTTTCCCTCTAAGTATAGTACTAACCCATTTCTACTTATATTTGGTCCTGTAAACATAATTTATAATCCAAATCGAGCTTTAGTTGCGTTGTAGTTTTGTTGGATTTCCTCTAATGTTAATTCTTTTTCATATATAGATAAAGTAGCTATTCTTCCATTTAATGCAAAACCATTATTGGTTTGATACCCCGCCCTTAATGCTTCTGATGTGTTTCCTCTATCAATTGTAAAAATATTTGTTTGAGCTAATGTACCATTTATATATGTTTTGCCTGTTCGGGTTGTATTATTAAATGTAAATCCTATATAGTTCCATCGTTGAAATTCAACAATTCCAGTAGCACTAGACATTGCTTCAAATGCATTTGCGGTATTCCTAATCCCAAATATTAATTGCCCTGCAGCACTTGTGTGGAATCTATAATTACCATTACTTGCTAGTTTATCTATCCAAGAAAGTGATGCAATCGCAGAATTAACCCAACCCCAAACAAATCCAGAAATATTAGTTGTTGTTAAATCAAAATTATCACCCCAAGAAATATTTTGTTGGGAACTGCTATTGAAAGTCCAATAACCTTCAGTATTAAAACCCGGTGCTCCCCCAGTAGCATTTCCAGCATTTCCACCAAATATTCCTGTAGTACTTCCTGCTAAATTAAAAACAGAAGTAGAAGCAGTTATATATGAAGATGGATTTTTAGCATCTACACTTAAAACTAACCCATCCGTTACTATATTTGGTCCTCTATAAAATCCCATAATCTTATAACATTCTTGCTAATGCTTTCATTGACCAATCGTTGGTGGATGAAGATGCGTATAATAACACATTTGCACCACTTAATCCAACCGAAAGGTTTATTTCAGCAGTATTCCCTATATCATTTGTAGATACATCGTTCCATTCCACCGATGCTCCATTCCAAACGGAAAATACAGTACCTGCTCTTGCATTTGTTGATTTATTCAAAACATAATCAAAGAATGCTGCTCTATATGAACCTGTAGATACACTCATTACAGTTCGGATTGAACCACTATCTATATCAGTATTTTGTCCATATGTGTATAGTGAGCCTGTTGATATTTGGAAATTACCTTGAATATGTAACGATGCGGATGGAGTAGTTGTGCCTATGCCTACATTAGTCCCATTATCAAATATGATAGAACTTGTTAGTGTGGTTGAATTACTCCACTTTGGTATGTAATTTGTTAATCCACTTCCGCCAATTACTGAGCCACTACTTACTAATGAAGAGGTTGAAAAATGAGTGAATCTGCCTGATGTGGTGTCGTAACCTATTATATTAGGTTGCGTTGAATTTGGTAATGAACTTGCGGTTATGTTTAGGACATGAACTGCACTACCAGATTGTAATATCTTTTTCCATGAAGGCATACACTCACTCTTTTTTTAATTATACAATATGGTTGGTTACACATACTAAGTGAGTAGTATATGGGCCCACTTCCTTATTCAGGCCAATATTGTACTTTTTGGTTTATACTCTAATATAGTATAAATATATGAAAAAAAATTAATAATGTTTATTTCCCTTTGTGGGGTTTTCCACTTAATGCCAAAAATTGGGATTGTAGTTTTACAATTGTACCATAAACAATTTCAACATCACCAACCTTAAAAGTAGAATCTTTAATGGATGTTAATATAAAAGCAATTTCATCTAAAGTTAAATCATTTTCATTTAACTCCGGCTTTTTCGTAACTTTTTCAGGTTCTACTACAGGTTCTGATTGTACGAATTGTTTAGTTTTTAGTTTATCTAATATTGACATTTACATAACCCCCAAATTATTTTTAACTAAATATCCAAATACTCTCATCCGATGAGTTTACATAAATGTTACCATATCCACCCGCCGAACCACCATAAGTTGGTGCGGAAGAAGGTGCTCCCGATGCTTGAATAGCACTTACCATAAAATCAGTTGGGGTTACATCTGATGCCGTCATATGAACATCAGCAGCCAATCCCCATCGTCCTGTTATAGTTGGGGTACTACCACTATTAAATAAGAATGCCTGTCCCTTATCAGCAGTACTACCTTCAACTATGATACCGCCTTCTGCTATTGGTGAAATAGAACCCGAACCATGTGCTAAAATTATAAACTTATCTTCTACAATTAAATTTGTAGTATCTATCGTTGTAGTAGTTCCGTTTACTGTCAGGTTACCACCAACAGTTAAGTTACTAGTTACTGTAACATTATTTGGTAATCCAATTGTATATGATGGTCCACCACCTAATGCTTGTGCGGCTGTTCCTGTAATTTCTATTTCATCGGTAGTTCCATTGATTGTTATATTTGTATTACCCTGAACTGCGGTATTTGAAGTTGAACCATAATTTACTGAAATCGTTGGTTGACTTCCCTCACCACTATTTGAACCAATAGTAACACCCGTACCAGTACCTAAATTTTGAACATAATCACCAGTTGTATCAGTACCTAATGCTACAGAGTTAGCTTGTATTGTTGCTACACCAGTACTACCATTAATTACTATATCACCACTTACTCTACTTAAAATAGAAGATGAGTAGTAAGGTAACATTGAACCCGAATCAACCGATGCTACTACTGCAGCAGATCCATTGTAAGAACTTCCGTTTAATCCAGCTCCTAATGTTAGCGCATTTAAAGTACCACCTAACGAAACACCACTAATGGTAGAGTTAGCTAAACTTGAGTTTGGAATAGAAGATAACCCAAATGTAATTGTATCCGTTCCACTATTACCTGAAATAGTTAAACCTTGTCCAGACGAACTTGCGAATGTTAAATTACCATTAGAACTATCTGCAAGAAGCTGTGTTCCACCAGCAGAAGCTGTTGAAAAAGCCCTTATACTCTGACCAGTTAATGTTCCTTGTGTAACTTGTCTAATTTCACCAGTGGTAGTTATAACCAAAACATTTTCGGTGGTACCTGCTGGAACCTGACTTGCGGTTATACTCGTTAAATGAGCGTTACTACCTGATACTATTACTTTTTTCCATGTAGGCATTTGATTCTCCTATGTTGTTAATTATTTTACTTATATATAAATACTATTTATTTTTAAAAACATATATAATTTTTTAAATGTTTTTTGTATAGTGTCTTTTACATCCCCAAATAAAAATTTCCATCAGAACTGTAGTACATCCCCCCAGTTACAGGTGTTGGTGGGGTATCAAATTTACCCAATACCATAACACCCTCTGAATTGATTTGTGCTGCAACGAAACTTCCCGATTTAATGATAAAGAAATCAGGTGCTTCCGATGATATCTTTGTTTGGATTTGATTTGATTGATTATATATTACTACACTTGATGTGTTTATTCTTACATTTCCTAATTGGATGTATTCATCTCCCCCAAAAACTTCTGCGACAACACCACTACTATCATTTACAAAGCTCAAACTTCTACTTACATAAACATCACTCCAAGCAGCGGTAGAACTACCAATAGAGTGTAGAGAGGTATTACCTGAAACAACATGCGGAATTAAAGAACCTGAAAAGTTTACTGAACCCGAAAAGGAACTTCTACCAATTATTAGAAGATTTCCTAAAAGACTCAACGAACCTGTTACAATCTCATCTGTAGTTACTACTACTTTCCAACCACTATCATTATTCCAATTTGCAGTGTCTCTAAGTACATAAACTTGGTTGTTGTCTTGTTGATATACTACTAACCCCTCATATACATTAGCAGAGGAAAAACCAAGCCTTGCCGACCTATCCGCAACAGTTATTCTTGCATCAACCGGGTCGGTATTTAATATGTTAAAACCACTTGGTAAATTAATTGCCACTTTTTATATCCTCTCTATGTTAATACATATGTTATTGAATTTCCAGCTCCGCCTGCTTGAAGAGTTGTTGTTCTATAAACTTTATAGTTACCAACAGTTGATACAGAAAAAGAACCTAATACACCAAAACCACTTGTGGTAATATTTGTTAAGTTTGAACGAGAACCACTATAAACAATATAATGATACTTATCACCCGCCCAAGTTATAGTTACTGATTGTCCTGATGGTGTTACTGTTCCTTTTACAATTGTACCAATTGAACCACCCAGTGTACTATCCCACACCGAAACATTATCTAATTGTGCTTCAGTAAAGCTTGAATCAGCTGCAGCACCATGCCTTAAACTTACTATTTTGGTATAAGTTGTGGTAGTTGATGTGGTAGTTGTTAAAGCGGGATTGTTATCAGAACCATTTGTTCCTGATGATGAATAATATGCGGTCGCAGTTATTGGTATGGAAGAAGAACCTGTTGCTGAACCTGTTACATAATATGGTGAACTAATATTACTACTTACAAAGTTTAATACCCAGCTATTTGCAGCACCAGATGCGGATGTAAATGAAATACTGCCTGTGGCCCCTCTTTCGATTTGATTTGAACTAGCACCCAACTGCACCAACGGAGTTAAACTTAATGTTGGTGAGCCTGGATTTGATTTACTTAATGTACCTGTTGCTGTAGAAGAGCCACTAAATATACTCCCGTCCAACGGTGAACTTGCAGTATATTCTAACCTATATGATTGAGAACCACTTGTTGTTAGAGTAGTTGATAAGGATGTGCCGGATGTTGTGTTTGTTAATAAAACTGAACCAGTATATAATGATGCTGATATAATGTTATAACCACCATTACTCCAACTACCATTAACATCATACCCATCCAATACCTGATTGAACCTATCTGTATTAAAACCGCTTAGTGTTAGACTTAAGGATGATGGTTGGGTTGGTGTTCCAAATATAAATTTTAATCTACCATTTGACCAAGTAACAGCAACATCATTTGAAAAATCTTGAACCTCTATTTGATTTAATCCAGTATAAATATCTCCACTTTGAGATACATAACTAACCGATGCAGAATCTATAGATTCATCAATTGTTTTACCATTTACAGTAAGAGAACCTGTTATATTTAAAGAGCCCGTAAATTGATGTACATCATCTAAACTATTACCAAATTTTGTTGAGCCTGATTGGTATATTATACTTGCAGATACAAATTCGGTATGAAACTCTTCTGCGGTTATTCTACCCCCAACAGTTAAATTTCCTGTTATTACACTATTTCCAACTACTTGGAGTTTTTCGGTGGGTGTAGATGTACCAATACCAACTCTACCAGTACTACCCACTATTCTCATTATTTCGGATGGGGTAGCAATACCATTCGTAGATGTAAAAAATCTTAAATCATTTGTACCAAATCCAAAAAGATCGGGATAAGCAATTGAATCCATATAAGCAGAGCCTCTAAATCCAAAACTTGCACTTTGAACTGCTCCCGATACCCCATCATTCCAGTATGTTAAAATGGGGTTATATGTTCCTAAATTATTACCACCTATACTTTTAGTTCGTCCTATTGTTATATTTCCTGATGCGGTTATATTAGCAACAGTCAAGTCATTTCTAATAGTGGTTGTTCCCGTTGTAGCACCTATAGTAATAGCAGTGCCTTCCCCACCAATGTTAATTGTAGTTGCATTTGTATTTACTAAATTAAAAGTAGTTTGATTTGTCGTTATATCACCACCATTTACCGCTATATCACTCACAATTAAATCGCCCGATGCGGATATGTTACCACTTGCGGTTATGTTTGTTACAGTTATACCACCAACTACCTGAAGTTTATTTGTTGGTGATGATGTACCTATACCCAATCTTTCATTTGCATCAAATACAAAATCAGAATCGCTTCCTAAAACACCCCCATTATTAAAAATAATTTGTCTATCTGAACCAGGAGATGTTATAGTTCCTGATACGATTAAGTTTTGCGTAATAGTTACATTTTGTCCCGATGACCCGCTAACTATAAGAGAACCAGTGATTTGTACTCCACCAGAAAGAGAGTCAAATGCGACGGTACCAGGATCACCTTTATCGCCCTTATCACCTTTAGGGCCTTTGGATGCTACAGTAACAACTGCTGTTTCTTTTTGTAGTACACTTATAGAAGTATCTCGCTTCTTATCAGAGACTACAACCGTGTTTTCGTTTTTGGTTAATTCTACTGAATTTTGATTTGATACAACTTTTACATTTAGTCTATCATTATTCACCTAGTTACCTCTTTTGAAAGTTTTACTATACCTTCCAATAATCTTGTAACCACACCTGTAGAGGATTCTAATTCTATGTCATATACACCTTCTGTAAAACTTAATGTAGATGATGTTGCTGCAGAGATAAATAAACCAATACTACCCGATGTTGTTGGTAGTGTTAATGATGCCGAAGTCGGTGTTAAATCCAACCCAGTGCCATCAACCATCAAAGTGTTTGTTAAAGAAAGATGGGTTGTAGAAGAATCTACCGATGGTCTTATTTGCATCCTTGCGGTATATCCACTTAAATCAACAGGATTTCCATTAGAATCTTTATATTCCAACAATAAATCAGTAGTTGCTCCCTGCTCTATGGTTAATAAGTATCTTCCTGCTGCCATTTTTTTACTCCTCTATTATTAATATAAATATCTAATATTCGTATAATAGTTTAAATATTTCATCCAACGCTGGGTGTCTATGATTATCTTTTAAAGTTACAGTGTAAACATACCCACTTGGTTTTAATTTTGCTACCTCATGAATAGCAGAATCGTTTGCGGATTTTAAATCTATCTGTTGTGGGTCTCCACATAATATCATCTTTGAATTCTTACCCAATCTCCCTAACACCATCGCAAGTTGGGATTTCGTAAGATTCTGAAACTCATCAACGATACAAACACAATCATCAAAGGTTCTACCTCTAAAGTGAGTAAGTGATACCAACTCTACTTTTTCATCCTGTTCCATCTTATCCAATACAGAAGATTTATCATACACCTTTCGCATATTAGAACGAATCGGGACTAACCACGGCTCTAATTTTTCTTCTAAAGAGCCAGGTAAAAATCCGTTATCCTCATTGGATACTGTTGGTCTTGTAACAACAATTTTATTATAATCCCTTTTAAAAAAAGAATCTAATGCGATTTGGCAGGCAAGGAGTGTTTTACCACTACCTGCTTTTCCCATTATAAAATTAAATGGGTGTTGAAGAATACTTTGTTTTGCCTGCTTTTGTTCATCAGAAAGTGTAATTGAGAACTTTATATCTCCCTTTGGGACTCGTTTTTCTATGTTTTCAGTCATAATTGTAACCCATTTAAGTTTACTATAAATATCCTCATAAAAAACAAAAGGGGAAGGTTTTCACCCTCCCCCTTTGAATTTATAATCTTTCAATCAGATTATTGACCGGAGATAGTCTCCAATCCGTTCACAAATACTTTACCATAGAACTCACCTCTCACCATTTCTTTGGCGTAGCGGGTCATAACACCCTTACGAGGAGTAAAGTTCTTATAGTCATACACAAGTGGAGTCATAATTAATGGAATGTATGGAGCGTAAACAGCACCAGTTTCCAAGAATTGTGTTCCTTTGTAACCCATCAATACAAGGTTCTCTTGCATATATGGATTCTTATACACTTTGTAACGCTGAGCGAAAGAACCTACACGGGTTAAACCGAATGCGAATTCTCTCTCATCGCCAGTTCCATCAGCTACATAGCCAGGAATTGATTCTAACACAGTTGCAACATCAGGAGATACTACTAAGAAGTTTGCACCACCACGCATTGTCTTAGCGTGAATTTGGTTAGAAACTCTTTGTAATACAGTTCCGAATGTAGCGAACCAAGTTCCCTGAATGTAAGCTTGTCCGGCCAAGGCAGAATCTTGTACGAATGAACTACCATTCCAAACTTGTCCGATTTTTGCAGACCAGTAACCTGTAGTCAATGCGTTTTGAATTAACATATCCAAGATTTCAAAATCAATCTCTTGTGATACATATTCAGATAACATTGAAGTTAATTCTGCTTCTGCATCAATAGAGTGATATGCGTTCAAGTCCTGCGCAAATTCAGGTGTCCATTGTGCTTTCAACTTACGAGTCTTAGCAACAATCGGAACTGAACGCATCTCAATGTTCAATTCTGGGATATCAATATCCGTTTCAGGATTTGCAGCCATCTGAGTTTTGGTTGTTTCAAAATCACCACGAGTTGAATCGGTTGGTTGTTTTTGGTATCTAACAACAACATTAGTTGAGCTTGATACACTTGCTAAAGAATCAACTTTACATAAGAAAGATACACTTGCATCGTTTGATGCTACCTGTGTAAATTGTGGGTAGAAAGTGCTGATATTAGAACCACTAATTGTAAATGCACGAACACCTTCCAAGTCAGGTCTTGACATAGAGCCAGTACCAATTGTGATTTTTAGAAATGTTCCACCCGCAGTTGATGCCGACCATGCGGTATCATAGTTGTAATCAGCCGCTGTGATAGATGCTGTTGCAAATTCTGTAGCCGATGGTGCTGCTGCTAATGTAGCAATAGTGTTTGTTGCAGAATCATTGATGGTGTAACCGAAGCGGCCAGCACCATATAGACCACCTGAAGCCTGGTTAGCAGTTTCGGTGATACCAAATACTGAGTCAGCTTGTGAGTTTTTACCTGAACCAGTTGTGAAACCTGGCTGACCTGTTCCGTACTTAAAATCTAAGTAGAAAATAAGACCGGAAGGAAGGTTCATCGGTTGTACTGAAACGAACTCTTTCGCAGCGATTTCAGAGAAAATACGACGAACAAGCGGAAGAGCTACACCATTCCACTCTTCACCATTTGCACCAAACATATTGGTTGCAGTTGCTTCAGTTACTAATTGTTTTGCTTGGTTTTCCAAAAGTTGTGCCATATTGGAAATTTCAGTCTCATTAGAAATTCCTTCTAAAAGACCTGTTTTTTTCCACTTAGCAACTAAACCTTTGGCTTCTTTACGAAGCACTCTTTCAAATCCAGCGCTTTCGTTTAAAATGCTTTTTATATTCATTTTTATCCTTTATTTTGGTTATACGATTATTTTTTGATATTAGCGAGCTTTTGGAATCTTGCTGCCAATGAAGAACCTTCGGTAATGATACCAGCAGGCTTTGTTCCTTTAGTTGGTCTGGATGCAAATGATTCTTTTACAACTCTATTTTGTGTTTTTCTTGCAACATTAAGATTCTCACCCAATGTAGCGAAAACTAATTTTACTTCTCTCAAAGATGAAGCACGGTCAAAGTTTTCAACAACTTTAACTTTTTGCTTTTCATTCAAATCAAAGTTTCTGAAAAGTTTGTTAGTGTATAAAAGTTTTGCATTTAAAAGGTTTACCTCATTGATGGTATTCTTCAATGATTTGATAACTTTATATGCTTCTTCTAAATCACTCTTCATTTCTTCAGCTTCTTCTTCGGTCATACCAGCAGTTTCTTCTTCTTCAGCAGGTACATCGCCATTCATTTCTCTAAGGGCTCTGATAACCTCATCCAAATTAACTTCTTCATCACCATCTTCTTCTTCTGCAACAAAATCACCTTCTTCAGAATATTCAGTACCACCAGTTAAATCGGCTACTTTGTTATCACCAGTTCCAATTGCAGAAGATTCCAATTCGGTTAATCTTTTACTGATTCTTTCACGAATTCTTTTTAATTCGGTAATTTCAGGATTTTCCATTTCTTCCTCTTCTTCAGTTGTCATGGTTTCATCTTCTTCACCACCCATTTCAGCTTCCAATTCTTTGATAATTGATTCTAAATCCAAATCCGACATATCCTCTTCTTCACCACCCATTTCATCCTCATCATCTTCTTCTTCGGCTTCTTCACCACCCATAGTACCCATCATCATTTCATCTTCTTCTTCAGTTGTCATGGCTTCATCTTCTTCACCACCCATTTCATCTTCTTCAGTTGTCATGGTTTCATCTTCTTCACCTTCGTAGCCTTCACCATATCCTTCTTCAGTACCCATCATCATCTCATCTTCTTCGGTTGCAAGAGTTTCATCATCTTCTAACTCTTCGGCCAATTTGTGAGACAACATAGACTGTAGTCTTGGTGTGAATGCTTCCTCAAGGGCGATTTTTGCATTTGCTAAGGCAGTTTCTTTAACGGCTTTAGCGTCGGCGATTGCTTCTTTAAGCAAATCTTTTTTGCCTGTTTTCATTTAATCTCCTAAATTTTTTGGAAAAATAAGATTATTAAAAATCTTAATAAGTGTTATAATAATGTTAGCCCCACAATATAGTATTAGGGCATTAATTTAACAATAAATATACTAACTTTTTTGAAAACATTAAAAAATTGTTATTTTTCTAAACTTTTTAAATATTGTTTTCTTTTTGCTAATTCTAATTGTTTTCTTTTTGAAATAGATTTAGGAACAAATTCGGTTCTTTCCCGTAATTCATCCATCATTCCACTATCTTTAACCATTTTTTTAAAAAGCCTCATTGCAGCATCTACATTGTTTTCTACTACTTTTACTGCAATTCCCCCACCGGGTTTATACATTAATTCTCTTCTGACTTTTTTCTTTTTTGGTCTTTCTTCGTTTTCACTCATCGTAACTTTGTTTAAATTGTTTATTGTATAACTTCTAAGTTTTGAATGGATTCTTCTATTAATCCACCTTTTGTTCTTACTATTGCTGTTTTATTATTTATTTCCATCACAACCCCACCCACATTTTTACCTTTTACAAAAACAGGAGAACCAACTTCAACAGTTGGACCGGAGATGGTTACACTTTCAGATATATCATCCAATACAACTTTAAATGCACGGATTGCTTTAGAAATACCCTGTTGTTGTTTTCTTGGTAACTTACCAATATCTTTTAGGTTATCTTTTATAAAATCTGAAAATTTTAAAGATATGTTTTGTATAATGTCAATTGCGGGCATAATGTTTTACCTTTTTATTTTTTGTGTGATTGATATCCCTTACCCTTCATCCACCAAGCTAATGCGTATGGATTATCAACACCAGGTTCATCTTTCATTGCTTTCACAGTTCCTTCCCATCCTTCAGGTGCAACTTCGTTTGTTAGTTTCTTATTTTCCATAAATGGTTTAAATGCAGATGTAACTTTATCTATACTCATTCCATCAAATTTATTCTGCATCTTAACATCACCTGAATTGTATATTTTTAATAACTTTTCTGCGGTTTTCTTATCAACTTTGGTAGAACCAATACGAGAGGTTGAACCACTAGCTACCTGCTTTAATAAATCAGATAATCTAGCAGCTGCTTCATTTACCGACTTTTTTTTTAAAAGAGTTGATAACTTCATTGATTCGTTAGCAAATTCTTCTGCATTCTTTTTATCGGTTGGGTCTACATCAGTTACTTTGTAAGTTTTTCCATCAACAGTAAAACTATCCTTACCTGCTGCTATTGCCTTTGCTCTTTCTGCTCCAAATTCGTTACCTTCAGTAACTTCCTCTTCTGGTGCGTGATATGATTCCATTTTACTTTTAATTTTGGATGTAAGTGTACCTAATTGATTTTTGTCAACATTAAGAGCATCTACCACTTTTGCTAATAACTGAATTTTTTGGTTAAAATTAAGTTTCCCAGATTCAATTTTTTGAATTGCTAACATAAGTCTCTGCTCAATTGCTGCGGGGATTGTTGCTTTTGGTAGTTCTGCTGATAAATCTTCACTTATTTTATGACTTTCTTTAATAGAATACTTCATATGGGATGGCGCTGCACTTTGCAATGCTTTCATAGCAATTAACAAATCACCCTTACCTTTACCAGATAATACTTCGTGCTTCTCACCGGTCTTTTCGTTATGAACAATTACTTTTGCTTCGTTCACATTCTCTTTTAACTTTTTTGCTAAAACATCATCAGTATAGTATTGGGTTCTGCCGCCACCTTGAAACTTATAGCTGTATTTATCTTCTTTTGGTAAATAATCAATTGATACCAATTTCATTTTTACAGGTTTTACCACCCCAGAACCATCACCACCAACTACCATAGTAGCACCAACTTTCATTAGTTTATCATTTGCTTCATTTACACTTTTTTTGTTTTTAAGGAATGAACCCAATTTCATATTACTCATATTTTCTCCTACGAACTCTTCTGCGTTCTTTTTATCTTGTGCATCTACATCAGTTACTTTGAAACTTTTACCACCCACATTAAAGGTGTCATCCCCAGATGCAATTGCTTTTGCTCTTTCTGCACCAAACTCATTACCTTCTTTGATTTCATAATATTTACCTAACACCTCACCAATCTCATCATACGATGATTCTAATCTTTGCTGAAGAGTTGATACTTCTTTAATTGTGCTTGAAAAAATCTTAAATGATTCATTCATTGATTTCATATGGCGATTAACAGTTACTTTGTCAAACCAATCACCAGTTTCTTTTAAGGTTAATTTCTCAGCGGTTTCTACAATATTTTTAATATTCTCATAGGCCTCCATCAAATTACCATTGTGATAAATTGCTTCACCTATTTTTCTATAAGATGCTACAGCCTCAACAAAAGCACGCTTTTCATCAGGTGTCATTGTTGTATCATCCAAATCTTCCTCACCAATGTTTAATCTACGATAGTCTAAGTGTTGAGATTCTTTAAGTAAATTTAATAATGTTTTCATTGTAGTGACCTTTTTTATTTCAGTTATTAATAAATATCTAATTTTCCATTATTAGATATGCGGGCAACTTTGATAAATGTAGATTTTTTTGCCGATTCTTTGATTACAACAATTCCATTCTCATCACCTCTTTTAGCAGTTTTAATACCACCCTCAATTGAATCTAATTTATGTCTTACTTTGTTTGAACCTTTTACATTACCATTTTTATCCGATGGAACTAATGTTGCCGAAAAATCATCCATATCCACAATTTTATAATATCGGCCACCTTCAATTCCTTTTAACATAGTAAATCCCTGTCCCAATATTACCGAACCTATTTTTAAGTCGGTTGGATATTTGGCTTCGTTTACTGATTCAGTTGTTATCTTTTTTGATTTAAAATATGCAATTACATCTTTACCAGTATCAAATGCTTTTTGACCTCTCCAAGAAGAATGATACATCCAATATGAATTGCTTCCATCTTCCCAATCAAAATCACCCGAAGATATTTCTCTACCATCATAGGTTAAATACCCAACACCTTGTTTAGAATAAAAACGATATTTACCATCTCTAAAATTAACATCTTCGTTTACTGATTTTAATTTCATAGTATGCTTACCCTCATTTTGAGATTTTTTCAACTTAACTATTTTATGAACTAAATCATTTATTTCCGAAAAAAGGTCTGCTATTTCCTTATCCAACTTTTTTTCATCGGAGGATTTTGGTGTGGTAATATCCACATCACTATACAACTTTTTCTTTTTTGCTATTAAAGGGTCTACTTGTTTTAGTAAATCGTTTTTTCTCTTTTGTAAATTATCAATATCAGTTGATTCAGATACATTAGAATCCCTAAGAATAGACTGAGCCATAGTTGAAACAAAGTTTATTTTAGCTTTAGAAATCATTTCCAAATCATCTTTTGGTAACTTTTTTAAAACCATCATAAGTTTTTTAACAGCCGGAGAATTTGGGTTTATTTTTTTAATATCACCATAAGCTGCTTTTAATAAGTTTATTTCATTCTGATTAATAGATTCTTTTAATCTCATTTTGTTTCTCCAAAATTACATTCGCAATATCCACCAATTTCACAAATAATATCTCTCATAATATCGTTTGCCTTTTGATATTTATTAACATTATTAACATTACGATTAACACCTTCATTAACAGGTCTCATAAAAGCACCATAGGTTGATGGATTACTTACAAAATCCCAGCATATCAAATCAAAATCGCCTTCAACTGCAACTGTTCCATCTTCTTTAATTTGACGAACCGAACCCATCCCCCGTGATGATATACCAACTGTACACCCTGCTTCTACCAACTCTTTAAGTATTCTGCCCGCTGGGGTATTAAGTATTTCCACTTTCCCAACTACATCTGTACCATCCCACCAAATATCTCTAATAATATGCGATGTGTTCTTTAATTCAACCACAGAAGATTCTGGGTGGTCTAATTCCCCGTAAGCACGATTTTCTTTAATTTCCCTACCTTTGTATTTTAAAACTTCACGCTTTAATATACTTTCGGGATATACCCTACCATTTTGGTTTTTTTCGTTTGCTCTTTGTAAAACACCTGTTACAATAAGTCTACCATCACCCTTCATCGCAGCTTCTTTGAGCTGCTGGGGTTTTACATCAAATACAATAGTATCAACCAATAGCTGTTTCATTTTCTATGCACCCAATTGTTTAATCTTATATGAAATACGATTTAATCTTTCTGATATTTTGGAAAAATTGTTTCTTGTCTTTTTCCAATATGCGTTGGATGAAACACCCATTTCGGTTTTTAGTTTTATATTTTGATTTACCAAGTGTTCTACTTCGTAAATTTTTCTATTAATTTCTTTGATTGCTTTATTGATTTTTAATTGGGGAGAACCCATTTCATCTTTTCGGTATTGACGATAGTTTAATTCGTTAATAGCATCTTCAATACCCTTTTCCCATCTCTCCAAAAAATTTCTTTTTACACTTTTTATTTTTTTATACCCCAATACTTCAATATGGTCATCATCCATATCTTTTTCACTTTTTGCAAAAGCATGTGGGGTTCGTGGTGGACCAGCACCACCATCCAAATTAGAGGTAACATTTTGTTCTTCCAGCTCTGCATCTTTTTCATCCTGCGGCTGTTCATCAATTTCTTCTAGCTGCTTGAATTTTTTATCAAGCTCCTCAATTAGAAATCTACTCATATTAAATACCTTTTAATTCGTTTAATAATTGGTGATATCTTAAAAGACCTAATGCCTGATTTTCAGATACAATTTTAGAATTTGATAAGCCATCAATTAAATTGACAACTTCTTTAAGTTTTATAGTGGAAACTTTATCTGAAATTTTTATTTTGGAAAATTCTTTTTTAAGCTTTTCACTTTCTCTTAAAATAAACCTTTTTAGGTTATCTGAATTATCAACATTGTTAATATAGTTTCTAAGTACCGATTTTTGTTCAGTAGTTAAACCCTTATATTTTTCATTAAATTTATCAACTAAAAATTTGTATGCTAATAATCTTACATCTTTTGATTCATTTACATACTCACTATTCACCTCACGATCAGCTTTAGGTTTTTTTGTTACATTTTCTAATATAACATTTTTACATTCAACCCATTCTTTTGGAGATACACCTTCATTGTTTTCAAACAATTTGTAAATAGATGCAAGTGATTTGTAATTGGATACTCTATATTTGAAAAAATCGTTTGTAGTAAAGCGTTCATTAATTGTTTTAATTAAATTATATTTCTCACGCTTCAATACACCTTCATTTAATTTTTTTCTTTCCGATAAAACAATATTTAAAAACTCTTGTGCTTTATAAGAATTATCAAAGTTTTCTTTTACTAAATATTGATATAATTTTAGTTCTTTACTTAGTTCACTTCCGGTTTTAAAGTGTTTTTTAATGATAGAAAGGGCTGGTGAGTTCTTTTCGTTCAATGTATCAGATGCAATTTGTCTGACCAATAGTTCAAACAAAACACCTGTATTTTTAAATTTTGAATGCCTAAGTTTATTCATTTTTGTTTTTACCCCTATATATCATTTAATAAATATACTAAAATTGATTAAACCATATTATTTAGTATGTTTTTCTCATCTAACATACTAACTTCATTAACTTCACCATCAGTTGAAAGTGATTCAATTATCATTTTTTTGGTTTTAATTTTTGATTTTTGCAAACTTGCTTTCAATTGTACACCTTCAATTGATAGTGGTGATTTTCTATAATTGTGATATGTTGAATCGGGTGATATATCTTTTTGATATCCCAATGGGTTTCTCCCAAAAGAACTTTCATCCGTTCCAGTTGTACTTCCTTTTTGTGGAGCACCTGCGCCAGGAAACCCACCTTTAGGTGAACCACCCTCAGGTCCTACTTCACCATTTGTTGGAGCGGGTGCTTGTTGCCCACCACCACCTTCGGCGGATTGTTGTGATACAACAGCCATATCATGCGGTGTTCCAAATGATTCGCCTGTTTTGACTGGGTCATTACCTTCGTTTTCAATCTGACTTTGTCTAAATCCTAACTTCAAATCATCAATAACTTTTTGTTGTTCGGCTTTCCACTCATCATCGGACATATTAAATATATTCTTATATATCCACTCCTGTGATAGTAATTTTGATGTTTTAATATCGCTTGCCAATCTAACATTTTCAACCCACAACGCAACTTTTTCTTGCTGATAAACAATTGATGGTGGGGTTAATTCTAACCAAAAGTTTGCTAAATCTTCATTTTCATAGCCTTGAGCGTAAAGATGGATAATTGCTATTTTTGTTAATTCCGATAAAACGATTTTTTGTACTCTTTCAATACTTCGTGCAAAACGGATATCTTGTTGTGCAAGTGTTGCTTTACCTTCCACACCCTCTTCGTATCCAATAAATGCTTTTGGAACTTTAAGAGCGGCCATCATTCGGTTTTTTAAATAATTTATATCTTCAATCCCCGTAAATTCCATACCACTTAAAGTATCAATTTGAGTACCAGACTGACCACCTCTTACGGGTAAGTAATAATCTTCTAACATATTCTGAATGTTGAATTTAAGATTATAATCCCCAGTTTGTTGGTCTACATACGGAATTTTTTTCATTTGGTCAATAATATTCCTAATGTGTTGGTCAACCTCATTTGGTGGAATATTACCAACATCAATTTTAAAGACCCTCTTTTCAGGTGCTCTCATAATACGATGAATCAACATCGCATCTTCCATAAGGGTTAATTGTTTCCAAGTCTTTCTTGCTGGCTCTAAAAGTGAACGGCCGTATGGTAAAAAGTTTGTATCTGAAAATAATCTAAAGTGTGCTATTTTATAAAATGGAATATAATTATGAAAATCGTTTTGAGATTTTTGGTAATTAAATCCTGTAGCACCACCTCCAAAGGTTGTCATTTTAAAGCGAACTTCAAATGGATTATCTTCATTAAACCCTTCTTCTCTTTCAATCTCGTATGCTGATATGGGTGATACGTTTACAATTCCAACACCCTCTTCTATATCCAAATTTAAATAATAATCACCATATTTGTTCATCCCCCGAATCCATGCCCATAAATTAAACTCAATGTTTAGGACATCGTAAAAAAGGTTGTGTAGTATTTTTTTGATATTTTCATCATCAGAGTTAATTCGTAAAACATCACCTATATCGTTTTTAAGCGTACATTCATCTGAGTATATATCCAACACCGATGCGATAATTGAATCTTTATCCATTGCTTCATAATCGGTATATAGCTCTAATCTATTGGATGAATAGTTGTATTGGTTATTATATGTTTCCCAATTTTGGCGGGTACTATGCAATCTACCAAATCTATCGTAGTAAGATGTTCCTTTTATGTTACCTTGTGATTGTAATCTTTGTGTGTCAATTGCACGAGTCTTACCTTTACCAACTCTCCTTATAACAACTTGCGTTGAAAAAAGTCTTTGCAATCTACCGAATAATGATTTATCTGCCATAAATATAAATATAAATTTTTTACAATAACCAACTTAAGTCAACATCGTTACCACGAACATCCTTCATCAAGTACGGGTTTTGTGTTTGATTTCTGCTTGAAAATACTCCTGGTTGGTTTGAAGATATTTTAGTAATATGTGTTAATGCACTTCGGGTTAAATCCATCCCCTGCTGTCTTAATTTAAGAGCCGTATCTCTTACCCAAAGACCTGTAGAAAAGGATATAACCAAGTCATCATTGTAACCTCGTTGTGCTTCTGCCTTTGGCCCATTCCAAATAAACACAAACAATTCATCTAATAACCTTTTAGAACGAATTATGGGAGATTTTTCTCTCATATAAGTATCTAACTTTGATATAATTAATGGACGGGTTTTTTGTGTTATTGAAAACCCTGGCACCATATCTTCTTTTTGTTTTAAATCCCACCCACGCCTTAAATGGATGTCCTCATCTACATACCCCAACTCTCTATACGAATAGTAAAGGTTTTGATAATTACGGTCAATAGCTTCTTGGATTACCGCCCACCCAATGTTTGCATTTTCAATTACTAAAAGAGCGTTATTCCACTCCGTTGCAACTGATGTTAAAAATGCTCCATATTGTTTTGTTTCTATCTTACCCCTATACTCTGCTACCTGTTCAATTCTTTCAACATCTATGACATGAAATGCGGAATAGTCTGCACCATCACCCCTAGCAACGTCGGCAACAACAATATAGTTTTTTTCATAGTTTGGGTAATCCCATATCCAATAATTTGCATCAAACCCACGCTTTTCAACGGGTTCGGTAATATGGGTTTCACTATACCACTCTAACACACTACCATCAACAACAGTGTAACCTGATGATATAAAGTCAGTATCACATTCTTGTGCAGCACCTTTTTCACCCAATAATCGGGTTTGTTCATCTCTCCATCGTTGATTTCTTTCGGGGTGAACTGTCCAATGTAATCTTGTTGGGTGCCATTTATCACCTTGCTCACCCTGCAACCAAACTTTATGAAAGAAATTACCTACACCATTTGGTGTTGAAAGAACGATAGCACCACCACCAGTTGATAATGTTGATTGTGCTGATAACCATATCTCTTCAATACCTTTGATAAATGCAGCCTCATCAATAATCAATAATGAAAGTGCTTCAGAACGGCCTGCTGTTTCAGTTGCAGAAACTGCTTTAATCTGAGAACCATTCTTTAATCTAAGTGATAATTTGTTATCTTCTGCCGCAGGAACTTTTAACCAACTTGGTAGGTTATCATACATAAACCTAACTTTGGTTACAAGGTTTTTTGCTACATCCTGTGTGGTGGCAATTACAAGTATGTTCTTATCTCTATGAAACAGCATTAACCAAGTAGCATATCCAGCACTAATAGTGGATATACCTAATTGGCGTGATTTAAGAATAACATTGAAACGATGTTCTTTAAAACTATCAATCAATCCCTCTTGGAAATCATAAAGATTAAATAGTATTTTCCCTCTATGGGGGTGTTGTATGTAACAGTATTTTTTAAAAAAGTATACTGGGTCTTTTGCACACTTTACATACTCATCGGATATTAATTCCTTTAAAGTTTTAGCAGCCATTAGTTTATTTACTTATTTGCCAATAAATCTTTCCTGTAAAGTTTGGGTTTAGTTCATTATCTATCCCAGCACCAATTGCAAATGATTTTCTTTTTTTGGTTCTAATTAATAATTCACCATTGGCAATCATATAATTTCTACTCCCCACGAAACCACCACCCAAATAGATTTCTCTTTTGTTTATTAAAATACTATGAGTAACAGTCTTAGTAGGAATAACAACATTTGTTATAGATTGGCGTGATTGAATTTGATTTTGTGAAATTGTATCTTTTAATACTACATATCCAAATGTATCTACTGCAATGGTGTCCTGATAATAATATTTTGAATAGTAATCTGTTAAAAGAGCCATTGTATCAATTGGTTCGGTTTGATTTACTATAAAACTATCAATATCAATTACAACTCTATCTTGCCATTTCGGCACATAAACTTTTGATTCATTGGTAATAGTATCGTATTTGTATGCCACCGTTGTTACGGTGTCTATGGTAGGTTCGTTGTTAAAAATTCCTTTAACAAAGCCCATAGGTAATTTATCCCTAAGTAAAAATAGGGCAATTAATACTACTATTACTAGTCCAAAAATTTTAGATATTTTCATTGTTTTTCTTCTGCTTTTTTTGTTTCGCTCTGTAATTATTTCTTCTTTTTGGTTTTGGTTTTTGTTCAACAACAGCTTCGGCTTTAGGTTCTTCGGCAACAGGTGTTGCTTTTTTAACTTCAGCTTTTAGCTCCTCAACGATTGCTCCTACCCCCGTTGGTGATAATGCACCAACATATCTTACCGATGATGAAAAAATTGATTCTTCTGGATATGGATGTATCACTGTTTCAACCTTCTTTGGTTCGGTTTTTTGACCAAAAATTAAACGAAATAATCTTTTTAAAATGTTCATAACTTTTCCTCCTATTTTTATAAATATTGATTTTAATTTTATTAAAGTAATTTTGATATTAAATACGATGCTTTATCAATTAACAACCGATTGTATGGGCTGGATGTTATTATTGGTAATGCGTTTACAATATCCATTTTTGATTTTATATACATCTTTGATTTAGGGTCATTTTCAAACTTTTTAGCACCCCAAAGGTGATATATTGATTGATTCAATAATTTATGAGCATCTTCTGATTCGGAATCTAAATCAAATGTATAAAAAGATTGATTGGTATAAACTACAGGCACCAATGCTTTTGTTTTAATTTTTTTTAATTGTTTTGAAAGTGCTGCCAAAAACCATTGCTCCATTATTATTTGCGGTGATGAGTCAGCATACAATAACTCTTTTTCTTTTGTCATATTTTTTACTTCACCACTTGCTCCCAATACAAATTCAAAGTATTGAGTTACATATTCTGTCTTAAATTTTTCATTGAACATTCCAACAACAGCACAATTCATTGGAAAAGAATCTTTAAAAGAAATTATTCGTTTTTTATCCCACTTCCAATTACCTGAATGTTCTATATCCAATGGATTACCATATGTGGTTGGTGATTCTCTATGAAGATATAATAAATCACATCCAGCCGATTCTTTCTTTAAATTTTTATACAAAACCAAATCAGTATCATAGATAATAAATGGAGTTTTTAATTTTGACATTGCCCATATTTTTGGAGATGCCCAAAAGTTGGATGATACTTTATCGTATGGATAATCATCAAAATAATCAGTAATAACCCCATCGTAAAGTGGAGTTATATTCCAACTATCGTAAAATTCTTTTGATTTTTTATCGGTTATTAAATAAAGTGGTGTATCAGCATTATGAGTTTTGTGAACAATACACGAATACATCTGAACTAATAACTCAAAAGAGCCGGGTGGTCTATTTTCATTAACCAAAAAGACATGGTATGAATTCATCGTAACTTATTTACAATAAATATAGAATTAATATCTATTAATTCAATAATTTGATATTTACTTCAAGTGGTGTATTTCCACGTATGATTCTATGATAAGTTTCTTTTTTAATTTTAAATTTATCACCAGGCTTTAATTCAATTGGTAGTTGATTATCAGATTGAAACATCCACCCATTACCACTTACAACTTCTACTAACCTATCTTCCCTATCTCTATGCCAAACCAATTCTGAATTATCTACATTTGGTTTAAATACCCTACGAAGATTATTTTGGGACCTGATTTCGGAATAAGGTCTTTTCATATTACCAATATGAGTTTATATCCTCACCACCGCCGATTTTAGACCAATGGCGGGGTAGATTACAAGACCAATAACCTGGCGATGTTTTATCGGTTTTCTCGGGACAATTATGTCTATCTGAAAACGCTTTCCTTGCCTCTGGGTCATTTATTTTCGCAGTTAATCCACCCTTTACATCCCCAAAGGTTACTTTTCTGATGTTATCACTTGATGGGTCTTTTACATATACCACATACTTTTTACCTTCATCTGGATTTCTTTTTGGTGAATTTAATTCTACTTCCCTTCCCTGATATTCTGCTTCAACCAGCATTGGGAAATCCAATAAAACTTTCTTACCCTCATACACTGCAACCTTACCCAAATCAGAATCTAAAAACCATTCATCACTTTCGTTCATCGGCATGAACTGACCGTTTCTCCACAACTCCCTACATTCGTTTACCAACTTAAAAAATTTAGGAGAACCATATCTAAACACATTTTCAGAAAGTGGTTTTTTATTTTTCAAATGCCATTCCAATCCCTCACTAATTCTTTTCTTACTCTCACCCAAAGGATTACCATTTACATTCAACTCACCATTCAAATAATGTTTTGCATTTACCATCAACTCTTTTGCACGAATAATATCAGATTGCCACCAATGAGGAAAATCAATCTCTTTATCGGATTTATCAAATTGATTTAACATTTCGTAAAGTTCTTTTGCATATTTTGCAATACGAAACAAATCAGCTTTTAACATATTAGGTTCATCATCTTGATGCCCTAAATCAATATCTTCAGTTAAACTTTTTAACTTTTTTAATTTAGTTGTTAAATCAGCCATTTTATTCAAATGGGCTTTTTGAGAAGCAGTTCTTTTATTTTGAGGTATTTTACTAAAAGCAGCGGTATCTTTGGCATTATCTTTTAATGTTTTCTGAATACTCAGCATTTCCTTTTTTTGTGCTGCTTGTTCTTTACCTGCCTTTTTAACAGAGGATGTGGCGGGTTCATCATCATCATCATCAACTTCGGTTATTACAGGATATTTTTTTCCGTTGAATTCAAACTCTTTCAACCCTTCTTTTCTTGCATTATAAAGCGCTCCAGTAAACGCGTTACCTTCGTTTATATTATCTTGTGCAAGAATTTGAATATCTTTTATATCACCAACAAATGGGCCTTTTAAGGTTTTAATAGTTACTTTGTTTCCCTGAATCTTTAAAACCATCCCAGTTTTATTTTTTGATTTAAAGTGAACAAAATCACCAACTTCAAATCCTAAATTTTCGTTGGCTTCATCTACAGATTCTTCGGTTTTCCAACCACCACCGGCCGCTTTGTATTGTTTCGCAGCCCAACCATTGGCATATGCACTGGGGTAAACGTCAAACTTTTTCTTTGCTTGAGATTTATAATAATTCCATTTTGCTGGGTCGGTTGGAACATTCTTTTCTACTATTAATTTCATTTCTTACCTCAAATTATGGAACATATTTTGGAATATTCATCTTAACAAATTGTTCAAAATCCTTTGGGTCCGGTCCATTTGCACGAATTTCAAATCCTGTAAGGTTTTTGTTTCCTAAAATTAAATAACCTTTTGATGTTTCCCAATTTTCAGGTTTATCATCATCCATATTATCAAATTGATTTGGTAGATAGGTAACTAACACATTAAATATAACATGATGTCCACCAACAATCGAACTCATTGTTGGTTTAACTGGGGTGTTCCCAACTCTGAATTTTCTAATCATTATCCCGTATCCTTTGCCGGGATTTTCGTATCTTCTAAACCAATTATCGGTTTCTAAACGATATATTGCGGTGTTGCTTGTAACTTTTCTCATCAGGATTAACCTAACAGTTGTATCGTTGTAAGAATCTCCTGGCTTATTTCTTAAGTCTTTAACTGTAAAATCAGTTGAATAAACCCCTTCGTTAGTTAATTCGGATTTTACAACTTTATTAATTAACTGCTTTAATTCGTTTAGTTTCATTGTTTGATTCCTCTTTGATTTATATTTTAATAGTGTTTATCATCGTATCCGCCTAGCATTCTTGCCTCATGAATAATATCAGCAACTAGACTACCCAAGTTCTTCCAATCCCAATTTATATTTTTTTGCTTACCAATTTTCATTAAGTAAGTTTCTAAGTTAGCAACCGAATCTTTAAGATCTTTTTCATTTACTTGTGTTGTGGTTACAAGCGGTCCTTCATTTAAAGCCTTTTTGGCTTCCTCTCTGATTAACTTTCTTAGTTGTGATACTTTCATTGTTTGTTTCCTTTTTGTGATTTATATTATATAAATATAGTGTTTGTTTATTTCCAATATCGGTGTACTAAGCACCAGTCTTAACAAAAACAGGCTTTTGACCTTTTGATTGTTCACCACCCTTTTTAGCATCTCCAGCTTTCTTTTGGGCTGCTCTTTTCCTTTTTACAAACGCTGCTCTTCCTTCAGGCCCTAACTTATTAGCCTTTTCTTTAGAAAGACAGGCTGAATAAGATTCTCCCTCTTCAGCATCACCACACTTACCTAATTTTTCACCTGTAGTTGAATATCTATCCCAACCACCGCCTGTGGTTGAACCGGTCTTACCCTTACCAAACCACCCTCTTAAATCTTCGTTGATAATCTCTCTTACTACACTTCGGATTAATTCTCTAAGCTGTTGTTGTTTGTTCTTCAAGTTCTTGCTCCAATTTTTGGATATAATCTTTACGCAACTTTTCAAAATCAGAATCTACTTTTGATAAAAGTTCATCCATATTAAACCCATTCCATTCTTCAACCGAACCATTCTCGTTGATGAACTTCATTTTTAACGCAACTTTAAGGGCTTCTTTTTCAAATTCAGCCTGCTTTAACCATGCTTTCGCATTCTCAAGCATTTTCTTTTTTTCATATCTATCATACTCCCCACTCATTCGTAATTTTGATTCCATACTTAATACACAATCAAAACACATCCCGTGAAAAGCACGCATTTTTTCATCCAACCTTTTTGGGTTTTTACAGTCGCAAGTTTCCTTCACACAATTAGGGAACTTTTTCAAGTCCTGCCTAAGTTGGTGAAGCTTACCGAGTTTTACTTTATACCCAGCTTTTTGCTCCCACATATCCCCATTTTCATCCTGCCATTGTTCACCGATTTCTCTGCGAACATAAGTAGGATTTTCTTCAAAACCAATGGTTGTTCGTGTTTGGGTTTTATGTGTACCCGCCAACATTTCAGTAACCGCTTTTGTGTTTTTTAATTTACTACTTTTCATAACTTATTTTAATATAAATATCTAAATCAATAGAACAAACCTAAAATCTGATTTAATGGTGCGAAACTTCCAGTTAATTTTAAAGTCATGCCCTTATATACAAAAACGATTCCCTCATTGGGAACAATCTTATCAACACCACCCAATGCAGCCATTCTTTCAAGTTCTAATTGTAATTTCTTTATCTTTTTTTCATCCCCACCTACTTTAACATCTTTAATAGTTTGGTCTAATCGTTGCTTCATATTACGAACTGCTTCATCAGGATTTGCAGTCAGTACTGAACTCATCAACGATAACACTTCCGCACCCACGCCTAAGAATATATCTTCAAATGGTCTGATATTATCCTTTGATATTTTTTGATGATCGTTTTTATCTACACCCTGCGCCCAATTCAATACTTTTTCAGATTTGATGTTGTTTTTATTCAATGTAAAACTTTTATCAAAAAATGCCCATCTTTTTATCAATCCCTCTCGTGTTGATTTATCCAATTTTTCAGGAGTATTTTTATCTACATAATCACCCCACCAAGCCTGATGATACTCTGCCATTCCATCACTATCTTTTAAACCAAATTTAGATTGTAAGTTTTTTAACATCCCTGAGTATTTTGGTTGTAACTTTTCTAAATTTACATCTTTTGGTAATTGTGTAATTGGTGGTCCTTGTATCTTATACTTTTCTTGTACATCCTGGTTGATTTGTTTAATCATCCCCGCCAATATTTTTGCATCGGATTGTTCTGCTCCAACAGCTACACCCGATTCATCGTATTCAGTTGTGTTATGAAACACCAAAAGCGCCTGTCCATAAGGTATCACATTTACGGAGGTTGGATAGATAACTTCCAAATTCATAAACTTTTTACCTTGCGCGAATATCTTATCCCTTTGTGCTTTTGATAACCCCTTTATTGCCACTTCTAAGTCCCTCATAGCAAAGTTGTAAGCATCGGTTAGTCCACCCCTACCCCCAAACTTTGAAGCAACATCAGCGATTGACATTGCTTTCTCACCCATGTTAGCGAGGTGCCCTTTGTTCCTTGCTGCGATTAACCCTCTATCATCTCGCCAACTAATAGCAAGCGCTTGCCCATCGGTCTTTTCGCGTGTCAATTCTAAATCACCTTTTAAGGCTTTTGTTATTATGTTTTTTAAATCACCAAAAGTTAAATCCAATTCCATATCAAATGGGTGATTCATGTGTCCGTATGCCCCGCCCTCTAATAAGAACTTAGAAAACTTTCTACCAATTTTTTCTAATAATCTGAATTGTCTTTCATTAATTCTTTGTATTTTGTTATTGGTAGACCACTCAACAATTTCATGTCCTAATTTTGCGTAAGCTTCCTGTAACTCTTCATCCTTTACCCCAGTAATATCTACAGTGTTATCAAGTGGAGCATCAGGCGGTGCTGCATCTAATGGTGAGGTCGCTGTATCAGCCGTTACAAAATCTTCGGTTTCAGGAATATCTAAAAGGTCATCCATTGTGAAAACTTTTCTAGTGCTACTATATTGATAGAAATCCCCAGTACCTTTTGCGGATTTGCTGACCATTACATCTGCTTTTGGAAAATCTACTTGTATGTATCCACCATTGACAAACCAATAATCTCTTTTTTGTGCCTGCGGCCCTAACCCCAAAACTCTTCTTTTATTAGGAACTACATACATTGCATCAGGTTCACCTGAGTCTGCTACATATCCACCACTTAATGTTGATTCTGTCAATGCTTTTATATCAAATGTCTTAAAGAAATGTTCCATCAAAGATTCTACCGCTATCAATTTCTTTGTTATCAGATTGTATATTTGTGGGTTGAATTTTGGATATGCTTTTTTAAATCCTGCTTTTCTTTTAGATTCATCTCCCACCGATAACCACTTTCTTACATCCGTTCCACTTATCGCATTTGGTTGTGCGGGTGATGTGTAAACATATCCATTTTCTTCATACCCAGTAGCAGGTTTGAATCCTGCTCCATTGTGAAACTTTTTGAAATATTTACCACCCAATCTTGCAGCATCCTTTTCTCCAACCACAGTTACAAATGCGGTTGTTTTAGGTGAGAATCCACCTAATACTTCGGTTGGATTGTATGGGTTTTTTACTTGAACTACTTTATTTGCTGGGATACCAAACATTGTAGTCATTATTTTTTTCTTCTCTAAAAAGTTAAAAGGGTCTTTCGGTCCACCACTTTTGTTGGATGTTCCAATCCAAACATTATTTTCGCCAAACTTTTGAACTAAATGCGAATAAGTTGCGTAATGTCCTTTGTGGAAAGGTTGAAACCTTCCTGCGTACACAACCACTATATCTTTTATTTCTTCGGTTAATACACCTTTAATCCATTCTTTTATTAAATTTCCCATATAGATAAATATATAATTTATTTTTGTTTACTATTATGTATATGATGATGAATAGTATGGTAAAAATATTACCTTATCAACACTTACACCACCATCGCTAACCAATCTCATTTCTAAAAACCCATCAGCATCTGCTAAAACAGTGGGCATTCCAGTTCTATTAGCATTTCTTAATATCTGAACTTCACCCGATGTCCAACTACTCTTATTCTCTGCTTCTAAAAAGCTAGCTGATGGTAATGTTGTACCATTCCAACTATCTGAAAGTCTTAACCCAAACCTACCATCACCAGTATCATAAACTACATTTGTAACATCAACTTCGGATATTGCTACCAAAAGCGAACTACTTAAACTTGTAATTTCACTGGATAATGAAGAGCTTGTCAACGTATAAGAACTACTTAATTCAGTAATGGATGAATTTATATTATTAATTTCAGTAGATAGTGATTGACTTAGTTCGGTTATATCACCTCCACCAGAACCACTAGCCTGACTATCATATCCTTTAAAATAATAATTGGATAATACCGATTCGTAGTTTGCAAAATCATTTTGCGAATTCAAATACTCAACCTTAATATCATTTGCTATATTTTTATTTGTAGGGGTGTATATAAATGTGTGGGTTGATTGGGTTAGATTTGTTTTTGAATCAGAATATATATCCATTGCAGAACCTGTTATTGGTTCGTATAGTAATTTTGTTCCTATTAACTGATATTCCGTTAGTGTACCACCCGTTGCTCTAGACCTGATATATACATTTATTTTATCAACATTACCAACAATTGGGTTTACATCCCTTATTGTGATGTGTGCTAATGATTGTGAAAATAAAGTGGCCGAACCAGTACTAATAGTTTCCACTACAAAACTTCCAGTAGAAAATAAGGTAAATGTTTTAAATAAAGATTCGGTTTTAGTAGTCACAGAAGATGTTAGTGGGTTGGCTACCCTAACTTTTCTACTTGTTATTAGTGATTGTAATGAAGCAGTGTAATTTACAGGTTTTAATAATCCAGCACTTACTTCTGCCGATGTAAGTTGTGGTGATAATGTTACATTTTGTAAATTAATTTTTATTTTACCACCAACCCAATTTGGATTTAGTTGGTAGTTTGGTGTTTCTAAAAACACGTTTGCCCCACCAAAATCAGATGTATAAATTATATTCTGATTTATAGTTTCACTTACTGTTTGAGCTTCATTTAAACCTTGTGTAGGTATTTCTCTGTAAAATGAAAACGATTCCGATACAAATATTGTTGGTACAGAGTTTGAATTTTTAAAAACTATTGGTGATTCTGAGCGAACTTCCCTACTTACAGAAAACCTTCTACGCCATCTAATATTTATAACATCTTTGAACTCATCGGGTATTTCTTCACCAACAGCAGTTCTTTGTGCTATACCACAAATTATTATTTCACCAACACCATTTGGTGTATTGTATAAATCATTTCTTTGACCGTATATCCAAACTGATATGTAGCGTGATAAATCACCTGGCGAATAATCGGGTATTTCATAGTAAATTGGTTCGCTGTTTATATCTAATATTTCAATATATATTTGCGAATCAGGTTTTAATGTAAACCTATTTGGTTTTACACGTATTGCATTCTTACCTCTACCAAAAAATGTGGGAAATTCCTTTATACCAAAATACTCATCGGATGTTGTTGAATTATCCTCTATGTAAACTGGTATTGATTTTAGGTTTTCTTTAAATCTTTTTCTAAATTGTAACGACATTCATTTCCCCTATATCTATAAGTATTTTATTGAAGAAAAAGAATTTATTTTATTTATGTCAATTATTTGGTCTACCATATCCCTCGTTTTATCTATGTGGGATATCGTAATAATAAAATCAAATTGAGTTTTTAAATAATCAAATAGCAAATACAAAGAATTAAAATTATCAGTATCCAGTGAACCAAACCCCTCATCAATAGCGATAAAGTTTGGACGGGGTAGGTTGGATATACTAATTAATGCGGTTCTGATTGCGATTGAACTCACAAACTTTTCCATACCACTTGTCAACTCTAATGGCCAATACTTATCATCCCCATAACAAATATATGAGTTGATGTTTTTACCATCGGTATCTAATATGATTTGGAAATCCACTATAGGTTGAAGAATATTGTTAATTTCAATCTCCAACTTTGGTAATATTTCTGATATCAATCCATATGGAATACCATCCCGCTTAACCGCTGATAAGTAGTGTTCGTATCCATTATATTTTAATTCCATTTGATTTAATTTTTTTACAGATTCATTTACAGATTCAATTGTATTTTTTTGAACACGTAACTCACCCAACAAATCTATTAAATCGGTTGTAACCCTATTTAATTCGGATTGAATTTCCAATCTTTTTTGTTTTAGTGAATTAATTTCTTCATTAAGTTTGGCGTTGAATTCAACTGATTTTTCTTGCTTTTTGGCTTTTTCAATGTTCGCAGATATTTTTTCGTATTGAGATTCGTATTGATTATAATCGGATTTAGAATCATTTAATTCAGATAAAAGATTGTAGTATTTGCGGTTTACCTCTTGCTCTTTTTCTTTGACCTGATTTACTTTTTCTAACACCATTTTTACATCACACCCCTTTTGTGTTTGAACTTTTTCTGATAGTTCGGTTTCTAATACGGATATCTTTTTAGTTAGTGTTACTATTTTAGTTTCCAATTCCAAACTTTGTTTTGCAAATGGAGTGTTTTTATTTTTAACACAATGTTCACAATTATCATCGTATGTAAAAGAACCAATACCATCCAAATGCTTTTTGGTGTGTGATAGTTCAATTTGATACTTTGATATGGTTTGTTTTATTAATGCGATATCCCGCTCTAAAACACGCCATTCATTATCTTTTGCTTTTAATTCATCTAAATCATACTCTTTATAGAACTCACCAATTCTTTCAAGCTTTTCCTCTAATGGTTTTACTTGGGATTGTAACTCCCTTATATTGGATGATATTGTTCCTATAGAATTCCTACAATCTTTTAATTCAGCATTTAATAACTCTAAGTCCAAACTACCATCCACCACAATTAACTTTGCAGACTTATCTTCAATTTGGTCGTGTATATTGTTAAGATTAGTTTCAAAATCTATTTTTTTGTTTTCCAAATCAGAAATAGAACCTGTTATAGATTGAGATGCTAATTCGGCCTTAGCCAACTTTGTTGGAAAATCTTGCCCCTTATAATCTTTCAGTAAGGTTGATAACTCTTTTATTTCTTCACTTGCTACTGAATACAATTGCTCAAACACATCCATATCCAAAAATTGAGCAAGTAACTCTTTTCGTTCTTTTTGTGATTTATCAATAAAGCCACTATTGTTAAATTGAGTTGAGAGAGCAGTCAATATGAAATCATCATATGTTCCTACATACTGCCTAATAACTGAATTTGTATCTCTTCGTTCATCACCATTCAAACTTTCAATATCACCCATATCATTGAATGTGTAAAATTGAGTATCAACTTTTACAGTTCCCTTTTTGGTGGATTTATTTGCGGTTCTCTCAATTACATAATCCCTGCCATTTAGTTCAAAGATAAACTTACAATAAAAATTGTTTTTAGAATAATTCATCACATCAACTGCTTTTGATGTTCGGGAGCACTTATCAAAAATACAAAAGGCAAGAGAGTCCCATAGAGAAGATTTACCACTTGCGTTGGGAGCAAATACACCATACGCCCCTTTCATATTTTGAAAGTTTATATAGTTATCTTCCCCATAAGAAAACATATTTGAGAATTGAAATTCTTTTGGAATCCAAACCGAACTCCGAATTGCATGAGGATTTACAATCTTTGAGTTTATATCAGCGTTTATACCTTTGACAACTTCTAAAGATTCTGAGTCAATACCAAACTTTTGGGTCAAATAATCTTCCAATAGTTTATTTTGAAATCCAACATCCCTTACATTGTGTAGAGTTATATGTTCTCGTTTTCCAACTTCGTTTGTAGATAAAACTTTCTGAATACTTAACTCTTCTATTTCATATTTCTTTTTTAAAGAAGATACAATTTTATTCAACTGTGATGTGGTTGTATCTTTAACCCTTAACCTTAATCTTGGCTTTGGGCAAATATAATTATTTGATACGATTTTACCATCTTCAATATCAATAGTCCCATACCCATACGCATTCTCAATATGAACGAATGTGGAGGACTTTGTTGATACATCCCATACCAATATCCCGTGCTCAGGGTAAATTGATTCTGAGTGGTTCTGTGTAATCAGGGAGCCTGGGTACTTTATAGTATCCACACCTGATACTGAATTATTGGGAACATGGATATCTCCCAAAAGAACAATATCATATCCTTTAAAAGAATCCACCGTAACTTTTTTGTTATCAATCTTAAATCCATGCTCAGTTTGTATTCCATCAACGGGTCCGTGATAAAGAGCGATTTTAAAATCCCCATCAACGCCCGAACTATTTGTAAATCCATCCGATGAATCAAATACTGATTTGTGTGCGAATACGATGCCACCAAACTCAAAGGTTGTAGTGTTTTTGTAGTAATATAAGTTTGGGTGATTTAAAGCATCAACAATTGGTGATAACGCATCTAACCGAGAAGGATTATTGAGATTTGCATCGTGATTACCAGGAATTAAAATGGTAGGCATGATATCGGATAGACTTCTCAAAAAGTTTTGAGTCATATGTACCACCTCCGGCGTCATATCGGTTTTAGCGTGAACTATATCCCCAGCTAATACAATAGCAGAATCTTCAGTTACAACTGATTTTAAGTAATCATATAAACGATTAAAAACTAAAGAATACTCTTTATGTCTTTTTAAGTTTCGTATATGAACATCCGCAATATGATAAATCTTATTTAACTTTTTCATTTTCTCCTAAACATTTTATACTCCACTAAACTTAACAAGTTCAATTCGGGTGTATTGTATATTTTTGTGTTTATCTTATCGTAACCTAATTCAGATGCGTCCTCTGAATCTAACTGAACTAAATGAACTTTAATCCCCCAACCCATTAGTTTTTCGCATAGTTGGATAGAGTTATTAATAGCATCGGAATCTAAGCAAACATAGATACGGGATACTTTTTTATCTAAAATTTTCTTTTCTAATTTAGGTGGAATGGTTTTACCAAAAATAGGAATTGCGTTTCTACGAATTGCGATTGCGTCAAAAACACCCTCACAAATAACAATTGGTTCATTCCAATTCACATACAAATCAAACCCAATAATATCTTTGGATACTTTTGGATTTTTATGCTTTTGCGGTGTATCATAAAAAGCCCTACTAACAAAGTAATTTAACATACCATCTGAATCGTATGAGGGAATAATAATTTTATTGCTATATTCCCCTTCAACACAATATCCAATTCCATACTTAACAATATCACCAGGTCGGATTCCTCTACCTAAAATGTAATTTAAGGCATGCGAATAAATAACGGACTTGGATGATTCCCAAAGAGGAGTAAACTCTTTTGGTAGTTGAACAAATGTTTGTTGTTGTGTTAGTTGTTCAGTCGGCTGTGTGTATTTTCTAATGTTTCTGAAAATAGAATTGTATTCATCCCATATTTGCGAAGATACATTTAGTTTTTTGAAGAGAGAACGAATCGTTTTTCCCTTTTCATCCGATATCCAACAATGCCAAGGGTTATCACCAGCAGCTGTTGTTTTTATGTTTATTTCAAGCTTTGGTTTGTAATGTTCGGCAAATGGTGAATAAAAAGCATAGTTATCCCCAGTGGTTTTTTTACTTTTACCCAAAACCCGTTCTAATAACTCAATCAATCTTTCTTCTACCATTTCTTAAATCGTAAGTATAAATATACTTTGGTAAGTTAGTAATTATTTTTACATTCTCATCACCCGCTTTGTATCTCCTATTTATTTCAACCCCATAAGGTCTATCCAACATAGAAAGGGTTCTAATGTGAAATGATTTACCATCCACCTCCAATGATTTTGATGGAGATGTTTCACCTAAATAATTAAAATTAGAAGCACGATAGATAACCCCCTTATGCCCCTGATTTTGGTCTGCGTAACTTATTATATATTCCCAATCGGTATTTTTTTGTAACCACTTGATTGTTTTAGATATAAAATAGGATTCAGCGTTTTTTGGTGTATCATCTACCAAACACAACCTCCGTAACTCCAAAACCTTATCGGGACGGGATGGGTGATATGTCTGCCCAGCAGATGGGCCTGCGGGGCGTGTGTAAATACAAACCCCAATTATTTGGGGCATACCAAAATTTCCTTCCCTAAGTAGAATAAATGCGTGTTTTGTTTGTATATTTACATAATCAGAGTAGTGCCACTTTTTCAAAAAGGCACGAATGTTCTCATTAAATGTAGTATGTTCTACTGTGTATGTTTTTACTAAACCCATTCTACACAATATACAACAGAAAAGTTAATTATCCAAATAAAAATGTTTTGGGTTCTTCATTTACCCACTCTATTGGAACTTGCTTCGTAGCCCACTTAAAACCATTTTTATCTGCCCACATACCATATGTAGTTTTTGACCTTTTATTTAATTTTGCGTTTGGGTTCTGAAATACAATTCGTATATCCAAATCAGGCTTTTGGGCTTTTATTAGTAGATGTTTTTTTCTATCCTCTAAAGTAAACCTACCTTTTGTTTCTATGAAAATACCATTCGGTAATCTGAAATCAGGTTTGTATGTATGATTTGTTGCGGGTTTAGTATAAGATATTTGGTGTTTTTCGTATTCACCATCAATACCTATTTGTTTTAATTCTTCCGAAACTTTATCCTCTAAACCCGAGCGATGCCCTTTGGTTCTTTGGATGTGACCCCAATTTTTTGGCATAATTAATCTATATCAAATTTTACATTTATAAATAAGTCCGTAATTGTACTTTTCTTTAACGGAACTCCCAACTTTGCAACAGCCATCATTTCTTCATCATCATTATATAACCCAATGGTTGTTATGTAAGGTGAAAATGTAGAAGAGGTTGTAAATCCAGCTCTCGTTCCATATGAGCCGCTGATAATTGATGTTGGGTGGGTAGATACATTAAATTCATCTTTTCCAATATGACAAAGTAAGCTAACTTCTTCTATTGCTTTTGTTGCTTTATAGTTTACAGTAAACCCTTTATCAGAACTATAATCCCAATTACCATCACCTAAAAAGGTATGTTGATTATTAGAACCAGTATTTGTCATAACAATCAAACCCTGTCTATAAAAAACATAACCATATGTTGCAGATGATGAAACTATAGTTCCCCATTCATCTTCTACTTTTACATCCGTATAATATCTATAATTTGTAGTTGAGCCTGAATAGTTTGTTATGTTTACGGATGATGGTTTTATTTCAAACCCGTATCTATAAACTGGAATGGACAAAACTGATGCGGTATCGTATAATTTTATCCTACTATCATCTGCAAAGTATAATTGATTAAGGCTTTTCCACAAACTTTTTTGATAAACACCACTTAACCCATCGTATGTAGAACTTTGTGTTAAATCGGTAGATGTAAATTCAAACGCACCACTAACAGCAGGTTTTATCGCTCTTAATGTGGATATTCCAAATGATGTATAATGGTTTGAATCCGTTACCTCATAGCTTTTATGGGTAATAAACTTACGTTCTTGTGAAAATAATTGGTCTATTCTTTTAAACCCAATACTAATAGTTTCGGAATCACCACCCCTTAATACAATTTTTTTTTCTGCCATTAATCATTACGATTTAAAAATCTAATTTTACTTTTAAAAGAATCTCATTAGCAAATGATTTCAAAATGGGTTGCGATAGTTTTGCAACTGCTAATAATTCATTTGAGTCATTATATAATCCAGTTGTAGTAATATATGATTTTGGGTCATTAACAAATGTTGGTTGAGATAATGTGTAACCGCCATTTGCCGAAGATGTTACATAAGATGGATTGTTACTAAAGTTAAACTTACTGTTTCTAACTCTTAAAAAGTAATAAGTAGATTTAACTTCTTCTTCATTTCTGGCTTTAAATGCGTTATTGGTTGAATCAACTGCTGCTGACCTACTAATAGCAGAAAATAACTTAAATGAGTTGTCCCCATTTGCATTTGATGCAGTTGCGGTAGTCATTGATGCGGATGCATCTAATGCGGTACCTGATAATACAATTACACCTCTTTGTGGGTAAACACGCCCATAAGTTAAAGTAGTAGAAGGAACACTTACACCAGATGATAATGAACCTGAAACAACATTATAGTATTCTTGTTCAGCGGAATTTAATTGTGCTGTATCATCGGAATCATCTATTAATTTTATTTGCTTACCAGAACCACTCAATGTCAATTCCCAATTTCCTCTATCTAATTTATCCTTTAATCTACTTCTTTTGAAATTGATAACATAAATTGAGTTTTCTTCACCCACACCTGTGAAATTGAATTTTGTGGTTGATGATGGTAAAAGTGTTTGTTGATATTGTGCATAAATTGCACGAGATGGTGAATCAGCAAATCCAATACCCGCAGCAGTAGAACCAATAGAACCACTACCCAAAGCATGCCCATATGTTACTGAAAACTGAACTTCTCTTGTTGAATCCGTTCCCACTTTATCGTAAACATCGTAGTAATAATCACCCGATGAAGCGCTTTGTGCGGATGATGTAAAGAATGTAGCCAATGATGCAGCATTGCCACTAAATAAACCACGTGTTATTCTTTGTGAACTAGATGCGGTATCATCGGTTGTTATTCGTTCAAATGTAAAAAGCGAGCCTATTGGGGCCACCCCACTTCCCAATTGTATTGTTTTAGTTGCCATCTATTTTATTCCTATTTTTTTATGTATTAAATACCTCTTACTGTTGTAGCTTGTGTTGTTGTGGAGGTTACATTAGGTGTAACTGTTACATTAATATCTACTCTACCACCAGTTGTGTTACCAACCACAATTATTTTTGTAGATTGGGTTGTTGCGGGAACTAACTGATTAACAGCCACAAATTCAAAAGTGTTAGCACTAATTACATTGATTGTTCCCAATCTATCATCCAAAAGAGTTACAGTATATGGTTGTACATCACCACTAATTGTAAATGTAACAGAACCACCAGCAGCAGGTAACACACTTTGTTGCGGAACACTAATACTTGCAGGAGTAACAGAGAAAATTGGAACTGATGTTGAGTTTTTAGGTAAGGTTAATAATTTATACCTTAAAGCAAAATTTTCATCGGTAATAGCCTCTAAAACAGGCATATTTTCAATTATTTCACCATAATAATCTGAACCTAATGAGTGTGCTGTGTTCCAAAGTGTGTAATCCACCTCATCATCACCCAAAGCAAATTGAGTAATTTCAAAGTTACCACGGCCTGATGCTAAATACTCTCTGCCTTTTTTGGTTAAAATAGCATCAACTGTAACAGATGTATTATCTAAATATCCCATATAATTTCCTAATTTTGTTTCTTATAAATATAGATTTTTAAAATTAAATTTTAAACCCGCAATCGTCCCGACGAAGCTGCCCCACTTCCAATTCGAGGAGATGTTGTTGGTGTTGATACTATTGCATCTTGAACGGATACATTTTGAGGTGCAACTCCCAATACGAATGGGTCAGCTGTAAATGTTTCAACGCTTGGTAAACCATCAATTGATGTAACACCACTATTACAACCATTAAATCTCAAATTTGCTAAACTTAGTGGTAATTCATCAGTTTGTGTTGCTACCGGTACTAATGATGATGAATAGAATTTACCTAATGAAGCAGAGAGAGATGATGAATAAAAATAATTAACTATGCTGGCGTGGGGTGAGAGTCTTTGACCCATAATAGAACTCGTTGGATTGTATTGCCATTGCGGGTTACTAACATTTGTGTATAAACCGGTACTTCCACTTAAAATTGGGTAGGTATATTTGTAAATTGAACTCTCATGATAATCTTTTGTATCCACTGTAGCCAAGTAATCATTTTTTGTGGCCGTTACACTTTCAGGTAACATAGATATCGTAGTTAAATAATCCACCCTACTATAAGACCATTTATCACCCCGTTTGTATTTGTTTCGTTCTAAAATGTGTGGTTCTAACAATACGCCACCAACATACTCACTTCTCGCAGGTATTAATTGTTTTACTTGTTGGAATATACTATGGTCGTACAATGATAACATATCCAATAAAAGTCCAATTGCAGTTCCACGCTTTTGAGCGGAGCCAGAAGGAGCTGTTAAATTAACATACTTTTGAAAATATACATTTGCTCTATATCTTAATTTAGAATAATCTTCATTAAATCTATCATCCGGGTCCCCAATTAAATCATCAACTTCAAAGTATCCTTCTGAATTGTATATATCATTATTTACAACATCCGTTGGTGAGAAATACAATCCAACTAAATTTGAATCGGTTTGGGTATAATCATATTGAGATACTTCAGCGGTTTTTTCAACATCCAATGAACCACTTAAAACTGAAGATTCTATTCGTACTTTATTGTTATTTAGGTTTAACGCACCCACCGATGGAACTCTTATAAATTGAGTATCCACTTCACCAACCAAATCGGCTGATGTGTGGTTTGGTAATGATGCGGTTAATGGTGCTCCACCCAATGTGGTTTTGAAAAATTGGTTTGGGTGAGATGATGAAATAGCTGTTGATATGGTATTAAACCCACTATCAGGAAATATTCTATAAACCAAATCGGTATATGATGATATACTATTTAAATCAGTTGTGTTATCATCCGAAAAATATGCTTCAGTATTCAATGCGTGCTCTTTGAATATTTCTTCAGAAAGGGATGATGAATAATATCTAATCTCTTGAATTGATGCAGTTGATGAATAGTTACCAACACCATCACCAACAATAAATTGAGTTGAACTACCAAGTATACTATTTGGTGCGGAACTTTGAGCGGATAATGAAGCTAGGACATTTCCAAAATCATCTTTGAATGCTGCTCTAATTGTGGTTGAACTACCAGATATGATACCAAACGCACCATCTCTTGCTACTAAGTAGCTCATATAAGATGAACTCATAACTGTTGTAGAACCTGTCTTTGCCAATATCCTAGCTTGTCCGCCTGAATAATTCCATTCAAAGTTTAAATCAGTTCCACCCCCCGTTAATCTACCAATAGTAAAATCGCCCAATGGCATTTTACCAATTACCTCAATGGTGTTTGGCCTACTACCATTAATAGTTCCAAGCGGGTTTCTTATTGGTTTAGAATCCGCTGTTTCTACTTTATAGATAAATCTTTCATCTTCGTATTTGTTTGGCGAATCAACGATTGTAGGCCCGCCGTACTCTCTTATTTTTAAAAATGTTTCAGGTATACCATAACAAGCCAAAAGGGCTTTGATTGAACGAGGCGTACCTTTTGATTTATAGATATATGGTAAGTTGTTCAATACCCTGCGCCAAACTTCAGCTCGTATTTTTTCTTTTGATTTAGTTTCTAATCCACCCGTTGTTACTGACCTGTTTCCCGATGAATCAGTTCCTAAAACATACTCCCAAAGGTTTGATTCACCCCAACCATTGGATAAATTCCACCCCATTGATTTTGCTACATCGTACAACAAATCATCCGACATACCATCTTCAGGATGCTCTTCTCTTTTATTTACATCTGTCAACCCTTTTGTATAAGTCCACAAAATATCAAAATGATGTCCTATCATATTAATGAATAATATGTAATCTTCATTAAGTGGGTCTTCTCTTAAAGCAAATGGGATTAGATTAATTAAAGCTGATTGGTTTTGTGCATCATAAAGTGATGCCGAACTATAAACACCTTCATACCAACTTTCGGCTTGAGAGCTTGTTGTTGCATAAAATACTGTTGGATATGATGATATTTTTGGATATGGTACAATTGGATTATCAGTTGTTGAGTAATGTGTATATAAAGAACCTGTTACTTTGTTATACATCCATTGTTCAAAACCATCAAACCCACCAATTAAGGTATCTCTTCGTGTGATTGATTGTGATATGTTTGTAAGAGCGTGTGAACCTGAAACCTGTTGTAGGGTTGCTATTCTACTATTATACCCCTCAATTGTTTGTAATTTACTAAAGAAATTATCAACTCTTTCAGTTGCGGATGAATAGTGAACAAAGTTACTAAAATCGGAATAATCAATGTTTAATTTTATATTTCCAAACGAACCGCTGAAATATTTATCTATAATTTGTTGAGAGGTGGATAGGTTTGCATCCAGCAAATCGTTCCATGCTTTAAAATCAGTACCATCTGATTTACCATACTTATCCAACTCAATATTAAAATTCGGCTCTAAAAGTTGTTTTGATGTAATCTCATCTAACTGATTATACGCTACTATTTTTTCTATATACGATTTTTGCAATCTACCATCAATTGATAAACTTTGCCCAACAGTTACACCACCGTCTAAAGGTGATACTAATTTTATGTATAAATCAGTAATATCTACCAATGAACCATTAAGTTGATTTTGTAATCTAACATTTGTAAATTTTGCATTGATGTTGACGGGTGCGAAAATAATATCGTTTTGCGCTGATATATATACACCCGTTCTAGTGTCGGTTGGCGGAACACCCTCCTGACCATTCCATAAATAAAATGGTGCTCCTAAAAGATATGATGAAAATGCTGATGTATAACCAACTGTAAAATCGGTTTCAGTATATTTTTCTTGAACCCATTGCGGTTGGTTATTTTCATTCAGTTCTAATTTAAAAAAAGCAAATCTTCCCGTTTGATTATTATTCAAAAATTCTTTGAATAAAGTACCTCTATTTGATTCGGGAAAAAGTGTTGGTTTCCATAGTGTTGCACCGGATTGTGCATTTCTTTCATTTGGATTATTAAAATTGCCTGTTGGTAATGAAATTGGTGTAATTCCCTCACCAACAAAATTTATATAAGATATATCGGAAATAGTATCATTCCCAAAATTTAATAAAAACTCAGGCTTATTATCTACAAATAAAGAACTGGTGTTAAAATTAAACTCTTGAATACTTTTAATTAATTGTAAATTAGAATTATTTGGATTCTTAATTCGTACTTCCGTTCTATCTGAAGATATTTCCGATATTGTTAAATCGTACCTCGTAGGTGATTCAATTTCAGTAGAGCCTGCAAAATTATATATAGGATTATATACCATTGTATATATCCCACTATCATAACCAAGTTGTCTTAAATCACTTTCAGGAGAAAATCCAAATTTTGTTTTTTGGTTTTGAATGAAAATTCTTTTATACGATGATTTTACTAAATTATTTTCAGAATCGTATATGTGTAATTCTAATAACGCAGGTATAGATTTTATGGATACATCAGAATTTGATAGAGAGCCTGATTGAAATGTGTATCTATCTAATTCGGTAAAGGTTTCCCCATACACAGGCTCTGTGCTTAATACATCGGTTATATTTGTAAATCTATCTAATGACATACTATTTTATATTACGGACCTATTAGCACTGTTTCTGTAACCGATTATGGTTGGTGCTTCAATTTCTAACTCGATTATTTCGGTGCTCTGATTTAAATAAAAAGATTGCGATGTAAATAATTTTACATTTTTTTCCAACGCAATTACACCATAAGTATCAGTTGAATTAACAATCTCATACGATAGTATTCTTCCCTGTCTATTTCTTTTTATTTCTCTTTCCATTATCTAATCACCTTAAAGTAATATTCATTATCGTAATATTTTTCAAGCCCATCAGAATCAACTCTGAATACAAATCTATAATACCTTTCAGGTTGTAGTGTATTAAACCACATATCAAAATAGTTCCCATTTGAATCACATTCTATCTTTGTATAAGTAGTGTTAAATGGTATAATTTCTAAATTAGTTTCAACATCTCTAACCGACCAATATGATGATGTAGGTAAGTATTTTATGGTTGATAACGCCCCACTATTACTAAATGTTCTTTGTGGATATCGTTCCCTACCATACACTCTAACTCTATCTTTTGAATTTTGTTTGTATTCCGATTTAAGATTTTTGGTGTATATTGTAATATTTTCGGCCGTTAGAGCTGATAACGAACCTGTCTGAAATTGCGAATCATCCCATCTAACTTCAAAAGTTGGTACATAAATCGTATGAGTTTCTGTTGAAAAGTATTTTGAAACTCCAAATTTAACCGAAGATGTTTCATCGGTATTAGACCTTTTAATGATAAATCCGTTATTTGTTCTATTACCACTAAAGATATCATTTACATATTGAGTTACTTCAATGTTTATATCAGAAACATTTCTACTGAAAGATTGTGAATATGCTAAACCATTAACAGATGATGTAAACCAAGTTCCACCACCCGAATTAACTGCCCAATATGAGCCTGAGTTTATAGGTGATGCTACACTCCAACTTACATTTGTACTTCTATAAACCCAATTTGAATCATTTTCATTATGGGGTGTATCGGGCAAAGAACCCAATCCTTCATCCCAACTTTGCGATATTGGATAAACATAAAGGTTGTATTCGGATGGAATTTCTCTTTCATCCGATGAAATAAGATTTAAATAGTATTTTACACTTCCTGATATTACTCCACTTGCAACCGATTGAGATATAGCAGATAAATCAAACTGAATTAATATTCTACTATTACCAATCAATGTGGTATCATCAGTATCAAAAAACTTACCTACCTCCAATACTTCATCTTTTCCAACATTTTGAAATTTTCTTGTTGAATCTTCATATATGGTAGTATCTTTTTGAGGATATATTCTATAAATCATTTATTTCTCCTAAAATAATGGAACAACCCTGCCTCTAATATCTAAATCAGGAAACTTAACCTCAAAAATAGATGGGTCTTTTGCTGGGTATATGATACCATTTCGTGTTGCTTTTTTTATATCATAAACATTTGATGAGTATATACCATTATACTTATTAACTATTTGTAATCCACCCTTACCATTTAAATCAGGTCTAACAACAGTCTGAACGCCATTTATTCTATCTAATAAAACATATATATCCGATAATAGTATTGGTCTATTTATTTGGCTGTTTTGTTTACTAAAATATGCTTTTAATTCATTTATACATTTTAATAAAACTTCGTTTGAATTATAGTTTGGTAATACAACTATTTCAAAATCAATACCAATGTTTATAATATAAGCATCTTTAATGTTCACCGCGTCGGTCAACATTCTATAATATGAAATGTAATTTTTAAGATTTTGTTTGGTTGCTGGATTTAATTGTGATATATTTCCATTACCGTCATACCCAAGAACATATAAATTTATTGCGAGTGGATTTGGAACTTGGAGAGTTCCAACCGATACAACACCACTTACCATTCTATTAAAAGATTTTACTTGATAATCAGGCGCCACATATGCTTTTGCTACTGCACCAAATTGTGGTGGCATTGCGTACGCCCTTACAACATAATCTTCAGCAGTAACAGTTCGGTTTTGTGCTGCAAAAAATGCCATAGCACTATTTCTGATATCATCAACCTCTTCGTTTGATTTACCACCCGATGCAGCCTCTTCATTCGTAACTGCAACAGAATTTCTGACTGTATTTAATTGTTGGGTATTAGATGGGGTTGTTTGATTTTCAAATTCTATATTTGTAATTTGAGTTAAGTCTTTAGATATTACATTGTCAATCACACCCTGCCCAACTCTATAGGTTACAGTTAAGGTTGTATTTGCAGGCGCTACTCCATATGTTTTTGTATATAAGAAATTTGAAGGGTCTATTGTTTGTGATAAATCACCCGTTGCTTTGTATAAATTAGAACCAACATTGTCTGGGTTGGGTAGTATCTCTTCATCAGCATTTGATGATACACCTGCGCCAAATTGAATTGTTATAGAACCATCTTCATCAGTTCGTGTAATATATCTTTTAGGAACTTTTTTTAATCTTAAAAGGTATGGTGTTTCCGAACCATATTGATTTAAGTTAAGTGTATAATCAGATGTATTTTGGATTTGCTCAAAAACAGTATCTTGTGCTAAATAATCTACCTTTGTCCAAACATCTCCATCGGAATCAACTATTTTTACAACATCAATAATACCAACATCCTCAATCTTAATCTTATTGTATGGTGTTGGTGAACCAAATATAAATTCAGATGTTTTATCTTCACCACTAACCACAGGAACGCTCTTTTTGAAAAGATAATAAACAGGTTCATCGGTATTTTCGTTTATTTGATATACTGATATTTCGGTGGGGTCAAAAGATGATGAATATGCAAAATCAACTTTCCTCGTTGTAGAAAATACTACATTTGGGTTTTGTGTTGATGATACCTGCATACCCTCTTTGATTTTTAAAGTATAATCCAAATCAGGTCTAACATTATTGCCGGAGCCAATAGCAGGAACTAATTGATATACTATTAAATTAGTTGTAGCGGGTGAGTATAGTTTTGGTTTATATCCAAGCGATTGTGCTAACTGAAATAAGTTTGAATTTTCTTTTACTTGAGTAATAATTGATTCTCTTAACTGAGTATCCGTATAATAAGATAGAACATCCCCAACATACGATGCCATTTCTATAAACATCATTCCAGGAGATGATTCGTTAAAATCATTATAGGTATTTGGGTAATATTGTTTAGCAAAATCTATAAGATTTTTTCTGAATCCAGAAAAATCTCTGCCAATTAAACTAACTTCTTTTTTTTCATCATTTAACATTTACTACTCCTAAACTATTGATAATCCACCCTGATTATCAACTTCTAAAATTATTGTTTGGTTAGCACCTTGAGATGTAACTCTAAAATTTATTTTTATACTAACTTTATTAAAATCCGGCTCCGAATTGACTTCTATCGCATTTAATAAAATATAAGGTAGCCAAAAACTAATATCGTTTGTAAGGGATTCTTCCAATAAAGAATCTAAATCCGATTGAATATTTTCAAATAGTAATGAATAAATATCCGAACCAAAAAGTGGTTGAAACGGCCTTTCACCTTTTGTTGTTAATAATAGGTTTTTAAGATTAGATATAGCCTGTTGTTCGGTTGTGTAACTTGATTTAAACATAGGACTACCACCCAATGGTAGCATTACACCAACCGCTTTATTTGGTTTTAAATCAATTGGATTAATCCTATATTGTAATCTCTGAGCCATTCATTACCTTTTCTTTTTATTATTCATCACCTGCATTAACGCAGAATAATCTTTTGTAAGTGCATCTACAACTGCCGCACCTGCATCAGTTTTTGCTAAAGTTTCCATTGGTATTGCTCTACCTTCCGAATCTTGAACAACGGATTCTTCCATCATTCCCATTCCCTTCATAGAACCAAATGATTGTGCCATATCAGATGTAAAAGACCTTCCACTATTTATATCTCTCCACTCACCACTTTGATAAGTTTCATTAAGTATAGAAGATATTGGCGAACTATTACTAAATAGTTTTTTTTGAGTTTGTGGTTTCTTTGTTTCAAATAAATGTTCTACATCCAATGGGTCTTTTTCCATCAACTTTGTAGATTGCTTTACTGGTTGTTGTTTTAGTTCTTTAATAATAGATTCTTTTAAAAACTTCTTTTCTTCAGCGAATTTTCTTTTAACCTCGCTTTCAACCAACATTTTAATAGCCTGAATTAGTTTTTTTGTATCCATAGTAATAAATATAATGTTTTGTAATAATTAACCAATACCACTTTTAAGCTTTGATAGTATTGTAGATAGTTGTGGATGTGGGCCGGTTGCCGCTCCTACAACTGGGAATGTTCCCTGTGCTAAAGTTTCTATAGCAGAAATAATTAAATTAATTGTAGTTGTATATTGCGATGTAGATATCGCTACATCCTTTTTTGATGATAAGATAATATTATCAGATTTACTATTAAATATTAACCTATCTGAATTAATAATAACTTGTGGTTTATTAAATTGCGATATATTGGGTATAGATACTCTATTTGATGTTTTTAAAGATACCCTTTGTTTTGTAGTCATCCAAATAGATGAATCATCTTCATTCACATTTTCAACTACAAATTTATCGTATCCCTTTTTATTAGTATCGTTTTGAGTATTTCTTATAATTGTTATTGGTGCACCAGAATCAGATGCGTTCCAAGTTGGTAATTTTTGAGCATCAGTTTGTTTAGGTGTATAACCAAATCTAATAGATTGACCAAACCTACCTTCAAGTATTGTATCGCCAATATAAGGTTGTAATTGTGATAAAGTGTTTACTTCGGAAAACCCTTTACCAAAATTATTGTTTTTATCATTTGTAGATGAAACATTCGGTACTGGGTTCAAATAAGAACTTACCTCAAATGATTGTGCAGTATTTGTAATTCCTTTTGGAAGGGGGTTGTTATTTAGCGACCTTTGTAAAAAAGTGGGTGAAATGTAATAAAAAGAAAATCCGCCCCCAAGAGGAGCGGATATAGAACTTAACGCACTAATTAAATAAACTTGCTCCCCAATAGTGGGGATTGATTTAATATACGGATTTAAGGGATACGCAAAATCATTTGATGCACCGCCAGTAGAGCGTTTAACCGAAACCCCAATTTTGTAAATATCATTGGGATTACCATCTTTTAAAAATACTTCAGTTACCTCACCAAGCATTATTCATCCTCATCCTGTTTTAGGGATTCCAATTTTTCATCTACATCCCTACTAGCATCTAACAACTGCTTCTTTTCTTCTTCTGATAATAACAAACCATCATCAGAACTACCCTTATCTAAAAGTTTTTGTGCGATAGCGGCCAGCCTTACCAATTGGTCATCATTCTTTACTGATACCTCTAAGTATTCCTTAATCAACGGAACTACCACCGATGCATCATTTAGATTTTTAACCAATGGTTCTAACTGAGCAATCAGTAATTTTATTTGTCGGTCTTTTTTACGGGAATTATCATAAACATCTTTTAATAAAGATGAAAATGTCGTCCCTTTAAATATATCATCATCCTTCGTCATAATACCTCTCTATGTTATGATTTAATTTTAAAATACCCTTTTTAGTATATTCAGTATTTAATTCTACAAATATTACTTTCATTTTTCCTATAACTCTTGTAATATATTGCGTATTTACTCCTGTCCTATCTCTAATAAGTATATAAAGAGCCTTTTTATTGTAAGAGTATAAATCCTTCCGATTACGGAATAGTTCATTGACCGAATCAGCTATTCTTCTATCCCTTTCCTTTACAAAAAGTTTATTTAAATTTGAATCTATATAATCCACAAAGAAATCCATAAAATCTGATTTTTCTTCTATTGCTTCATACTCCGCCACCTCATTAGGAACATTCCTACCAATATCAACAGCATCCAAATCTTCTTGGATTTTCATTTTTGCGTAATTCGCATTATTCTCATTAAATAAAAAGTTTCTTGCAATTACAGTGAAATAAGAAAATGCTTTTCCTTTATCACCCTTAAACTTATGCATCTTTTCATTTAGAAACGCAACTACAGATGCCTTTACATCTTCATACGAATCATCAAAGTAATAGGTTTTATATGTATGTATTACATTTTCTGCAAGTTTATCGAATGGATATTGTATAAATCTATTATAGATACGATTTTTTTTATCAATATCATCCAAACTATTATACACATTTATAGCTATTTCAGTTATAGCTGTAAAATACCTATTGCTCTTCGGTGATTTCGCTTTTCTGCCCATAATACCCGTCTAATTCTTCTATAATACTATACATTTCTCTAAATACATAACCTGTCTCATCATCGGCTTCAAATGAACCAATTCTATCTATGGATTTCATTCTATCCATTGCGTTTTGAATTCTCCCTTGCATTGAATCCAAAAGTGTATCTGCCTGAGTGTATTCTTTTTCTAACTCATCCAAATTTTCTTCAACTGCTTCTAACTTCCGTAATAGATTCCATACAAAGAAACCTAAAACTATATCGGTTAAAAACAATATTATTAAAAGTACTATCATATTAATCCCCCATTATATCTTTAAACGCGTCAAATACCATATCAGCCTTTGGTTTATCATCCTCTGATTTTCCAGATAATATCTTTTCAAATTTAGATAACCCCGATGGTTTTCCATTTGTACCAATAGTTCCTCTTGTACCTTTTAACTTTTTACCTTCAACTACCCAACGATTGTATTCATACTTTGAAGCCATGAAATCTGCCTGGTGTAGAATATGGGGTAAAAATGTTTTTAATTGGTTTTCAGCCTGAAAAGTTTTATAATAACTTTCGGTGGATGAATCATACAACCCATCCGTCAGTCGGATAGCAAGATATTCTTCTTCGGTACATTTTACACCAAAATGATTTAGTAGAAAGAATGTACGGTCGTGAATTTCCATCCAATGTAAATTTGGGTTTGATTTATAAATCTTACCCTGATTCTTTACATGCCATTCCGAATCATTCTTTTTATACCAATCATCTTCAACTGAACCCACCTTACCTAAGTCGTGGTGGAGGGCTGCAAATACAACCGATTCTCTTGTAATATCATCAGTAACCATATCCAACTCTTTCCAAAGTTCAAATACCTTTAGAGCATTGCGAGTTACCCTCATTATATGGTCAATATATCCGCCGGGAAAAGCATTATGAAAATGCTCAAAGGATGAAGCGGGTGTATAGATAATCCTTTCTTCAAAATGGTCATACATTTTGTTTAGGGTATCCAATCGTTCACCACTAAATTCTTGACTGATAAATTTTCTGAACTTTTTATAATTTTCCAGTAGTTCGTCTGGAGAGAAAAAATCAAAATACATAATTAAATAATTTTATCAATAATACCCAATTCAAGCGCTTCTTCAGCGGATAAAAATAAATCACTTTGTTGATTTGACTGCCACCACTCTTTTGGTTTCTTTGTGAATTCAGCCATCATACTATTACATTCATCTTCCAACCTATCCGCAAATTTGGCGTTTGATTTTACATCACTCAATTTACCTGCGGCAAAGGTTGATAGTTGGTGAACCATAATCTTTGAATGTTTTGATGCTGCCCTAACCCCAGTACCCGCTGCGAGTAGAAGAGCTGCTGCTGACATTGCGATACCCCTACAAATGATATTAAATTTCATATCTTTGTTTCCTCTGATATAATCAATAATACCAAGAGTTTCTACAACATCACCGCCACCGGAGTTTAATAAGATGTTAATTGTAGTTGCCTCACTATTCACTTTTTTTAGTAGCCGTACTTTAGCAATAAACTCAGGTAGTAATCCCATCTGAATTTCATCGCAGATTACAATTACATTATCGGTTAAATCAATACCATAATCAAACTCCCTAAAAAAATGTTTGTGTGGGTCAGTATCATCACCACTTTCATTTTTGTAATCAAATTTTACATTTGAAGGATTGGTATTATAAAGTTCATCTATTATCATAAATTATCGTTTAAATTTTACACAATATACAACAAAAAGTGTATATTACCAAATATATTTTTAATTATTTTTATCTATATCTATCAGCACCTGTTCTTGCATAAGTGTGTGTTGGTGGTTGTGGTGTTGGTTTGGGTTTTGGTTTGGGTTCTTCATTATATAAGTTTAATGCTTCTTCGGTAGTTGGTTCAAATACTACATCGGGTTTTTCCTCTTTAGCTTCTACATTTTCAATAATCGTTTCTTCAACAGTTTTATTTGGTTCTTCTACCACCATTTCTTGTTTGATTAATTTTTCTTCAGTAGGTTTAGTTTCCTCTATTTTAACTTCTTTTACAAGTTTATTTAAGGCTATAACCATAGAAATTGCTAACGGGTCAAATACTAATACAATTAATAATGTGAACCAATTTACAATTCTATCCATTCCCCACCCAGTTAATTTATCCAAGTATCTTAATGGACCTATTTCGGCAGCTACATCATTGTTTGATTCCTTATCTAATATTTGTAAATCCAAAGAAGTCAATGAATCATTCAATGATTCTATTTTTAGGGTTAAAATATCTCTTTGCTGAACTGCTGTTTTTAATTCACTACTTAAAACCCTTCGTTGGGATGCAGCACCCCTTTCAGTCTGAGAGTTATTGGTTGCTAACCCACCTCTTAATGATGATATGGATGTTTCCAATAATTTTTTTTCAGCGTTTAAATCCACCAATTGTTCTTTGAATCTATTTCGTTTTACATCCACAACACTAACCTCTTTATTAAGGATAGTAAATTTATCGCTTGTTGTTTGGTATGCTGAAGTCAAAAATCCATATATACCCAAAGATGTAATCATCATTAGAATTACAACTGCTGAAACCAAATACCATTTTAACCATCCAATTACTTTCCAATAGTTATGAAGGTATGAAGCAAGAATTATTTTTGCAAATTCTAATGCCCCCGCCATTATAATAACTTCAGTTCTTGCTCCAGCGAAAAGTGAACTAAGACCGAATACGGAATAGTATGCAGCTGAACCAGCAAGTGTGAATGTGGATAATATCATTAAAATTATAAAACCATTTTTTCTCGTAAAAAAATTTTTCATATGTTATTCCGTTTTTTTAACTTTATTAACTTCCCCAGTTGTATTTATTATCAAATCTTTTGATATCAAGCTTGATTGTAAACAACAAGAGAAACTTGAAATATAAAATAAATATCCAAAAAATAGATAATAACCTTTAACAGGTTAATTATGCCCATACTGATTTAAGTAATTAAGAACTGCTAATTCTTTCATTTTAGCTTCTACTTCAATATCCAAATCGTAACCATAAGTTTCAATTTTGTTTGAAATAAAATCTGAATGTGCTTGAGGGATTTTACCTGGAGCCGATTCTGAATAGTGAACTACAGGTTTGATTCCATCGGGCCAAGTTGTCATTGCCAATTCCAAAGCTTCCTGCTCTGATAAACCACCTGTACAAAATTTGTGGTGGTGGTAATCAAACACAATTGGGATACCAGTTCTTTGGTGAATATACATCAGGTCTTTTACCGAATACATACTCGCCTTATCATCATTTTCTACGGTCAGCCTGGTTTGAACCGATTCAGGCAACCTTTCAAAGTTCCGACAGAATCTATCCATCGCTGATTCTTTATCCCCATAGACACCATTACAATGGATATTAATGACATTGTAGGGGGTTCTACTCAACCCCATCAGGTCAAAGACCTCCCCATGCAACGATAAATCGGTTATGGTGTTGTTTACCACCCTTTCATTGGGTGAAACGAGTACATTAAAGGGGCCAGGATGAGATGTAATCCTTTGCCCATAGTTGGATACCAATACCCCAGCACCCTTCAGGAGATTGGATATAGGAGCAAAATGCGGCATATCTGATAGTGGGTACTCAGATGACCAGGGGAATAGATTGGAGGTGATTCTAAAGAGTTTTATACCCATCTTTTCATTCCATTTGATAATCTCCACCAGGTCACGGGTGTTCTGCAACCCAAGCTCCGAAGCCCTGCTAATACCTTCCTTTAAAAAGGTTTTTCTAATCATACCCCTATTGGTGGTAATCTTTTTCTTGCCCAAAGTCATATTGATGCAAGCGTATCCTAAGTTTGACATAGTTTTTGGTTTAGATACTACAAATATAATAAAAAAGGGGGATTTTTCCAAACCCCCCATATTAAATTTTCGTTAATTTTTTTTAAATTGAATGTGGTGAATAACTGAAAATAATATTTTGAACAGATTGACACTTCACTCTGATGATAGATTCTATCTCCGATTTAAATGAATCTGAATTTTCAAAATACATTGGTTTACCATAGTAAATAAAACAAAGTGTACCTGCCTCTTCCAATACATCAATTTTATTGAACACCATATCGGTTACACCATTTAAATTTATTGCTTTGATAAGTAAATCCATATCCAACCAATTAACTTGTCTACTCCTACCAGTGGTAGCACCATATTCATTACCCAACAATCTAATCTTACCAAAGATTTCATTATCCCCCTCAAATTGTTTTGCTCCTACATAGGTACGATATCCTTTTGCTACCCCATACACCTTTCGTATCTTTTGTGGGGGAACACCATTCATAATAGCAGAACCAACTGTACAATGCGATGAGGTTACATATGGGTAATCACCCCAATCAATATCTAACTCAAATCCTTGAGCACCTTCAAATAAGATTTTTACAGATGTACTACCATAAAACTCTTCGTAGATATCAATAATGTTTTTTAATTTGAATTCATCATCGCCGGCTCTAATACCTGTTCGGGCATACTTATCCCGATACGCAGGCCCATTGCCTGTTTTGGTAGTTCCGATTTTTGTATCTTTGGAATCTTCCATCAAATGTTCGGGTCTTATCATATGCACCCTCTTATCTATGAAAAGATAATCAGATACATTAATACCTTTATCTTCCAATTCTTTCCATTCCGTATAAAGGTCTAAAATGTTTATTACACATCCAGGCCCAATGATAGATTTAATACCATAGAACACACCAACAGGAATATAGTGGGTTACAAATTTTTCTCCATTGTGATAAACGGTATGGCCGGCATTTCCCCCTCCATTATAACGAACCACATGGGTGTATTCTTTATCTTTGGATAGGAAATGCGCAACCTTACCTTTACCAGTATCACCGGCTTGTAAATCTACAATAATATCAGCGTACTGAATCATAAATAATTTTTTAATATATTATAAGAAATCATACCAAAGTTATTTGTGTCTTGAATTATGTAATTGGAACAAATAAGCCTTTGCTTCGGATTGAGTTGGTGTGGATGTTAAATAAACTTCCCTTCCATTTGATGAATTAACTAAATAGCATCTGAACTCATTTTCCATAACCAATTTATTGAAAAAAATTTTTGTATCTTTTTTATATCGAATCTGACCAAATATTCCATTATCAAAATCAAACTCATCAATTATCATAAATTAGTTTAATGATGTTGGTGGCACTTGTCCTATTACAATAAATCTATGGGTATCCCCATTAGGGGTACGGAGTACATCAGATTTTTTAAGTATAAATCCATCACAAAATAATTTAAGTAGTACAGGTGTAATATCTTCGTTTTGTAGACATTGAATTTTTATGAACTTTTTATTTTTATCTTCAGTATCATACTCGGAAAATAAACTTTCCAATCTGTCCGCATCTAAACTATCCTCATCAGAAAATTCTATATCATCTTCTTCATTACCGAGCTTTTCAAAAAAGCCTGAATACATATCGGAAAAATATATCAACTTATCTCTTGGTGAGAGAGATTTATAGAAATCATACTCCTGTTCATTCCAGAAAACTTCCATATCCATACTAATAAATAGTTAATCTTTTTTATATTGTTCGTTTAACCAAACTAAAATTTCTTTGGATAATGCATAACCACTTTCAGTAATATACTCATCAATTATCCACACAACCTCTTCTAATACCTCATTTTTATTGTAGTATGTTTTATTCAAAATAAGTTGCAGTCTTTCCCGCATTTTAGTTTTGTAAACATCATCTACTTCTACATCGGTAGAAAAGAAAACTGTTTTAAGATTATTCTTTACTAAAGTAAAAAATGGTTCTTTTTTCTTTTTTATTATATCAACACAATTGGAAATATACTTATCAAAAGTTTCTTTGTTTAAAAGAATTGATTCTTTATCTATTGCGTTATGTATATGAGTTATCGGACCGGGCCATGAAGTAGTTGGTGCGGTTGTAATAGCAAATGAATGTGATATGGGTGGGTCTGGTTTAAATCCAGATATACCAAACAAAGCCTCTTTTAATTTTTCAAATTCAGTAGTGCTTTGATTGTTTGAACCCATTGTGTTTTGTTAATTAAATATATTTAACCTATACTTTTTTTCTACTGTTAGTAAAGCATCATTAAGAGTATCAATAATTCGTTCTGCTTCCGCTTTTGTAATTATCATTTCATTATTCCCTATCCTTAAACTACCAATTTCGGTAAATGGTTTTACGGGATAGTCGGATGGCTTTAGTTCGGGATTAATTTGTAAATCAATACCAGTATAGTTTTTTCCAGCGTATTTCTGAAATTTAGCTTCCTGCTTTTGAGTTATTCCAAACGAATTATTTACATAACTCTTAATCGGTGCGTTTTTATATTTACTATTCATAACTTTTTTGTTTAATTGTTATACAATAATAAATATGGAAAAAGAATTAATTATTATCTAATTTTACTTTTTTATTTTTCCTAAAATTACGGGATGATACCCTATTGAATTTTCTTTCATCAAAATCCATTATACTTTTATCAGGATGTGTACGATTAATATTCTGAATCGTTTTCAAACATTCATTAGCCCAATACCAAGCATCCATAATAGTTGGTTGAGAGGGTAAATAAACTTCATCACCAATGTACCCACCATATCCGTTAGATATTTTGTATCTACCATCAGGTGTCATTGTGGTTTTAGCATTAGGAAACTTTTTAAGTACACGCCGTTTAATCCTATCAAACTGCGGATTCACCGATACTACCTTCGGCTGCTTCGTTTTCTTTTTCATTGAATAATTGGGTTAATCGTTTATTGATTAAAAAGCCATTAGCTATTTCTTTATTAAGTGAACAATTTTCTATCAATCTACCATCTTCTAATTTCACATCGTAAGCATTGCTGTTTCTGATTTTTGTTTTTGAAACAATCTTACCCACCATAAAATTAGTATATACACTAACTACTACTCTGTCTCCTATGCTATAAACCATACTTAATTTCCAATCACATTTAGAATTTTTGTTTGTGTAACGGAACTAACTTCAAACTCCAATGGAGAATTTTGTAGAAACGCGGTGATATGTGCTTCTGCATCTGTAACCGATACTGCTTTTATCAAATACTGTTCCGTATTCTTTTTGATTTTACCATTACCATTATCGGTCTCAACTTTTACTTTTACTAAATAGTACATCATAATTTTTTTACTTTAATTTGTTTTTAACGATTTCACAAGTTTTATGAAAATTTTCTTTACCCCATTTACCTAATTGTTCGTGATGAGAATGGGATATTACCTCACCACTAACAGCCGCAGTTCCATAAGCAAACCTCTTCAGTTTATAACCTGATAGTGGGGTTGAAAACCTTTTTAGGTATTCTGCTTTACTATCTAAATATTCAAAGAATTCATCTCTGGGTAAAGATTCCAATTCTTCGTTACTCAATGGTTTGTTCGGGTCATACATCATATCAAATATACAAAAGAAATTTTAAATATCAAAATATTGGTGATACATTTTTTTGAGAATAACTATCTTTCTCACAAATTTCAAATCTATAATTACCATTACCATTATCCCACATTGTAATAATGAATGTATCCCCCGTTCCAATTGCTTGACAGACTCCTCTAAAAGCAGGTGCTTCTTTAATAACAATACCACCATACCTGTTAAGCGCTTTAAGCCTACCCAATGCTCTGATAGGTCCCACAAAATCGGATTGTTTATATCTAGTATAATGATTTTTTTTATACTCTTTTAATGCGTTTAAGGTTTTCATTTTGGGTTTCATCTTCATTACTTATTAATTGATTTTTGATAGTAATAATTATATAGTTCATCTAAATCCATTGGGGATTCATTCATCATTTCATCCCACACATCAATACCAAACTTTTTTTGTAGTTCACTCCGAAGCGAATTCAATATACGAATCTCATCTAACTCACCTTCAAATTCAAGCTTCAAAGCACGAACCCTATCCATCCTACTCGCATCCCGCGCAGATTCACACCTATCAAAGTCTGAACTACCACCATACTTTTTATAGGCAAGTTCATATGCACGATTTGCTTTTTTCCTAGCCTCAAACGCCTGTTTGAAAAAATTGGATATATCAAAATCACCATTCACAATTTTATCATAAAGATGTGCGTTAAAAGAAAGGGGCTTCTTACGAGCCCCATTTCTCCACCATTTGAACTTATTATACCCCATATAAATTAAAACGGATTATTAACAGCAGTATCTTCGGTATTGAAGAGGTTTTCTTCGCCAGTTTTTACAAACTTTTGAACGAACTGCTTCATAAACACACGCTCCGATTGAGCCCCACCACTATTATCAAAGAAGGGATAGATAGCAATCTCAGCGGCTTCAGTCAAACTAAATCCATCGTAGAGTAGCGAACCAATTTCCACAGCAGTACGAGTAGATAGCGAGTTAGTCAGTTTGGGTGATTCACTACGAACCTCATCACGAGTCATCGCCGTAATTTCAGCCACACTGCCCAACAGTTCCGAAGATACTGAAGGATACATCATCCCAAGCAAAGTTGATTCTTCATCCTTAGTCAACGAATCCATTTCAATAATCGTAAATCGGTCTAAGATAGCACGGTCAAGCATTCGGGTGGCGGTATATTCATTACCAATGTTAGCGGAAGCGATGAACGAAACACCATCGGCCACATTGATAGTGGGAGCATCAGCGGCTTCATCCAAACGAAGGTAGCGTTGACCCGGATCGAGAACCGTCATCAAAATGTTCCACGCTTCAGGGTGTGCCCTCGTAATCTCGTCCAACACAACCACAGTGTTTGGCGTTTGAATTGCCTTTACAAAAGGTGATTGATTAAACACCGTACCTTTGGCCGTGTCATATTGGGTATTACCAATCAAAGTGGTTCGGGGGTCCTGAGTAGCACCCAAGTTCATAATGAAAGTAGAATACCCATCAATTGAAGAAGCCGCAGCTTTAGCAGCCATCGTCTTACCACAGCCAGCAGCACCTGTCATCATAATGTTCTTACCACGAAGAATATTACGAATTAAATATTTCCATTTCAGTTCCGGCATAAACAACATCTTCGGCTTCAACTCCGCAGCTTCGGAGTGAATAAAGTTCAAAACATTTTCAGGCATAACCACCGGAGCGGTGGTTTGAGCTGGGGTTGATACCACAGCCGCAGTAGGTTTACGAACCGAATCCACAGCGTACTGCTCCAACCCACCATTTGGTTTATTGAAGTTCATAACAGGAGTGGTATCGGTTGCTTTAGAAGCAGGAACACGACCAAAACAAAGTTCACCAGATGTGAACGAACCCTTTACCCTAATTTTGAATCGGAATTTATCAGGTCGCTTAGAAGCCTGAAGAGCCCTGCTGTAGAGGGAAGTCCCTTTCTCATTAAGAGCTGGGATGTTGAACATTGCTCCATTTGAATCTTGGAACAGTAGTACACCGTTACTTTGAACGATAGTACCGAAAACGAATCTTTGGTTTTTCATATATAGGGGTTTAACTTACAATATAAAGATACTACGGGGAGAGCAAATATCCAAGCTTTTTATGTTAAATTTGCGTTAAATTTATCCACAACTTATCCACATTTGAGGGAAAAGTGTCCATTTTATTGGACACCCACCTCAAACTTACCATTTAATGTCTTAGCCAAGTCCATCACCTCATTTACATTAATGAACCTCGCATCCCTACCATACATCCGATTAAAATCATCGGCGTAGGATGTATTACGCATTCGTTCCGAACTATATTCACTAATAAAGTAAGATAGAACACTAACACCACCCATCCTCATTTTATTGACCTGGTCAGCGGTGTGCTTGATAGCAGAGTCACCCTCATAACTCATTTCCTTATTTTGAAAGGTAGGCATACCATCCGAAAAGTTAATTAGGTATTTATCGGAATTATCTTTGGAATTCAAAATTTCTCCCATAATCGCCTCATAACATAATCCTTCAGGTGTTGTACCATTTGGAATTAAATGTTTGAACATGCTTTTAATCTTTGAGAAATTATCAACCCTACTATCATAAGCAATTACAATCATCGGAACTGAAGTGTTATTATCATATGTGCTTCGGTAACTAATAACCACATTGATATTTGATATCATTGAAGCGGCCTTAGCGATAGCAACCACAGCAGTTTGTGTGTTATTCCATTTTTTTCCACCCATTGAACCACTAGCATCAACTGAAATGTGAAGAGTAACCGGCTTTACCGAATTAGTTTGAATCTTTTCAAAGATATTGAAATTACCAAACCCAACCTCGTGTAACATTCGGGATGATATCTTACCTGATTTAAGGCGGGGTGTAACCAAACTACGATTCTCATCACGCGTTTTCAGCTTCTTACCCAATAAAACACCTAGTGCGATACCATTATCAATGTGGGGTTGATTATAATCAGTTCTACCACTATAGTTTGTAGTAATACCAAATGCCTGAGATTCAATCAGCGATTTAGTCAGCTTCCTAACTAAATAACACTTTGTTTTCTGAACACCACCCCAGCGATTTTCAACGGATACATTCTTCAAATCTACATCAGATTCTTCTAAAGCGTTTACTACAGAGGATTCATTTTTACCAATCTTCTTTTTAGAAATATCACCATTCAAAAAATCTTTCTGCTTTTTTATAGCGTTATTAAGTTTGTTTCTAAGAGAAGGTGAAAGTTTATCTCCAGAACCACCAGAACTATTGTTAGAAGAATCACCATCAGAAGAATCACCATCAGAAGAATCATCATCAGAAGAATTGCTCATATCCAAATTACCATCACCATTAGATTCCATAGAATCGTTACCCGTTTGGGGTGAATCGGTATCACCTGTCATTGGTGAATTACCATTAGAATCACCTGAAGATGATTCATTACCATCACCATCGGATGAAGAAGATGATTCTTTACTTTGTGCGGGGTTATTAGTATAAACCGCATCAAAGATAGTTAAGAAAATATTAGAAGCCAACTCCAAACTATCAGTAGTAGTTTTTAACCTACCAATGTTTTTTAAATCCATCAAAGCCCAAATCGTTGGAAAAGATTTTAGAGCACCCAACCTACGATTTTTGTTTGTAATATTGATAAGTCGGAACATATAAGATTCCCAATCTTCGGTGGTATATTCATCAGATACCAAAGCCTTATCAATAACACTATCATTAAAGTATTTATCATACATAGAGTGATAGTACCCACGATAACCAGGGGCTGTGTTATAAATGTAATTATCAATTCGCCTATCCTCAACAATATTAAGGATATCTTTTAGATAAGTATATACATCCTGCCTCAATGCACGAACAGCCAATATATCAGATTCAGATACCATCGGCATTTTAGCAATACGATTAGCAATAACGGGTGGTATCGCTGTAGAGCTTGGTTGGAAATATTTTTGAAGAATACTAAATTCGGTAAGTTTAATGTGCGAACCTTCGTGGAGAGCCAAACCTACCGCCGGGTCAAATTCAGCATCATCCAATTTTGAAGAAATTACCACAGTACTACCATCAGTATAAGATTCATTACCCGTAGAAAATTTGACAGGAATTTGTTTGTTTGTTACAATCCTAACAAAGTTAGAAATGGCCCGTTTATAAGAGGCCAACTTAATAAGGTCATTGGTTTTGACCTCATAGGCATCAGTTTTAGTAGAACCACCAAAACCACCACGATATGTGGTAGGGGTAAAGAGCGACTTATCCAACCAATAGTCGGAATAGTAGGACTTGTTTTTTTTGTATTTTGTCATATAGGAGGAATTAACTTACAAAGTAAAGATAATACAGAAATAGGGAATATCCAAGCTTTCAATATTAAATTTGCGTTAAATCTTTTAACCAAGATTTGTTCTTTCTTGAATAAGATTTAGGTGATTTGACCACCTGTTCTGTCATTTTTTTACCGATATGGTGTGCAGCCTCTCCTGAACTCCAATTGCCGTTAAAATCAAGCAATTTCCTGTCTCTTTTGGTTTTACTCATATCAATAACTATTTAATACCCAAAGATAAGTATAAAAGAGCAAAAATCCAAGCTTTTGAGATTAAAATTCCATTAAAGTTATCCACATTCGTGTGGAAAAGTGTCCAATTTATTGGACAGTTGGTTTTAATTCGTAAATAGGGTATTATCCCTATCAATCGGGTTAATTTTAAACCCATATTTTTTCTTAACCCGCTCTGAAATAGGAATCGGGTTTCCATCCTCATCAATTCTCACAAAGGTAATATAGGTAGATACAACGGTGGTTTGGTTGCCTGTATATACATTATGCGCTCTTGCTTCAATGTATAGTTTAACTGATGTATTTCCAATATGATTTACACTACCATATACCTTTAATAGTTGCCCTTCTTTTGCGGGCTTCTTAAATAGACACTCATCTATTTTGATAGTTACTACACGGGGGGTATCACATACCTGCATTGCGTACGCAGCTGCTGAAGCATCAATCCACGCCAATGCTTTTCCTCCGAAAAGATTTCCGTGAAAACCTAAATCTGATTTTTTGACGGGATATGTATTAATCAGTTCCATCGGCAATTTCTTCAAATGGTATAGATACTATTTCTCTACAAAAAAATAACAAACCATCCTTTTTAAAGGTATGGCTACATTCCCAATATTGTTTTATGAAATCTACATTTAGATTTGGTTCTTCTTTCATTGTACGATAGACTTGAAACATACCATCGTTTATATAAATAACCTGTCCTAAGTAACTCATAATTTATTTTGTTGAGCGGGTAGATGGAATCGAACCACCGTCATAGGCTTGGAAAGCGAATGTAATACCATTATACGATACCCGCAAGTATCCCCATTAAGGGGATATGAGCTGAAAAACTACTATTGAGCAGCTGCTGTGCTATCTACAACAGGATACAACTCCTCAGTAGAATCTACAACAGCAGAATCAACTGGTTCGGCAACCAATTCAGTTTGTTCAGCGTTGTTGGTACAAGCCGTAAATGATACAGCCATAACTACCATTGCGATAAAAAAGATGTTTTTCATAATTAATTTGTTTTAAATTTTACACAATATACAAAAGAAATTTCATATTTCCAAATTTTTTCTTAAATAAATACAATTATTTTTTTGATAAAATATCATTAAGCATGTTTATTTCCGTTTTAAACATTTCTTCTTCCATTTTCCCACGCTCTTTCTCAATTGCCTTTTGTACTAACCCAATCAATTCATTTGATAAGAATGAACTAATAGTAAACTCAAATGTATAATAGTGGTTCGAAACTTTAACCATATTATTTTGCAATATCAAAGTGTATTGTTTATCATCTGTCTGAACATAGTATCTGCCCGATGGTGTCATCAAGTAGTGGGTTTTTGGATTTGACATCAGTCGGATTAAAACCCTTTTTGTTAAAATCTCTCTTTCAGTATAGGGTTCGTGTCTAACCAGGCCCTGCCTAAACCACACCTGCAATTTTTTAAATTTGTATTTTATATTCATTATTTTTTATTTTTATAATTAAGAAAGTACCTCTCCTTTCTAGATGAGTTTTTATTTTTTGTACGGTTAATAGGGTTCGAACCTATACGGAAACTTTAGAAGAGTTTAATGCTATCCAATTACATCATAACCGCAAATTATATAAATATACTTACTCTATCCAACCAAGCTAAAGGTGTATTATCTATAGAGGCATTACTATTAGAGCGGAGAGGTGGCGCCGCCCCACCATCTTTGAGCTGGAAGCCCAACGAGTTTCTCTCAACTCTTTCTCCGCGTATGATGTAAATATACAAAATAATTTTTAATTATCCAAATAATATTTGTATTTTGTACCTCGGACCGGAATCGAACCGGTACAGCTTCATCAGCTACTGCATTTTAAGTGCAGCGGGTCTACCTATTTCCCCACCGAGGCATTATGATTATTTATCAACTACTTTTTTCCTCACCACTTCAGATACATTAAACAGTTCACTAAATTGGTCTTTCTTCATTTTTTTTGCTTCACAAAATAACTCAATAGCATCTTCTAAAGAACTTGCTTTTGTTTTACTAAGTGCTTCTTTTGTAGTATCCGATTTAAAATAAAAGTAGTATTCTTTCATATTCTTTCCCATTTAACTTTACACAATATACAAATAATTATTTAATTATCCAAACTTTTTGTGTAATAAAAAACACCTACCCCCGCTTCCTCAAACATTTTGATACTTCGTTCAGCGCTTTCTTCCCATTTTAACTGATTAGAACCACCACCTAACATCCATATCTCCTTAATCCCAGCGTTTATAATCCCTCTTGCACAATCTGCGCAAGGTATTCCACAAGTCATATACATCTTTGCTCCATTGGTAGATACACCAATTCGGGCTGCATTATAGATAGCATTTCTTTCAGCGTGTTCAAACCAATAATATTTTTCAGGCCTTCTCTGCCTTTCATTAACATTATCATTAATCCCTCGTGGGAATGAATTATACCCAGTAGATATAATCTCATTATTACTCCCAACTAACACCACACCAATTTGGGTGTTCTTATCTTTGGATTTTAATTTTACTACTTCAGCAATTTTTAAAAAGTATTCAGTCCACTCCATTATGAAAATTTAAAAGATAGTTTGTATTCCTTATCACCTTCAGTTTTGAAATGAATATTTTTACCCTTCCAATTTACAATTTCGGTTATCTTATCAGAGCAAAAAGAATAGAATGAACCCATACCATCTGAATACTCAAAATCAAGAACAAGCATATTACCAACATGCGGTCCACCATCTTCCCAATTTTTGATTCCACCTCGTAAATCTCTTTGGGCCCATTTAACGGATTCGGCTTCCCAAA
>Ga0315904_10000262_pt1 | contig 86339 bp, 126 predicted proteins | sample LakEriMetagenome_6_FD_203529 | JGI IMG/M metagenome (GOLD analysis project Ga0315904, IMG submission 203529) | Freshwater fungal communities from buoy surface, Lake Erie, Ohio, United States - Buoy 12 MA120 | ecosystem: Environmental > Aquatic > Freshwater > Lake | place: USA: Lake Erie, Ohio...
ATCTAGCCAACACTGCTCTGTTCTGAATACCATCCAAAGAGATAAGATTTCCATAGTTCTGAGGGAAATCAAAATATGAAGCAGCTCTATAAATCAACCAGCTATTCACTCTATTGTCAGCATCAATATTCTGAGAATCAGAATAGATTGCTCTGAATGGATAGAATGTATAACAAGGTTTGTCCCAATCAATTGGAAGGTGTGTAAATGTATTTTCTCTGTTTTGCTTAGAGAATGTTGTATTATAGTAGTAAGTGTTGTCCTGAGCAATTGACACAAAGTTTTCTTGTAACCAGTTGTCAGGAATACCTGTACTCACGTGTGGCCAGAAGTCACCCTCTCTATTGTTGAAAGCTTGACGTAAGTCTAAGTTGTATGAGCTCTCACAATAGAAATTAGGAATGCCATAAGCAAACAGATAGAAATATCCATCATAGAATGTTCTGTTAGGATTCTTATCTGCAGCTACAGGAGGTACAGAGTTTGGACCAGGCTCTTGACTATTTGGACAATCAAAGTTGTGTGCCTTGTATGAAATGATATTTGAAAGCACACCACCAGCACTTGTGTAATCTTTCAGAATAGAACGTGCTGAGTGCCAATACTTTGGATAGGCAATGTTACCAATCTCATCATAGAATATGTCACTATCATCAGGAGCATTCACTCTATTGTCAATGAAGAATGGAAGCTTTGTCTTGAAAGCAAATCTGCTGATGAATGTATCACCACCAAATACTACTTGTTCACTTGTTCCTCCTGAGCCAATTAGATATTGAAATCCAGTATCTACAGTATCGTATGAGTAGATTTGTCCATACTGATTTAAGAATACATTCTTGATAGATGCGTAGTAAGAAACTACTGTAATATCTTCTTCTTTAGCAGGAGCATCACAGTTACCTATGCTAGATATAGTAAATCTTGATCTATCTGTAACTCCTGTAGGAATTACGTTAGGACTTTCATTTGCAAAAGGAAGAGCTGGTTTGTTTAAATCAGTTCTCAGATAGACAGATGATTCTCTTTGGAAGTTGTTAATGTTGTATGTATCATTAACGTTCTGTACACCAGGAATCAAATATCTAGCAATGTCAAGATTTCTCTGCTTAACACCTTGGTTATCAGGAACTCCAACACCATAGTTGTAATCAGCAACAGAGTTGAAAGAGTATGCATAATTCTTTCTTGTAATACCATTGATATAGATGGTTAGATATGCCTGGTATGCAGCAAACATTGCTGAAGCATTAAATGGCGTAGTTTTGTTACCAAGCTCATTTGAACTATCCAACGCATCACGTTGAGCTTCTTCTGTCAATAATTTATACTTGGCATTACCTTTCACTTCAACAAAGTGAGCCTTACCTTTACCAAACATCACACTCTCCAGCTTCAGAACATTACCTAAGAATGGTTGTCCAAAGGATGTTTCAGGAGAATTGAACACTTGTCTATACTTCTCTGTAAAACCAGGTTGAGGAGTTTCTGCTTTACAATCAGGACCTGTAACAATTACTGGTCCATTGATACACAAATCACCTGAACCACCAACTTTCTGAGGAGCACCTGAACCAGGAACCACATACAAAGTTAGAGTTGGTCTACTTGGCCAACCATCTACCCATCTTTCAGATGGACCCATGAATATATCATTCCATGCTACACGTGCACCTGGAGGAAATAAACCAGGACAAACTTGTACTGTCCAAAGTTCATATGTAGAAACACCAACCCCACCTGTAGCAGGAGGAAGTACAACAGGCTTACCTATAGAGCAAAGATTATATGTTCCAGTGAGTGTATACTTAATCTTAGCCTGTTTGTTAGTGTTACAATCAACATATTGCACTTCAGCAGTTGAATCAGGACCTAAAGTGTTAATAACAACTTGGTACGATTCACAAAGCTGTGACCATGCATTATTGTTCACATTGAGAAATGGATCTGAATTCAGATCATTGTATGGATAGTTAGGATAGAAATATGTTTGCTTCTCTCTTTCATACGTGTTTACGTTTCTCAGAATACCTTTGGCAACAATAGACTTGTTTGTTCCACGATCACCACGAATAATCTTGAATCCTACAATATCATCTTTCTGTTCACGTGTAAGATTGGATGTTTCAATTAATGATGCAACTTGTTGAACATCAATACGTACACCAATTGGAAATACAGCATCATTACCCATCACCATTCCAGCAGCTGTTGTAAACAACTTAGATTCATAAGCTGGACTAATGTTAATGTCAGGAAACTTATGATGTCTGATAGGCTGACCAGCTAAGTCACCCCATACACTTTCATTACAAGGATATGTCTCTATAGATTCCCAATAAGCAAATTCACCATATTGATATGGTCCCTTGTATTCAGGAGCAGGGGAATAACCAGAGGAAAATCCTGTTACAGAACCTGTATTATAGATTTTCCAATATGAGCTATAACCTATTCCTCCTGATGTGTAATCAGGTTCACCTATAAAATCAGGATTAGTATTCGGTACATCTGGTTGTGAAAGTTCAGAATTATTTTTAACTCTACCAGGAATATGGAAACCGTCTGTTTGCTTACCGTTTCTGAGTAAGAAAACTATTTCAAAAGGATATACCTCATCTCTCAAGTAACTTCTGAGATTCGTAGCATTTAACTCATCTGCATAGTTTTCTGTTGCAGGGATTCTCCATGTTTCCCACATCAATTCTATCTTACTAGCAATGCTCTGATAGTTGATTCTATCAATAGAAGTAAGATTGTCCCAAACCAGAACATCTTGCACATTTGTCAAATCTTGTGCAATATCATAAAAAGGAAACTTCTCAAATATATCATTGATGCTCAATCGAATCTGACTAACATTCTGGCCAGTGTACGTGATTTCCTTCTGAGGACTATCAATATAGTATGTACCGATAAGCTCAACGGAAGTGATGGCATTTACAGTTTGTATCACTGCAAGATTGAAGTATTGATACAAACCACTATCCTCTAAGTTCTTGACACTCAGAACGATAGACTTACCGACTGGATAATTGAAGTTTACACTTGTAATTGCTGGGTCAGCAATAGGAGTGGGATTGGTAACTGAATAATATGATGTATACGGATTACCTTGAGGATCACAATATTGAATAGCAAACTGATATGTACCAGCTTCCAGATTACCTGTGCTACTAACATTAACTACTTCAAGTTCTGGAATCTTGAAATTAGGCTGAAGTTTCAGTTTGTTACAATCAAGTTCCTCTGTATAATCAGGATCACAAAGAGATGTTCCAGGAGTAATTACCTTTGGAACATTCTCAATATCCATGTATCTTCTAGGATTATATCCATCAGTCCAATAGATTTCAGTTGTACAGTTTGTAATCTTGTGTGCAATCTTATGGATGGGGTAGTTTACATTAAAATTAAGACAAGGTGCACTAGCAAGCACACGATAGACACAATCATTATTCTCCATATATCCAATCTGGCTAGCACCATCATCTGGATTTGTAATAAAGAATATGTGTTTGTTCTTCTCTTGAATAAAGTGACTACCTATAAGCACAAAGCCAGAAGGGAATGTAACGCAAAGTTCATTCCCAGGCTCATTCTGATAGTTTACAGAATTAGCATCATAATTCTCGACAACAGCATTCAATGCATATGTCAACTTACCCTTAGGGATCTGGTTGACAGTCTGGTCCATGTTAAGACCAGTGGTAGCATTGTTATACTCTTGTCTTATGTTACCTTGTTCTTGTTCAGCCATGTCTTATTAATTATTTCTTCTCCAACCATATCTGTTAATACGGTTAGGTAATTCGTACATATTAAATCTGTTCAAGTCATTCTTTATCCTACGCTGTTTGGCCCAAGGATCTTGCTTCTTGATTTCAATATCAGCCATGATGAAAGCTTCTTCAGCTTGTTGTTTGTAGTAAATAAGCTTTTGCTGTAGCTGATTAAATGTCTCATCATTAGTTTGGTTCGTGAGGGTTTCCATCATCTTATACTTGATGAATGCCTCAACATATTCTCTCACACGAAAGTTGTCTGGAATTAGCTGATTTCCTAGATTGTCATACTCAGTTGCATAGAAAATCAAGTGCACCACTCCATTGCGGAAGTTTGTTACAAACTTATTGTCTCTGATGTCAAAGCTATCATAACCAGCAGAACCAGGTGTAAATTCACGAAGAGGAGGAGCTTCCTGATAGAATTCCCAGTTACTTGTGTAATCTACAGCACAGTTCTTTTGAGCAGATATGTTACCAGGTTTTAGTAAATATTGTCTACGATATAGTACAGGAGCTTCGTTATTAGTCTTGTACACTGTCTGGATCAACTCAGGCATACAGCTACCATCACAACCCACATTTCCACAACAAGGACTAGGAATTGCACAATCTGTTACAATTGGACTCACTTGAATAGTTGTTTCTGTTGCAGCTTGTGAGTAGAATGAATTTGCCTGTTGATATGGAAAACCATTAATTGCTGTACAAAGCCATGCCTCACGAACAGCATAGAAGTTGTCTGGAAGTCTAGCTTCGTAATCATTGATGTACAACACTTCCTCTTGAATGACATAGGTTGCCCTGCCCAGTTTTCTTAGACACTTGTCGAGATAGGTAGGAAACATCAAATCATCTATTGCACCTGTATCGAAGTAGCTTTTAAACTCTTCCTTTACAGTTGAATAGATAATATCAGGAGAAATGAAGTTATATTTGTAATAGTATGACATCTATTTTAAATTTTCCATGTGTGATAAATGTGTTGATATTTATCGCTGGCTTTTAGATAATGAGATAGTAGTCTAGAAGTGTTTCTGGATGGTTTGAAATACCACAATTGCGAGAACTTGAGCCTTGCAGTTTCTTTAAACCACATCCATCCAAAGAAATGACCTTCTGTATGGAAGTTGAAGTTGTAGATGCGTTTACCTTTCTCTTTTGTCTTTTTCCAGTCAATAGGAAGATTGATAAACTCTTTACCATCCACACCTTTTATTTTTCTACGCTTCTTCTTATTAATGGAGAAGTCACCAAATCCATATGGAAGCTTTGCTCTTTCACCTGTCTCAAGGATGTATTCTTTGAAAGACTCGTTGAAAGTGTAAATAATGTTTCTCCACTCGTCAAAGCTCAGCTTTATTGAGGGATTCTTTTTACAAAAGTTATTGTAGTTTTCTTTACTTGCGCTTCGCCAATCTATCTTCACTCTCATTATCTCAAGTTTGGAGCATTAGGTGCTTGACCATCAACTCCATCACTTGTAATATCTGTCTTGATATTGAAGTATGTAGACAGAAGTTTCTGTGACGTTAATTCCAAAACCTGCTTTTCCAAATACCCAGGAACAGGAGACTCCTTATCCAGAGGATTTTTGCAAAGCTCATCTACTGTATACTCTTTTCCACAACCGCACTCAGGATACATGATGTCATTAGGAACATCTTCTTCAAATAATGCAACTAGTCTAATTGCTTTCAGAAGAGGATTGTTCACATAGAGATAGCCATTGGAAATCCAATAGTACTCTTCCTTCTTGACGATTGGGAGTTTCAGTAGGTTAATGTATCTGTTGATGGTTATTTCTTTTAACTTCTTACCCTGACCACTCATCGCATTGATTGAGTAGACACCTTGAATAACATATTGATAGTTACCTTCAGTGATGCGAGGAAGTTTAAATTTTGTTCTTGCTACAGAACAAGGGTCTGAGTATTCACAACATTCTGAAATAGGAACTTCCACCATCTCCAAACAAGGAATGGTGGTAAAAACTGTATCAGTGGCCCACAGTTTTCTGAGGTTTGTTTCACGCTTAATTAGTAAGAAAGCGTTGTTTTTAATCTCAGACATAATAGCTCTATCTGTTATCAAACTATCAGTTGATAACAGTTTATGCATTGATCTTACGTCTGAAATAAGTTTCCTATAAGTAGACATTATAAATACTGTTTGAATATGTTTGTCATTCCATAGAACCTGTCAACAAGGAAAGCTGTTACTTCCCCTTTAGCACAAGTGTAGCCATTCTTTTCGTCCCAACCACTCTTTGCAGTGGAGAAAGCAGGAACTTGGTAGAACTTGATACCATTGAAATCTTGACTCAGTTCATGATGTTTATCACCTGTGAATATATAGAAAAATTCGTGATCTGACCAACTTTCTTTAAACTCCATTGGAAATATTCCAGCAAGCTTTGCAGGTTTAATTGCATCACCATGGTTAAACATCATTGCTGTAAAACCATAACTTATATACTTCCTGTATTTTGGAGAACAATCAAATGTCAGTCTATCAATGTTTCTGAAATATGTCTGTAACCAATTTATCAAGTGCCATCCTACATACTCATCATGATTACCAGGAACATAGACAATTTCTACTTTTCTAGAGTAGGTGAGCAACATTTCAATCATAGCCACCTCATGAGCACATATCTCTTCAAATGATTCATGATAGCTTTTGGTATTCTGTTGAGGAGTTCCTTTTGTAGTGGTTCCTGTAAACTCACTGTTAAACTCATCTGAGCCAACTATGTAGATAATTTTTTCCAAGTTGTTAGACAGTGTAGCTTGTTCAAGAATAAGTTCTATTTTATATGAAATTGTTGAAAATCTAGCAAACGTGTCATTTTCACCATTTACATCCAACTTGTTGTAATGAGGATCCTGCTTATTAATCACCAATGCAGCATCTGTATGTCCTGGTTTAAATCTTGGTAGAGAAATCTCTTTTGCTTCGGGCTTATATCTAGTCAAAAACTCCATGAAGGAGTTCTGAAACAGTTGTTCGTCTTTCTTTTTTGTTAACCAAGCTTTCACTTGGTAATATGGTTTTTCAGCATTTCCCCAGTAATTCTGGACGTATTTGCTAATTTCCCATTTCTCTGTATCAATTTTACACTTCTGAATTAATTCATCAAGAGTCTTGATTTCTTCATCTGTGTGAAAAATAACCTCTCCCGTTCCTTTTGCAACATCTTCTGTGAAATGTTTAATGGCTATTTGCTCTAGTTCACCAATGTATGTTGCAGTTTCAGCATCTTTATTTGTATTTTCTGAAGATCTCAGTTCTTTCAGCAGAGCTTCAACCTCATCTTCTGAAATGTTTAGCTTTTCTGCATAGAACTTTTTACTCTTCTTCCAACTCAAAAGTTGTTCAAGTTGGCGAAGAAGGGATTGATTATCAGGCATTTACCGTTACATTTGGTTAAAATTACAGTAAAGGTACGAAGCTTTTTTGATAATTTCCAAATTAATTTAACCACTTTGGTTATCTATTCTAACCAATCTTGTTATAAATAAAAACTCCCAGGAGTAGAAACTCCCAGGAGTAAGCCTTGAAAACCAACAAACAAGGCTTTTAATATTTTAACAGGAAAATCCGCCAATAGATACAGGATCTCCTGTTACAGTGTTTACACACGCACTTGTGATAGCATCTTCACAAAGTGATGGTGATGCACCACCTACTAGTGCAGTTCCTGAATTCTGTCCAGCCAAAATAGTAACTGTTCCAAAATACAGAGTTGAGCCTGTAGAGAAAAGTTGGTATTGGAAATCAAAATCAGTGTTCTGACTTACATTTCCTCCAAGTAATGTAATTGTAAATTGAGCCTGACAGTCTGTAACGTTAACTTGTTCAATTGTGTAAGATAAACTACTTATAGAAAGAGAAGGAGCAGCTGTAGTTGTTGTAGTTGTTGTTGTAGTAATTGAACTACACAGCGGCAGGAACTGCCAGAAAGATTGTCGTATCAAGCTGGTTGAACTTGATGCAATTACACTACCGCCAGAATCTCTCAACTGTAATGTAAAGAATACCGCAGGCTGTAAACCGTTTGGCTCTTGATAGTACAATTTACCAGACGCAGGGTTGTTATCCTGAATTGACACACTTGCACCAGATGGTGGCGGGTCAGTCTGAACAGTGATATAAGAACCTACTGGTGCGTTTGTAGTATTGATGTTATAAACAACGCTACAGAACGCATTATCATTACAATTGTTGTTTCTACAAAGCGGAGAACCTAACGAAATAGTTGGAAGTGCAGCAGTTGTAGTTGTAGTAGTTGTTGTTACAAGTGTAATGTCAATATAGTTTGTACAAACTCCTGTAGATTTTACTCTAATTGTTGTACTACCATTTGGTACAAGAGCTGATGAATAACCAGCCAGAAGAGCAGATTTACTTACTCCTGTCTCAAAAGCTGATACATATCCATCTACATTTGAGTAGAGATTAAATGGTCCTGAGTCAGTACCAGCTGTTGTTAACGTGATCAATACCGTCATAAATTGTTGATTTTCAGATACTTATTAAGGAATATACATAATGTAGTAGCAACCGATACCAGGTTGATAGTTAGGGTGACCTAAACCACCACCAGTAGAACTGATTGATGTTGAAACACTTATTCCTGTAACAGCATTATCCACAGAGGGATTACCTTCAGGAGATTCATTACCCATTGCAAACTTACCGCCACCAGTAATACCACCAGATGTATTTGATGCAACGTGACTGTGACCAGGATCTGTAACAGTTGAAGTTGCTGAGTGTGTGTGACTAGGTAACTGACCCACTGATAATACTACACTATTAGAACCTTGAGTACCTAAGAGAGTATATGATGGATTAGTAGAAACAGCTGGGTCTACAGCTGGACTTAGTGGACCACCACCCATACCAGATGTAACACCTACAGCAACTCTACCTCTTTTATCAGGGGTTCCGTTGTTACCATTACAGAGATAGATTTTCTCCCAATCACCTAAACCTGCACCAGTGGTGTCAAACTTACCAGCAATATCACCATAGAATTCCACAACTGTGTACGGAACCATGCGATTATAGAATTTGGTACTAACACCTTGTGAGGCTAAATAAGCAGCAATCAAATCATTAAGATCTGCTAGCTTTACATAGTTTGTGTCTACATTTAAAGCAAGTGCATCCAAGGATACTTCTAAGCCACAAATCTTGTTAATTGCAGCCTGAAGGATTTCATGTGTTCCAGAGGAAGAAGTTACATCCTCTAGACAACCTACAGTGTAGGATCCTTCTAAAGCTTCGATCTCTCCCTCTACAGCACTGAGTCTTTGATCAAGTTCACAAGTTGCTTCGATGAGAGCATTGATAATATTTACCAGCGTGATGTCTTCACACTGAACTAAGTTCTTTTCTACAATCTCACAAATGATTGCAGGGTTGATGGTTAGTTTGATACCTGTACCATCAAGAGTTGATGTCAGAAACTCAATCAACGCTTGTTCTACATAGGAAAGAGAATCACCATTCTTGATACCAAGAACAGGAACATCTATACCCGTATAGCGAATACATTGATCAGAAGTTATCTCTACACAACCATTATAGCAATTTGAACAGCCCATTTATTTGAATTTTAAGAGTTTGACTCTGCTGGCGATCATGTTTACCGTGAACTCAGCATTGTAATGAGGATTACAGTATTTGTACGTAAGAATTCTTCTGTAGTTCAGAAGGTCCAACATTGTTCCACCAGGAACAGGTTGGTTGAGCATAAATACAACATTGTTGTATAGATTACCTGCCAGCTCTGCTAGTTTACAATCAATCTCTGCAATCAGAGATGGAATGTTAGAGCATTCTGGACAGTTTGTAAGCCTGGGTGATAACATGTTTGAATAAGTTTTTTCCTTGTTTGACAGCTCCATTACAAGCTGCACAAAGACCGTTAACTAAATTACATCCGCACCCAACATTAGCTCCGCAATTTTTACACTTTGCCATACTAGTAGAAGTTTACGACATAGTTGTTTCCAGAACAACCACAATTGTTTTTAAGAAAGTTGTCCAGCATTCTATCTGCCTGATTGTAAAGTTTCATAGCTTCTTGGGTAGCGCAGTTGTTAGCTGCAGCAATTGAACCTTGGATAAAGAAATAGATGGAGTTCAAATCCACTTTTGCCTGTGTTTTGATAGCTCTATCACATTCCATCATATCAAGCTTCATGAACGCTCCATCAAATTTCTCTTGCAGTTTTTCTACACGCATGATGGATTTCTTTACAAAGTTTACAGAAGAAGGTGCAACAGAATATTTTAAATGGTACACGCCATCAGGAAGAGGCTGATTAACACCGATAGGTGTTATGCCCAGGTTTGCTGTAGTGTATACATTGAAGTCATTGACATTGAATGGTTTTGTTACAATACCAAAGCTAGGAACATTGATCTCAATTGTAGCTCCAGAAACAACAGGAGGGAATGTTGGATAGAGAGATGCATCAGCAACACCTAGCGTAAGAGTGTTGTACGTAGGAATCACCAATATATCTAACTTCAGTGGAATAGGCAACGCTGTTGTGGTAGTCGTTGTTGTTGTACTCATGTTGTTTAAAAAATTAAGCCAGAGGATTGAGTTTGAATCCTCTCACCTCTGGCTTAGGTTATAAATCTAGGTTTCTTCTACTATTACGGAATCAAAGTTGATGTAGTAGTAGTAGTTGGCCATACAGTTGTGGTAGTTGAGGTAGTAGTGATACAAGAGTTACCACCAGCCACAGCACCCAAACCTGCTTCAAGAACAGTTTCAATAGCAGTTGCAATTGCACTACCAGCAGGGGCAGCGATGATTACAGTGCTATCTTCTTTGATGTAGTCACCCCATACATAATTGGCCTTGTCATACTCATTGAACCTGATGTAGTAGGTATCGTAGGTAGTACCATCAGATACCCAGCTTTCAAAGTTCTCGTTATAACCAGCCATTCTGTACAAGTGCTTCAGATAACCAGCTTGGTAGCTGTAGAAGTTCTTTTCCAACTGAGCAATTTCAGCAGAAGTACCCACCGCATAAGAAGAACGCTGAATAACAGTAGCATCAGCTACAATGTTACAAGCATCAGCCACGATGAAGTCAGCTGTAGTTGCTGGGCCACTGTACACGAATGTACGGAACCACATTCTGTCATACTCGAAAGGAAAAGCTGCCACATCACAAGGCTGACCATATTTGGTAAGAGGCTTACCAGTGATACGCAAGATAGCGTTTTGGTTGTTACCAATTCTCTGGAACTGATAGAAATCAGAGAAAGTGATGTTGTCAGGGTTGTTACCAGGAGCACTTTGCAAGAACTTAGCAATAATGCTGTCGATCAAAGCAGGTACGTCAACCAGATCACAAGGATCACCACCACACTCGCAACAAGGTGCTTGTACAGTTACTGAACGAGTGAAACCGTTGAAATACAGAGTGTCCAGGTAGCTAGAGTGAGCACGCAGAGTTACAGTGAGAACATCACCACACTTTACGTTGAAGTTTGCTACATCTGTAACCTGAGTTACAGGCGTAGGACAACCATTCACTTTGTACCACTCAGTTACGTTGCTGTTGCAACCAGCACCTGAAGGACAACCTTTGATCTTATCAGAACGCTTAGAGCCTTGCAGATAAGTGTTTTGACGGCCCTGCGCAATGTAAAAGTAAGGAGCAGCAGCAATGTTGCCAGCTGTAGCCAAGGTATAATCATTCTTGAAAATACCAACTTGGCCAGGAGTTAAGTCTTGTGTAGATCCAGAGCTAGGGAGCGCAGTTTGCCCTACTGGTACTACAAAGAGCGTAGTTAAAGAAAAATCAGCCATTTTGCTTTATTTTTGATGTTAAAAAATTACTCACCTGTTTGTATTCTGAACTGTGCACTTTGCACGGCTGCAGAGTTTTCTGTGTACATTGCTAAGCTTTGTACTGTCAAGTCTACCAATTCATCCTCAAGATACAACTCAAGTTCACAATCTTGGTCGAATGAATCTGTACCGTCAAGTCTTACATAACCTGCTTTATCAATATACACAGGATATCTCATGTAAGAGATGCAGATCTTTGATGGTATGAATGTGCCATCTGTAAAAATACTGATCTCATCTGAGGACAAGACATTGAAGGTTTCTTGGTACTCAAAGCTTGGTTTGTAATGGTCATTGTTCAGGATGAACTGAAGATCACCATGCTTGGCCAAGTCTCTGTTAATCCAAATCCTTCTATCTTTGCACTTACCCTTATCAGCCAGTATGTAACTATCAAGATAGAACATGTACTTAGGCACAAGTTCATGAAGTTTAGCAAACCACTGATTTAGTTCAGGATTCTTTATTTTAAGTTCAAGAGGTTGATGGTTGTACGTAATAACCAAGCTTTGCAGGTCTTCGTAACGCTTCTTAAAAGCATCCAAACCCATCCCACTTACCACACTAAAACCATCAACCTTTTGTTTTATCAGTCTGATCTGGTTCTCATTGAGCGCCAGAATTTTGTCTTCCAAGTTTATCTGCTGATGTATGTTAGTTGATAGCTTATTTAGTTTCTGGTCAATCTTGTACAATAAACTATCTACTGGTATCATACTGCAGCTAATTTCTTAGATTTCAGCTTGCCTTCGAGAGTCAGAAGCATGTCCTGATTATCATCGTCAGCCAGCATTTTAATTAAATCGTCTTCATCCTTAGCTACTTCAAACTCACCTTCATAGATCTTACCGTTAGGTTTCGCTCTATAGATTGAATGTGTCAAAGCTTGTTTCACTAAGTCTTTGATATGGAGTAAGTTATCTTTCATGTCTGCAAAGCGTGTGAACACTTCAACAGGATTCAGACCTTGATACTTACCGCTTTTGAATTCGGTTTGTTTCAGGATATTGTCTACAAGATTGTAAACTGTTTCTTCCTTAGTATCCTCTGTAACAGGCAATCCTAACAGACGAGCTACCTTCTTCCTCTTTTCAGGAGTCATTTGCTCAAACTTCATGATTGCTTTGTTGATGAGCTGCTTCTTCTTGAATAACACTGCGTTTTCAATTTCCTCATCAGCTACATAAAACTGTGTATCTGCAGGGAACTCACCACGCTCATATGCTTGCAGGGATGAAGCGATGGTAGGGTGAACACGCAACCAAGAGAATGCAAGTTCCTGAAGAGGAACAGCAAGATCAAAGTAGTTATCGCCATCAAGTAACTTTACAGGCTGTACATGGAGTACATCATCTGTAGAGGTTGACAAACCATAGTTCCAGAACTGAGAACGAGGGCCCAAATCAATATCACCCAGCGCAGCTTGTAACTTGGCTTTCAGTTTTGTAACACGTTCAATCTCCAGTTCTTTCTCAAGAGGATCAGCAATCCTTCTGATATAAGCAGCATCTGGATCTAAACCTGTTCTGTACTTACCATCCAACTCCTTGTAGGGGTACTTGAATACACCTGTACCAGGAATCCTTGTCAAACCTTTCAGTGCAAGACCACCTTGCATTGTCTGAAGTTGAGAGTTTTGATACTCTTTCTTAATAGTCGAAATTTTGCCTAACTTACCCATATGTAGTTTTTTATTTGGTTTTATCGCAGAGTGTTTCCCATCGAAGGGAGTTGCAACTGGAAATAACCCAAGTTCAACACTCTGTAGTTTGAGAAGAGCTCCCCCACCCTGAAGTGGGGGGCATTCTCTCCTCGGTATTTGACTAGCTTCCAGAGGAAGCAAACTAGGGATTGACTATCCCTAGAGGGGCTTAGAATTGTGGGATCTCTTCAATCAACACTGTACGAGACAGGTCTTCAATGAATACATCGCAACGATCCTTCATCCAGATTTCGTAGCCTGGGAATTTGTTTGCAGAACTCATACCCTGAGACTTAGCAAAGCCTAAGTGGTGACGAGTACCGTCAATATAACCCCAAGTCATAGAAGGTGCACCCTTCATACGAACTTCGCGGATGTTGTTAATCATAGAACCATCAGACATTGGAGACACATCGAATACCATAAATACTGGTGTACTCTTCTTGTTCTGACCGAATTCCAGATTAGATTGAGGCAGGTCAAGTTCCTTCAGGTGAATCAGTTCAACACGGCCTGTTTCACGTGTAACCATTGCATCGAATGCAAAGTTATAAGTGATGTGCTGACCTTCGCCCTGCAGGTAACGGTTACCACTATCAGCCATGAAGGTAAGACCGCTGTTCAAAGCGTCATTCTTCAAAGCCTGCTGGAACACGTCAAAACCAGCTTCGTTTGTGTACATTTTAACACGACGGTCCTTAACATCAACACGACGATAGAACAAGTCACCGAACACTGAACGAATCAGGTTTGCAGTGAATTCACCACGGTTGTATTGAACCAAGTTACCGTTGTTACGCATACGGTGGTAAACACCAGCAGATGTACGCTTCAGTTCTTGCTTGCTACCGTTAGTCTTAACAGTACCAGGCTTGCTCCAAATCATACGCTTCACCTTCAGTTCCAACATGCTCTTACGCATCCAGAATTCGATGAATGGTTCCCACTTAACATCGTTACGAGTTAAAGGGAGCTGGTTTCTACGCTGAGGTGCATACACCAGGATGTCCAAAGGACGACCTGAAGCATCACGCATCATTTTGTCATCAGCCCACTCAGTAATTTTGTGCTCGAAACCATATGCAGAACCCAAAGATTCAAACATAGTGATTTGCTCGCCCAAACGAGGCAGACCTAACAGATCCTGATCGAATTCACCGATTGCAGCATCTACCAGTTCCAGCTCAATACCAACCTGCAAGAATGTAGGACTTACGAAGTCTACAGTTGGGTTGTCACTTACTAATGTGAACGTGTACAAGAAGCCCATGTTCCAAGGAACTGGATCCTTGATTACATAGAAGCGAGGACCATATTGACGGCTACCTACAGAAACGATTGCGTTCTTAGAGAACTCGTTTGTGTCAAGCACCAATTGGAACTCTTGACCATCAATACCAACCTTGCTCAGATCGAGCGTAGCGTTTGGAACATCAATGATCTTAGGGAATTTGTACGGAACAGCTACTTGCCATTTCCAAGCATCGCTATTATTATCAATGTAATAAGGCGTGCTCTTGTTGATCATGTCAAGGAAGTCATTGCTGTACAGAGAGCTCTGTGTATAGAGACTGATGATTTTCTTATCGTAATCAGCAGGCTCAGTAGAGTGGAAGCTCTCCAGGTGGTTAGCGTCGGTAAGCTTACCTACAGCACGCTTGTCCATAGAGGCGACACGAGCATACGTAAAGCCAGTTAGACCTGGGATTGTTTGAATTGCCATTTTGTTATCCTTTTTTTATTAAAAATTTATATGAACCATGAATTAGCTTGTGCTGGCTTAGCACTTCCGCTTCCTGTCTTTTTTGTTACATGTCTAGCAACTTCTCCAAACAGTGTATCAGATTTCTTCGTTACACCTGTTTTTTGAATTGTGGACAATGATGGATCTTTCTCCAAAATCTTGAGCAGTAAGCCAACCTTCACTTTCATAGCATGGTTCTCAGGCTTCTTCAATTCCAAGATGGTCTTATCGAAATCTGTAAGAGTTTCGCCAGATGCAGTCTTGTACTTGTCCACTAGCAGGAAGTCTTGTAGTTCGTTAGCCAACTTTGGGTTGATGGGAATGCCATCAAACTCTTTTGTCTTCAGCTTCTCTTGAAGGATCTGCTGAACATTGTTGATGTATTGACCTTTAATTGCTTGTTTCTGTTGCAGCTCTCGCTCAGCTTGCTCTTCCATTTTGGCTAGCTTCTGAGCTTCCTTCTTAACCAACACTTTGTGGTGTTTGGTTGCCACTGTTTCCAGATCACCGTAATTCTTCAGGCGCTCAACCTCTGTATCAATGTCTTCAGCTTCAAAGCCTTGGTCTGCCAGTGCTTGTCTGATAACTGTTACTTGGTTGTTCTCTTGAGATAAATCCATCTCAGCGAAGTTCACAGCGTTGTTGTAAGTTGTGAAGTAGTCTTTTGGATCCACTCCCTTAACATATATGGCCTCAAACGCTTTTTGATAATCATCACCAAATTGACCGATGAAGTTGTTCACCATTTCAATTGCTCCCTTCTTCTTTTCATTCTGGAATTTTTCCAGAAACTGTTCAGGGGTTGAAATATCTACATCTTCTTCATCATCATCTTTAGAGAATACACCTAGCTTGAATAAGTCACGTGAGAGAGCAGAAAATTGATTATCACCAGTAGCGGGATCATCATCATTAGCCTCTTCATCAGCAGGTTTGGCAGTTTTTGCTGGAGGTTTAGCACCAGCAGTATCATCTTCATCTTCCTCTGTGTCATCTTCATCATCATCACCACCAAGGAAGCTTGAGATAAGTTCTTTGCCAGAAGGAGCAGGAGGATCATCATCACCTTCTGCAGAAGCAGCAGCTGCTGGTTTTTTAGCAGGTGCGGCAGCAGGTTTAGGTGCTGGTGCAGGATCTTCTACTTCCTTTACAATCTTTTGAATACTGTCAGGATCACCTGTTGATGTTTCAGGAGCTAGCAAATCACTGAGTAATTCTGCTCCACCAGGGCCCATTTCCATAGTAGTTTCAATACTAAAGTTGCCAAAAGATGGCGTTTCAAGGTTGTCAGCCATATGTAGTTAATTTTAATTATTGGTTTATTGTGAGTAAAACTATACGAAAGCGATTGAATAGCAAAGAGTTAGAACACTATATAGAGGTTTTTGCCAGATAATATAGCATTAATATTTTTTACTCTAATCAAGTTTGTTTAAAATCGTATCGTTTATGATCCTGAAAGATTTAATTGGAGCAAGGTCTGTGAGTGTCACTTGTTGAATATCCACTCCCCATTTCTTTGCTTCAACCCTTGCTTTTTTACTGAGTGTATTGTCTATCTCAGAATCAACACACTCGTCTAGAGTCTTGCCCATCACAATATTCTTGATGATGGACTGAGTCATATCAGATATGGCATCCTGAGCATCGTACACTTCCAAAAGGAATGTTTTGACATCAGCAATTTTGTATTTTACCACACCTTTTACAACAATGTTTTGTTTATCCTTTGTATACAATGATTGGGAGGGCAGACTGAGTGTAGTTATCACCACGTGCTGCGTAATCACCTCATCGAAAAAAGGTCTTTTATAGTAAATGCCAGGATGGTAAGTTTTTTTGTACTTACCATTCCTGAGCACTACGGCCATTTCATATTGACGAACTATAAACACTGGAAGGACTTGCTCAATCCAGTTGGTAATAAGTTCTATAAGTTTATCAAACATTACTTAGTGGGTTTTTTAGCTTGCTGCTGCTTCCTGTTCTTAGCATTCAACTTTGCAATCTCCAAATCATTCTTCTGATTCTCTCTAGCCACTTTCAATTTTTCTCTTTCAATATCCAGCTTCTGTGAGTTCTGGATCATCTTAGAATTGATGTCAGCCATTCTGAGCTCATAATCTTTTGTGAGCTTCGTTTGCTCTGCAGCTATCTTATTGATTTCCAATACATCAGGAACACCAGATGCATCTGCATCAGGCAGACCTGCACCCATGGTTTTAGACTCAGCGTTGATGAGTGCAATCTCTTTCTTGTTGAGTCTATCCATTTCGTTCTGGTAGTTCTGGTTGGCCATCTCTTGCTCATGCTGTAATTGAGCCTGCTCAAGTTGAGCAGCAGCAATTTGCTGTTGTTGCTCAAGCTGCTGTTGCTGAATCTGTTGTTGTTGATCTTGCTGCTGGAACTGTCTATCTCTCAAATCTTTGAACACTTTCTTCATCTCTCTCATAGACTTAGTGCTATACAGTTCAATCACATCGTACAAACTACCACCATTCTGCATCAACGGTTGTGCCAACTGACGTAACTCGTTGAACATCTGTGTATCCTCAGGACGATTTGTCAAGAATACTTTCAGGTCACGGAATTTTAGGTCTGAACCATTCACAGACACAAAAGCAGATTCTCCTTCTGATGTAATGTAGCTCAGGGTGGATTGTGGTTTCTTTGATTCTACGTAGAGCGCAGCATCAATAATCGCTTGATAGAGTTGACCAAGTACATATTCGTGTGCAACAAATAGTGGTTCTGTCTGCGCATACGATTGTTGAACAGCCATGTTTGTACCTGTTGCAGACTCACTAGCCTGAACAGAGCCCAATCTCTGTCTTGTAATACCAATCAATTCCCAACATTCATTCTTCAATTGCTGGGCCAGCGTGTAACGAGATTGAATTTCCTGCGTACGTGTAAGGTCAATGTCTCTAAACTGGTTGAAGCTTGAAGGACTCTTCAAGTTTTCAGGACTGTCATCAATAAACACAACACCACGATTACGTGCTTCCATTTCCCAAATATCCAATGCATCCTGCGCATCACCATCCTTAGGAACAGGAATGTGTCTAATGGATGTTAAATACACCTTACCAACTTCCTTCTCTAACAGTTTGTACAACTGGTTCATACACACATTATACAGCACTTGGAAAGGTTTCATCAAGTCTACCAGACTCTTGGCTTCAGTGTTTTTCACTTCAAACGTAGTACCAATAATAGGACAGTAGTTCAGAAGCTTGTAAGGTTTCACGTGATAGATGTCTGGACCAATCTTAATACCTTGGTACCATTCGTTAATCCAGCCCCATTCCAGCGACTGTTGTGTAGGAATAGTGCCTGACTTGTAGTTCTCATCAACCAGTACAGATTGCTCATTACCCAGTTCATCCAGATAGATGAGCTTACCGATCTTTCTCTTACTAATCCAATAAGCTCTCACCACTACATACTTGTAACCAAAAGAAGAAACATTGGATGTAAGGCCCAAGAAATCTTTGAGACCATCGTTATTCTCCTTCATTTCACTTTCGATAATCATACGAGTTTGAAGGACCAGTGGATCAAATGTGTCGTATTGCACTGAGTCAATACCAGGACTAACGTTAGGGTTACCTAAATTTGATTCACGGACGTTAATAAGTCCATAGTCTTGGAGAGAACTTCTGAGATGGTCAATCTCTTCTTTGGTTAAATCAGGAATGCTCTCAATGATTTCTGAAAGCTCCATAACTTGCACTGTACCAGCGGCATAAGCACCCTGAGCTCTACCTGTAGGATCACTGATCCACTTTCTATCAGGAGTTGTAAGAAACCAAGTGTTCTTAGGGTTAGCCACTTCGACATTAAAACCGAGCTTAGAGTTATCTTCATATATGTGATAGAATTCTCTTGCTGAAATCAGCAGGTCTCTGAAGGCATCTTCAGATTTTTCCTTCAGATTGAACTCAGCTTTCTGACAGGTGAGAACATGGTTAGCCCATTTCTCAGCCACTGATGTGTAACTGTCCAGACTTTCTTTCACTTGATCAAAACTCATCTGGTTCAGCTCTTCTTCATCAATTTCCACACCCTGCATAGCTGCTTTCTGCAAAATCTCTTGCTTTGCTTTACTAAGCACGTATTCCTGAAGAATCTCAGTTTTGAACTGTAACTCTTCAGCTTTACTATCATCATCAAACGCTTTCACTCTGAATGTATCAGGGCGCTTAGTGATTTCACCCACCAGATTGTTCACTGGTGTGGTCATGATGGAATACATCTTCACGTATGATGGAAGCTGTAAATCTGCCGTGAGGACATCTGTAAAGCTTCTCACCTCTGGTTCCTGATAGAAATCTTCCATCCTCAGGATACCTTTCATGAGATCGTAGTTCTTTACAAACGTATCACGATTCTTTACAAACTCAGCATAAGCCTTGTTTGCAAAGTAGTCCATGGTATTTTTCATCCAGCTCTCGTCCTGTTTTTCTTTTTCAGTTTTGAACTGGTCAGGAAATATGTTGAGATAGGCATACCTAATGGTAGCATCTTTCGTATATCTAATAATAGCCATTATGAAAACAGTTTATTCGGTTTCCTTTTGTTAAATAATCCTCTTGACTCAGTGAAGAGTTGGTTGTTCTTGTTGGGTTTGAATATTGCAGCTATTCTTGGATCAGCACTACCATTGATTTTACCATGGATGGGATCCATTTTCATAGCTTGAGCAATTGCAAGTTCTGCTGCCACAACACGGTCAAAGTTACCAGTCTCATTGTATTGGACGATTTCTTCCAACAGAACAGGATCAAATATCTTTGACACACCAGTTACTTCTTTGATGACATTTCCTTGCTCATCTTTCTCTATGTATATCACTTGCTCCATATACTTCTTCAAGCATGTGTGGAGAAAGTCCCTAATCTTTTCAGCTGAACGGTGCACACCATAATCACGTTTCACTGTAGTTCCTGGTACCACCTCTTTCAGCCATTCAGGTTGTTTCTCTAAATAATGAGCATCCCCCTTAGCTTTCATATACTCAATAAAGGAAATATCATCATTTTCACAGAGCGTTCGTGCATTATAATACTTAATAAGCAGTCTAGCTTGTTCTTCCCAAGTTTCCTTCTTATCAGGTCTTGCACAATACGAAGCTACGAACATATCTTGATATTTCTCACCAGTGATGTCGTGCATTCGTTTATAAATGTACACTGATCCTAAGGATGAACTGTAAGCAGCTTGTCCTTGTCTGTATGGATCGACTCCAGCCACATATAATCCATATGGAGGATTTTCCATGGGAAACTCATATATCACTACAGGAGCATCTTTGGAATCATCAGTTTTCAGGGGGAAGTTTGAGATGGGAAGTTTGTCTGTAAACTCGTGATTAATCTTCTCTCCATCATGAAACAATATAACAGGCGTACCTGTTCTTCCCTGATTAAGGAGTCTTTGTTTCTGTCTCTTGGCACCTTCAATATCAAAGATGTTCTCACTTGCAGACAGAAAACATTCATCCACTGTGATGGGATAGTACATCACCTGTTTCAGGTAGAGTGTTCTATCAGGGTTTTTCTTAGCCGATTCTCTCTCTTGATAGATTTTTTCCAGAGCCTTGTCCTTGTCTGAAACATACATCTCAACCTTAGACAGTTCTGAAACATCATCAATCTTCATTCCTCTAACGTTGACCAGGTAGTCAGCTAACGTAGTTTTGTATTTACAGTCTTGTCTATACAAGCCAGACAGAAATAAACCTGTTTTGCTACCATCTTCCTGTTCAAACCCTAGGAAGTTGTTTGCATCAGGATTATAGAAAAAGTTCTCAGCATCCTTTCCATTATCAAAAGATCCACCTGTACCAACAAGAATAGGAACAGCTCTCCAGCCATTCTTACCCTTAAATGCAGGTTCGGCAGCTTTGAATGCAGCTGAAAAAGCATACTTACCAACCTCATCCATGATGAAAGACTTTGCGGTGGTACCTGCAGCAACTTCCGTGTTGTGACCATCCTTAGCGTTACGAATAATGATGTAACTCCAAATTCGATCATCTCCATCAGGGGTTTTATAACCAAGTCTCACCTGGTTGGACCTCCAGGTTTTGTCCAGTCTTGGAATGGCTAAGCCTTTCCACAACTTTCTCAAACCAAAGTCCACTTTATCCTTCAACAAGGACAAGTCATTATCATTACCACAGACAATTACATTCTGTGTGTTTTCAAACATTGTGGCATTCATTCCAAAATAAGAAGCTTCCATTTCAGATTTACCACCCTGTCGTCCACCCACTTCTATATATCCCTGTCTCTTAGTTTTTGCAGCTTCAAGTGCTTCTGCTCTAATCCATTCATTATCACGGAGTTCTGGAAGAAGTTCTCTACGAACATCGTTTCCATAATCATCCACATCATCAATTCTAATCCACCAGTGATTGAGATGCCAATATAACCATCCTGAAATGTACACACCGTTGATAGTGACACCACCCAAAATCTTCTCTTCTTCCCACTTTATTAATTGACGAAACTCTTCCGTACCAGGAGGTGGAAGAGTTTTCATATTTCTAAAGAACTCTGAAGATTTAATTTCCATATCACATCATTCTAGCAGGAACCTCGCCAGATCCTCTTGCTTCTTTCTTAGCTTCTTCTTTTTCACGAAGTTTTTCCACCACTTCTAGTAAGGCTAGGTAGTTTTTCATCGTTTCTTGAATGAACTTACCCTGTGCTTCAATAGACGCAATCACCATAGGCATCAATCCACCCTTGGCTGTAGGCTTCCATTCAATTCTGTCCGTCAGCTCATGCAAGGGATTTGCATCCACATAAGCCTTCCAGGACGCTAATTGCTGTTCAGCCCAGTCAAGCTCAGCATTTATGTATGTAGTTTTAGTAGTCTTCGCCATCTTCCTCTTTTAAAATGTTGCTTAGGTCCATGCCCTCTTTGATGATTTTCTTAATCTCCTCATCATCTGTATGAGGAATATCCATTTCTAGCTGGGCCTTGTATTTTTCTAAAGCAAATAGCAGCTCTTTGTCTGTCAATCCCCATATATCACCATATCCATCGAGGGCTGTTGCTAAGTGCCTTCCCATATTGTAATTTGGATAGGCTGTGTGCAAATCTTGCAGAATCTGTATGACCTTATTGTAATTACTCATTCCCCTAAATTAAATCCATGAATTTATCCTCATCTGACTGTTCTTTCTGACTGTCAGAAACATCTTCGTCATCCACTTCTTGTCCTGTAATCCTCATCAATTTTGCACCTTCGTGCTCAAAGTATTCTGGATTGATCACCACTCTAATGGTGTCCTGGTTTTCATTGGGAATCCCCACAATGTCCACATAATTGGCACCTCTATCCCAGGCAGCTGTCAGAATTTCTATCAGCGCCCACACTGGGATTTTCTTTAATGTGATGTTATTTTCCATTTCCTTTTATTTCGTCTTCCTCATCTGGTGTCACCAAATGTAACCATTTATTCAATGGACAAGCACAAGAAAGACATTTTGTTTTAGCTGAGAGCGTACATCCACAATTTGTACAATGATCGTCCACCCTCAAGGTTTTGTAATTCTCTTTATTCTTGGAGTGGTGTTCACAAGCCTCACAAATTGCTAGCCTCTCCTTGCTGGTTTTCTTGATCAGCTCCTTCAGTTCCTTCGGTGGAAGAAGATTGTTCCTCCAACCCTCGTAAATCTGAGAAATCATATAATCTTGGTTTTAAATCAACAATTGCGTCTGCTGCCAGTTTAAGCTTGAACTCTGCCATATACCTTCTGGCACCTGTCAAATTTGGATCTTGCAGCTTCTTTTCAAACAGAGCTTTAATACTTTCCAGCTTTTCCAGCAACTTATGTGCCTTCTTCTCGTTGAAATAAAACTTTCCAAACCCACTGATTTCCAAGCTCTTACTTGTAGCCAGCGCTTCATTTGCACTTTGAAACTGGTGATTGACAACAGCCTCAATGGTCTTCTCACTCACCATCATTTTGACAGCCATCTTCCTGATCAGGTAGTCCTTCACAGAAAGATTTATGGGCTTATCCGTGAACAAGTCTGAGCTCAAGCGTAATGTCATGTTCAAAGTTTAACAGGATTTGTGGATTCACCTTTATCTTAGAAGCATCCTTCACCAACACTCCCATCCTCTTCAACTTAGAGATGAGATTGTTAATAGACGGATTGGTGGTTTTGTACTTCTCACAGAAATCTTTCCGAATGTTGGCATATGAAATGTTTCCTCTAACAGCTGTATAAGCCACCAATTCAATCTCTCTCCTTGTTAGCTTCAAATCATTTACAGCAGACAATACAGTGTAATACCTCTCAGCTAAGAGATAGTTGTCCACTTCTGCCTTTTTCAATTTCTGTAATATAATCTTCATATGTAATTCCTACAAAAATAGACCTTATTATAACACATTCAAATACAATATTTTACCCAATTGCTATATTATGCACTTTTTCCATTCTATCAGGAGGAACAACAATCTGTTATCCATCCCCACCCAACCACCCCAAAGTTAAAGATCCTCCATAACACCATCCAAATATTTTTCCCATAACAATCCCCCAATAGTGAACAACCTTATATAAAACACTCCCCTCTGTCAGGCTATTCCCTGACAAACCTCCCCCCTGTGTCAGGCTACACCCTGACATTTCACGTGGAACATTTCCATGGTAAAATCTTTTGTGTGAAAGGGGGAGGAGGGTACTTCCAACAGCAACCCCACGCATGATTTAGCGAGTTGGGGTAGCCTCCCCAATCATTAATCATTAAAATCAAAATCAAAATGGCGTTAAATTACAAAAAGGTCGAGTACCAGGGGACTGGTGACTTCACATTCGAAGACATGGGAACAGTAGCTAGCAACTTCAAGGGTCATTCCTTGAGATTCACTAAGAAGAATCTCGCTAGTGACAAGCGTGTCACTCTGATTGCTAAGAAGGGTGATAAAGAATTCATCCTGCCTTGTAGTGAGCCACTTAGTAAGGTGATTCGCAAAGCTTTGGAAGGCGGCAAGAGTCAGCGTGATGTGTTAAGTGTCATTGCTAAGCTCAACGTGTTCCAGAGTGAAGATGGTGAGCGCTACTTCGTGATGCAACCTGCTGGTGACCAACTTGAAGCATTTGCTGTTGACAGCCTTGCTAAGAGTGAAGAACTCAGCTGGGAAGATGTTGCGTTCTAAGATTGTAAGAGAGCTCCTTCGGGGGCTCTCTTCTTCTTATATATAGGGTGGGTCATAAGACATCAGGGTGGGTTATTGAAAAAGTAAACATTTTGTTTAACGTTAAATAACTTTTTACGGGGTTTTTTGATGTTGTCGTTAAACAAAATAATATACATGGAAAGCTCATTGTTATCAAATGTCATTGATAATCAATTAGTTATGAGAAAATTTGTGTGAGAGTGAGAGTTGTGGTAGATACCATCATGGATATAAAAGGCTTTTGTAAGAGCCACAAACAAACAAGAAATAACACGCAATAAATATAGCTTTATGTACATCATCATTAACAAAACCAAGCAAACTAGGTATTTACATGAAGATAGTTTTCCTAGTGCTGTATTAGATGAAATGTTAGACAATGGAGATAGAGTGATTGTTATTAGTCTATACACTAATTTATTTAAAGTTCCCTTTATGGAGGAATTGAATGGTGTTAGACAATGGTGTTGGGAGAATTTTCCCTTGGATAGAGAAACATTGTTAAACTATGGTATTAATTATAAGAACCTGTAACAGGGTTCTTTTTTCTTTTGTCCTTATTATCCCAATCTATAAAATGGCTGTATACAGCCGCTAACAACGTTATGGAAAGATATGCATTAGTGTTAACAAGCAGTGGTTTTGTTGTGACACTGTACGAAACATGGTTTGAGAATCAGTCTATGGGCTCTGTTGTAGACACAAGCTCTAACAGACAAGCTCTGGAGGATGAAGCTGATCAACGCAATTATGAGCGTGAGCAGCAATTGGAATTTGATTTATATGACTATAACTTCTAAATCAATCAGTTATGCAAACAATTCCAAAAATTGGACTGGTGAATGCTGTAGCTACACCACCAAGACCTGTAAATATGCTCACAATGATTATTAATGAGGAATTCCACATGTCTTCACGACACATGATGATATATATGTGCGTGTATACAATGGAAGAGCTCATTTATTCACGTGCTGGGATAGCCAAAAGGCATCTCAAGGCATATGATGCTGCTCTTGAGGAATTACAAGAACAAAGAGCCCATTAAGGGCTCTTTTTGTTAATGCACCATAACTCTTGTGGATATAAAGACTTCTTACAAAAAAGGTATCAAAGCGCAGAAGAGCGTACCTGTAATGTTCCTGTAAAATGGAGAGTAAGATGTGAAACCACCTGATTAATTATAAATCTGCAGCAGAATACAGATACCTAGTAATAGGTCAACGGATTAGTTACTTAAGAGTGCTTAATTGCGAAGTAGAAACACTAATCATTTAATCAGCTCCTAAGGAAGAGCAGTTGTAATAGAACCCAACTGAGGTCGATGTTATCCTGATTTAGTTCAGGCTGTAGTGGACTCTACATGAGACTACATGAAATCATACTACTATTACAACTGAGTTGCAGAAGGGCAATTTATTGCTAAACTCAAAAACCAATCTATATGTCAGAAACTTTACCAAAAGTGTTCCTTGTTATCTATGACAATGGACTAAACCACGATGAACACCATCATTATGTTGAGAAAGTGTTTGCTACAGAAGAATCAGCTAGAGCATATGCTGAACAGAGAACAGAAGAAGCCAAGTTCAATCCTATGTCCAGAGAGGAATATTATGCTCAACAGGATGATGAGGATTGTACATCATATGAAGATTATCTTCTATATGAAGGAGGTGTTCACTTCATGTATTCTGACCAGAGCTGGATTGTTGCACCAATGGATCTTCACCCATAATCTAAAACGTCTACTAACATGTACGAATTTATCACCATGTACACTACGTTCAGAGTAACAGATGTGTACCCATCAGCACTCAATCCAACTTTTGATGCTGCTGTTGTCGTCTATCCTAATGGAATGCCATCACTTTTTTACATCTCTAAAAACTAACAACGTGAAAAACAAAATCATTGGAGCAATTTCCTTACTAATCGCATTTGTTATTATGTTCACCTCACCAGTGATATATGATAACTATTTCAGTTATTTCCAACTGGAGAAAACAGGTCAAGCAGGTTTGGTTGTAAGTCTCTCTCTTGCATTTGCAATTTACATCTTCGGTGGAATTGCATTTGAATTCCTCACCAAAAAACAAGACAATCATGAAAGCTGAAAGAAAACGTATGGCTGCTCTGTTACAGAGAATGTTAGACCATGAAGAACTATTTAATGTAGGCTTGTGCATGTGGGCAGCAAGTATGGAAACTGCTGGTTATTTTACAGCTAGAGAAGAATTTGATGTACGAGATTACATTGGCAGAAATAGACCTACAGAGAGATGGACTTATGATGCTCTGTTTTATCAGAATGGACCAGACAGTGTTTACTACTGGAAAACATTTGAACTGGGCCCAAGAAAGCGTTGGCTCAAGAAACATATTAAATCACTCCTAAAAGATTGATGACATGAGAACAGTATTAGAGCTATTAGAGGTGATGAATCAGAATCGTCACCTCTTTAGAGATGGATTGTGCCACTGGGCTCTTGATTTGTATGGATGTGATCTGATTGATTCACAAGAGTATTTCCTCTTGAAGACATACATCAAGGATAACAAACCGTCAACGTTCTCTTCATGGAATGCCTTTTTCGGAATATCAGCACCATTCTATTGGAAAAAAGGAGATCCAGAACCAAGAATCCAATGGTTATTACGTCACATTAAAAAGCTTGAACATGAGAAATATCGTTGAACTCTTAGAACTTATGCTCGAAAACGAGCATAGGTTCTATCTTGGGTTGTGTACATGGGCGCAAACATTGCTTGTCTATAAAACAATCACGTTTGAGGAACACCAGCTTTTGAGCAAATTCATTCTTGACAATCCACCAAGCAAATGGAGTTTTGATAGAATATGGTATTGGCCTGGTGATAGTGATGGGTTTTATTGGGAATATGGAGAAATAGCTCCAAGAAGACGTTGGATCAAAAGGCACATCAATCTCCTCACCAAAAAGAAATAGCCATGGAAAAAGTTTATCTTGATAGTAAAAGAAATCTACCTGTTCGTGAGCTGTTGAAAATGCTGCTTGAACGAAAGGATTTATTTTCCACTGGTTTATGTATGTGGGTGACAGAAATGTACTACCATGATTATTTCACTTTGGATGAGAAATGGAAAGTGCATAGATATATTGATAGACATGAGCCCAAAAAGTTTGTGGATGAGATATATTTTTGGAAAAGAGGATCAATCAAGCCACGAATCAACTGGATTAAAAAACACATTCAACTACTTGAAAATGAGAAAGTTAAGCGATCTACTAGAAGTAATACTTCAAAATAAAAAGTTCTTTGGAACTGGCTTATGTGGATTAATCATTCGACTTTATTATGCAAAAATCATCACAGCTGAAGAAGAAGACGCATTGCTTTGTTATATTGACGATCATGCACCAAAGAATTTCTTCTATGATGTGTACAAAGATTTGCTTTGCAAGCCCAATTATTGGTATCCACTAGGTTGGTGGTGGCCAAGAGAACGTTGGATTAAGAAACATATCAAAAAACTGTCAAAACAGGGGATGTAGCAATCCACTAAATGGTGTGCCCAACGTTGGCGCAGATAATTGGGAGTAATTATGAAAGCACTCACACACCATTTTTAATCAAAAAATAAACTTTTATAATCATGACAAAGTTACCACTACTTACCATCTTGCTAGAAAACAAAAATCATGTAGAGCAAGAAGCAGCGTTAGAGCTTTTGCGTAAAAAAGGTGTTCCTGTTTGGGGTAAATTTAAAATTTCCAGATGAAAATTATCCCTATATATGTTGGGATGGAAAACATTTGGTTCAAACAAAAGGTCAACTGCATTATGATCGTACAGTGACATCCATTACAGAATTCATTTCATTGTTTACAACATCTGAGAAAACAGTGATTCTCAACGATCAATATACAGCTAAAATCAATTATGATGAAAAAGTTGTAGAAGTGGGTTGTCAGAAAATTGCTTTTGAAAAAGTCAAAGAGTTGTATGATGGAATAGTTAATAAAGAGATTCCATTAATAAAAGAAATGACATATGAAGAATGGATGACTTTTCTTCCACATCACTATGTTGAAAGTGCATTGAAATATGTAAGAAAAGATCCTAATAAGTGTAAAAGTGGTGTTAAAACTTTACATGAAGCTTTGCATGGTGCATTTACATGGTGCGCAACAGAAGAAGGACATGACTATTGGTCTTCGTTGCACAAAAAACTCACAACAGAGTATTACAATAAAACAAAATCATAAAATCAAACTACATGAAAAAGCGTTTACTACCAAGCGAGAATATCGCATTGTCTGTTAAGTCAGCAATTGCACAAAATGCAGTTATTAATTTCTTCAGAGCAAATCGCATTGAAGTTTATGAAGAAACCACCCAATTTGATCCTGAATATCCCTATTTGTATTGGGATGGTGAAGATTTGCATTTGTGTCAGACATCAGATTTTGATGATAAGAAAGTTGTTGACACTGTTGAGGAGTTTCTGGAGCTGTTCTTCAGCTACTATCCATCATTGCAATTGAATGAAGAATATACAGCATACATTGATCCTAAAAAGGAAATAGTTACCATTGGCAGTGAGGAAATTCCTTTTGAAAAGATCATGGAGCTTGCAAAAATTGTAGATAACACAAAATCGTAATTATGAAGCTGAAAAAGCACTTGCCTGAATTCAGTATTGGATTTAATAATCCAAGCGCAATTGAACAGGAAGCATTAGTGGACCTCTTACGCAAGTATGGGGTCTGCATTTATGCTGGCACAGAATTTCCTGATGATGAATATCCATACATCTATTGGACTGGAACAAAGATTGTGCAAACAAAGTATGGTACTGGCAAATATAAAACTGTCTCAACCATTGCTGAATTTGTTGCATTCTTCTTGGAATCTCATTTACAGGAAATACAGCTTAATGAGGGTTACAAAGCTGTCATCAATTATGAGACTAAGACAGTTGTTGTGAACGGGGGAATGACTATTCCTTTTGAAAAGATTCTCGAACTAGAAAAAAACATCAATCAATAATCTCAAAAACCACAAATCATGAAAACGTTTAAAGTAGACGAAGCATTTATTAAAGAAGCATACAAAGTTGCAAACAGAGAATGGAGAGAGAAACTGGAAGAACAATTTCCAGAGGCGTTTAAGAAGGAAACCTTCTTGGACAAAATTTACAAAACAGTGAATAAAGAGCCATACGATCATTCAAAACAATACATTTTCATCCAAAATGGTTATCTGGCAGTGAGAATGCCTACTGCTAACAGAGAATGGTCTATGGAAAACTTCGCATTCATCAACGATGTGTGTACCAAGTTTCCTGAAGCATATCCTGTTCATGGTAAGCAATATCTTAGTGAAGTTAACGATCACGAAAAGTACATGGATGGTGAAACCTATCAGCTCGTAAACATCAAACATTACGTTTAACACAGCATTCAATAACAAATAAAGGGCCTTCGAGCCCTTTTTAAATTTCATTTTATGGCAGTGTATGAATCATTCAATAGTCTTAACAGTAAGACGTTAAAAGCAAATGATCAGCTCATTTTTAAAGGTGGAGTAGGATATGTAGAACATGCTTATATCATGTTCAATCGTTCAACAAACAATCGTATTGTATTTACCGCAATGGGATTAGATGCAGAAAAACTTGCATCAAAAGTATATGGTTATGGACATCATGGTGGTAGTTGGCCTACAGCAAAAAATCATGATTTTGAAGCACTCACCAGACTTGCACTTGTTGTATTTGCATTTGAAGAAGGTGCAGAATCTGTAAAATTGAAAATGCCTGATGGTAAATGGGTGAATATAAATCGTAACAAATTCATCTTGAAGAATCCACCACCAACTTTTGATATTAGAGTGGGTACCTATGGTGCTAAATACAGTGGTAATGAACTTCAGGTAGGTTGTCAGAAGATTCCTTTCAAGAAGGTAGAAGAGGTGTATAAGAAAATGCTTTCACTCAGAAAAACCAAATAACATGTATCAATGCATTAAAACTTTCACTGCAAGTAATGGTAGACAATATGTTAAAGACCAAGCAGTTAGCGTGTATGGATATAGAGAACTTTCCTCTCTAGAACAAAGAAACTTCGTTATCATGCCTGAACGCAGATCAGATGATGATGATGATAGTGGTATTGGTAGTATCATTGATACGGCTGTAGCAGTTTCATCTCTGTTCAACACCTTCAGTAGTGGAGACAGTGGTGATGGCAGTTCATCTTCTGATACCTTTGGAGGATTCGATGGTGGTGATTCTGGAGGAGCAGGTGCATCTGGTGATTGGTAATTTTCTCATTCAAAAACCCAAATCATGCAAAACAAATTCGTTGTAGGCGGTAAATATATCGCCAAAAGTAAGTCTGTTGGAGATCCTTTTGATGAATCTAACGTTTTACGTAGAGCAAGAGAAAAAGGTCAACCATTTCTCTACTTCAAAGGTATTGACAAAACACATGACGGAGAAAAAGTGCTCATTTTAACAGAAAAAATGGGTACAGGTGGAGATTTCTTTCTTCCTCAAGATGTAGAAGTGTATCTGGAAGTTGGGGAGAAATACACTCCAATTGACAAAACAGCTTATGGACATGAAGGACTTGAGCGATCTGAAAACTGGAAGGATGCTCAGAAATTAGACCAACCTTTTCTGTATTATGTTGAGACAGAAAAAGCACGTAATTTCCATGTGCTTTCTTATTTAGAAGAGAAGAAGTATGGAGACTATTTCATGATAGACGACATCATTCCTTACATTCCAGGAGCAGAAATTTTAGAATTCAACATTACAAAACCTCAAAAACCCAAAGAAGAAATGAAAACATTTGAAGTGAGTGAAAAATTCATTCAAGAAGCTTATGATTCAGCATGCAGTGAATGGAAACAAAAAATCAAGGAGAAGTTTCCAGAAGCCATTGTAAAAAAGCCATTTAATTTTGATAAGTCTTGGACAGTTACAACAAGTAATCAAGGTGACAAACCAATTATAATTGGTCAAGGTTGGGCACCTGATGGTAAAGAATTTGAGTGCTTGGTTGTGAATGATGGCTGGGAAATGAGAGTTTCAGAACACAGTGGTCGTCAAGTGATGGAATTCTTCAGAAAGTAAATCAATTCATGCTCCAGAGGAAATAACAATCCTCTGGAGCTATTCACATCAACAAAAGAAAATAACATGGAATACTCATTTGTAATTACAGAAAAGTATCAGTGGGAAACAATTGTCGCACTGGCAAAAGCTCAAGGAATTAAATTTTGTAACACTTACTTAGAAGAAGGATATGAACAATATCCAACTTGTGTTCTCAACTTAGCAGTTCCTGAAATCTTTGGATCAAGAAGCACAACTTCTTACAAAACTGTCACTTTTGAAAGATTTCTGAAACTGATGGTTCAGACAAAAGTGGTTCAGATGCAACTCACAGATAATTACGAAGCAAAAATCATCACTAGTGAAAATGTGGTGAAGGTTGGTTGTCAAACTTTCTCATTTGACAAGGTGAGAGAACTTGCTACTTTGGTAAAAGAACATATGTAGATTTGGGTTATGATGAGGAAGAAAACAGCCCTTGAAATATAGGGCTGTTTTTATTATCTTTGTCAAAAAGCATATGGGCCCGTATTGGTTTTGACAGCAAAGGAGTGGGTATGTACACATGCAGAGAGATGATACTGTCTCTTAATACTGTATCGAAAAACAAATGCTAAGACTCGTTCTCAGCGTGTAGCAGAAGGTGAAGCTATCCTGGCTTCTATCTTCCAGACTGAAGCAGTAGCTGCCTAAGTCCTACGGGGTAGTTCATACCTGGCAACATAAACTGAACAAACTGTTTTCCTGGTTTTCTCAAAACTAGGTGGTGGAGCAGTCACAAACCAGTGACTCCAAAATCCTTACCGCACTCTTAGGATATAAGTGAGTGTTTACGGTGCAGCAGCAATGCAGTACTAAGCATGTGAGACGTTGTATGTACAAACTATTTGTTTGGACAAGGGTTCGACTCCCTTCGGGTCCACTTAGTTGTTAGTAGATTGGTAACAAACCCCACTGTATTTCTATACTGGTGGGGTAATTTTAAATCATTAATCAAAAGATATGACAAACAAAATTTGGCATAAAGTTGAAATAGCAACAGAAGATCAAAATGTTTCAATCTATCCTACAGAAGGATTTAATGGACTTGTTATTGAAGCAAAAGAAATGAATGATTCTCCAAGTCCAAGACTCTATCTCAACAGGAACGAAATGGAACTGTTGATATTGAAAATGAAAGAGATGATGGATTATGTAGAATCTTAAATATCTATGGGTGTATGTGTTTATTGCGTTGGGCGATGCCCATAAATACAATTTCAACTGGGGTTTCTGGGAAACACGCAAACCAAGTGAATAGCCCACACAAAAGCCCATAGATATATAAGATAAGTTCTTTAAGATAAAAAACAGGGAAAGGATGATAGTGATGATGGATACAATTCCTGCTATTATTGCGCCCTGTTAAGTTCTTTGTAGTTGGTGTGGCTCGGTGGGGTTGTGTAAAAGCAAAACTACCTTGCAAGCCATGATTTAGTCTTTGCCTAAAAAGTAGGGAGAATCCCCCTACCACCAACTACATTTTTAAGCGTGGAATGGCTACCAATTAGAAATAATTGTACGTGGTTAAAGCCTAATAATAAATCCAACCACGCTTTTTTAAGTTCTTTAACAACTACTGATTGACTACAAACAATACTCTTGAGCAGTTATCAACGGCTGTAAATCCTAAATAGTTCAGGATGAATCTTAACCATGTCAGAGTAAGGAGAGTTATCTCACAGTTCTAAGATGTGAGTGGTTTGAGTCGATGTGGCAAGCGGTTACCCGAGGTAACTTAATCATGAATCAACATGAGCAACGCTTACTACCCTACTTAGAAGGCAGTAGTTGTTATCTTCTATGTTGTCTGTGAATCACATTAAACAGTCAGTCGTTAAACATTGATACGACTTTAAACAAAGAAGGTTACCCTGAATTGACAGGGTGTTAATTGATGTCCAAGAGCCTTAGCAAAGTTCGCAACTTTGGGTGAATCTGGAAATTAACGGAGTAATCCACACGTGTTGTTCCCTTGAGCAAGGAATATAACAGAGCAGGTTAAAACTACTTAGGCATTATCCTGACAACACGAATGAGTGCTTCTACTTACCCTAGTCAGAAATGATGGGTGGAGTAGTTATTTTTTAATCTGATGAAAAATTTATCAAGATACACGTTGAAATCTACCAACGGTTAATTAGAAGGTTATAGTAATATAACCCACAGGTGAGGATGTATGAGATAAGCCTCTGTTTACTGTGAGAAGTTCTCAGCAAGTAGTTAAAACGGATAAGTTCAAAGTCGTATCCCAAAGTACAGGTAATTAACTACGTGACCCTACTCTTACAGAATGAAATGCAACGTCATGAATTTGATGGCTGATTCTGTAAGACAAGAGGGTGCTAAATAAACAGTCAGGTGGCGGAACTGGCTAGACGCGCTATGATTCATCTCAAGTGTCTTGGAAAATGCATTGACCTTGACGTACAGGTTCGAATCCTGTCCTGACTACTAAAACAACAAATATGTTACCAACACAAAAGAACGCTTTGAGCTGGTACAATACTCACCTACAGATCATCAGAAAGTACGGTGAGCACAATAGCCCATTGGCTACCAAATACAAAACCTGGTGCTTTAAACACAGGTTATTACGTCATCATTAAATCAAAAATCAAATGAAATTACCTTTCTACAAGAAGGAGGGCAGATGGTATGCTGACCTTCCAGAGTACATTCATGCAGGTGGCACAGAAGCAGATTGTGAAATGGTTGCTGGTGCTGACACATGGTTAGACTTTCTTTCCAATAATGGAACAAACATCACATTAGAGCTTGATCATCAGGAACCTTTGAGTAACAAGATTACAAGAATAGGTATTGATGACTTTGGTGCTACGTACATAGCACATGAATACAATGAGGAAATTGTTAATCATGTCCTCTGGATATGTCCTGTGACACTCTTTGTGTTTGGGGAATACCCTGAAACCATTTATTTTCAAATCGTAAATGAATAACCATGACAATACATTACGCAGACATCATCATCTACTTCATAATTCTCATGTTCATCTGGTTCCTTTTTGATAATGAACGTGATAGTGAATTAGCAATAGTAATTAGCATAATATTCACTCTCATTTACATAGTGGTGTTTGCAATACTGCCATGTAATTGGGATGATATATTTCGCTACATTAAGAATGATGTAAAATTTGTACCATGACACAGATAAAACCAACATACGTAACATTTGAGCAAGCTAAAAAGCTAAAAGAGAAAGAATTTAATGTACCTACACAATGGGCCTTTGATTTAAAAGGACAAGATTATAAAGATGAGCATTGGGATATAGATTACAACTGTTGTACCTATAATTGTTATAGCAAACCAGAACAATGGCAAGTAGTAGAATGGTTGAGAGTGGTACATGGTATTTGGGCCTATTGTGAAATAAACGGTGACAGATATTACTGTAAAGCTAAAAAGCTCAAATCTAATTGGAGGAGAGTAGTTAGTGGTGTTGTAGATAATGAAAATACTCTTTATAACACGCCACAAGAAGCTTACTCAGAAGCATTTGATTACGTACTAAACAACTTGATATGAAAAATAATCATGAAGTAGTTTTTATAACTATTAATGTTTGGTATAAAACACAGAATTACGGTGAGGGTAAAAAAGTTAATTCTCATTTTCGAGCTTTTCATAACATTGATGAAGCTATTACCTTTTTTAATTCCGAAAATAGTGCCTATAAAATTACAGCAGGTGTTACAATTAGAGGTAATTATTTCATGTATGGTTCTGGTAATCAAGTTACCTTATTTGAAAAAGGGTTTTATGATAATGGTAAACCACTAAATTCAGATATGATTAAAAAGATGTTATGACACAACAAGAAATACAAGAGCGTAGTGAGCAGATAGCTTTGATGCTTGGTTATGTAAATACAACTCCAGCAGACAAAGACTTTAACATATTTGAATATCCCACTAAATTCGGAGCGATACCAAAAATGATTGAAACCATGTCTATGAAGTTTCATTCAGACTGGAACTGGTTAATGGAAGCTGTTGAGTTCATAAAAGCAAATACAAGGTTGTCGGTAGATAGCAGTAATGCTAAAACAAACGAATACTTTATTGATGAATGGGAGTTTAAGGTAAAGTCGTATTACATAAAATTAATTCAATGGACAGAAAAAGGTTGGAGAATGATTGATAAAGATAATACAGACCTATTCATCTACTACGTTATAGGTGAAAATTGTAGTTCTGAAAAGGAAGCAGTCTTCTTAGCCGTATCTGATTTTGCTAAACTTTATAATGAAGGAAAACTATGAAACAAGAATTTGTAACACACGAACAAGCCTTAGCTCTTAAAAAAATAGGCTTCAATATGCCTGTTAATTGGTTTGTAAGTGTTGATGATGTTGATGAAATATGGGAGGGTGGAGAGTATAATTGGAATGGGTACACTGAAGACAAGAATATCTCACTACCACTCAAACAACAAGTGTTTAGATGGTTTAGGAATAAATATAGGTTAACTGGTCTTATTGAAATAGGAACTCAAGAATACACTTATCAAATTTACGATAAACAAGGTATGAAAGAACTTGGTCTTGATCCTATAAAGTATAACGGCTCTTACGAAGAAGCAGAATTAGCTTGTATTAATAACCTTATTCAAATTATTAGCGATGATACTAGAGAACAATCTTAAACCCGCTACGCATTTTATTGAGGTGTGGAAGCCAAGAACTTACTCAGATTGTATTTCACGCACATCTATTCATCCAATAGAATCATTAAGAATATACGATACAACCATTGCCATCTTTAAAATCAGAGCCAAATGAAACCAACATACACACTACACAAACTACCACAAGGGTACGTACTTACTTCTGATGAAAAAATAAAAGAAGGCAATTATTGTTTTTATGAACCAACATCAAATTTGCTTCAATATAATAATACTTCTTTTTTACTTAATGCAGATTTCAAAAAAGTAATATCTCAACAAGACCAATTCGACTTCTCCGCACTCTCTCCTGAAGACCAGAAAGAGATAGGATGGGTTGATGTTGAAGAGTTATACCCAGCAGGCAAAAGGGGAGCTATGTCAATACCTTCAAGAAAAGAATGCAATAACTATCTAAGGCAAGAGGGTTTCCGAAAAGCACAAGAACTTCTAGGAGGGTTTACTTTGGAGGATATAAAAACCGCATTTAAAGCTGGCGAAAAATACGGAAGTCAAGTTTCTACTAAAGGGAATATAGACGAATACATTCAATCTCTATCTCAACCTAAGTCATGGGAAGTAGAAGTGGAGATGGAAACCGTATATGAGGATAAATTAGAAGGTACTGAATTTATCCCACGTCCTGTCAGTAAACAACCCAAACTCACTAACGGTAAAGTCAAAGTATTAAAAATCAATAAGTTATGGCAATCATAGTTAAAACTAAAGAATCAGAAAACAAAACTGGAAAACCTTTTCCAAAATTGATGAAATCCAAAGATGGAAGAATAGTGTTTGCTACAGGAAAACATAATGGAGAAGATTGGGAAGTATTAAGAATAAGCGGATTTCCTGAAGGATGTAATGGTACAATCAGTCAAAATTTTAAATTATTTCATAATGATTTTATTATGTATTCATTTTATGACTTTGAAGGACAACTTTTACTTGAAAATCAATAAGTTATGGTAGGAACAGTATTCACCAAGAAGGTTGAAAGACATGAAATGGGAACAGCAGGTAAGTCTATGGAACAGACATGGAAGGTAATTTCTCATCAGGGAGATGATATTTACCTGTGTGTACGTATAGACAATACAGATGATCCCATGCTTGCAGCTAATCCTCAGAAACGAACATTTAAGGAGAAGGACATTCTCTCTCACCTCAAAAAAGACTAACATGTACTATCCAGTCGAATTGGTGCTTAAGAGCTATATGCCTAAGCAACTAGAACCTGGTATGTGGTTCATTAACAAACTGCATCAGGGTACAATCAAAGAACAGGTTGAAATATGGGCACTTGAAAAGGTGCCTTTTGAGTCCCTAGAAGAGTTTGTTACAAAACATGGTGCACCTGTTGAGCCCTATCTCATCTATGATGAATTAATTGTAGCTGAACCAGAAGAAATTGGCTGGTGGGATGAAGGTGATCATGTGGATGAACTAAGAGACATCACTCTCAAAGACATCAATTACATTCTCAATGAATGGGATGGAGCTGTATATTTGGACATAGATGATGAAACTTTTGAAGAAGAAGATGAAATCAATCCAATCCTCTATGACAACAAAGTCACTCTCGCCCTTCCTTATGAGGAAGAAGAGGAAGAAGAGGAAGAGGATGATGATGAAGGTCCTGAATTTGATGGAGCTGGATTCTCTCATGAAGATAATATTACAGAATAAATCTAACATGTATGATACAGCCAAACGAATTAAGGATTGGAAATTTAATCTATCTTGATGAAACATTGATTGAGGTAGATGTTCATGTATTGATTGATATTTTAATGGGTGTTGATGGGTTTTCCCCCATCCCAATAACACCTGAATTATTGGAGAGGGCGGGGTTGAAAAGAGATAGGGAAGGCTGGATTATATCGTATAGCTATAAAATATACGACCCGTTAGTTATTGGGGGAACAGGCTCTTATGTTAATGCAAACAGAAAAACATATTGCATATTGCATGATGATAAAATTATGCCTAAAGGGTTTCAATACCTCCACCAACTCCAAAACCTTTATTTCGCATTAACAGGCGAAGAACTAAACATTGAATTATGACATTAAATCAAATTGGTATAGAAAGACTTCAACAGATTGAAGCTGAACGAGCAGTGTTATCAGATGATCCTCAATTTTGTGCATGGATGGAAGAGATGCATGTAGGCAGACTTTATGTAGACAGAAGTGGCATTATCAGAGCAAATGAAATGATGCAACAGTATGTCACACCTAAGAGATTGACATTCAAGGACATAGTGAAAACCATTTTTAATTTCTAAATCAAGTAACATGACGCTAGAACAAGCAGTAGAAAGCTTAAAGCAAGTGAAATCAGTAGAAGAATGGAACTCAAAAAGAGATTCTATTCGATCAAAAGTAATCAGAGAACAAGGTCCAAACGTTTGGGTGACAGAATATGTTCCCACAATTGACGGTAATGGTCTCATCGTAGAAGTTTTAGGACCAGACAAAGAATACTAAATCATTCATCATTGTTTAAAACCAAACCTCATGACAAAGAAAAGTCGTCTTACCAAGGAACAGGTGCAAGAGTTGAAAAATGTAATTCGTACAGGTGAACCCATCTGTTTTATTGCTGAAAGACTTGCACCAGTGTACAAAAAACCCGAAACATCATTTCGTGTAACATTGTACAACTTAGCCAAGCGCACGTACAAGATAGCTGAATGGAAAGGTCCAAAGAGACGCAGCAGAAAAGCTGCATCTGTTGAATTGGAGATTTCAAAAGTTATCACCAGAGTTGAAAAGCATAAGGATCACATCAGAATCTACCTTTAATCACATCCAAAACCTCATCACCATGGCAGCTATATTAGTTTATCGCTCCTCTTGGAGCCAAGTTAAACCATTGGTTTACACAGACGATACAAACATTGATTCTGTCAATAGATTGGTTGATTCGATTTTCAAAACGAAGATGCGAACAGGTAGATTGGTTCGTAGTGGCAATAAAATGTACTACCAACCATCTGATGAGTACAAGAAATATGTTGTACGTTTTCGCAGAGTTAAGTAAATTTGTAGTGCCCTGCTCTCTATGAGAGTGGGGCATTTAAAACTTATTACATGGAAAAGACCTACAATTACGTGTTCCATTACAATCACTATACAGGATTGTGGAATGCCATCCCAAGAGAAAAGTATCAGGACTACTTTTCAAAGAAACATGTTCCTGGAGTATTAAAGTCTAGTGAAATGCCTACGTTGATTGAACTCATCAACAAAGGAGAAGACTTTATTAAACGAGTTCCAAAAGAGAAGAAATGAATGTAATCATTTACGATATAGAAACACTCAAAGAGTTATTTCTTGTAGGTGCTTATGTACCAGAAGCAGATACATACTTTGAGTTTGAGGTGAGTAGGTACAATAATGATTTGGACAAGTTTGTAAAATTTACAGAATTGTTCAAAGACCGTTATTGGGTGGGCTACAATAACCTACGATTTGACTCTCAAGTGATTGAGTGGGTATTGAGGAATTATGACTATTGGCATGATTTGTCAGGATTGGAAATCACTGGAAAGATTAGTCAGAAGGCTCAAGATGTAATCCATGATGCAAACTTTGATGTGTTCCCTGAATATAGAGAAAGTGACTTGACTCTCAAACAGTTAGATCTCTTCAAGATCAATCACTACGATAATAAGAATCGTATGGTGAGCTTGAAAAGACTAGAGTTTGAGATGAACTTGGAGAACATTGAGGAAATGCCTATACATCATGATGCTGTAGACATGACACCTCAGGATATTCAAATCACCAAGGATTATTGTAGGAATGATGTGCACGCCACGTATCAGTTCTATAAGGTCACTACAGGAGAAACTGATCATCCTCTGTATAAGCAAAACAACCAGATCGAACTTAGACTGGATATTGAGAAGGAGTTTGGAATTCCTTGCTTGAACTATTCAGATAGTAAGATTGGGGATGAGATGATTAAGAAGTTCTACTGTGAGCAGAAGAAGATTGAGTATAAAGAGCTCCCAAAGAAGGGATTCTTCAGAAAATCTGTCAAGGTGAAACATTGCATTGCTAACTATGTAGTATTTCAAACCCCTGAACTGAAAGAATTCCTCAAACGCATCAAAGGTATTGAGCTTGGTATGCAGGATGATTTCAAAGAAGAACTGCATTTCTATGGGAATGTATATTCTTTCATGAAAGGTGGCTTGCACACAGAGAACAAACCTGAAATCTTTGAAGCTGATGATGAATATCTCATCATTGATTGGGACGTGTCTAGTTACTATCCAGCCATCATCATCAATAATGAGCGCTATCCTTTCCATTTGGGTAAAGAATTCCTCCGTGGTTACAAGGAAATGTTTAATAGAAGATTGGAACTCAAGCCTTTAGCTAAGAAAGACAAGCGCATCAAGGGTATTGTTGGTGCACTGAAGCTTGCTGTAAACTCTGTTTATGGTAAAAGCTCAGACATGCAGTCCTGGATATATGACAGACAGCTCACTATGTTCACCACTATTACAGGGGAATTAAGCCTAATGATGCTTATTGAGGCATATGAACTTGCTGGTATTCATGTAATCAGTGCTAACACGGATGGTGTTACAATCAGAATTAAGAAGTCTCTGGTTGACAAAATGCATGAAATCAATAAGTGGTGGTGTGACCTTACAAAGTATGAACTAGAAAGAGCTGATTATCAAAAGATTATATTTTCCACTGTAAATGACTATCTTGCAATAAAAACAGATGGAGAAATCAAGAAGAAAGGCGATTTCCTCACGGATTTCGAGCTTCATAAGAACAAATCAGCAAGAATTGTACCTCTGGCTCTCGAACAATATTTTGTTCATAATATACCTGTTGACCATACTATTAAGTCTCATCTATCTATCTTTGACTTCTGCATAAGACAGAAAGCCAGCAGAGATTTTCATTATGAAGGTATTAATAGAGCAAGTGGTGAGAAAACAATCTACAATAAGCTAATTCGTTATTATGTATCAAATACAGGTGAGAAGCTTCTAAAGGTTAAGAATGAAGATAGTGATAGTGGTGCTGCGGATATTTCTCAAGTGGAAGCTGGTGAATGGTTAGCAACAGTTTGTAATAAACTGAGCAAAGACCATCCTCTGGATAACATCAATTATGCCTATTACATAGAGCGTGCAGAGAAAATCATCAGCAAGATAGAATCTGGTGGTAAGAAACGTAAGGTGGTTGTAAATCCTAACCAGCTTTCTTTATTTTAAGCTTATGGCACGTAAAGCACACCCTAGAGAAAGAGTGAAGAACGAGCTAGCTCTTGTTAGACAAAGAGGCATAACCTTTCCAAGCTATAATCCACTTCCTGTAAGAAAAGATGAAGCTAACCAAGAAATCCTTAATCAGATGAAAAAGAAAGAGGAGAAAAGAAAGAGAGGTAAACGTAAATCTTTTTCCGTGTGGGAATATCGAAAAAACTTAACAACATGAAACTGAGTAAAGGAGATAGATTCAGAGACTACATGGGTAGTCTCTGTTTCATTAGCTACATCAAGGATGATGTAGTGAAGCTTACATTCATACAAACTCCTTCATTTGTAGAAGTTTGGGATAAGAAAGAGTTCATTTCTGAAATCCAGGGCAACAGATTCTTCCAAGAGCCTAAGGTTGTCATTAACAGAAGAAACATACAAGATCATCTTGTTGAATATCAATTGAATATGATTGGTAAGACAACAGATGATATTAAGGATGATGAAGAATGGTATTACAATAACACCATGACTGAAAAGCAACATGAGCTATTTAAAGCATACGCCATTCCCCTGTTGAAAAAGGTATTCAAATTCAATAAAGCTAAGGCTGAGCAGACATTTGAATGGTTCAATCTGGCATACGGTCTTCGCATTAAAAACTAACCCTTATGTTCCCCTACATTTTTATTTCTGTCCTAGTAGCACTATGGGCATGGATGGCCTATGAAATTAGTCGTGCGCCATTTCTTAATAAAAGTGATGAACCTCCTATCACTACTGAATGGCACGATGATGATTATTATCCAGACACAAAACCTTAACTATGAAAAGACTAAAACCTTTCATTAATAACGAGGATTATGAGAGAGAACATCTTAAGGATGTAGTATATTTGCAGGCTCAGCAGGCTGAAGAAGAACAAAGAATAATGGCAGAGATTAACGAAGAAGAGCATAGATTGCCAGCAAAAGTTGAACTAGTAACCCCAGTAGTAGAACATGAAAAAACTAACAGCTTACCATTTTGAGGAACTTATTAAGAAAGGATATTCTCTTGATTCATTGTTCCTCTTGAAGCTCATAGACGAGCAGTTTGACATTGCTCCCATGTGTGAATCAAGCATGAAGATCAAAGCAATGCATCAGAATTTGATCAGAAAAGGGCTCATTACAGAAACAGAAGACAAAATCACCACGCTTGGTAGAGAACTTCTGGTGTTCATTGATACAAAGGAACCAAAGAAGATTGTCAAGAAGAAAGCTGACACTACAGAGTTTGAAGAATGGTGGAAAGTCTATCCAGGTACAGACACATTCACTCATAATGGTAAAAAGTTCTCAGGCAACAGAGGTTTGAGACAGAATAAAGATGAATGCAGAATCAAATTCAACAAGATTTTGCTAGAAGGCGAATATACAGCCAAAGATCTCATTGATGCATTGCTATTTGATGTCAATCAGAAGAAAGAGAATTCTGTAAAGACATCTACAAACAAACTGAGCTACATGCAAAACAGTCTCACATATCTCAATCAGCGTAGCTATGAACCATTCATAGAGTTGATTAAAGAAGGGAACACTGTAGAAGAAGCTCCTAAAATTGTTGGAGGAACAGATATATGACACATGAACAACTTTCAGAATACGTTAGTGAACAAGTCGAGAAACATCCTAATCTGAAAACAGAGATTGAAGATTTTTACAATCTCTATTTAACTGAGATGGAAGAAGGTGGTAGTCCAGAAAACGAAAGACTGCTTTGTTACAACAGTATTGAAGAATTAATACAAGAACTATGAGTTTTGAACTACTTAAACATGAAGTTGAACGAGGCTTAACTGGTAGAAATGGTGGTATTCCTATGGGATTTAACAGGTTGAATAGGTATATTGGTATCAGAAAGTCTTTGTATTTCCTTGTAGGTGGTTTAACAGGCTCAGGTAAAACTAGCTTCATTGATGATGCGTTTGTACTCAACCCTTTTGACTGGTTTATCGGTCAGAAGGAACAAAGTATCAAGTTACGCATCATATATCGTTCAATGGAGCGTTCCAGAACCTACAAACTAGCCAAGTGGGTGAGTAGGAAGATATTTCTAGACCATGGATTTATCATCCCCGTAAGCAAACTCTTGGGCTGGAACGATAAAATGACACCAGATGAGCATGATTTGTTCCTGATGTATGAGGACTATATGGGAATGATGGATGAGGTGATTACAATCATTGATGGTCCAGAGAATGCTGTAGGTATTGCCAAGGAACTAAAAGCACATGCTTTGCAACATGGTAAGATTGAGCAAGTGGATGAGTTCAATAAGAGGTATTTTCCTGAAAATGAAAATGAAATAACCATTGTTGTTATTGATCACGTTGGTCTATTGAAAACTACCAAGGACCAGACAACCAAGAAAATGGCTATTGACAAAATGAGTGATGAGCTCAGATATGCCAGAGATTTCTATGGCTACACACCAGTAGTGGTTAGTCAGTTTAACCGTGAGATTTCAAATCCTATTCGTATCAAGAATGGTGATGTAGAGCCCCAGCTAGAAGATTTTGCAGATTCATCATCCACGCAGAACGATGCTGATATTGTGTTAGCATTGTTTGATCCTATGCGATATAAGGTTGCTGATCCTTCAGGATATGAACTAGAGAAGCTCAAGGATGATTTTGGTGCAAAGTATTTCAGGAGCTTGAGGCTCATTAAGAATTCCTATGGAGAGGATGATGTGCGTATTGGTTTGGGCTTTATGGGCCAGATTGGTATGTTCAAGGAACTCCCAAGAAAAAGAGACATGACTGAGGACATCTATCAGTCAATTTTAGACAAAACGTATTTCCTAAACAAGTAGACAGTGTACACTATGGAAGTTAAATTATTCTCCACAACTCCTCATGAGAAGGATGATATGTGGCAATTAGTGATTATCCCTACGATTTCTGTAGTGAGATGTAAATCAGAACGTTATACAGTGGTAAACTTTGAGTGGTTATTTTGGAACCTTTCAATCTTAATTCATGACAAGAGAAGAGTACCTTCAACTTAGAAACGATGGTAATGGAGCTATGATTGTCTACAACTATTATGTAGAGAAGTTTGATCGTGAAAAGCATAAACCATTTCTTTCATTCAATGAGTTGTTTATGTATCTAAACATGTGGACCTTCCATAAACCTGAAATTGCTGTAGCAATTCATGATTTATCACAATCTATTATTAACAAGCTGGATAATAGATTTTCAGTGAGGCATTTGATGGACAAAGAAGGACATTACATAAAAAGTGTATGACATTAAGAGATCAACGGCAAAAAGAATTTGCTGAAACCTGGATAAGCAGTGGTAAACGAGGCATATTGTATCTATGTGCTAGATTTGGTAAGATCCGCACGAGCATCAATGCATTCAAGAAATTGAAGCCTAAAAGCATACTCATTGCCTATCCAGACAACAAGATCAGAGATTCCTGGAAAGCAGATTTTGAATATCTGAAGTATGATGATGATCATGATCATGTCACATACACTACACACCTTTCTATGCATAAGTATGTGGATGAGGTGTTTGATATTGTGGTGATTGATGAAATTCACTTACTGTCTGAAAATCAAATAGTTGCAGCACAGGACCTCCTGAAGAATAATCCCGTAGTGCTTGGCTTAACAGGCACCTTGTCCAAATGGACAGAAGAAACACTATTGCGAGAACTGGATTTACCAGTTGTTGCAGAATATCCCATTGAGCAAGCTATTGAGGAAGGTGTAATTACAGACTACGAAATCATTATTAGAACAGTTCCTTTGGACAACAGAGTTAAGATGGACTTCAAAGGAAAGATTCGTACAGAGAAGCAGCAGTTTGATAATTACACCAAGGCAATCAATTACAACCAGATAGTTGGTAGGGAAACTATGTTTCTCAGACTTGCTAGAATGCGCATCATCCAAAACAGTATTGCTAAAAAGGAACTTACCAAAAGAATATTACAGCAACACAAAGATGATCGTATTCTTGTATTTTGTGGTGTGACAAAGATTGCTGATGAGTTGGGAATTCCTTCCTATCACAGCAAGGCTGGAGAGAAAGAAGTGTTTGACAAGTTTGCTGAAGGTGAAGGTAATCACTTAGCAGTGGTGAAGATAGGTAACACAGGAGTTACCTATAAACCACTTAACATGGTGATTATCAACTACTTTGATAGTAATGCTGAAAATCTAGCACAGAAGATCAATAGATGTATGGCTATGGAATACAACAATCCAGAGAAAAAAGCCATCATATATATCATCTGTACTAACGAGGAAGTTGAGCGAAACTGGTTGAAAAAAGCTCTTGCATTCTTCGATAAAGACAAAATCAGATTTGCCTAAATCACTTGTATTTCGTATCTTTATCACACTAAACTACATAAATAAACAAGAAAAATGGCAAGTAAATTAATCGGTATTGTGGGCCCAACTGGTACAGGTAAGTCCACAGCAATCAAGCATTTGAATCCAGAAGAAACGTACATCATTAACGTAGCAAAGAAAGAATTACCTTTCAAAGGTTCTGAAAAACTGTATAACACAGAGAAGAAGAATTACAAAGAGGTAGATGATGCAAACGAAATCACACGCTTGTTGAAGACGCTTTCAGAAAAAGCTCCTCATATCAAGAATGTTGTAATTGAGGACAGTAACTACATCATGGGTTTCAATATGGTGGCAAAGGCTACAGAAACAGGTTTCACCAAGTTTAGCCTGATGGCAAAAGACATGGTGGATATGTTTAGAGAAGCTCGTAAGTTGCGTGATGATATTACAGTGTTCTATATCACTCACCCTGAAACTATTGAAGATGGTGGTGATATTGTGGGTTACAAAATCAAAACTGCAGGTAAGCTGATTGATAACCAAGTGTTATTGGAAGGTTTGCTTACAGTGTGCTTGTACACACATGTTGAAGAGAACAAGGAAGGTGTTGTAAGTTACTATTTCGTAACCAACAGATTCAAGAAATATCCAGCTAAGAGTCCTGATGGAATGTTTGCAGAGGTGAAGATTCCAAACAACCTGCAGCTGGTAGTAGACACAGTAAAAGAGTATTATTCATAAAACCAAAAAATTATGCGTGACCAAGTGTATAATCCCGAAGGAGCTACATTAAGACAAAATCCTCTTACTATAGATGAAGCAGTACCATCAGGGTTACCAACCCTCACTGATCAAGAAGTGTTACAGCAACACAATATATTCATTGAATTCTTGTCAGTGGGAGCAATGATTAGAATAGGATGTAAAACCATACCTTTTAGATCAGCAAAGGAAGCTATCGAAGAGCTGTATGCTTACGTAAACAATCCTAAGAGAGAAATCGAACGTTGGAAAAAAATCTTTAATAAACAATAAAACAAAACAAAATGAGCGGAATCTCAGGAGAAAAACGACAATCACTACCCGAAGTAAGTAAGAAAGTTGGCTTATTTGAAGCAAAAGTAATTGCTATCAACCCATCTGCAGAAGAGTACAAGGATATGACAGGTGTGGATTTGCCAGCAGAAAGCAAGTTAACAGAGTATTTAGGCAAAAGCAAGGATGATAATACATTCTTGCGTGTTGATGTTTGGCTGCAGGAAATTAAGAATGGTGACAAGTTCAAGGTTACATTCTTCCTGGAAGACAAAGATCGTGAAAACAAAGATGGTACCAAGAAGCAGTATATCAATAACATTGGTAGCTGTACGTGGGCTGCTGACGAGAATGATTTACCTGAATGGTTTACGAAGCGTGAGTATCGTGTAGCCAAGATGGGTGAAGAAGATTTGTATAGCTTCCTCCGTGTATGGCTGGGTGAACTGGATTATGCTAAAGAAAGCACAGTGTTACAGCTTGAGTGGAAGAAACTGATGAAAGGTAATGTGAAGGATCTGAAGGATCAGGTTGATGGTGCGTATTCTGTAAATGTTGTTGCGTTAGCCACTGTATCTGTAAAAGAGAAAGATGGTGAAACCAAGGAATATCAGAGCATCTACAACAAGGCATTCCTTCCAGCCTATTATCTGAAGAACTTCCGTCTGGTTGATTACAATAGTGCCACTGTTCAAAGCGGTTTGCGTGCTAAGAAATCAAAAGACCTGAAGCCTCATGAGCGTTTTGTTCTGACTGTTACAGGTGAGTATGGTTGCAAAGACTATTATACTCTGCGTGATATTCAGGAATACAATGCAGATGATAATCTGGTAGCTTCTGATGCACCTCTGACAACAGATGGTGATGATTATTAAACAATAATTCTTAACAAGCCCTCACTAGAAATGGTGGGGGCTTTTATTTTTGCGTTATGGTAACACTTACAGTTAGTGTAGGAGAGCTCATTGATAGATATAGCATCCTACACATCAAGAGTAAAAAAATCACAGATATAGACAAGCTTGGTAAAGTAGAAAATGAAAAACAAGCATTGTTACGACTTGTAAGTGATTATATAATCAATCCTGTTATGGGTGATTTGTATCAAGACTTGATTGGCGTAAACCTTCAGTTGTGGGATATAGAGGATAAGCTTCGTGATTTTGAAAGACAAGGCAAGTTTGATGAAGAGTTTGTTTCTTGTGCAAGATCAGTGTATATTCTCAATGATCAGCGTCATCAGCTGAAGACAAAGATCAATCTAATGACAAATTCACCCAACGAGGTTAAACAATACACAGAATACAAATGATTACAGGAGAAATAAAGGTGAGACTCACACCTGAAGCGGTGCTTAAGAAAATATCAGAGTATGATATATTCAGATATTACATGCCAGATAAAACCTGGAAAGTGAATCAAGCTACGCTATCTCCATTCAGAAACGAGAGAAACCCATCCTTCGTAATAGGTAACAAGAGAGGTTTTCTGTCATTCATAGACTTTGGTGACACCTCTAAAAAAGGTGATTGTTTCACGTTCGTAAAGCTTTTGTTCAATCTACGTACCATGGATGATGTCCTGAAGATGATTGATAAAGATTTCGGACTAGGGTTTTCAAACAATACCTCCACTGAAAAGTATAAACAAATCGTCAAGGAGTACAAACAGCCTGAAGAGGTTGGTAAGCGCTACTCTCTTATACAAGTGGTTACACGCAAGTTTACAAACGAAGAATTGGCATATTGGAACCAGTATTACCAGAGCCTTGATGATCTTAGAGCAAACAACATATATGCCATTAAGAAACTCTATCTCAATAGGCAGTTGTTTCATCTGAAGGACACAGAGCTCAGATTTGGTTATTTCTATGATGGACATTGGAAAATCTACCGCCCATTTGCTGATAAGAAAAGTAAATGGATCCCCAACAATGTTCCTATTACAGCCATGGATGGTAAGGAAGATATCACTAATTGTAGCATAGCCATCATTAATAAGTCCAAGAAAGACTATATGGTGATGAAGAAAGTGTTCCCTTGCTGTTGTGCTGTCCAGAACGAAGGATTGGGTTGTTTCTCTGATGGTAATGTTGAATATCTAAAAGCAAACTCTGATAGACAGATACTGAGTTTTGATAGTGACGAAACTGGTGTAAAGAATTCTCTACAGATTACAGAACTCTTTGGTTTTGAATATACTAACGTCCCACGTAAGTATTTGTCTGAAGGTATCAAAGACTGGGCAGATCTTGCCAAGGCTCACGGACTAAAAGCTGTTGAGTTTCATCTGAAAGAAAAACAATTGATATGAAGGACTTAGAAAATCTCAAGAAAGAAATCGGTTTCAACATTGAATGGTTGGAAACAAGTGAAGGAGATGTAATAGAATGCATCTCTATCGAGAATCTGGAAGGGGCACTTTCCAGATTTTTTGGTAAAAGAATATCCCTCAATCCTGATCAAGAGGAATCGGTTGAGGAAGAGAAACCAAAGTTTAAACAGTTAGAAATGTTTCAAGATGGATTGGAGTAAATTCAGTGACAAGTTTGATGAGAGTTGGCATGATAAGGTGAGACCTTTTATTGAGAGCGAAGAGTGTGACAAGATTTATGAATTCCTCAAGAAGGAATCTAAAAGAGGGAAGAAGATTGCTCCTCTATCTGCAAACACTTACAGAGCTTTCAAGGAAACATCTCTAACCAATCTCAAGGTGATATTGCTAGGCATGTGCCCCTATCACACAATGACTTATACAGGAGAATATGTAGCAGATGGTTTGCTCATGGGTTGTTCTGTAACAAACAGGATGCAGCCCTCTCTGGAACAGTTCTATGGAGCTATTGAAAGAGAACTCTATGATGGACTAGATCTCAAGCATTATAAAACTCCAGACGTAAGCTATCTAGCTTCCCAGGGTGTACTAATGCTTAACGCAGCTCTTACAACAGAAATCAATAAGGCAGGCTCACATATGGCTTTATGGGAACCTTTCACCAAGTATTTCTTTGAAGAGATGATTGCTACAGCAGGCGTACCTATTATATTTCTAGGTAAGGAAGCAGCAAAATATGAGAAGTATGTAGCACCTTTTACATGGTCATTTAAACTCAGTCACCCTGCATCAGCAGCTTACAAGAATACTGACTGGGATAGTGAAGGAGTGTTCAAGAAAGTAAACAACATTCTTAAACAGAACAACGGTTATGAAATTAGCTGGTTGTGCGAAGAAGCCCCGTTTTAATTATGCTAGTCAAAATTGAAGATCTGAAGATAGGTGATGAGATACTCATTGGTGCTAACAGTAATGTTATGCGTGCAAGAGTGATGAGAGATCCAAGACCAATGAAAACTCAACCTAGTTATGCAAATCCAGGTGAAACTTTCTACACATCACTCTTACTTGAAGTGATACTTGTAGCAAAAGTTTACACATACAAATTTGCTAACAAAGTGCACACATATACAAAGAAGACATATATGTGCGAGGGTGAATACAATCATCAAAAGAGAGTGGATCTGAATCGTAAAAACATTTGGTTACTTGAAAAAAAAGTATAATATATGGAAATCAACGGTCTTAAAGTAGAAATTGGAGACTTTGTAATCATTGCTTGTGACAACCATTTATATTATGGTTGGGTTGCAGGAACAGGTGTTGGTAACAGCACATTGCAGTTTTACACAGTTCCAGTTGTTAATGCCACTGCAAAAAGTTATGAAGACTGGAAACTAAATCTTGATACTACCACCTATTTGGGACGTAGATTCTCTAAAGGATTCACTGTCAAAAGTCTCTACAAAACCTACATAAACACAGTGGGTAATTGGAGAGTGATGGTGGTAAAAGAACCAGACCTACTGTTTGCAGATGAAGAAAAAAATGAAGCATACATTAAAGCAAAAGAAACATTAATCAAGTTAAATTTCCTCAAATCATGATTTTAGAAAAACAAACCGAAGCGTTAGTACATCAAGAAGGCGAAACACAGGAATCAATTAGCATGTCCCTAGACTTAGATTCTGCTCAGATTTTGATGCAGATGTTAAGTAAGAATCTCTATTCAGATTCGATAGGCTCTACTATCCGTGAGTGTGCAAGTAATGCACTGGATAGTCACAGAAGAGCTGGTGTGGACGAACCAATTATTGTTTCCTTACAAAAAAACCAAGAGGACAACTTTGAGTTCTCTGTAGAAGATTTTGGTACTGGTTTAGATGCTGAAGACGTAAAGAATATTATCAGCAAATATGGTAAGTCTACCAAACGTAACAGTGCTAACGAGTTAGGTATGATGGGCTTAGGTTTCAAGGCACCATTAGCATATTCTTCCAGCTTCTACTTTGTGTGTCGTAAGGATGGTATGGAGCGCAAGTATATGATGTATGAAGGTGAAGATGTGAACACAATTGACCTTCTGTATGAAACTCCCACTACAGAACGCAATGGTGTGAAGGTGATTGTTCCTATTGATTACAGTGACCGTTACATATTCAGAAACAAGATCAGAGAGCAGCTTGCTTATTTTGAGAATGTTTACTTCAATGCAGAAGCTATTGATAATGATTTCTCTATTATTCGTAGTGAACATTTTCAATTTTCAGAACTGGCTAGTGATTCAAGCTTACACATCTGTTTGGATAATGTGTATTATCCTTTAGATTTCAATAAGCTGGAGATCTCTAGAATCTACATTCCTGTTGCACTTCGTTTCAGTCTTACAGATGGTATCTATCCCACTCCAAACCGAGAGTCTATTAGATATACACAAGAAGCTAAAGACATCATTCTCAACAAGTTATCCTTGATGGCTAATTATTTTGTCGAAAAGTATAATGCCTCTGTGGAAAATTGTAAAGACGTTCCTACAATAGTTGATTATTTAACAAGTAGCTATCGTTATGTCAATCTATCAGAATCAAGGAGATATGACATTAGTAATATAATGCAATATGCTAGTGTTAAGATGATTGTACCAAAGCTTGATGGTATAGAACTCTTTGATATAGAAAGACTTGGTAAGATTCAGGAGTATGTCTTAGATGAATATGCTCCTAAATTCTTTGTAGATGGTAAAAGAATAAGACAGGCCAAGCACTATTACAGACCTACAGCAATTAAGAGTCTTCCAGAGAGAGTTTACATCTACAGTGGGGATAAATTGCCTGGTATAATGAAAGACTATATCAAGCATCTTCAGAGGTCTTACACAAATGAAGCAATGATTGTCAAGAAGACAAAGGAATTTAAGCTTTACGGTAAAAAGTTTACAAGTGGTGAATATGATAACTATCACAGAATCATTGGATTAGGAGCATATCCTAAGCATCAATGGAGACAAGTTATCAAAGAGTTTCAGCACATTGTCAAGCTTCTCTCAGACAATTTTATTGATATAGATAAGCTGGAGATTCCTCAAGAGTTCATTGATATGCGTAAAGCAATGAGAGCTCCTTCAGTTAGTCGTGTTAAGGTTACATCCTCAGGACAAACAGTAAGACGCACCAAGCTGAAAGGTGAGATGATCTGTAAAGTGGCTGAAGATTTGGAACGCTGGGTAGATGGTAAGAATTGTAAATGGGTGAGTAAGACTTTCCAGATGGAAAACTTCCACAAGAATAATTTTATCCTGGTGTATGGTAGTCAGGAGGAGGTTGAAAAGATGGACAAGTGGTACAAAGCTACAAAAGGAACAAGAGTTCGCTTTGCTGTTCTTAGTGATCGTGAGATGAAAGTAGCAAAAGGAATCAATTTACATAACTTGATGTCATTCAGTAAATTTATGGAAGGAAAGAATAAGCCTTTTCAGAGAATAGCAACAGCCTGTCTAATTGATAAACTGATGTATGAACACAGACACTTGTTCTCAGAAAAAAATGAACTCTGTAGCATTTCTAAAAGTTTACATGAGATGATTAATGGAATGGAGAGTTATAGAGATAAACATTTCAAAAACGTAAACGATGATGTTAGAAATATCATCATTGATTATGCTAAAGAAGTGAATGCTTTCGATCCTTCCATCTATGATGACTGTAAAAAAGTGGAAGAAATTTCTAAGAAGTTTCCGTTTATTAACGTAATTTTAGGAGAGCTTCCACATTATAATTCTGAAAGAAAAAATGTTTTGTTGGCTGCATTAGTAGATCTCTTGAAGTATCATAAACATAGAATTAATTGGGAGAACTACAAAATTGTATTGAATGAAGATGCTCCTTTGCAAGAAACATTAACAGAAGACACAATAGAAGTGTTAGAAAATCAAGATTAATCACAAAAAAAGGGGGACTAGTTCCCCCTTCTTAAAAACCCAATCGTATGAGTATTTTTAGTTTGAACTGGTTCAAGTCAAAAAGACAAAAGCAAATCCAAGAGTTACAAGAAGAACTGAAACTGAAACGCTTACAAGAAGAGCTATCAAAAACACAGGGACCTTCTGTTCCACCAGTAAGAGAAAGTGAAAAGCCTTACAAGAAAATCAAGTTGGTAAACAAGGTGTTAACAATTGTTCTTCAAGACGGTAGCATTTTGTCAAAAATGAAAGCTACTGAAGAAGATTTCAAAGAAGCAAGAGAAGCAACTTCTGAGAAACAACTTCTGGCTATTGTAGCAACTCCAGAACTTGTTGCTGAAAGACAGAAGCAAGAAGAGCAAGTGAGTAAAATGAAAGCCATTCAAAAAGGCATTGAGGTGTTAAAGAATACTAATGATTTCAGAGTGGAAGACAATGTTGTTTATCTGAAAGGAATCAACAGAAGCCTGCCTCAATTACTTGTGGAAGAATTCATTCGTATTGTAGACAGCCACGAAAATTGTCCTAATGGAGATTTGCAAGCAGCTTTAAATGAAGATGAAAAGTATCAATCGCTTAAGCGCTTCTTTATGTGGTGTTGCCTTAACCCACGTGCAGAGGTGGCAAATGAGCTATATCGTTTCTTGACAGAGAACAGTTTCCGCATCACCAAGCAGGGCTTCTTTGTAGCATTGAGGAACGTAGTAACACTTCGTTCAGACAATGAGTTGGTTCAGTTTGTCAGCAATTCCTACAACAAGATTAAAGCTGTATGGAAAAAGAAGCCAGATGATTATTTTGTTATTCAGAACGAAAAGAATGAGTACGTTCTCACCACTGTTAATAATCCCACTGGTGATAACAAGATGATCGGTAATCTTACACAGCTTTATTTGGACTTGCCAAACATGGCTGAGAACAGATTTACAGATGATTGGACCAAGACTTTTGACATCAGAGTGGGCAGAGTGGTGAACATGCCTATGGAAGAATGTAATTGGAGCACACAGGATTGTGCTGCTGCAGGTTTACATTTCACTGCTAATGAGATTCACTATGTAGGATGTGGTGACCAATCTGTTTTAGTCCTCATTAACCCAATGAAGGTGGTTGGTATTGGTCATTTTAAGGGTAGATGCTATGAGTATTTACCAATCATGACTGTTCCACGTGATGAAGCTACACAAATCTTGCATGATTTGGACTTTGACACACTGGAGCTGGATGAAGATTATGCTATCCGTGAATTGGAAGACTTAGCTGAAAAAGCTAAAGCTGGTTTTGTAGCAGAAACTAGTAAACATTCATTCAATCTCCCTCATATTTCAACTGCAGAAATTAACAACATTGTTCTGAAGCTTGATGATATAAAGAAAGAGATTAGCAAGAGAGTCGTTTCTTTGGACTAATTTAACTAGGGTTGTCACAAATTATAACAATTCATTAACATATTTTTGTGACAAAATTGCGACAAGTTACATATATTTACTGCATGAAAACATGTAGTAAATGTAAAATAGAAAAGTCTTTATCAGATTTCCATAATGTCAAGAATGGTAAGTTTGGTAAACATCATTATTGTAAAGATTGTATGTCTGCTCATAAAAAACAGACATACAATTACAATAATGCTTTCAATCGTAGACTTCGCAAGTCTTATAACTTAACATTAGATGAACTAAAATCTATGCATCATTCACAGAATAAAAAATGTAAAATCTGTGGTGATGTTTATGAAGATGTTAGTAAACATGGCGGATTATATATTGATCATTGCCATTCATCTGGAAAAGTTAGAGGTCTTCTATGTGCAAAATGTAATCAATTACTAGGTGCATGTAGAGATGATGTTGCAATTTTACAGTCAGCAATTGACTACTTAAATTCACAAAAATAGAATAAATTTGTGACAGCCCTTTTTATTATAGCATATGAAAACAAGAAAGAAACGAGTGTCTAAGCCTAGAGTGGTCCGCACTAGAAATGCTGGAACAATGACTGAAAGTGGATTTTGGTCATTCATACGCAGCGCTCTTAGGCAGAAAAGTAGATTTTGGAAACCTATATTACAAGCAAAGCTTGCAGCTCGTAGAGTCTATAAAGGACCCAATAAGAGACAAAAGTTTGAATATCAATGTAATGAATGTAAGAATTGGTTTCCAGAGAAGCATATTAACGTGGACCATATTGTTCCCGCAGGTAGTTTAAGTTGTTCAGCAGATCTTCCAGGATTTGTAGATCGTCTATTCTGTGAACAGGACAATCTTCAAGTGATGTGTGAGAAATGCCATGACAAGAAAACGAAAGCAGAAAAAACCAAATAGTTATGTATGGTAATTTTGAACTAATCGTAGAGGGCAAAGAGCTCACCTACGTACTATCAGCACTCTTTGAACCAAAGACTAAGTCTTATCACATGCCATCTTTCATAGCCTATAGAGACTATGGAATGACATATGAGAAAGATATATTCTACTGGGACAATGATTCCTACCTACATGATACCTTTTACAAGAAAGTGATCATGCCATGGTACTTAAATCAAAAGATTGTTGATCCAGAGGAATTTGCTGAATTCATTGATAATGAAGGTGTTAGCATTAAGGATATTGGCTTAATTGCAGAAATGTTCCAAAAAGCTGATGAGTTAGGATTATTTTATGAACATCAAAAATCAAGCTAATGGATAATAAAGAAGAGGTTAATCAAATAGTGATTAACAAAGAACCCTCATTTACAGAGGTGTGGCATGAAGGATATATTGAATCCAAAGGAGAACGTCATTACTTCTGGCTTATTGATCCTCAGGGTACAGATCCTAGGGGGAATGAATATGCTCCAGAGGTTAGATGGTTCTTTGCCAGGGTGCCACGTGAAGTTAGAGTTATGTACAATTCAATTATCGAAGCATTTAAACAAACCAAAAAATGATCACAGGAGAAGTAAAAACAGAAGCACTCTATCGTGCAAAAGCAATTGATAGCTCGTCCAGCTTGAAGGAATTCAGCATGGACAGAAAGAAGTATTACAAAAAGTATATCCTTGGTGAAAACATAGAGGATAAAGAGAATCAAGCAGCCACAATGGGCAAGATTGTAGAAACCTTACTGATGGAACCAGAGTTGTTTGACCAGAAGTTCTACATGTCAGCATGTATAAGTGCACCTACAGGATTGATGCTTGCATTTGTTGAAGCATTGTACAAGTTTACCAGAGAGGCTACAGATGAAGATGGTAATGTTACCAGAAGCTTTGAGGAAATCTCTAAGGATGCATATGCAGAATCTGGTTTCAAAATCAAGTATGATGCAGTGATTGGTAAGTTTGCAGGATCTGATGCAGAAATCTACTATAATGAAATCCGCAAGGTGAGAACCATGGGTCTTACAGTGGTGACAGCAGAAGATGTAAACACTGCAGAGAAGATTGTAGAAGAGCTGCGTAACAATCCTGTTACCAAGGATGTAGTGAATCTGGTGAGCAGTGCTAGATATACAGTGCACAATCAGCTTCAAGTGGAAGGTTATACACTGGACCACCATGAGTTTAAAAGCATGATGGATAAGGTGGTTATTGACCATGAGGAAAAAACAGTGCAGGTATATGATCTTAAGTGCACATGGTCTGTAGAGAATTTCTTGGAAGAATACTATCTCTACCGCAGAGCATATATTCAAGCTTTATTGTATTACAAAGCTGCAATTCACTACATGAACAATACACCAGAGATCAGAGGCTATCGTGTAGAACCTCCAAAGTTCATTGTTTGTGACAGTACAAACTATTACAATCCACTGATTTATACTCTCTCTGATAAAGATTTGGAGAATGCCTATAACGGTTTCACTCATAAGAATAGGGAGTATAAAGGTGTAGCTACGCTTATTAAGGATTTACAATGGGCCATTGAAAACAACACATGGAACATATCTAGAGAAAATAGTATGAATAACGGATTGGTAAACATTATGTAATGGATAGAAAGAAGACTATCACAAGTATATTCATGGTGCCCACCCTTGGTATTCCTAGGGTGGACCTCATGGATAATGGTTTTATTAATGGCTATATAAAGGATGGCGGTAGAGATGTGCATTATGAAGGCTGCATCTATCTACTGTTCCAGCCTAAGAACCTTGATAAGTTCAGGGAATTTTTGGATAAGGAGTATGACAGAACCAAGGCAATCGTTGATGATTATGATTGTGAAGATGGATTTGTAGTGGTGGTGTATCAGCTTGATGATAAATACTCCAAAGATTTTGCATTGGTTAGACAAAGCAAGTATTCCAAAACTTCTCCTGCATTTCAAGCACTGTTCCCTAAAGTGATCAAGATCAAAAAGAACGGTTTGCATAAGGATGAAGTCAGTTTGCAGTATCGTATCTTCAACAAGACAGAAGACTTGATTAAGTTTTGGGAAGAGAAACTTGACGTGACATTTGATGATGATCAAGAGATCTGGTATAGCTTCGAGGAGGAGTATGAGATTTTAAACATTGAAAAAGCTAAACAGCATGTACAATGATGAACTTGTAAGTCGAATGACAGAAAAGTTTGGTGAAGAATCAATGGTAAAATTTGCCGAAATGGTATCTTTTATGCACGGTATTCTTCATCAGGAAGCTGTCAAAGAAGGTAGGGATGAACCTACAGAACACGATTTTGAACGTGATTGGTGGAAAAACAAATTTGAAGAACTTAATAAAAAGTACAATGAAGTCAATAGAAATGTTAGAAAAACACCCATATGCTACTGAGGTAATCAAAGCATGGTTTATGGGAGAAATGATCGAATCTTTCAAAGATAGAGATGTTCCTGAGGAGTTCAAGGAATATATGCGTCAACAAGGCATATCTGATGAAGCGCTTTCTAAGGTGATTGATGCAAATCCTAGGCTACTATTTGATGTCTTTGATGATAACAAGTTAATTATCAATGTTGTAAAGAAAGAAGGAGGATTCCTCTGGAACATCAATGATGTATGGAGCATGGATCCTTATCATGACAACAGAAAAGAGGCTGAAACATGGGCCATCAAAAGAGCATTTACATTATTAAATCACAGGCTTGAGCCAAAACTTTCAACAGATGATGAAGGATCCCATAGTACAACAGGTGTTGGAGAAATATGTCCAGCGGAGTGATGTAGGGATGCAGAAGTATGGCACCACATTAGGCCAGAATAACAAAGATAGTTATTTAAAACATCTTCAAGAGGAGCTAATGGATGCCACTCTCTACATAGAGAAAGAAATGTCATTAAACAAGGAGATGAGAAGACTAGTTGACTTGTATTCCAATGATCAAGAATTGGGTGCAGCGATAAGGAAACTAGTTAGCTAGAATTTTCTCATTGTCTTGGAAGTTAGAGGGCAGCGAGTTAAATTTGCTGCCCTTTATTTTTCATTTAAAAATCACCCTTATTATGGATTTAGGATTGGACGTATTGAGCAAGTTGACTGTGTTTAGCAAGTATGCTAAATACATTCCAGAATTACAGAGAAGAGAGACCTGGGAAGAAATTATTACTAGGTATCAGCAGATGATGATTAAGAAGTATCCTAAGATTGAAGAATCAATCATGCAGACTTCTAAGTTCATCCTTGACAAAAAAGTGTTACCTTCTATGCGTGCGTTGCAATTTGCTGGACCAGCAGCAGAAGTGAACAACTCAAGAATTTACAACTGTTGCTATCTACCTATTGATAGTGTACACAGTTTCAGTGAGACTATGTTCTTGCTGTTAGGTGGTACAGGTGTAGGCTATAGTGTTCAGAAACAACACGTTGCACAATTACCAGACATCAAAAAACCTGGAAAACAAAGAAATTACCTCATTGAGGACAGCATTATGGGATGGGCTGATGCTGTAAAAGTGTTGATGAAAGCCTATCTGGAAGGAAGCTTCATGCCTAAGTTTGACTTTAGAGCCATTCGTAAGAAGGGTGCTAGATTGATTACGGCTGGTGGTAAAGCTCCTGGTCCAGAGCCCTTGAAGATTTGCTTAGTCCATGTACAAGCTATCTTAGACAGAAAGCAGGAAGGTGATAAACTTAGTCCTCTGGAATGTCATGATATTCTGTGCCACATTGCAAACAGTGTATTGGCTGGCGGTATTCGTAGAAGCGCTATGATTAGTCTGTTCAGTCATGATGATGAAGAAATGATCACATGTAAGTATGATAATTGGTGGGAGACTAACGAACAGCGTGGTAGAGCAAACAATTCTGCTGTGTTGTTGAGAGGTTCTGTAGGTAAGGAGGAATTTGATGCCCTCTGGAAGCGAATTGAAGCTTCTGGTAGCGGTGAGCCTGGTATTTATTGGACCAACAATCTGGACTGGGGAACCAATCCATGTTGTGAGATTGCCCTTAGACCTTATCAGTTCTGTAACTTGTGTGAGGTGAATGTATCAGACATCGTTAGTCAGGAAGACCTGAATGACCGTGTAACAGCTGCTGCATTCTTTGGTACATTACAGGCTGGCTTTACAGACTTCCATTACCTCAGACCTATTTGGCAGAAAACCACTCAAAAGGATGCTCTGTTAGGCATTGGTATGACAGGTATTGGTAGTGGTGAAATCCTGAAATACAATCTGGAAGCTGCAGCCCATGTAGCAAAACTCACAAACTCTATAGTGAGTGAGATGATTGGCATCAACGAAGCTGCTCGTGTAACATGTATTAAGCCTTCTGGTACCACATCATTGGTGCTGGGCACAGCTAGTGGTATTCATGCATGGCATAATAACTACTATCTGCGTACAGTGCGCTTTGGTAAGAATGAAGACATTGCAAGCTATCTGATTGTAAATCATCCAGAACTCGTTGAAGATGATGTACGTAGACCTCATGATACCATTTGTGTACGCATCCCTGTGAAGGCTCCTGAAGGATCAATCTTCAGAACAGAAACAGCAATTGACACTCTGGAACGTGTAAAGAAATTTGCAACCGAGTGGATTAAGGCTGGTCATAACACAGGTGACAATACACACAACGTATCTGCTACAATTTCTATTGATTCTAAAAGAACTGTAGGAACTGGTAAGTTTGATATGATGGGTAATGAAACTACAACTACTATAAACGAATGGGAAGTTGTAGGAGAATGGATGTGGAACAATCGTGAGTATTACAATGGTTTGAGTGTGCTACCTTATGATAACGGATCTTATACTCAGGCTCCTTTTGAAGACATCTCAAGAGGGGAATATGAAAAGCGTGTTCAGACATTGAAGCTAGTTGACTTAACCAAAGTGATTGAGTTGGATGATACAGTGGAGTTTGGTCAAGTGGCAGCATGTGCTGGTGGCGCTTGTGAAATTAATATCTAATGAAAAAAGAATTCATAGAAGGCGTGCATTATTATCTTGAAGGTGGAAGAGTGGTGTTCACAGAAAAATACCATTTAGAAAGAGGTAGCTGTTGTGGAAACAAATGTAGACATTGTCCATACACTCCTAAACACATCAAGGGAAATAAGGAACGTGAAAAGAGATGATTTTGGTTTTTGATTTATGGTTAATGAGCCCTGGTGTTTCTACATTGGGGCTTCTTTTTTATGGTCTTTTTTCATTGAAAAGTCCTCTTAATTTTGTAAATTTGTAGACAATAAATATCAAATAATGGCTAAAGCAAAACAAGAAACAGCCGAAGGAAAAAGTAAGTTCCAAGAGGCAATGGAAAAATTAAATAAGGCTTATGGTGTAGGTAGTGTACTTGCACTTGATAGTAAGCCTGGTGGTGATTATGATATAATCAGCACAGGATCAATTGGTTTTGACTACATTACATTGGGTGTAGGTGGTTTTGTAAAAGGTAAGCTGTACGAACTCATGGGATGGGAAGGTACAGGTAAGTCCACCATCTGTGGTCACGCTGCTGCAGAATGTCAAAAGAAAGGTGGTACAGTGTTATATATTGACGGTGAACATGCTGTTGATAAGAAATACTTCCAAGCATTGGGTGTAGACACTACAAAGATGTTGATTGCTCAGCCAAGTTGCGGTGAAGAAGGTTTCAATATTGCCATGGAAATGATTCAAACAGGAGAGATTGACTTGGTGATTATTGATTCAGATAGCTCACTTATTCCTAAGAAGGTGTTAGATGGTGATGTGGGTGACAGTGCTATTGGTAAGAAAGCTGTATTGAACAGCAACGCCTATCCAAAGCTCAAAACTGCTGCTGCTAATAACAAAGTTTGTGTGATTGTTATCAGTCAGTATCGTGAGAAGATTGGTGTAATGTTTGGCAATCCTACAACAACACAAGGTGGACATGCTCTGAAGTTCTATTCAGATGTTCGTATTGAGGTGAGTAGATCATTGGCTAAAGAAGGTGATGTCACTTATGGTAATCTCACCAAGGTGAAAGCCACAAAGAATAAGATGAGTCCTCCGTATAGAATGGCAAGCTTTGAGATTGTGTATGGTGAGGGTATTGATAAGGTGGGCGAAGTGTTGGAGCTCATGAATGAATATGAGATTGGTAGAAAGTATGGCAAAACCATGACCTTCAAAGAGACCAAATATGACCTGGAAGAGTTCAAGAAAATGCTCATTGACAATCCAGAGTTCTATGAAGAGGTGGTAAAAGAAATTCTTAACAAAATCAAATTAAAAGATGGCGAAGAAGTTAGTAATCAAGTTCAAGAAGATTGATGAGCAGAGCAAGCTCCCCGTAAAGGGGAGTGCTCATGCTGCATGTTATGATGTACATGCACGTGAAATCCTAGTGGAATATCCAAACAAAATGACTGTCAAGCTGGGATTCAGCACAGAAATCCCTGTTGGGTACAAAGGACTAGTTTTACCTCGTAGTGGCATTTCAAAAACCAATTGGGTGTTAGCTAACTCCATGGGTGTAATTGATGCTGACTATCGTGGTGAATGGATGATGGTGTTCAGATGTTTGGGTGAAATGATGGAGTCTCCTATACCTTTTGGTGTTGGTGACAGATGTGGTCAAATCTACTTTGAAAAGGTCCAAGACTTTGATATTGAGGAAGTTGAAGAGCTCTCCTCTACAGAACGTGGTGAGGGTGGGTTTGGTAGTACGGGAGTAAAATAACATCTCTATGTCAGAAGGCTCTGAAAAAGAATACACATTAGTGGTAGAAATGCAACAGGACATTGAAGCCTTGTTTGAAGAAGGAGATAAAATGGACAAACGCAAGAAGCGACTGTACGAGGAGTGGAAAGACAAGATAAACGCTCTGATCACAAAGCATAATGACAGAGTGGGTTTTAAATGTTATTCAAAAATCAAATGATGAACGCACAAGAGTTAATGACAATTAAGGGTTACCAGAGAGAGTTTGAAGAAAAGTATGGCAAGAAGCTAATCATAGATTGGAACAGTATGAAAGGTGTAAGACGAAGTAAAGGTAACAACACCCCTACAGCACAAGAACTACTAGACCAAGCTCTTGTTAAATATAGCGCCTCCTTAGATGTTATCAAAAGTGGTTGTAGATTGTTTATGAACAGTCACGAGAACGAAAGATTAGCTATTGAGGACTTCTGTAAGAATATTGCACACCATCAAATCAATTATGGTAAAGCTGCCAAGCTTATCAATAGAGATAGATCTATCATCTACTACTATGAAAAACGAGTGCAAAACGTGTAAAGCTAAATGTGAAGGAGAATATTGCTTCAGGCACAAACCTAGAAAGCCTATTCCTAAATCTCGTGCGGAGAATAAATCCCCTATTCTCCGCAAAAATGCGAAGAAAATGTCCAGTTTATTTACTAAAAAACTGGACAATTCTTCTCATAACTCATTGAAAATGAATGAGTTTTTCATGACTATCTGGAACAAGAAACCACATAGGTCAGAGATAAGTGGCATCTCTCTAGGAAAAGAGCCTTTGACAATATTCTTCCATCACATTTTGCCCAAAGAAAAATATCCTCAAGCTTGTTTCGATGAGGAAAATATTATACTTTTGACATGGGAAGAACATGATCAAGTGGAGATGGACATCTACAGGTATGATAAGATCAATGAACAACGTAATTATTTAAAAACCAAATACAATTTGTAACATGGAAGACATGACAACAAGACCTATGACATTTGGAGAAATGTTGGTAGGTGTAGATTTCAATCCCTCAGGAGACCCAAAGGTGAATAGAGTAAAACAGCTCTGTGCAGAACTGGCAGACATTGTTCAAGATAATCTTACATCTAAAGGACACTCTCAATTAAGTGTAGGTATTCATCAAAATGCTTTCTCAGAAATCCTGAATGCTCAAATGAACATTGTAAAAGCAATCACTTTTAAATATTAATCAATGAACCTGTTTTTTTATACAAGAACCGTAGAAGACAAAACTTTCAAAGACAGTTTTAATGTAAACAAGGTGATTCGTACCGTGCAAAACGAAGATGGATCAGCCTTAGTATTGTTAGATGATCTTCATGAACGTGCTCATGAGATTCCTGATATGCATCCTAAAACAAGAGCAATTATAGGAACTAAGCGTGTAAAGGATGTGTTCCAGAGTGAAATCACATTGTCTAAAGAAGACTACGCTAGATTGTCAAACCTTACAAATATCCAATAATCATGGAGTTTAAGAAACTGCTGGGCAATCGTGTATATCTTGAGATGCCCAAGAAAGAAGAAGAAAGTAAGCTGATCGTTGATGAGAACACCAAGGAAGCCCTGAAGAAGGAATTGCTGGGTAAAATGTCACGATTGAAAGTGTATGCTGTAGGTGATCTGGTAACCTCGTTTGCTGCTGGTGATGAAGTGCTGGTTGATCCTGAGGCATTAGCCAGAAAAGCCACAATCATCCCTCTGTCAAAAGAACGTGAGGTGTTATTGGTGTCACCATTTGATATTGTACATGTCTGGTAATTTACCTTTCATAAGCTGTAAGATGATCACTTATGGTAGGGTGGAAACGCTTGAGGAGAGCTTGAACGCTTTCCTCAAGCAGGACTATCCTGCAGATAAGTGTGAGCTTGTGATAGTGAATGACTATCCGTTACAGAAGCTTAGGTTTGATCACCCACAGGTTAGAATCCATAATACAGAATTCACCTTCTCCACCATTGGTCAGAAGGAGAATTATGCTACAGACATCTGTAGAGGGGATATTATCTGTCAATGGGATGATGATGATGTAGCTATGCCATGGCATTTACAGAATGTAGCCAAGTATTTCAAAGATGGTGTGAACATCATGCATTGGAATCCTGGTGTGTTCTTTAATGGGGATAGCATCACTGATGTTACATGGATAGGCAATTCTGGTATTGTATTCAGGAAGTCTGCATGGGAAGCTATAGGTGGTCACCCTGATGAGAACGCTGGGTATGACATGACCTTTATACAAAATCTACATGCCCATGGTGGGCTATTGTTTGCCACTCCTCCAAAGCATGAAGCAAGTTGGTTTTACATGTGGGGCGGACGTAGTTATCACATGTCTGGTCAGGGACACGATACTCCTAATAGACCTAATGCAATTCAGAGACACAGTGCATATATTGAAAATCTAAGACAACAAGGAAAAATTCCTACAGGGGAAGTGCAACTTGTTCCTAGATGGAAACATGATTATGTACAAATGCTTAAAGACTATGTTTCTAAACATCATCACACCGTGTAGTAGGCCAGAGAACCTACAGAAGATTGCACAGAGTATCAATATTCCAAAGGAATGGTATAGATGGATTGTTGTGTTTGACGCAGAAACAGTTCCAGACATCAACATTGATGCTGAATTGTACGCTATCAAGGATTCAAAGAGTACCTCTGGTAATGCCCAAAGGAACTACGGATTGGACCAAGTTACATCTGGTCATGTATATTTCAATGATGATGATACCACACTTCATCCAGAGCTATGGGATAGCATAAAGGACCTGGACAATGATTTCATATCATTCAGACAAGTGTGGAAGTCTGGTGCATTGAGACTCACAGGATTTAACGTCAGCCTAAATAACATTGATTCTCACAACTTCATTACGTCCAATTGCCTAATAGGTGATACACGCTGGGTGTTGGATAGATATGATGCTGATGGATTATTTGCATACGAGTGCAGACAGAAAAGCAAAACATACAGGTACATAGACAGAATACTATCTGTGTACAATTCACTGAAATAAAAAACCCACCAAACGGTGGGTTTCTTTTTATCACTTAGATAAGCGTTTCTGTTTCATAGGCCACATCTTACTTTTCAAACGAAGCTTTGTATCAGCTTCCTTCATATAGTTATCCTTGGGCCTAGGATTCTTAACTTTAGGAGCCTTTCTAGGTTTTCCTGATTTCATGGTATTACTTTTTTGTTCTACCAGCTTTCTTCAAACCAGCTACCTTTACGTTCTTACCTGTCTGATTCTTACCAATAGTTCTCTTAGCGCTATTGTAAGAGCCCAGTTTCAAAGAAACTGCAGATGATTTTGGAGCAGATGCTTTTTTCATTGTATAGGGATTTAATTATTTACAACCATATTTACACTTCTTCATTTTGCTGCCTGATCTAGACTGAGGCATTAGGCTAGATAAGTTCTTCTGGAGGAACTCTTTACCACGTTGTTTACGTGTAGCACGCTCTACCATTCTAGAACCTACTTTTGTAGCTTTGTCAGGATTTTTTGCAGCAAGACGACCTAAGCGTTTCATTTGACCAGCACGTAAACCTACCTTCATAGGGGCAGCTGTACCAGCTTGAGCCTTCTTAACCTTTACACCCTTCTTAGCGATAACACCACGACCTTTAAGAATGTCAGCCTTGGTAATCTTACCATCCTTATTCAGGTCAGGGAAAGATTTGCCACCACTCTTCATTTTCTTAGGAGCAGCTTTTTTAGCCATGGCCTTTCTACCTTTTTCAAGGTCTTTAGCTATTTCATCTGTACGTTTGTTCAGTTTGGATTCTTTCATGAGCTTACCACTCATTTCTCCACGAACATATCCTTTAGGGACACCAGCACCACGTTGTGCTTTTTTCATTGTTGCCATTGTTGTATAAGTTTTTGAATTAGCAATTCCATTTACGAAGACTCTTATTGATTCTGCTATTTGGATCGTTGGCAGTCTTTGCACTCGTGAGGCGCTTCTTCATGCCAGACATTCTAGCACAGAATGACTTTCTACGATTAGCAGCTTTGCTACCCTTTTTCAGTTTAGAAGGCTTTGTGGTAACAGCAGTCTTCAATTTGCTACCAGGATTTTGTCTTCTGTAGGATGCAACACCTTTAGCATTTAATCCTCCAGATGGATTCTTACCTTCCTTCCTTTGCCAGGCTGGTGTCTTACCACCATTCTTCAATGTAGAACCTGAATACACCCCACGCTTTTTGATCAATGGACCATCAGGAACAGGAGTGATTGCACCCTTTACAGAGGTGATAGTGTCGCCCTTCTTTGCCTTACGAGGCATAGAATTGCGCATTCTAACATCAGACTTAAGAACTTTTTTTAGTGTAGCCATCTCTTCCAAAAGTTACGTTACTCTTCACCACTATATCCTTGTGAGTGAACTGCCACATTTCTCCTGTATCATTGATGATGATTGTGTATATCGTATTGCTTTCATGACCGTAGTCTGTAACCAACCATATAACACCATCACCTTTGGGAGTTGAAACATCCACTCGATTCTGTGGTTCAAAGATAACCATTATTTCTTTTTCATCTTTTTCAAGGTCTGAGCCAAACGTGCACGCTGACCTAATTTACCAGGTTTCTTTGCAGCAGCTGCAAGTTTAGCAGCAGGGATTGGCTTACCAGGTTTAGCACCAAGTTGTTTACGCAGTGCACCAGGTTTTTTAATAGCCTTTTGAATCCACTTACCACCTTCAGCCTTAGTCAGTTTACCACCCTTTTTCATTTTGGTAGCACCTTGTTCTTTATTAGGAGTAAGACTAACCTTAGTCTTAACATTCTTAGGAGGTAGATTCATCTCTTGCACCTTGGTCCAAGCACCGTCTGGATTAACTGGACCAACACGTTTAGAAGAAGCCTTTAAGCCAGCTTGGGCTTTCTTAACTTTTGCCATCTTATTTCTTTTTAGAGGATGCTTTAATCTTGCGCTCTTGTTTGAGCATCTGTGCAGTGGGTTTCTTACCACTACCTTTGTTCGCACGGATGTTGTCCCACAAACCACGTTGTGAGTAGCTTCCATCAGCACGTTTGAGCATTTGCTTTCCAGCTTTAGCTTTCTTCATTTTGCCACCAGAGCGTTGCTTCTCAAGCTTAGAACCTTTAGGAATGTCAGCAGCACTCTTGCCCACCATTCTTCCCACGTTAGGAAGAGCTTGGTAAACCTTCTCAGCTTTGCTTGACCTACCCATATAGTCCTTCAACTGTTTCATTTGACTATCAGTCAACTGACCAGTTTCATTTCTGATAGCGCCACTTTTCTTAACAAAGGTGTTACTCATTTTGCCCATACCTCTTTTCTGATGAGCAAGGGCAGACAGCTCTCTTTTGGAGAGCGTGTCACCACCTTGAGCTTTTTTAATTCTTGCCATATTACAAACTTGCTTTGTTCTCTTGAGGAACTTCTTTAACAATATCAGCTTCTACAGCTCTTGCTAACACTCTTTCAACAGCATCATTCGCCTCGCTAGCCATTAGGATTCTACCTGCTTCTGGTGTATTCAGAATAGCACGAAAAGCGTTTAACATCAGACCAAATTCAGAACCTGTCAGTTCAAACTTGTCTTCAGGATTCCATGTGTAACGAGCATTAGGATTGTACGTTGCCATTATATAATTTTTTGGTTACCACAAATTTATGTTGTAACAACCATTAGTCCAAATTTATTTCAAAGGTCACTGTACTGGAAGTCTTGATGCTTTTTGATAAGTCAAGTCTTATTCCAAACATGTTGTGAAACTTCAACAGTTCCTCAAGAATCAACTGTGTATACTTGGGAACTGATGGGGCCACTCTGAAATGATATGAGTGAGGTTTTTTCGTAATCTCCATGGAGCAAAGTTCATCAACTGAATCTATCACTCCTTCAAGATGAGAGAAATAAGCGAGCTCATTGTCTGCCATCACTTGAGGAAAAAACTTCTTACTGATTGTCATTAGGACAGAGTTAAGAGATATTTAGTTTTCGCAGCTTCGCCACTCAGAGCATCAGCCAGGTTAGAGATGTCATGATAGCCATTAGACTCGGCAAAGCTTTTCAGACTAGATGCAAAGCCCATCAAAGAACTTACAACAGCATCAGCACTTGCTGTATCAGAACATTGTTCTATTTTGAATGCCTTAGGACGCTTGCCTGTATAGCCCATGAGTTTCTCAATCACACCATCTTTGAAATCATGCACATAATCATACAGACCACCAAGAGCTTGGTGTTCTGCATAACTAGTTGTAGTCCAATGCAATAAGTGTAATTGTTCATGAAAATAGGTGAGCTTACCAGCAATACCTTCTAAGGTCATTTCACCTGCACCACCCTCTAACATTTGAGAAGGAAATAATGATTTTGCCATTTGATTTTATATTATACTGTTGTTATAGTGGCAGCAGTTGATTAGTTGTATAACACTTGCCAACCTTTACTAATAAGACTATCAGCATGATCTATCCCCTGTTGACTAGGTGCAGCATTTGTACCACCTGATAAATCTACATATCCATTCTCTACACCACTACCATCTAACCACATCAAGACATCATCTACACATTCTTGTGTAAGAGCATTTTGGCCAAGATTAACATGGTTTAAAAATTGTTCAAGTAAAATTACTGATGTAATGTTATTGTTACTACTAAGATCAATGGATATAAGATTGGGAAATATGGATAAGTCTATAACTCCTGATAATTGACACTGATCCATATCTAATACTAGTAAACTAGCAAGTGCTGAGATGTCAGGATAACCAGCTGAGAAATCGCTGTCATCAAGACGTAACACTTCAATAGCTGTAGATCCTGATAGATTAATAGATGTTAAACAGTTTTGGTTACCAATAATTGAATTTTGGTCACTCACATCTACTAAAAGTAGATTTGTAAGTCCAGATAAGTTAACAGATGTAAGTGAGTTCCAATCTGCATAGAAGTTTACTAACCCTGTTAAGTTTTGCAAACCTGTTATTGATGTTATTCTTGCTGCCATTTTTAATAAGTTTAGTCGTTGCCAGGAAACTCAATTTCTGTTACAGATGCGATATTATCAAAGCAAACTCTAACAGTGTACTGCTGATCTTCTTGAGGATAGTAATGTGACACTTCATGAAATTCACCAATTTCTGAATCAGAATATGTTGTACCATCCCCCCAATCAACAGTGAAGTTGATAGGTCCTGTAGTGGTAAAGTTAAAAGTAAACCATGTATCACCCGTTGTGTTTACAACAAACTCAATACAGTTTGCAGGTAGAGGTTCATAATTGCAACATTCATTTGCTGGAATCTCTTTCCAATTACCCACCTTTGGCTTGAATCTCTGAAGAATCAAGCTACCAGGAATAACACGTCTTGTACCATCATAACGGACGTACGCTTTTAATTTATTATTAGTTGCCATGTGTTATGTTTTAACCGATAGGAGCCTCGGTGGTTGTGGTTGTTGTTGTTGGTGCCACAGTTGTTGTTGTGGTAGTTGTAGGATTGCAGCACTCATACGCTGGAATTTCCACCCACTTACCTACCTTGGGCTTCTTTCTTCTCAGAATAAGGCTACCTGCAACTATTCTTCCGCTTCCATCGAAACGGACATAAGCTTTTAAAGGACGTTTATCAATGCTTCCCATTTTAAAAAAGTTAAAGGGTTAATAGTTAAGGTTGTATTTTTGACTAAGTTTTTTCAGTTCGTTTGCGTAATACCATGTACATTTAACTTGAGCTTTCTCATCGTTCAATACAGCTTCCAGATGTGCATCCTTTGTAGGATCACCACTCTGGTGGTATTTAGCTTTGTAGAAGTAGTTTATACCATCCATGTTGGTACCTACTACACCTGCATTATGAAGGATCGGATGAGTTTCTAGCTTGGTGATTGGGTCAGGGGCCCAAGAGAAGCCCATTTCTGGAATCACTTCCACTTGTTTCTCTCTCACCCAAAGATTCCACAGGACAGCCCACATATCAGCACACCAACTTTGGAAACCTTTGTCTTCGCTTTGGAAATATTCCTTATTGATTCTCTGTAAGTAGGATCTGATCAGAATACAATCATTCATCACCTTGTTCCAAAAAGCTGCGTCAATGTTCTTCAGGAGATATTGAGCTCCTCCAGAATGGTCATTGTTTGCTTCAGCTTCTTGTCTGCTGATACCAATTACACTACCAATCTCAGCTAGGATGTCTCGTGTTTTATATTCTTCCAGTTTATCAGGAAGAACATCGTTCACCTTGCTGTCAAAGTATTTAGCGTTGATGTAGCTATTCGTATCAGACAGATAACAAACATCGTTTTCTACAAACTGTTGAATATCAAAATGTTCTGTAAAAATAACATCTGAATCACAGTAGAGGATAGCACTATTGCTAAGTTCAGGATGCTCCTTCCAATGTCTCCATAAAGTGTATGGTCTAAGCACTGGAATATAGATTCCTAATAAGGAACTTACATCATGTTCATCTTTATAGAAGTGAAACTGTGCTTCTGGATAGAGATCAACTATCTGTTGCCATTTAGGATTCTGAGTTCTGTAATTGGGAGTGAACACCAGCACAATTGCTTTATCGCTCTCTCCTCTGTTTTTCAAACTCTCCAACCAAAGATGAACTTGCCATGTATAGTAGTTATCATCTGGTTGGACGCAGACATACTTAAGATCCTTCATATGTAGTTTTGTTGGTTTGTGCTAATTATGGAGCTGCAGTGGTTGTGGTGGTAGTAGTAGTTGGAGTCAACTTACTTACCAATCCAATCAACTGCTCAAGCTGTTTGGAGATGTTCCAAAGGAGCTGGGACTGTGGGTCCTGACTTAACGGTCTTGAAGGGATTGCCATGTTATAAAAATTTATGCGATTCTATTCACTGTAAAAATTACTCCTGGAGATTGTGGTATTGTACTACCTACAGGAGGTATGCTTGTTATAGCTGTTTTTCCTTGATTACTAGTCCATTTCAATGCCACTACATCATTAGCGGAAAGTGCTAAGAAAAGATTCACTGTCATGAGAGTGGCTCCTGGTGTACCACCATGGATAGTGGGAGTGGTAATATAACTAGCTGATTTAGAAACATTGTTTCCATTTACAGCAAACCACACTATAGCATCCTCAACATCATTACTAAAGTTTTCAAACTGAATGCTAAATTGTAGATTGTATGTTCCAGCGTTCACAATTGTTACATCTCCTGTCAGAGGATTGAGTGTCACACCATTTGAAAGATCTGTTTGATCTAGAAGCACCTGTTTAGGCACACCAGCAGCAGTGAGTTGTGCTTGAGCAACGTCACTACCAATACTATGGTTAGATCCACCAGAACTAGCTACACCTCTAGTGATTCCTGTAAATGTATTTCCAGATATTCCTGTGTATGCTATGATTTCTGTACCAATTCTTATATATCCAGGAGCATAGAATCCTGCTGTACTTGCCACTTGAATTGGACTAGTAGTATTGGAGTTCATCCCAGCTGTAAGAGTGGTGGCGCTATCAAATATGAAAGCTCCATGATAAGCATCAGCTAATGTACCAGCAGGACCTGGAGGACCTTGAGGACCTGGAATACCCACATTACAAAGCTGACAACCAAGCTTTTCTAGTTGCTTGTTGATTTCCCACAGGAGATTTTCTTGTGGGCCCCAGCCTATCTGTCGTGAAGGTATAGCCATGTCTACAAAATTAATTTTCAATTCGCAAATTACAAAGAGCTCTAACGAAATAGGTTAACCAATGTCGTTAAATCAGTATAACAAACTTTGTTATTTTCCTTGCCCTCTGTACTTACTTACATGCTTATCCTTTGGACCAGAAGATTTCTTTGCCTTCCCGCCTTTGCGTTTTCCAAAGGTCATTTTGTTATTAGTGTTATTCCCCTTTGCCATTCTTAGATTCTTTTACTTTGAGTTTGAGACGAGAGATTTCAGCTTCAGCTGCATCTTTAGAGTCAGCTACAAAGACTTCATGTTTAGTTACAACTCTACATGAAACAGGACCTGTAAGACGTACTACGTTCTTACCGTCATGTAAAAGTACCCACTTGTTGTCTACAACAGTGTCTTTGGTACCAAATGAATTAGTTTGTACGTACATAAGTTATGGTTGAGTGTATGTAACAGTGGCTCCTCTATCAATAAGGATACCTATCAGAGTAAGAGCATTTTGAGTTGGTTCAGGTAAGTTTTCCAAAAACAGTTCACCTACCCAAGTTGTAGTGCCGTTAGTACCATCAAGATCAATCAACAACTGTAATAACTCTTCAACGTTGTCCCAATTGATGTTTGGACTATTGTCAAAACTGATACTAAAAGGCATTTGTTTAGCTCCAACTGGTAGCACTAGATTAGTAATACCAGGAAAGAACCTAAGATCACCATTTTCATAGATGAAAGTAGTATTAGATATATCAAGTGTATCTAAAGCAAAACCAAATGAAAAGTTAGCTAAGAACATTTCTTTGATGGTACAAGCTGGTGTGATAAAACTGTTAAGGTCACTTTGTCCACTGTTACCGTAGAAATCAAGACTTTCTATAGTAACACCAGCAGGAAAAGCATTACTTAAATCTGTATTAACATCAAGTATAGAAGTGTTGTAGTTTATGTCACTAATCCTAACTAAACCTTCACCTCTCACTTTAGGGAAACAACCGTTAAACTCAAAATAACCTTGTACACCACCGTCATTAATACCTACGTACTGAACGTTAGGAGAAAAGGTTATCCATTCTAAAGAAGTGCAATCATAGATACTGATACCACTGTCATCATAACCATCTGTGCTAACATACTTTGTACCGTTAATGATGATTTCTTTGATATTAGGAGTAATCCCCTCATAAGCATCAACTCTGATGTTTATCTCAGTAAGCTCTATGTCAGGAGTTAAATTGACAGGACCACTGACAGGTGTAATAAAACCATCTGCGTTGTAAAAGATATACTGACCAGCGTTTGTACAACTGATTTCAACTCGTTCCTGAAAAGATCCTCCTTCACCAGGAATGATCTGAACACTGGGTTGTGTAGAACTAGTTATTCCAGAAGATTTTAGAACGTCTAGCATAGTTCTACGTACTTCAGGTCGTCTGAAGAACTTTGAAATAGTATCTCCTAAATAAGATGCAAGGTTAATCATTGTGTAAAATTAAGAATTATTTACTAAATTGATTGAGAACGTGAGCAATACGTTTTGAAATAGTGTGTTTATTAGCCTGATATAGCTTCATGTCTAGGGAATTACTGATAAAGCACACTTCGATTAGAATGTTTTCTGCATTAGGTCTCATCCAAGCAAGTGATTTTCTAGCAGTGAGAGTTTCAGGTTTCACACCTCTATCTCTAAATCCTAAAGCAGAAAATACACTCAAAAGAGCTCTCGCAAGTTTTTTCTCAAAGTCAGATGCTACTGTAGGAATAATTACTTCACTACCTCTAGCTTCAGGATTGCCAGCAGCATTCCAATGAATATCTACCAGAATGTCCTTATCACTGAACTTTCCTCTCAACCAAGCAAGGGTTTGGGATAATGCGTTACGGTTATCGTCAGTTAAAGCATTGATACCCAACGCCTTAAGTTCAACAATAATGAGATCTCTCAGCTCAATAGCCAAGTCTCTCTCAATATAGCCGTTACCTGATGCACCAGGGTCTGTACCACCGTGACCAGCAGATATGATGATTTTTCTAGCCATTTTCTTCAGGATTTTCTGTAAAGAAGTTAGAAATGAATTTACCCAACACTGACACAATACTGATAGTTACACCTATTTTAGGATGATCATTTAAAACAGCAAAGCCAGCAGCAACGCTACCAGCAGCAAACAAACTATCTCCAAATACCCTCACTCTCTTAGGAGTGGGTGCAAAGTAGTATTTCCATCCAAATTTTGTCTTTGCCATGACTATCTGAATTTAATTTTCCAGTAAGAGCCCACTCCATATACAACTTGACCATTTGTTTGAAGTCCTACTGACCCTGTAAAAATTTGGTCTTTTTTGTTTTTGAACAGAAGTCCAGCTCTAACCTGATTGATTATATTAGTTTGCGAACCTGTAACATCTCCTCCTACGTATAGCTGATTAACGGGTTTTGGTGGAACAAGGATGTATTCCTTAATTGTGCGAGATTTCACTTGAGTTTCGTATTTCCTACTTACAATAAGGTTCTTTTGCACTGTGTCAATCACTTTCACATAACCATTACTGTCAATAGGAATTGAATCCTTTTGAACATTCTTTGCTAAAAGCATAGCTACAGCCTCTTGATATTGGAGCACTAAACCAGCATAATTGCTATCTGGAAGGTAGATGAGAGAATCTTTAGAACTCATCTTGATAGTGTTAATCACCTGAGGTTTAGTATATATCACACTGTCATGCACCACCCATACAGTGTCACGAACAATTGTAGGAATAGGCTTCTCTACAGGCTTCTCTGAACATCTTTGTACAAAAAGGATGGCCACAAGAAATAGCACCAAAAGATTTACCAAATTACTTACAACAAACTTCATGTTGGTTATTTTACATTAGAATAGACAGAAACTGCATACTGAATTATTGTTGCAACTGCAACAATGATAGCAATAGTCCAAGTAACCTTTCTCTTAAACTCTTCTTGTTTCTCCACTTTCTTTTCCAGCTCTTTGATCTTGTCTTTCAACACATCAATATCATTGACAAATCCTCCAGTTTTAGTGAGAGGGTTTCCCAAGATAGCGTCTACAACCTGAGTGAGCTTTGTGTCTATGGAGCCAATCTTTTCCTCCATATCAAACAGACGCTGATCCATGCTCTTTAATTCTTGTTTTACTTGTTCTTCAAAAATGTTTTCCATGTTAAACACATAACAGTAGGGATTAAAAAATAAAACACGCTATCTCCCAACTCAGGGGGGAAACACGTGTTATATAGTTAAAATAAAATGAATAGGACTTAAGCCCGCAAGGTAAAAAATACATTTGAAACTACCAAATTTTTTTTCTAATTTCGTGACTATGAAAATACTGTACGTAGCACCTCATTTATCTACAGGAGGTATGCCAGCATTTCTACTTAAAAGGATCAAGGTCCTACAAAAATACACAGATGTAGACATTCATGTTGTAGAATATGACAATCACAGTGACCATTTTATCGTACAGAAGAGTCAAATTAAGAATCGCATAGCCAAGTTCTGGACATTGGGTGAGGATAAAATGGAGCTCATAGACATTATCAGAAGCAACAATATTGATATTGTGCACATAGAGGAGATGGTGGAGGATGGCTATAACAACTGGTCTGAGCAGGTGAGAGAAGGAATCTATGCACCAGACAGAACATGGAGGGTGATAGAAACCTGCCACAACATTGTGTTCAAACCAGACATTGAGAAGCGCTACCAACCAGATGCATATGCATTCTGTACCCCATACCACCTGAAGACATTTGTAAACATGCCTTCTCCTAAGTATGTAATCCAACATCCTATAGAAAAAAGGAAGATGAAACCTGTTCCAATTGATTTTGGACCAGGGAAACACGTGTTAAATGTTGGATTATGGACTCCTGGCAAGAACCAGAAAGAAGCTGTAGAGCTGGCCAAACAAATGCCAGATGTACATTTTCACTTTGTAGGAAACCAGGCTGATAACTTTGAACACTACTGGGGTCCTATTATGAAAGATGTTCCTCCGAATGTACATGTGTGGGGAGAGAGAATTGATGTAGGAAGCTTTATGGCAGGCTGTGATTTGTTTATGTTCAACAGTGTTTTTGAATGTAACCCGTTGGTAATCAGAGAGATAATTGGTTTTGGTAAGCCCATCATTGCTAGGAACCTGCATCAGTATGATGGCATGTTCGATGACTATATTGTTGAACTAGATCCTACCAGATTGAAAGAACAGGTGTATGAGCAATTGAGCAACCCTAAGACATATGACATTCCTGAGAATCAGGAGGAAGAATTTGCCAAAGCTCACATCAGTATGTACACAAGTACATTAATGGCTCCAAAACAAGTTGATGAATACATCACCATCACTAATCATTTTGTACATGGACCATTTATTGAAATCAAAGGTAGATCTAAATCAAAGTTCCGTGTAGAGTTTTATGATGAACAGAACGTCTGTCAATACAGCACGGTTATAGGTGTGCAGCACTGGGCAAAGGTGAATAGACAATGGTACACCAAGTGGACTATAAAAGTGTGGAAGGATGATAGTATATACTACCAGTATACACTAAACTATACAGATAAGCGTGTCTATATTGCATTAGATAGTAAATCCTTAGGAGACAGCATTGCATGGATGCCTTATGTGCTAGAGTTTAAGAAGAAGCATAATTGTCATGTGATTGTCAGTACGTTTAAGAACTTTCTGTTTAAAGATGCATATCCAGAGCTTGAATTTGTAGAGCCAGGTGCTCCCGTAAATAACATCTTTGGTAACTATACAATTGGCTGGTTCTATAATCCTGACAAAGAACCAGAACTTTGTAACACTATTCCTTTACAGAAAGCTGCATCTAACATCTTAGGTCTTGAATATCAAGAGATTAAAGCAAGACTTGCATACAATCCTGATGTACAAAAGAGAAAGCTTGTTACCATTGCCACCAACTCTACAGCTGGTTGTAAGTTCTGGACCAAGGAAGGTTGGCAAGAGGTGATTAACTATCTGGTGGAACAGGGATATGAAGTGGTGAATGTTTCTCTGGAGGACAATCCGTTCAACAATTGTGATCAATTATATGACAGATCCCTAGAGAAAGTTATGGATAAGATTGCAGAGAGTGAGTTCTTTATTGGGTTAAGTTCAGGACTCAGCTGGCTAGCTTGGGCTATGGAGAAACCTGTTATTATGATTGCAAATTTCACACAACCTAATCATGAATTTTATTGCATGCGTCCAGTGAAGACAGATGTGTGTAATGGCTGTTGGAACAAACCACAATATAGATTTGATCCAGGAGATTGGAATTGGTGTCCTCTGTACAAGAATACAGACAGAATGCATGAGTGTCAGAAATCAATTACAGCAGAAATGGTATATAAAGAAATAAAAAAAGCAGGCTATTGAGCCTGCTTTAATTCTTCGTTCAGTTCAATGATATAGTTGCAAAGAACGCCCCACTTCATTTTTGTAAACAGAGATTTCAATTTCTCAAAGTCACTGTCTTCAAGTTCAAGAGTGGCTTCTGTTGCAAGAAACTCATCTGAAGGCTCTTGTTTTTCATCCTTGATGGTAAACTTGTCTTTGAAAGCGTCAATCTTCTCAAGAAGTCTAAGACGTTTCATCATTTCATCAATGTCATAACCACCTTGTTCAGGACTATTCACCGCCATTCTTAGAAGAGCATGAGTGGTAAGAACTGTAGGAACACCGTTAATTTCTTCCTTGACCACTTTCAAGTTGATTGATTTCATACGTTTTGAAGATTTAACTCAAAGATAGGTAATTTTTAAATTGGTTCACATTCTCCAGCATAAATAATTTCCATACCACTACCAGTGATCGAACCTGTTTTACAACAAATTACATTTTCCAAACCTACAGGAAGACCACTATCATCTACACTTGTACCATCACAACTGATGTAAGATAGAAAGTTTCTGTCATCTTTTACAGAGATTTTGTAAAGAGAACAAGGACCTGAAGGAGGAGCTAATGTTGTAGTGGATGTGGTTGTAACTGGATCTTTCTGTCCTTTAAGGATAAGATACACCAGTACAACACATGCAATTGCTACAATAATGACAAAAAGTGTGTTCATATTTATTTGATTTTAGACAAAGGTAGCTAATTTTATCAAGAGTTAAAGGTTTTTAACAACCGTATCCATTAAGGTTAATTGTTCCATCAGTAGAAGAAGAAATACACACATCCGTTACGCTAATAGGATCTGATGGTCCAACAAATGTCTGACCACTACCTGTTGTATTTCCAGAAGAAATTGTGACAGTAACATTAATTACACCAATGTTTAGTGTAGTAACATCAACAGTAAAAGTTACAGTTGATGTAGCAGGTGATTGTAACGTAACATCTGCTGTTACATAATAATCGCTTAGGTCTAAATAGAAAGAACCTTGAAGGTTTGTCACTGTATTTCCACAAACTCCAGTGGCATTTATTGTTGCAGCATAAGTACCTGACGCACTATCATAGAATGTCCAATTATTCACCGTAAACCAATTTGGTGTACCCCCAATCACAACAACAAAATATATTCCAGAAGAGCTACCTCCAACTTGAAATAATGTAGAAGGTGTAAATATTTGTGTACCTGCTGTAAAAGATCCGTTCCAATAGATAGTTGATGTAGGTGCTCCAGCGTAGCTCGAACATGCTGATCCACTAGAGGTCCATCCTTCCAGTCTAACTTTTGCAGATGAATAGTAAAATGTCGCAGAGTTTTGAAAATTAGCTTTCAGATTACTCTTTACAACTAATTGATTACTAGCCTTTGCAGCAAATGGAGAATATGCTGTATCTAAACTAACATACGTACTAGCTTCACTCTTAGTGATAGACTTTGTACCAGAAGGAATAGTTGTAAGCTGCTGAAACAAACCAAGTGTTACAGCATCTTTCAAATTATCTAAAGATACAGTTTGATTATTAGCTATGTCAACATATCCCATGTCACAAAGTTAAGCATTTCTGTAATTATCCAACTCTTTTTCTAACTCCTCAATTCTTTGTTCCAACATAGCAATCTTATATGTATGCACAGTTGTGTAATCAACTTTTAATAAATTATCAGATCCTTCATATACAGCATATGGGAGGATATTTTGTACATGCTGCGCACCATATCCCCATTTAGTTGAACCATCTGGAAGGAAAATGTAATTAATAGCAGCAATTCCGTCTGCACTATTCAATGTAGAAAAAACACTTTTTTGGCGTAAGTCGGATGATTCAAAGAATGATGTGGCTGTAATGGAGGATTGAGCAGTTATTGCTCCACTTGTTGCAATTCTAAGTCTCTCTGAATCATTCACATTTAACACAAGTGGATGATTAGTATATGAACCAAGCCAAACTTCATTTTGCCTTACACTACCCCCACCCCAAGCCGCAATACCAAACCCAATTTCTGCACCGCCTGTTGTTCTTGCGATTGCGTTAAAGCCTGCGTAGTTGAAAGAGTTCCCTGTTGCATTGTTTTGAGAAGTTATCAATGTTCCACTTCCTTGGTCTACTCTTACATGAAGATTAAATGCAGGCGATGTGCCTATTCCCACATTACCGTTTTCATTTATCATCATTCGAGTAATAGAGCCAACTCCATAGTTATTCGTTGTGGCAAAATACATTCGTGTACCATATGAACCCGAACCTTGCGAATAAATACCTGCTTGAGCTGAGCCTGCTGATGCACCCCCTGCACTAAAAGTTATACCTGTTGCGAATCCATTCGTAGCTTGTCCGCTTAAATAGATACCGTAAGGAGAAGTGCCAGGAGTAGTTGAATTAAATGAATTTTCATAACTAACATCTAATGCTGAATATGGTGTAGTGTTTAAAATGCCTACATTTCCATTTGGAACTATTGTAAGCGCATTTATAGGTAGAGTGCCGCCATGATTGTTTACAACAAATCTTAACCAAGTGCCTGTAGTTGAATTGAACGAATTGCCACCTTGTATATACGAAAGAAATGTACTAGTTCCATAGGACATTATATTTTCAAAAAGTGGCGAAGCAAAAGTTCCACTTGAAACATTTGGCTTATAAATAGTAGAATTACTACCTAATAATAATGTATTTGTGAAAGTGACTACACCTGAATTTGCAATAGTTAGTCTTGTGGAATAGTCAGTCATAAATTCAAGACTGCTTCCATTGATACTTAGTTTCTGATAGCTACCAACAAAAGTGTTATCTACACCGTGAATAGTAGAACCTCCGTTACCAAAAGAGCCGCCATTATCTATTCTTAATCCAAATGATGAACCACCAAATGCAGCAGTTGTACCATTAGATAAATTAGATGCATGAAGCCTATAAGAAGGAGTCCCTGTACCAATGCCCAAATTACCATCAAGCATTGTATATCTCATAACAGAAGAAACCCTTTGAACTCTAAAACCGTTAGTAACACCACTCATCCCTACTATAAGTATATCTGCATCTGCAGAATTTGCCGCAGTTATACCTACAGTATGAGCCGTTGAAGTAACACCAAAAGCTGCCGTACCATTTACATGTAATGTATTACCAGGACTTGCAATACCAATACCTACGTTGCCATTTGGGAAAACAGTATTCAAATTACTTCTATACCATGTTTGAATTACCGCACCTGCTTGACTTCTCAATTCCATTCTTCCATCAACAGCATTGTCAACAGATAGGTAATAACCATCCACATTATTTGACTGCATTAAATGAAGCAATGGAGTGCCAATACCACCACTTGCTATAAAGCGTGAATTTCCTTGTGCTGTTACCGATGATGAAAACGTAGCTGCGCCTGTGGTTGCAATCGTCAGTCTTTTTGTAGCTGAACCACCTGCAGCGAAGAATATTTCACCTTCAGAAAATAGTCCAAATGAATAATCTGTACTACTACCACCGATGATATAGTTATATGTTGAAACAATACCCCTTTGAGCAGAAGCCGTATTGAAACCTAAATAGGTATTTTGCATTGTTGTTATTCCCGTCAACGTTCCACCACTCAAAGGTAGATATGCTCCCAATGAAGACGTTGTGGCATATGTATTGGAATCTACAGAACCATCTGCTTTCAAGAATTGTGTTGATGTACCACCTGATTTTATAAATGAGTTTGCTGTAAAATTACCACCTCCAGATAAAGTGGCTATTTGGCTAGCACCATCATAAAAAGCAAAACCTTGACCAAACGCAGAACGAATAATTAAACCTCCAAGAGCACTATCTCTTTGTATTCCTACACTCTGGTTTAAGTTTCCATTACCTATTAAAATTCTTTGACTGGGCTGGTCTATGTCAATATTCATTTGACTACCAAAGTTTATAGGAGCTGATATTCTAACCCCCATAATACCGTCACTAGACATAATGTTTAGTGTATTTCGTACTGTCACAGCACCAGTAACTGTACCACCACTCAAAGGAAGATATCCTGTACTATCAAATACCCAAGCACTACCATTATATCTAAGATTACCTACAGATAGAGTTGGTAAAGCTGCTCCTCTTAAGCCAACAACAGTGGTTGAAAGGCTGTTTGGAGATGAGTTTACATCTCCTGTCAAAGCGCCACCTTTTATCACCCAAGCCGAACCATTATCAAAATACTCTATTCCATTATCTGTAGCATAGTAGTTTCTACCATTTGTACCAGCAGCTGGTCTAGCTGATAAAATACCAAATTGAATTCTTGTATCAAAAGCAGTGTTCCAATTGGTTGAAGAAGATATAAATGAATCTCCAATAGCAGATCCGTTCCATACACCAGTTGTAATTGTACCAAGAGTGGTAATGGAAGATTGACCAATATAAGTTGATGCAATATCAATTGTAGTACCACCAGTTACAGCGATTCTATTTAATGTTCCTGTAACAGATGTAATATAACCAGCACCATTGGTAAGCTGATTTGTATTCGTAGGAATAGTGATAACACCTGTAGTACTGTTGTACGCACCACTACCTGCAACAAATGATAAAGCTGCTCTAGCCCGTGCATCTGTGAAAAACAGTTGAGAAGGTCTACCAGGAATAGTTCCCGCACCTTCAGATATATCACCAGTCACTAAATTTATAGCTCCTGTATATCCATTTACAGAAACAACAGAATCTGTGTTATCCACCTTTCCCCAAACAGTACCGTTACTAATTACCCAGTCACCAACCTGCCATTCTGTAATACCATCAATATTTGTATTACCAGGAACATTAACGATGTAGTATTTACCTTTATTTCCAACTGCGGTTGGTATAGTGGGAGTATTTGTACTTGCATTCCAAAAGTCAACAAATACAACACCACCCATTAATCCATTAATCTGGTTTTGTAACTTACCAAAAGCAGCCAAAAGTGAATCAGTTGCTAATACAGTTCCACCAGTGACATTCAATCCTGTAAGAGGAGTGTTAAGTACTCTGTTTTCTGTAAAATATAAAAAGCCTGGATTTTCTGCAACAGCAGCTGTATCTAATGTCTGCCAACTTTTATCTCCTCTCCAATATTGAGTGGTAGTACCTGCAGCAATTGCAGGTTCTTTACCATTAAATGTTGACCAATCAGCAGAACTTAACAAGCCTCTGTTCAAACTGCTTGCTGTAGGAATGTTAAAAGTATGTACACTGCCTACAGAAGAAATGCCAAAATCAGTTCCTGTTGATCCTGTTGCAAATGTTTGAGAACTAGCAGTTAGCCCATTCAATGAAGCAATTGCTGCAGTGGAAAATTCTACAAGATTACCATCTGCTATACCATCTCTAAACCAATACAACTTACCTACACCACCATCAATAATGTGTACAAATCTTGTTTGTACACGAAGAGCTGATGGGATGCTAGATAGGGCTTCCACAATAGATGAATATGGACCAGCATAACTATCCACCAACACTGGGTTAACAGGTTGTATTCCAAAAGGTAATTGTAAGCCTGGTACTAATGGCATCTTTTATATATTAAGTTGTGGTTATTTGATGTCTATGGTTGGATGAATATGGTGATCCAATGGTCATTTCATAAACATTGTACAACACGTTCACACCACCACCATTTTGAACATTGAATTGACTTAGAATATATGAAGCAGTAATATTAGCATTCAAAGCATCTAAGTCAATTACTTGAGTGATTGATTTAACAACTGGAACTGTTGCAGGCATAGCTGCAACAAATTTCACCAACGTACTACCTGTATTAAGGATGAATGGATTTGAACCATCTGTAAAAATAAATGATGATAGAGCTCTCACTTCTGCAGAGTTTGTAACAGAAGCAGCAACTGGACCATAGAATATAATGTTGCGGAATATAATACCGTAAACAGAATTTGCAAATGATCCTGTAGTTGCATTGTAAGCATCATACACTAACACTCTATATGTTACAGATGTTATATTGTTGGCTGTAGACTGTGCATCTGGTAAAGATGTAAAGCTACCACCAGCAGCTCCTAAGGACACAACACTTCCTAGGTTTGTATATCCACCACCATTTACAGAAACTTGAAACTGATAACCACTAATTGGTACCAAAGAAGAGTTTCTGGAGGTAGAACCTTGAAGTGTAGAAGATGTATTACCAATCTCTCTCTTAGTATTTGTTTCAATTGCAGGATATGCAAAAGCAACAGCAGGAGCAGAGAAACTGATACTTGGAGCCACATAAGATTGAGGTGTAACATTGAAAGTTGCAGTTGATGAAGCACCAGCTGTATCAGTTACAACATATTGATACTGATATGCTAAGACGTTGTTACCTGCAGCGTTTGTAGCTCCTGAGAATGGAATAGGGTCTGTGAAAGCATGTGTAAAGCTTGACGGAGTGATTGTGCTTGTACTCAAAACTGTCCAAGTAACATCACCCTGTCTTCTGTAGGAAAGAACAGCACTTGCCACAGTCGCACCAATAGAGTTGATTGTGTAAGAGAAGTTCAATATGTTGCTGATGGCAGTTTGATTAAACTGAACTACAGTTGGAGAAGACAAACTTACAGTTGGATTAAGTGGTTCTCTAGCAATCAGATTCATCACTTCTTCAGAAGTTAATCCTGCTGATGGAATGATGTCTCCATTTCCATATCTACCAAGAGTCTTTATACCACTCAAGCTTACAAGAATATTATCTACAAATAAATTTCCTACAGTGGAACCCGATGTACCCGAACTACCTGCAGAACCATCTGTTCCAGACGTTCCTGAGCTACCTGCAGATCCAGTTTCTCCTGAACTACCTGAACTACCACTTGATCCGCTAGTACCGTCAGTTCCTGAACTTCCGCTAGATCCTGATGTTCCTGATGAACCACTAGATCCTGAGGAGCCAGAACTTCCACTAGAACCAGAGGTAGCAGAAGCACCAGACGCAAAGAAAGCTTCAATTTTCTCAAAAGCTTCTTGGACTGTATCACCTGTATTGATCTTTGTGTAAATGAGGTTTCCTCCCTCATAAAACACACAGTTAGAATCTAGAATAATAGGACATGCATCTCCACCACAAAGAACTGGTGTAGGAGACACGCATGTTGAGCAAGTGTTATTAAATGAGTATAGCCTTGAGAGAAAGGATGATCCTTGTGTCTCAGGGCTAGTCTCTAAGGGTACGTTTGGGATAATAACTGGTTCAGGTGTACTACATGCACCAGAAACTCCTGACGTACCATCATAGTTCAATATGGATGGTAATACGTTCATTTCAATGATTAATGTACGATTTTCAATACATCATCTGTACGATAAACTTGACCAACAAGCAAACCATTAGTAATAGCGTCATTGTTGTCTAGATACTCAGGAGCACCTGTGTAGTCTACAGATAGGAGAATTCTCCAGTCAAGTGCGCCCGTACCAGTAGTTTGTGCGTAGTATAAATTGGTTGCACCACCTGTTCGTGTATAAAGTTGGCCAAGATATATGGCTGCAGCAGTGGGGGCACCTGTTCCAGATTTGGGAACGAGGTTGTCATTAATCTTACCAAGAGCAACCTCCAGAGAATCAAGAGGATTTACGTCAATATTGGTAAGGTATTCACCATTGTAAAGAACACATACAGCATTCTCATAAGTGGCGCAAGTTGGGCAAATTGAAGCAGTACGCATGTTTGCGAAATTAATTGTTAGTGATGTATTTTCAATGAGTTATGAATAAAAAGCTGACATAATATAGCTATCATCGCCTGCTTTCTTTCTGTATTGTAACGTCAAATTCCTTAGCAAATTCAGCATCTATGATAGCTCCATAAGTGAACAGTGACTTAGTGACAGGGAACATCTTACCCAAATTCTTAATGGGTTGTGCTTTCTTCCTCACCTGCTCAGGAGTGAGTTCAGGATTAGACGTATCTATTCCTGTCATTTCCATAGTGATATGACTGATGAATCTAGAAATGTCACCAAAGATACCCATGGCTGGGAAGGCAGAACCACTCAAAATCTTCTGAAACTCAGCAGGATTGTAGAAGAATGATAATTCACCAATGAACTTGTCAATCACTCTTTGGGCATATCTGTGGAAGTTCTTGTCAGCTCTATCATCATCATCGTCAGGCGCTGCAAATCCAAGAGCAAACATGGCACCAAACATAGACAGGAGGATTGTAAGTTCCTTGATCTGATTTCTAAGATTGGTTCTAATCATGTCAATAAAGTCCTCTCTGCTCATCTCCAATGGTTTGCCTGTACGTTTCTCGTATTGTTCAGCAAACTCCTCGTACATCTTGTCCAGCTTTGCAAGACCATCATCATTTACAGATAGAACATCAGTGATGTCTTTAGCAGTCTTGACAATATTCAAAGAGAGAAACATTGCAAAGAGTCTGATTCTACCAATGTCATACTTCTCACCAGTTGTCAATCCATCATCTCCAATTTCTACAGAGAAATCATCACTCACCTTTCTGAACTCACCAAAGCGTGTGTCTACCAGTTTAGGGATCCAGTTCTTGAATATCATCATGGACTTGGTCCAGATGTTCATTCCCATACGGTTTATGTCAGCATCAGCCAGGTTACCTGTAGCATTTCTGGAAATACGTCTGGTCAAATTGGTCAGACGCTGTAATTCCTGAATATTTGATAGGTCAAGACCAGGGATTACAAGCTTACCGTTCTCCAGTTTTTTGATAGAATTGATTGATCTGGTCCTCTTGAGCTCATCAATTTCAGCTTCAATCTTGGGGCCCAGCTCTCTATATCTGCTTGCAGATGCATATCTATCCTTATACTTGTTCTTGACAAACTCACGGATGCTCACAATCTTACCATCTTCCACCATCATGTTATCTAACAGGGTAAGGAATATGGATTTCTCAATGTGCTGTTCTGGCTGTCTCATGAACACCATCAGCATATCAGAGAAATTTGCTCTAGTGAGCGTGGTTAAACCAGCCTCCTGAAGCTTGTCATATGTAGGATCATCTTTGAGAGGCATAAAGTTGTTGATCA
>Ga0315904_10000263_pt1 | contig 85981 bp, 73 predicted proteins | sample LakEriMetagenome_6_FD_203529 | JGI IMG/M metagenome (GOLD analysis project Ga0315904, IMG submission 203529) | Freshwater fungal communities from buoy surface, Lake Erie, Ohio, United States - Buoy 12 MA120 | ecosystem: Environmental > Aquatic > Freshwater > Lake | place: USA: Lake Erie, Ohio...
AGGATCCAGTCCTTGCGATTAGAGTTATGGGTCTGCGATGCAAGATCTCCCCCAAAAAGAAACAGATTCCGAACCGTTTTGGCAACGGTATGAACGATGGTGATTTCGTCGGGTTTAATCAAACTACATCGAGTTTTACGTGCCATGGCAATAGCCCTCCTGACAAACAGATGAACTGACAAACAAACACGGTAACAGCAATCCGCGGTGTCCATCCGCAACCACACGCTAAACATCAAAGCCTGCGCGTGGTCCGAACGCTTTGGACATGCTTTGTGTGCAATGCAACAAGCATGAACTGAAGCGTTCGAATCTAGGCGAGCCCTTCGCCTAGCGAGCAACGAGTCTGATTGTGCACAAAAGTGAAAAACATGCTCGGATTTGGTCAGAAAAATCTTGGATCGGCTGATCGATACCGATGCCACAAAACGGCTACTGGATCGCTAGCAAAACTCCCCCATTAACTCAGGGTCTGTCCCCAATTTCACAATTAGGTTTGAAGAGTCGGAAAAGACAGTTGTCTCAAGTAAAATCTAAGTAAAAAGACGACTGGGTAAGAGACCTGGGATCGATTGTCCTAATCCGACTCGCGTTCATCCGGCCGGTCGGAGTCGCCTATTCGCGTCAAACAGATGTGCAGAGCCCACAAACCCAAGAGCCCGGGAATGATCGCAACGCACGTGAAGCATGGTAATAGCGGATATATTAAATAAAAAACAATCGTCAATAATGATAAACCGATTGCCAACGCGGCAAGGATCAGTGGGCCATTACGTGACTTGCCATCGATAGCCCAGTGGATCGCAAGAGTTCCAAACATGCTTCCCAACAGCGTAAGAATTGGAACAAAGACGAGAAAAAACAGAAAATCAGTGAAGTCAAAATTTAACCCTAATTGTCCTAATATCATGGATCCCCATCAAAATCTTTAAGCAACAAGGATAAACATTCCTATGATGAAACGTTTCGGATTTTTCGCTTTCAAATGTAATAAGCTGCAGAGATCGGAGCAAGTCAGGTGCAAGTCGCGGCCCGAGCTGTTTCGACATCCGTTACGGTCGTTGGAAATTCGGCGGACGGTTCTTGTGGGGGAAAACGTCAAAATCTTGACTGGCATTTGCTTTAGTGCAGAGCGAGGAACTTAAAGGACTCAGACTTCTCGTGGTTTGCGGATGCCATCGATTCGTAGAAGGTTCTTAAGAGGATTACCTGAACCGCTTCACGTACCCTACGAAGAAGAACCAGATGGTGTCTGGCAACCGGCGAAGTTAACTCAGAAAAGCAAAAGGTCCCCGAGGATCATCCACATGGGTATCGTGATGAGACTCAATAGCGAAGTTCCAACGACGACGACCCAAGCCGTCGGGACGTCTTGCTCGTAAAGCCTCGTCATGACAATCGGAAAGGTCGCTGCCGGCATCGCCGCTTGGATCAATAGCACCTGCTTGAGCGCCTCGGAGCTTGTTCCCCATGCAGCGAGTGCCAAGATGCTGCAAGGAAGTATCAACATGCGAAGTGGAACGGCCAAACTCAAGATTCGCAACGCCTGAGGCCATGGTTGTTTACCAAAATAATCATACAGAATCGCTCCGCTTAAAACCAATCCGATCGGAACCGAACATTGTCCAAGCTTTCCTGTCGCATGCTCGATGGGACCTGGCACCCAATCGACCCATCCAAACTGCTTGATCAACACCGCAAGCAACACAGCCAACAACGGAGGACTAAATACGATCCGCTTCCATGATTTTCGAACACCCTTGCCCGAGATCGTATAAAGCCCCACACTCCACAACGCCATGTCGACTCCAACATTGTGGATCATCAGCGATACAACACATGCAGGATAGACGATCTCCGCAAGCGGTAGGGCAATGTAGCCGTAGTTGTGGATGCCTACGCTAAGACCAAAGGTTCTTTCTTGCGAATCATTGTGCAGACCGAAATAACGTCCAAGACCCTTTGCTGCCCCCCAAGCAGACGCTACACCGATGATTGTACAAAGGAAGCCAAGCACCGCCGGATACCAAGCGTCGAGGTGGGCCGAGAGAGATGGATCATGGATGATGCGATCGAAAAACAGACACGGCATAAGCACATAGGAGGTAAAGCTCGCCAGCGAGCGATCCACCTCTTTGCTAAACCAACGCAGATGGCGAGCAAGCCCACCCATCCCCATCACCAGAAACACACCAAAAACCGCCGATGCTGTTTCAAGCCAACGATCCAACATGATGATCAACGCAGCATACCGGACAACGAAGATTTACTGAGCATCCGAGATACCATGTTCGAATCGTCCTTGGTCACGATGATCCGATCCCCAGCCCTCAGCGAATAATTGGTGCCCTCGCGAACTCGATGCCCGGTCTCATCGAAATCAATATCCATACGAACCGGAGGGGAATTTCCCGCAGGACGCATGACGCGAACATGAATGCGTCCTATCTTCTTGTGCAACTGCGCGTCGCGAATCACATCGGCGATGAACATCGCCTGACCCTCGGTCATCGGGATCTTCTCCAAATGCTTCTTGCCATCGTTGACCTCAAGCAGCACGCTCGATTCGTCTACCATCCCACCATTGAGCACACCATTGGCACCCACCATGTAGCCTTCTCGCTTCAATTGCGTAAGATCCAAATCATCCCCAGGTCCACCCTTACGCCCAAACAAAGTACTACAACCTGTGGAAGTGCTGAGCATCAAGAGCATCAAGCACATCGTAGCCCTAGGGAATACTTGGGACACAGAAGAATATCGATCCAATCCGATTTTCATGGGAGTTCGCCGGTTAGGAAGTTTTTTTTCGTTTCATCGCAACGGCTTATCCAAATCCGCCGCGCAATCCAATCCCGCCCCCTTGTCCTCGTTCGGCGCGCAAAGGCCCGAAACTTGATTGCAAAAACCTCCTAACCGTTAAATTCTACGCCTTTGATCGTTTTCCAAATCGTTCTTTATTGCTAGCAATTCCTTGATGCCCCTTGTCAACGCTTTCGCCTTGACGCGATCGACGCAGATGGACTACTAAGCTTGCTCAGGCCAAAGGGGCCCGCGTTGCTACGACGCAGGGAAGACCCCCTGAAGAGATTCCAGGCTTTATTGATAAGCATTTGCATGATTGGTTCTGCAGACTCAAATCGAAAACGAATTTTGGTGCTGAACCGTTTGCTTTGGCTTTTGGTTGGTCTAGTGCTGGTCGTGCAGCTGGGTTGCAGACAGCGAGCCGTGACGGAATTGTATGTCGAACAGATGGCTCAAAGGAATCGAGCTCTCGAAGATCTCGTTTATGACTTTGATGCCGAGAATCGTGCGATGGAATTCGAGATCGAAGATCTTCGACGCGCCAACGCGCAGCTCCAAGGTCGACTGCAAGAACTCCAGCGTCAATCGAGTCGAGTTCAATCTGAGACCATCATCAACCCAGACCCTAAACGCAAAGGGGATCGACCAGCACCTTTGAAAATCCCACCTGGCGAAGCAAAGAGTAGCTCTGATAAGACCAAAAGCACAGACAGTCAGACTCTTAGGCTCGAACCACCCGAAGTGATCTTGCCCAAGAAGTCGACCGAACCGGAACTCGTCCCCGATTCTGGCCCGATCCTGCCTACGCCCGAACCGCTTCTTAAGAAACCTGCCGTTCCCAAGGAGCCTAGTACGGAGTTGCTTCCGGAGATCATTCCTCCGGCCATTCCTTCAGTCAATCCAACTGCACCGAAGGAATCATTGCTCAAGCAAGCACCGGGTGGATTACCAAGTAGTGACGCCGACGGAGCTAGCCAAGATCGCAAGATCCAATTGCCCGCAGGGAATCCCCCCGCCGGAGCTTCGGGCGTGATTCAAACCTCAGCCCTCGAGCCAGCAGCAAAGAGCAGCAAGTCTAAGCCAGTGGATCCTAGGGTAAGGCAGATCGATTGGCATCCGACGATGTGCCGAGCACAGAACACCGACGGCAAGCCCGGGGATGACGGTCTGTATCTGGTGCTAGTTCCCCGCAACAACGCCGGAGAATTCGTTCCGACCGCAGGTGCACTGACCTTGGTAGTCGAAGAGACCCTCGCAGACGGTTCGGTCGCCCGAATCGGTCGCTACGAGTACAGCGCCAAGGAGCTAAGCGAGCAGCTCGAACCGATCGGTTCTGCACCAGGACTCCATCTACCGATCCGCTTCAGCGAACGCATCCCCAGCGGCACGAGCGTCGATGTGTTTGCGAAATTCACTTTGGAAGACGGAACGACGATGGTCAATCGCCGCACGATCCCTCTTCGAAAACTCGCCTCTGCAGGTCCATCGAACTGGATTCCTCGCTAAAACCAGCAACCAAGCGACTGCATCTTCTAATCCTTGACCCATCAATGCTCGTTCACCAAGCTCAGCTAGCGGCACCCATTCCTGGCGATCGACTGACCACTCGGGGTGGTTGGTTGTGCTGGTGATGTCTTCCACGGAGCCGTCGGCACCCAGTACAAGATAGCAGGCAGACTCCGCTCTGCTGTCAGCCGGGAACTCCAAAGCACATGATTAAATAGGGCGGACGGCACATGGAATGTGCCTGCGACACTTGATGAGGCTCAGGCTGCGGGTCGACCTCGAAGCGGATGGGGTTCTTGGTTGGAACGCGTGCTCCGATCGGTACCGATTCGATGGGGACCTGAAGCTCTGTGCGCGTTGTTACCGACTCGTAGCGCTCGAATGCAAGCCATGGCTTTTCCTGGGATGGCTTATCGAGAACCTTGCTGTGCTCCCGAAAGCGTTTCTCCAGAATAACCTCTAGCTTTGTAAGGTTGAATCATTCACTGGGGAAAAACACCTTGAATGTCGTGTCGAAGTCTTTTAATCCGTCTGTGGCAACGATCTCAAATTCATTATTTTTTAAATCGAATGACTCTTTTTTCTGTGGGGTAATCGTAAAATAGATTCTCGCGGTATCCTTCCGTAGCTTTTCCAACTTGTGGCTTAACTTCGCATTACCAGGAAAATAAAGGTCTAAACAGAGATCCGTGACATCGCAAGTGACATTGCTGCAATGAAGAATCGCTTCACCGACGTACTCCGAGCCGTCCGCGGATCTTTTGAACACGACTAAATCCGGCAAAATCCTTATGTCGTCTACTCGCTCGATAATAAGATTCGTTGATCGCTTGATTGTACCTTGCGAATTAGAAACATAAATCCTGCCCTGATACCTTCTGTTCTCCAGCATTCTCGGGGGGAAAGAGAATTCCGCATATGCCTTTTCTCTATCGCTTACAATATTGAATCTTGCGAATGCAAATTGAGGATCGGTATCGAACTTAACTTTGCTCAAGTCCTGATCTTTCGAAAGTGCAATAGGCATACGGAATCGGATTTCCGGATACCCCATTTCGGTACGATTAATTCTTTTGTATGTTTTCTCTTGCTCGAAGCGGGCAATTCCGCTGATGTCGCCCTCAAATTTCAAGAAAATGGTGCTTTCCTTTGTGACTCCGATACCGACCTCGAATTCACCTTTGGCATTTACGAATTCACTATTCACCTGAAGTTCGCCACGAAGCAAACCTGTGTCTCCTTCCGCTATCAAAACTGGCTCAACTATTTTAAAACCTTTCCCGGTCTGCAATTTATCACCAAAAGAAAGCTTTTGATTGGTTCGATTGCGAAGAAGTACTTGTATTTTTATCAACTCACCTTCTTCTATATCGCCAAGTGAAAACTTTTCGGTATTCAATAGGTTAAGTGTCAAAAGATCGTATTCAAAGAACCGCACGCCTGGTTTCGGTTGAGACTCTTGATAGAACGCAATAAAAAGAAGTGGGAAAATAAGTAAGTGCATCAATTTCAATCCTTTGGAAATGAAGTAACTAGTAAGGTTTTTGCGATGTTTAAATCGAAGCTGGTGATCGTGTTTTCCGGAAAAAAGAGGGATTCTTCATTAAATTTGAGCCAGTTAATTTCGCAATTAGTAATCAAATCCACATCAGGGTTAACTCCGCTCGCCTTGTCCGATAGTAGTTTTTCAATGGATGAAAAACTAGCAAGTCTATAAACGCCTTTACATTTTTCGTAATGAGGGGTGGCTCTAACAACATTTTGAAGCAATTCCCCGTTTTTTGGATTCAACCGGTCGACAACGGCCTCAACAGGCATCGATGAAAACGGATCGAAAATGATCTTGCTTTGAAAGCGGTTTTCCGCATTCCCGAACCCGAGGGTTGCCGACAAGGATCCATCAGGGTGTCGTATACCCTTACTATCTTGCCATCCCAATAGATGTTCCTCACTCTCTTGCTCGCGGCTTTTTCCACTTCCGAAATCTACAGTGGCGATAGTCGGATCAATGACAATGATACTTGCTAGAAATCTAGCCGCGTCGCATTTCCGCATTGAAGGGGTTGCCGAGTGATCAACCTGGCAAGTCATACGCCCATCGCTAAAGCAAGTGGCAAAGTACTGCGTTTTGCTCTGCTCCGAGTCGGTTCTGCGATTCTCTGACACATAGAAGAATTTCTGCCGCTCCCAGTCTACAATTATTCGACAGCGAACTCGCTGATGAACTTCTTTTTCAGATTGAGAATCATTCGCTTTCGTAAACTCATTGACATTGAGTTTCAAAGCCACATCGTAGTTCCTAATCGCTAGTCGATTTGCCTCGAAATACTCCAGGATAGGGAGGGGAGACTCATGTTGCTGGGCGACCGAGCAGCAGGAGGTTAGTAGAACCAACAAAAATGCTAACGCACTTTCTACGAGGTGTTTTTCCACTGATATCGCTCTTCCGCTGAATCTATAGTTCATCCGCGTCGGCTCCCTGCCATGGGATTTTGAATACCTTATCATTCCCAAATCCGACTGTCAAAAAACCTGAGCTGCAAATACACATGCGATTATCGGTGAAAGACGGGTATAACACTGTTTCGACACCAGGGATTCTAAGCGTACGCCTACCAGCCAGCGCCTTCCAACGGCGCTGCCACGATAAGTTTCGCTCCTAGTGCCGAGTTCTCGGATGCAAAAGTGCTGAATGTTGTGACGCAGAGCATTTCCCAGAGTCATCGCTTGGCATTGTTTGCGACGTCGACGAAGACACCGACGCATTTGTTGGGCTATCGGCTTCCTAGTTCGGATTATCCCGGTACTGCTGATGACAACTCGTGCAGTTGCTGCGAATGGTCGTCCAGTTGGCTTCAAGAGCCTTGCGATGGATCGGCTTAAGCTTCCGATCGCCTCCGATCGGATTGAGCATGCTCTCGATAAACAACGCTGCTTGCTCGGACTCTTTGAGTATTTGAGCAAACTCGGCAGGATACTTCGAGACATCTTCGAGCCGTTGCATCTCTTCGAAGTGCTCCCTGAGCAAAACCGCTTCGTGCGCCGCATCGATCTGGTCGACTGCCACATCGGGCTTGGACTTCCAACCCGATTGAGCCCACCGATTGAGTTTCGAAAACGTCTCGTCCAAGGCAACCATGCTATCGACCAGCGGTGGGACTTGGCACACCGAAGGGAAATCAACTTGGAGTTTGGCAAGCTCAGCAGGCTCGATACGCTTGGTCGTGCGCACGGTTTGAAAAAGACCTTTGTAGGCGGGATTGGTTCCAGCGAGCTCTAAAATTCGCAAGGCCTTATCTGTTTCCATGGTGCCTAGTGCGATGCAGACTGCCGCCGTTGCCGTCGGACTGCGATGCTTACCATGGTGGCAGTGAATGTAGATCGGACCGGGAAGTTCGCTGACGGCTTTGGTCAAAGTTTGCAGAGTCGATTCGCCGATCCCATCGTAACCATGAGGAATATGGACATACCTCATTCCGTAGGCTTGTGCCATCTGCACATTGGGCTTTACACCATCGACACTGATGATCGTTTTGATGCCCAAGCGATTGAGTTCCTCGAAGGCTTCTTGGGACTCGGGCAAGCCGCCAGAGACAAGCCCCCCTGGAACTTCGATGGCGTTGGGAAGGTGCTTTGTTGCAAGTTTCCGTACCGATGGCGGATCTTCTGCTGCGGCAAACCCAGTGAGAGCAAACCCAGTCAATAGGGACACAACTAGCACACAGATCAGGCTGCAGATCAGGCTAAAGAGTTGTTGTGGCTTTCGCATGGGGCTTGTGGCTCTCGTCGGTTCTTGAGAAGACACCTTCGAACATCGCCCAGCGATTATAACCTGAGGACCAAGCGTTTCACAACGAACGGTTGAAAACTACCTTGGTCGGAAACCTTGGATTTTGCCCCTAGGAGCGGCGCTTTGCACATCGACTGGCAAATCCAACACATGCTCACCGACATTTCCCGCCGCATCGGTGGCCTGAAGCTTCAGGAAGACCTTTTCGGGGATATGGCTTTCTCCCGACCAAGCGAACCGGCCTTGATTCTTTGCGCCTTGGGTGATTGGCACCCAAGGCCCTTGCATGGTCTCGGAGTAGAACAGCGAGATTGGTCGATCGATAAAGTGATCGTCGATCGCTTGGTACTCGATGACCAACGAACCAGCATCGGATCCTTTGCCAGCCAGAGCGCTCAAGATCCTGGCTCTGGGCATGGTGGTATCGACATAGATCCAAGCATCTGCCGAATCGCCTGGCAAAGGACGACGAGAAGCCAGCCCGTTGGATCCAACGATCACCATTCGAAACCCAAAGAGCCCTTCGGTATCGACTTCGATGTCAAAGGGGCTTTCGCGATCCGCATCAACACCCCAGCGCTCCCATGTTTTACCTTGATCGAGCGTGCCCCAAAGCTCAACGCTTGCGATCGGTGAACCAGGATCATTGACGATCGCATAATCGAGTTCGAAAGACTTGCTCGAAGAATGCAATGCATTGGGCTTGGCGGTTGCTTGAGATTGGATCGGTGGCTCTAAAGCGGGCAGTTCCGAGACGTTGGATTTGGCTTGGTCTTTGTTATTGAGCAAACTCGTAGGCGGAATGCTTTCGATGCTTCGAACTGGCAGACCCGTCGAGGTGAACATTTGGGGATTGTTTGCAGCGGGAGTCGATGTGGGTACCGGGGGTGCTGCAGGCTTAGGAGCAGCGGGAGCTAGTTTGAGCCCCCCGGGCAAAGTTGGCAAAGTCAAGGTTGGTTTTGCGACTCCAGAACCAACGGGCTCTTGGCCTGAGTCTTGTCGCGTGCTGGCGAATTTCATCGATCCGCCAAGTCCCATCGCGGTCTTAGGTAGCTTGGGCATGCGAGTGACTTCGAACGCATTGCCGGCTTGATCTCGACCCGATAACCTCACAATCAATTGGGTAGCTTGATGAGGAATCGTCCAGCTTGCCGACCCGATCCACTCGTGATCTTGCGTGCCTTTGTCGGTTTTGCAGGTGACTTCTTTCCAGGCCGAGTCGAGTTCAGTCTGATACTCTAGACGAATCGAGGAGTGATCGAGTGAAGATTCCACGATTCTAAATTCGGCTTGCAGATCCCCTTTGCGATCCAAATCGATCAGCAATTGGCCGTCGGGCTTGGTCGAATCGATAACGATCTGCATCGGTTCGCCAGGTTGGTCGATCAGTTGGCCGCTTCGATCCAAGGACTTGACGCGAAACCAGTAAGCTCCATCGCGTTGGGTCTGGAACTGGAACTGACGCTGTTTGCTATCGGCCTTAGCAACACTTTGCCAAGACTTACCGGCATCCTCGGAGACTTCTAACTCCAGAACCTCGGGCGGGGTTCCGATGGAACTGAGTTGGAAGGGGATCGCAAGATCCTGCTTGGGCCAATGGATCGCTTGGGCTTGGAGGTCATCGTTTCCAAGCAATGCGGCACTCGTTAATGCCAAGGCTCTAGCAAAGAGAGTGGTCGATCGAAATTTCTTGGCCATGCTTGCCGTCCTGGTTCTCTAGGGAATGGGACGGCAAGGCATCTTGGAGCATCAGCGCTGTGCAGGCTTGCCGACCATAGACGAGTATGACTCACAGTTCTGTGCAAACTCTTGGCAATTCAAACTTGAGGAGAAAAGAAAGATTCGTCCGGTTTCTTTGTCGATAAATCCGAATCGACAGTCACCATCGATCCATTTACCGGATTTGGAATATTCGACCAAATCGCAACCACTTAACACGGGTGCATAGAGATCGGGACTTTCGAGAAACTTCGATAAGGCCTCCTCTGAGACACAGTGGTAGACACGACCTCGATGGCGAACGGCGAAATCGCCATGACCTTGAACCCAAGCTGGACTCGAAGTAGCTCCCGTTTTCGAAGCTTCGATCGCCATGGCCAAGGAGACCGGGCAAAATCCGCCCATGGCCACTGCGGTGGGCAAGCTGGGTTCGACTTTCGTTGGCTGTGCGATTTGCTCGGTGGTTTGTGGCTCGGTGGTTTGTGGCTCGGCAGTTAGTGGCAAGCTCGGAGCAGCCGGCAATGGCACTTCCACGCTGGGCGCTTCCACACTGGGCGCTTCCACGCTGGGCACTGGTGCTTCGACGACTAAGGGTTGTTGGTCTTGCAAAGACACGCTCGGAGGTGTTGGAAGTGGGCTTTGGTTGTTGATGGCAACGTCTGCAGTATCGACCGAGGATATAGCAGCTTCAGAGAGTCGGACGCGGGCGGGCCCTTTGAGTGACGCGACAACGGGCGAGCTAGCTGGAGCCATCGTTGATTGGCTGCTTGCAAGAGAGACTCGAACATCTTTATTCGATTCCATCGCCTCATTTGCGGGCACGGCAGCCTTAAGCTCGGCAGCTTTAAGCTCGGCAGCCATAAGATCCGAGCGGGTAGGTTCGAATGGTTTGGTTTTGAGTTGGCCGATGAGTCGTTGATTCTTTTCAGCGACTTTCATGACGGTTCGTTCGTAAGCCGCTGGATCTTGGGCGCTGATGTTCCTGTAGATCTCATCTCCATTGGGATGGAGGTAAACGTCTGTTGGCCATCGATTGACTCGAAATCGTGCAGCGATTTTCGTGTCCCGTTCGGCATTGATTCTTACGGCCAACACATGCTCCCCGATGGCTTGGATAAGCTGAGGATCTTTGAAGGCTTTCTTTTCGAGCATACGGCATGGGGGACAGTGGTCGCCGTAGAAATGGACCAGCACGGGTTTGCCGGTTCGCTGGGCCAGTTCCATCGTGGCGACAAGATCTTCCGACCAAGCGATTTCAGAGGAGTCTTTGGCGAACCCAAAATTTGCTAGCGTTACGCTAAGAAGGCCCCCTAGAAGGGTTGGGAGAAATTTCGACAGGTTCATTCAAGGATCTCCGCGATTGGCGATACGAACGGATTTTCTCTGCAGTTAGGCGCATCGATTTCCGGTTAGATCGGATGTGCCGAGGATGCCGGTCGAGCAAAATGGACGTTTTCGGTGAAAAAAGAGGGGAAGAATTTCGCCCACCGGCCCAGGTGCTTGACATTTCCTCCAAAAAACCCTAAGATCTTGTGACTGCTGGTCAGAAACGGTTGATTTCTCCTCGTTTCACGTGCTTTTGTGTCCCTAGTCTAGGGTCGCGATTGGCAGGACGCTTTAGTCGTTCATCAAGTCCTCGGTGCTTATCTGCATCGCAGTGCTTATCCAGTAGGCAAAGTTTGCATTCGGCAAGTTGTTTGACGTCCAGGAAGTGTTGGACGCTATTAGACCGCAAAGTTTCGTCGGGTCTTCGAGGTCGATGTTCCCGCGTGCTCTAGGATTCTTTTTTCTCTGTTGATTTCTGGATTTTTTTCGATGCCAAAAAAGAAGCGTTACCGATCGCGCGTGCATGGGGATGACATGGGTGGAGGCGGTTCCTCGGGATCCCGACCACGAGTGAGGCGAACCCGACGAAGGCACGGCCCGGGTTACCAACAAGCCTTCGGACGTGACGACGAAAACCAAGGCACCGAGGAATCCAATCAAGAGCCAGAACTCGATGAAGAGGGCAATCCGATCCCTCGTTCCGAGGCTCCAGCTGCCCCTCAAGAAGAACCCGGTGAAGAGTTTTTCGGGATGCTCGAAATGCATCCCAATGGATACGGGTTCCTTCGCTCGCCGAAAAACAACTACTCTCGCGAGCGTTCCGACCCATTTGTCCCAGGAACAATGATCGAAAAGTTCCGTTTGCGACAGGGGCTCAAGATTCGGGCTGTGATGCAACAGAGCCGACGTTCTCAAGGTCCCCGCGTCCGCGAAATTCTCGACGTCGAAGGGATGAAACCCGAGGATTACGTCAACGTAAAGTCCTTCGATACACTCACTGCCGTCAACCCGGAAAAGTGGCTCAAGCTCGAGGTCGGTACCAAGCCGGTTACCAACCGCGTCATCGATCTGCTTGCTCCTCTAGGACGCGGACAACGCTGCTTGATCGTCGCTCCGCCGCGATCGGGTAAGACGATCATGCTCCAAGACATCTCGCGTGGGATTGCTCAGAACTATCCCGAAGTTGAATTGATCGTTCTGCTGATCGACGAGCGGCCTGAAGAGGTCACCGATATGCGGATGAACGTCAAACGTGGCGAAGTGATCGCAAGCAGCCTCGATGAGGATGTCGATTCGCACGTCCGCTTGAGTCAATTGGTCGTCGATCGTTGCAGACGATTAGCGGAAATGGGTAAAGATGTCTTCTTGCTCATGGACTCGATCACCAGACTTGCTCGAGCCTTTAACAAATGGGTCGGCAACTCAGGCCCCGTCATGTCCGGTGGTGTGAACATCAAAGCCATGGACATTCCCAAGAAACTCTTTGCGACGGCTCGCGCGTTTGCCGAAGGTGGTTCGCTGACGATCGTCGGAACCGCACTGGTCGACACCGGTTCTCGTATGGATGAACTGATTTTCCAAGAGTTCAAGGGTACTGGTAATATGGAACTGGTCCTTGATCGAAAGCTCGCCGATCGACGCATTTGGCCTGCGATCGATATCACTCAGTCAGGCACTCGGCGCGAAGAACTCCTTCACGATCCCGAGACGTATCATGCAGTGACGATGATTCGCCGAACTCTCAACTCGATGAACCCCGTCGATGCGATGGAGCAGTTGACCAAACAGCTTGGGCGTTTCCCGAGCAACCAGGAATTTCTTAAGCTTATCGCCAACGCGAAAATCATGGATTGATCGCGCTGTGATCAACGCGCATGGCTGATCAACCGTCGGAAGAATTTCCAAAGTCCGCTCGGGTCTTCAAACAACGAGACTTCGACCGGGCTTTCAAATCCTCGCGAGTCATCGCCGACTCGGTCCTCGTGATCCACGTAACCCCCAATGGGCAGTCTCGCTGCCGATTGGGGATATCGATGTCCAGGAAGGTAGGAAACGCGGTGGTGCGCAACTATTGGAAGCGTTTGATCCGAGAAGCCTTTCGACGTCGGCAACAGGCATTCGCAGCTTCATACGACTTAGTCGTCCGACCTCGTAAAGGGGCTGTTGCCGACTATCAAGCGATCCTCGATTCGTTTGCCAATTGCCAACGCCGGTTAGCGAAAACCAAATAGTTCGCTTTTGCGATTAGGCCATGATCTCGTGAATCGCAGAAGCATCGAGCACTCCGGTGAGCTTCTCATCGAGTCCACCATGGAAGTAAGTCAAACGGCGATGGTCTAGTCCCATCAATTGCAAGATCGTTGCGTGCAAGTCTCTTAAATGTCGTGGGTTTTCGGCAGCAGCTTCTCCAAGCTCATCGGTCTGGCCGTAACTGGTGCCACCCTTGACCCCCGCTCCGGCTAACCAATAGGTGAATCCTTTGGGGTTGTGATCTCGTCCGCCAGGTTTGCCACCCGTATTGAACGTCTCGGAAACAGGCATACGACCGAATTCGCCTCCCCATACGATCAATGTCGATTTGAGCAAACCTCGCTGCTGGAGATCGGTCAAGAGGGCTGCGATGGGGCGATCCACCTCCGGGCAATGGAGCGAGAGATTCTCCTCGATCCCATGATGGCCATCCCAAGTGTTCTGGCCGCCAGCATTTCCTCCACCAGAGTAAATCTGAATAAACCTTACCCCTCGCTCGACAAGTCGGCGAGCGATGAGGCATTGGCGACCAAAGGTGCTCGGACCGAGCGCCAGCGGATGCCACTGCGGCTTGGGCTCATTGATACCATACATCTCGATCGTCTCGGCAGTCTCTTGCGAGAGATCCATCGCTTCGGGGGCTGCCATTTGAAGCTGGAAAGCCAATTCGTAACTTGCGATGCGAGCATCGAGCTCCGAGTAATCGGCTCGTTCATGAGCATAGTTGCGATTGAGCTCATTGAGCAGATCGATCTCAGAACGTTGGGCCGGCGAGTCGATGTTCGAAGGTGGTTTGAGATTCAGGATCGGTTGCGATCCTGGACGCATCAGGGTTCCTTGATAGGCTGCGGGCATGTAGCCGCTAGACCAATTCGGAGCACCGCTGGTTGGTCCTCCTCGCGGATCGAGCATCACGACATAACCTGGCAGGTTTTGGTTCTCGGAACCCAAACCGTAGGTGATCCAAGACCCCAACGATGGGTGACCTTGGATAATCCTACCGCAGTTGATCTGCAGCAAGGCACTGCCGTGGGCAAACGAATCGCTCGTCAGGGATTTGACCAACGCCAATTTATCCATGTGCTTGGAAATGTTCGGAAAAGCGTCCGAGCACCACAGACCGGACTCCCCGTGTTGTGCGAATGTTCGCCGACTTGCTTGCAAGACCGCTTGCGTTTTTGTTCCGCGCCGAAACTCGTTTTGAGTCGTTTGCCCATCGCGTTTTTGAAGTTCGGGTTTATAGTCGAAGAGATCGACTTGAGACGGACCACCGAACATAAACAGGAAGATCACCGCTTTGGCTTTGGTCGGATGCGTTGCCCCTTGTAGGCGTTGGTCGCGCAGCATCGAAAGCAGGGCTAGCGATCCAAAACCTGCACCGCTAGAAGTACAAAAACGACGCCGATCCAGCCGATGGTCTTCAGCACGCATTATTGAGTTAATCCATGTAGATAAATTCGCTACTGTTTAGCAAAGCGCGACACAAGCTGACGAATCGGTCTTGGTTACTTCCCACATATTCAAGAACCGAACGCATCTCTTGTTCTGTCGGCATCCGCTGATAGACTGCCTGCCAGAGAGCTTCGATCTGCATGGAGCGATCCATGCCGACTCGATCGAAAACTCTCTTGGACAAATGCTCGGCCTGCTCATGCATCCACGGGTCGTTTAAAAGCAATAGTGCTTGGGGAGCCGTGGTCGTCACTGTCCTTACTGGGGTCGGAGAAGTGCTATTGGCAAAATCGAGGGTTTCCAAGAAAGGAACCTTCAGCGAACGTTTGACGATCAAATACACGCTTCGGCAATCCTGCTGATCTTTTGGGCTTTCGTGCCACATGGAAACCGAGACCGGATTGGCTGCATCTTTGACCTCCTGAGTAAGGCTCGGGTAAATGCTCGGGCCTGAGCGTTGGTTGCTCAGTCGTCCGGAGATCTTCAAGATCGAGTCGCGAATCGATTCAGCATCGAGTCGTCTGACCTGTGGTTGACCGTAGAGGGATGCCTCCGAGGAGACCGCTGGGCGAGAAGACTTGCTGTAACTATCGCTTGAGAGAATGATCCTGTGTACATGTTGGATCGACCAACCCGAGGCGATCAGTTCATTGGCAAGAAAATCTAGCAGTTTCAGGTTGCTTGGTTTCTGACCCGTGGTGCCAAAGTCGTCGATACTCGGAACGATACCGATACCGAAATGGCGTTGCCAAATCCGATTGACAAGAACTCTGGCAGTCATCGGATTTTTCTCACTAGCGATCCATCGAGCCAGCTTGAGTCGATGCGATTTGCTCTCGCCAAGAGGCAGTGCCGGTAAGATTTCTGGCGTCTTAGGATGGACTTGTTCTTTGGGTGAATTTGGATCACCTCGATTCAATACAAAGGTCGCTTTAGGCTCCGGGCCGATCTCCCAGACCGACAGCGCAGCTTCGAAGGGTGGGACAGAATCTCGGAGGGTTTTGATCTCGCCTTCGATTGCAAGTCTCGCGGCAGGATCGCTCGTCGATTCGAGCTCCTTTTGCTTCTGAGCGATCTTCGTTTGGCGATCTGCTTCCCAAATGGCGGACTCTTGATCGGAGACCAAATAGCGTTGTATTTTACCGGTTCCTCGGCCACCGCCTCCCTTTTTGGATAACCCATAAGGATCGATGCCGCGCATGAAGGACAAAAGCGAATAGTAATCATGTTGGCTGATCGGATCGAATTTGTGATCGTGGCATCGAGCACAACCGATCGTCAGTCCGAGGAATGCAGAGCCGATGGTGACCATCACATCGTCAGCATCATCGAACTCGGCAGCAAGAGTATCATCGGGCTCATCGTCCCAAACATGCAGGCGATAGAAACCCGTCGCGATCACCGCTTGCCGCCAAAGCTCAGGTTTGTTCGATGGCCCGTAGCCTTGAGACTCTGCCCACTGATCCCCGGCGAGTTGTTCGATGATGAATTGATCGTAGGGTTTGTCTTTGGCGAAGGCATCGATCACATAGTCGCGGTACTTCCAAGCGTGGGGTTTGAGCCCATCGCGTTCGTAACCGTTGGTTTCTGCAAAACGTACCCAATCGAGCCAGTATCGGCCCCATCGCTCACCGTAGTGATGGGAGCCAAGTAACTCCTCGACGATTTCATTCCAACGCTCGATTGCTGGGTCTTGTTCGAAAGCTTGGACCTGTTCGTAGGTTGGTGGCAAGCCCCATAGATCCAGATAGAGCCGTCGGAGCCGTTCGCGAGGCGAGGCGGTCTGGAGATTCAGATCACCTACAAGCAGATCGATTTTATTCGACGGGCTCAGCTCGCCCTGCGGGCTATCCCAAGTCGGCAGATTCAGAGGTTGAAAAGCCCAGTAGGCACGATCTTCATCGGTGATTTCAAAGATTCGGTTTCGCTTCTTTGGACCGATCGACTCGGTGCTTTCTGGGACCTGCGATCGAGGATCGTAAGCTCCTTGAGAGATCCATTCGAGGATGGATGACTGTTGGGCTTTACTCAAAGGATCTTTGGGCGGTGGAGGCATTCGCACATCAGGATCCTGGCTGGTGACGACGGTAAAAAGCAAACTGTTTTTGGGGTCGCCCGGTTTGATTACGCCGGCGGCCTGCCAACCCGTTGGGTGTGAAAGATCCAGATCCGCTTTGGAGTCTTTGCCCTGGTGGCATTCCAAGCAGTGCTTTTCGAGCAGCGGTCGGATCTTGGATTCAAAAAATGCGATTGCTTTAGGATCCGCAGGATCTTGACCTAACAGTGTTTGATCCGAGCAACCCAGCGCGCAAAGCACCGTCATAAACAATCGCAAAACGCAATGTGTTTTTTCCAGTCGCATAGGTCGCTCGCATTGAAGATCAGTCGGATCAGTCGTGGATTTCCCCGAAATCCACGACATTATGTCCAAGAGAGAATGACTTTGCCAGAGTTGCCTTGCTGCATGACTTGAAAGCCTTTCTCGAATTCGGTGTAATGGAACCGGTGAGTGATCACTGGAGAGATATCTAAACCGCTTTCGAGCATCACGGTCATCTTGTACCAGGTCTCGTACATTTCTCGGCCATAGATGCCTTGGATGTTGAGCATGTTAAAGACTACGATATTCCAATCGATAGCGATCGGCTCTGAGGGTATCCCAAGCATTGCGATTTTGCCCCCGTGGCACATCGCATCGAGCATCGAACGGAATGCGGCAGGCGAACCGGACATCTCCAGGCCGACATCAAAGCCTTCCTTCATCCCAAGTTGCTTCATCGCATCCTCGAGTGAGGTCTCCTTGGGATTGATCGCCAGAGTGGCTCCCATGGTTTTGGCAAGGTTGAGTCGATAGGGGTTCAAGTCGGTAATGACCACATGGCGAGCTCCAGCATGTTTGGCGACTGCGGTAGCCATGAGCCCGATTGGTCCTGCACCGGTGATCAGCACGTCTTCGCCTAAACAATCGAATCGCAGGGCCGTGTGGACTGCGTTTCCGAAGGGATCAAAGATTGCGGCAATGTCCCTATCGATGCCATCATGGTGATGCCAAACGTTGGTCATCGGCAGGGCGATGTATTCAGCAAAGGCTCCGGTTCGATTGACTCCGATACCTTTGGTGTCTTTGCACAGGTGTCTCCTACCGGCCCAGCAATTGCGGCAGCGTCCGCATACGACGTGTCCCTCTCCGGAGACGACATCACCCGGGAAGAAGTCTTTGACGTTCGAACCGACCTCGACGATCGTGCCGACGAATTCGTGGCCGACGACCATCGGAACGGGGATTGTTTTTTGAGCCCAGGCGTCCCAGTTGTAAATGTGCAGATCGGTTCCGCAGATTCCGGTTTTCTCAACTTTGATCAGGCAATCGTTGATTCCGACTTGAGGAAATGGGACATCCTGAAGTTCGAGTCCTACGTCTCGGCGATGTTTCACCAATGCTTTCATGTTACTTGTCGCCACTTGTCAGTTAGGGTTGTTGGGGGGGAATGGTAAGGAATCGGAGAATTTCTTCGCTATTTCCGACTGCATGTGAGGTAAAAACCCGGTATGATGGGCACTCCGAATGCCACTTTGGATGCGATTGTGCATCCGTTGCCTGCCGCAGTCAAAATCGTATGCGATGAACGGACAGCCTGTCTATCCCATAGCTAGTTTACTTTCAGCCGACGTGTGGCTGACCGACGGCGTTGCGCTGGCTTACACGATCACTGAACCACCCTCGTGGATTGTCCTTTCGGTTTTTTCACTCATTGGACTGTTCTTTGTCTTTTACCGTTTCTGGTCCTTGCGCAACCTCGACATCCTTTTGATCCTGGCTTTTATTCCAGGCTTCATGCTTGTTTACGAGGGGCAACAGGAGTCGGATGCTTTGGCGGCAAGCACACCGCTAGTTGACTCGACCAAGGACACGACCGACCTAGACCCAACCTACGAGAATCCCTCGACGGATCGAGTTCGTATCGATTCAAGCTTGCCCAAGGAGAATCTATCGAGGGTTGCTAACTCGAAGATGTATTGGGGGTTTCTGATCCTGTTGATCTGCTGCGGACTTTTAGCGGTTCGCATGCTCTGGGATACAGGAATAGTACGTCGACCACTTTTGGAACCGAATCTAAACAGTGGAGGAATGCTGTTTATAGGAATATCATTGCTGATATTCCTGATGGTCAACATCGCGCTCAGTACACCCAGGCCCCGCGCTTTGGGACTCGGAGGTTCTGCACTCGTCAGTGGCGGTGGACCGGGAAATGTATTGATTCGATCGATTCCAAGCATCGAAACGATGCAATCGGCAAAAGAATCTGAGAGCCGCTCGGGGGTAGCAAGTGTTCCGGTCGCTCAACCACAGTCCCAGCCATTCAATGCACTACTGCCGCGCATCCTTGCCATCGGAGCGAATCTGATATTGATCATATCGATCGTTGGGATCGGTTATTGGCATTTCGGTAGTTTCAATACCGGTGTCGGAACAGCGACTCTGTATTTGATGTTGCCTTACACGGCCCACACTGCCGGCAGTGTCGATCATGTGGTTCCTGGCTCGCTGCTTCTGTTGGCGATCCTGATGTACCGTCAGCCTTTTTTAGCCGGTTTGTTCTTAGGATTGGCTGCCGGAGTGGTCTACTATCCGTTCTTTCTGCTACCGCTTTGGTGCAGCTTCTATTGGCAGCGAGGTGTACGCCGATTCGCCTTGGGCTTTATCTTCTCGGTGGCCATGCTGATCCTTGCCATAGCCCTATCGCGGCAAGGAGACTTCCTGGTCAACCTAGGTTACATGTTCGGCATCAAGCAAGTCGAGATGCGAGAGCTTGGCGGGATCTGGGGATTGGGTTGGCATCCTCTGGTCCGTATCCCGATCATTGTTGTCTTTGTGATCTTGAGCATGTCCTTTGTTGTGTGGCCTGCCCAAAAGAACTTGGCCACCCTGATGGGTTGTTCGGCGGCGTTGATGGCCGCAGCACAATTCTGGCACGGATTTGGCGGTGGGCTCTTTCTGGCTTGGTTCCTCCCCTTTGCAATCCTGACGATCTTCCGCCCTAACCTCGATTATTGCGTTGCCCTGGAGGTCGTCCGACCCTGGCGCAGAAAAGCGAAACTTCCTTTGAAGGAAGAGCGCGAAAGCCCTCCGATGGTCGCCGCCTAAGCAATTTCTTATTCAGCAAATTCTCGGCAAGAGTTCACCTTCGGGCATTGGCACGATCCGCTGGGTTCCATAAGCGGTCCTTGCGATGACCCTCGATCGATACTCTTGGGTGACTTGCCCGATGCAACATGCTTGGGAACCCAACGGGTGATTTCTGAGGATCCGCAATGCGGCTTCGAGTGACTCGGGTGCGACGATTGCAATAAGTTTCCCTTCATTGGCGACGATCCATGGATCGAGACCCAAAAGCTCGCATGCCGATTTGACCTGTGCCCGCACTGGAACACGCGCTTCGTCGATTTGGAAACACAACCGACTCGATGACGCAAGCTCATTGAGCGTCGCTGCGATCCCGCCCCGGGTCGGATCTCTCATGACGCGCAAGCCTGGAATGTTTTCGATCAAATCCTTGGCCATCGTATGCAGGGGCGAGCAATCGCTTTTGAGTATCGGCTCAAAAACCAATCCAGTCCTTTGGCTCATGATCGCCATGCCGTGATCTCCGATCGATCCACTGAGCAAAATACAATCGCCGGCTTTGATTTGACTGGGGCCTAGATCTAGCCCCTTTGGGACTTTTCCAATTCCGGTGGTGGTAATGTAGCAACCGTGCCCCTTTCCTCGCTCGACGACTTTGGTATCCCCAGCGACGATCCGAACCGAACACTCTTCAGCCGCTTTGCCGATCGAGCAAGCCAACCGGCTTAGTTGGCTCAGTGGGAACCCTTCCTCGAGAATCCAAGCGATCGAAAGTGCGATCGGCTTGGCTCCTTGAACTGCCAAATCGTTAACCGTTCCATAGACGCTCAAGCTACCGATATCGCCTCCAGGAAATTCCAAAGGTTGGATGACAAACGCATCGGTGCTCATAGCCACTCGGCCATCAGAACTCCAGTCGAGCACAGCGCTATCGTTGCGGGCGCTAAGCTCCGGGCTTAGGTAGTGCTTGAAAAAAACCTCTTCGATGAGTTTTGCCGAGAGTCTCCCCCCCGAGCCATGCGATAATGTGATCGTTTCGCTGTTGGATTTAGGGACTCCACACGACCAGTCTTGAAGACTCATCGATCGACCTCCAAGTCTTGGCTCTTGTCCTCTTTGATCGATTGGTACAGATAGTAGGCGGCACAGGCCCCTTCATTGGAAACCATAGGAGCACCCAGCGGATTACCGGGATTGCACAGGCTTCCAAAAGCTGGACATTCGACTGGGCGAATTTTCCCACGTAGCACATCTGCAGCTCGGCACGGGGACGCTTCAGTGGATCGATCGCTGCGGATTGAAAAACGCTTTTGAGCGTCGTAAAGAGCATATTTTTCTTTGAGCTTAAGTCCGCTTTGAGGAAGGATGCCGATGCCTCTCCAGGTTTGATCGCACAGAGCAAAGACCTCGTCGACCGTTTGCTGAGCGTGCGCATTGCCCTGGATCGTTGCGATATGCTCATAGACATTGACCACACGATCGTTGCGTGGCTGGCTTTCGAGTTGCTCGATTACATTCCAAATGCCTCGAAGCAGATCGACCGGTTCAAAGCCCGTGATAGCGATCGGAATACCAAACCTATTGCAGATTGCGTCGTACGAATGATAGCCGGTGATCGTACAGACATGGCCGGCAGCCAAGAGTCCGTCTATCCCGTGGTTTTCATCTGAGAAGATCGCTTCGAGAGCCGGTGGCACCAGGACATGACAGACCAGGGCGCTAAAGCAATCGAGGTTCTTCTCTTTGGCCATACGAATCGCCATAGCAGTCGCGGGCGCGGTGGTTTCAAACCCAATGGCGAACAATACGACTTGGCGATTCGATCCTGTTTGGTTCGATTCGGCGAGTGCCAGTTGGTAGGCTTCCATCGGAGAGTGGATGATGCGAACATCCGCACCGCGACTCTTGGCTTGCATCAAATCCCCATCAGATCCCGGGACACGCAGCATGTCGCCAAACGTGCAAAAGATAACACCGGGTGTACTTGCGATCTGAATGGCTTGATCGATCGTTTCGATCGGTGTGACGCAAACGGGACAGCCCGGACCGTGCACGATGCGAGTGGAGTCGGGCAAGAGTTGATCGATACCGTAACGCAGGATGGCATGGGTTTGGCCTCCACAGACCTCCATGATCGTCCAAGGGCGCGTCGTCTTAGCTCGGATTTGCTGAACTAAAAGAGCCACATGGTTCGGATTTCCAAAATCGGTTGCTTGCATGGCTCTTAGCCCGAAGGCAACTGGTCGATGGTCGCAAGGATCTCGTTGGCTCGATCCAAATCGAGCTTGGCGATCGCAAATCCCACGTGGACGATCGCGTAATCCCCTACGGCAATCTCCGGGGTGTACTCCAAGCATATTTCTTGGATCACCCCGCCAAAGTCAACCCGCCCCATGCGCAGCGTGCCCGAGGTGTCAATGCTCACGATTTGTCCAGGGATAGCCAAGCACATCAGAGGGTCTTTGGATACTGTTGCAAGTGGGTTGGTGTTTTGAAGCAACCTTTGCCGCTATGATAGTCTCGATTCAGAGAGTTGGATACCATGAGCGTTGACCAAGGAGACTTGCATGCATGAACTCTCGATCGCTAACGAGATTTTTAAGATCCTACAAGCGCACGCACCCCAGGGCAACGCGAGCGCCATCGGAATCCGTCTGGGGGCTTGGAGCTGCGTTGGTGAACAATCGCTCCAGAACAGTTTCCGTTGGGTGACCGACCAGACTCCCTTTTGCAATGTCCGTTTAGACATCGAGCGGATCGAGGAAGTTTGGATCTGCAAGACTTGCCAACAATCCTTCGATCAGAGCAAGCAGTCCGAAAGCGATCCGCAGAACTGTCCTTGGTGCGGCGAAAAACTAGAACTGCTCGATGGGCTCTCAGAGATGAGTGTCGAGTGGATTGAACTCCTAGACCAGCAAGGAACCTAGAGCGTGGAACCACGAATCCTGCAAGTACGCACCAAGATTCTCAAAGCCAATGACACTTTGGCTAGGCAGATGCGAGCAAGTTTCTTATCCCAAGGCATCTTCGTGAGCAACTGGGTCAGTAGTCCTGGTTCGGGAAAAACACTTTGGCTCGAGCGAACCTTGGGTCGTATGATCCAACGCGGATTGAATGTTGCAGCGATCGTCGGCGATCTCGAGACCGATCGCGATGCGCAGCGGTTGCTTCGTAGCGGGGCTTCGGTTCGGCAGATCATGACACACGGCTTGTGCCACCTGGAGGCAGAAATGGTTCAGCAGCATTGGAACCATTGGGAGCTTGGCCCGATCGATCATTTGTTTATCGAGAACGTCGGCAATCTGGTTTGCCCGACGAGTTGGGATTTAGGTGAGTCGCTGCGCGTTGGCATGCTCAGCGTGACCGAGGGGGAAGATAAGCCGCTGAAGTATCCAGGGCTCTTTAATACTTGCGATGTTGTGTTGCTCACAAAGATGGATTTGGCGGAGGCTTGTGAGTTTGATCTCAGCAGTGCCGTCACGAACCTTCAAACCGTCAGACCTGGGATCGAGGTTTTCGAGACCTCCGGAAAAACACTCGCCGGACTTGACCCCTGGATCGACTGGCTCGAAGCCCGACGGAAAGTCATCCTTGGATAGCTTTCACAATCGCCTCATCAGGGACTTGCTTGACCGTCTCGACATGTCCTATCTTGGTTGGCAAAATCAATCGCAATCCGCCATGCAAAGTTTTTTTATCGAGCATCATCGCTTCGAGCATCGACGCGGGTGAAATCGGTTTGCTCGAAGTCGGAAATTCAATCGGCAGTCCTAGAGCAGTAAGCAATTGAGATTGGCGTTGGAGATCTTGCTCCTTCCATCGATCGAGGTTGGCAGCAAGCCTGCCGGCCATGGTCATGCCGATCGAGACCGCTTCGCCATGCAAATAGGTTCCGTATTTTGCAAGAGTCTCAATGGCGTGTCCAAAGGTGTGTCCGTAGTTGAGGATTGCCCGTAGTCCCGTCGTCTCGTGCTCATCGGCGGCGACAACTTGGGCTTTGAGCTCACAGCAACGCTTGACCAAGGTTTCGAGTGTTTGGGTTTTTCTTGCAAGGATCGCATCGACGTTGGATTCGAGCCAGCCAAAAAATTCAGGGTCCATGATAACGCCGTATTTGACAACCTCCGCAAGACCGCTTCGGTATTCCCTTTCGGGAAGGGAATCAAGCGACCGCAGATCGATCCACACCATGCTCGGTTGCCAGAATGCACCGATCACGTTCTTGGCCTCGGGAAGATTGATACCCGTCTTTCCGCCGACACTGCTGTCGACCATGGCCAGCAAGGTTGTAGGGATCTGAACGAGTCGAATGCCCCGATTCCAGGACGCTGCCAGGAAACCGGCAAGATCCCCTACGACACCACCACCTAGAGCTACAACGATCGCTTTGCGGTCGGCTTTGAGAAAAGCCATTTGTTGCCAAAGCTTTTCCAGAGTTTTTACTGATTTGCTCCCTTCCCCGCTGGGTACTTCGATGATGACCGCATCGCTTGTGGAAACTGCAAAAGCCTCTCGGATTCTCAGAGCCATCGGCAAGACATTTTGATCCGCGACGAGAATCATTTTGGATGCGTCAGGGCAGTTTTGTCGAAGTGCAACTGCCAGATCTTGAGCGCCTGGAGTACCGATGAAGATCCGATAGGATCGCTGGCCCAAGGAGACTTGGATGCTTTGCATGGCTGGCTGTCGGTTAAGTTCTTGAGTGGGATTTGTTGATCGCCAGCACGACGTTCGAATGGCACAGATAGTCGTGCAAAGCTTTTCGTCTTCCTAGCAAAAACAGGGCGATGGAGTTTAAGCCAAGGACGGCGATCAAGGAATATTCGATCCCTTTGGAAATCGATACCGACTGCAAAGAGATGTACAAAGCCAGCGGAAAAAACCAAGCGAAAGCATTTCGGAGAACTTCGCGAGGAACAAGCTGTTCGCGCCTCGGAGGCAGGCCATGTTCCTCGACGATCCTGAGTTGAAACAGGTATCTGCCTAACGATGGCCAACCCCTGTAGATCAAGAACAAGTATAGGGCCGGGACGATCAATGAAGCAAACGCGAGGATCGGTATCAAAAGTTGTCGACTATCGATTCGAGAGGCTTGGATGCTGAAAATCGAGATGGCAAAGGGCGCCATGGCTGCCAATAGACACATTTGATCGACCGAGTAAGCCATCAATCGCGGAGCAAATCCGGCAGGAGTCGTGCTCACCGGTGCGATGTCTCTGAGGGCTTCGAGCAACTTATCGTAATTCGAGTAACGATCCTCAGGGTTGCGTGCCAAGAGCCGCTGCAGGAGAGTCTTAAACTCCCGAGGCAAGGCGGCTGGCCAAGGGTTGGGGAACGCAATCTCAGAAGCCAAAAGCGAATCCAACTTGGCTTGCAAAGACTCCCCTTTAAGCTCGATTGGTAATCGAGCGAAGACCATTTCAAAGAGGGTCACACCCAAGGCATACATATCCGATTGAATACTGTAAGCCCCGCCTCGGAGCAGTTCCGGTGCAACGTATGCTGGAGTGCCGGCCAATGCGTTGCCTTGGCTTGCATCGATCTTCTGCATGCGAGCAAGACCAAAGTCGGATATCTTGACTCGGCCTTCCCCTGCGAAGATCAAGTTTGCGGGTTTGATATCCGCATGGATCAGATCGAATATGGTTGCATGACGCAGGGCCGAGGCGACTTGGATGCAATACTCGATCGCCTCGGGATAAGGGATAGCGCCTTGGCGTCGGATGCGTTCGGCAAGAGTTGGGCCTGGGAGAAGTTCCATTGCCAGAAAGGGTTCTTCTTCCTGACGACCCACGTAATAGATCGTCACGACGTTGGGATGATTCAGCCTTGCTTGTGCGACGGCTTCGCGAAGCATATCGTCGACGCGTTTGGAAAAGTCATCCCCTTTCTTGCGCATGACCTTTACGGCTACGTAGCGTTGCAAGGATGTGTCGAGCGCTCGATAGACCGCACCCATGCCGCCTTGTCCAAGCTGCTTATCGAGTTTGAAGTGTCCGAAGACCTGATCGGTCATCGCGTCGACGGGTGAGAGTTCAACTTCGCAGTCGCGGGCCGAACTCTGCAAACTTGTCAAGCTAACGGTGGCTTCATACGCATCCTGGAGGGCTTCTCCGGAGACTCGCCGAAAGCAAAAGGGGCACTGGCCACCGCGCTGTGCCTCGACGGCGTATTCGTGACCGCAGACGCAGTGGTAGACATGGTCTTTGGCGACCGGCAAGTGGACTTCGGAATCTGCGTCGGGAGGGCTTTCTTGCATAGCTTGGGCTCGATTGGAACGCTATTGTACACCGGCTAGTTTTTTTCCGAAGATCCACCGACGGGCTAAAAGATCAGATAAACTATCGTTTTGAGTTTAATTTTTTACTTGTTTTGGAAGGTTTTTTGATGAGTTGGATCGAATTGCCAGAAGATCACCCCACACCATCGTTGGTGGTCGATTGCGTGACGGTCGATCGAAATCTCCAACGCATGCAGGATTACTGCAACGATCACCGACTCGGTCTCCGCCCCCATACCAAAACGCACAAATCGATCCGAATGGCCCAGCGACAGATCGCTTGCGGGGCCCAAGGTTTGACGGTGGCCAAGGTGGGAGAGGCCGAGCAAATGTTCGCTGCAAGCGGAGATCTGTTCATCGCCTATCCGGCCATTGGACCGGTGCGTTTGCGTCGTTTGGAGCAACTGGCCCAAAGGTGCTCTGAGCTCAGCGGAGGCCGATTGGCCATAGGGGTCGATTCGAAACAGGCTGCCCAGGGGATCGCGCATGCGGCACGACGCGCGGGGGTAAGCATTGGAATCATGGTCGATTTGGATGTCGGATTCCACCGAACCGGGATCGAATCCAGCGAGCACGCCATCGATTTATGCACTTGGGTGGCCAATCAAGCCGATTTAGAGTTTCGGGGACTGATGTGTTTTCCGGGTCATATCCTCCCGCATGCACCCAAGGAAAGTTGGGATCATTACCACCATGCAATCTCCCAGGTCGTCGAGCGGCTAAGCCAGCTCGGGATTCAAGTCCCGGTGGTCTCGGGCGGATCGACTCCGACGGCCAAAGAGTCCCATCGCAATCCTATTTTGAACGAAATCCGACCTGGCACGTATATCTACAATGACTGGAACGAAGTTTGTTTGGGAGTAGCCAGCATCGATGACTGCGCCGCAAGAATCGTTGCGACCGTCGTGAGTGTTCCTACCAAGAACAAGTTCATCTTGGATTCAGGAAGCAAAACGCTTTCGAGCGACCGAAACTGCGTCGATCCCGATAGTGGTTTTGGCAAGGTGGTCGAATATCCGGAGGCAAAAGTGAGTCGACTCAGCGAGGAGCATGGAGAAGTTGTCTTCGCTGAAAACTATGCTGGGCCTAGACCCAGTGTCGGCGATCGGGTCTGGGTGATCCCAAATCACATCTGCGTTTGCGTCAACTTACAAAACAAATTTTTCTTGCACACCGATGGTCAACTCGATGAACTGCTCGTCGATGCACGAGGGATGCTAGTCTAGCATGAAGGTTTCGATCCTCGTTCCAGCTTACAACGAACAAGCCACCATTGCGATCGTCTTGCGCAAATTGATTGCCGTCGACTTGACGGACAAAAAAATTGGCTTGCAGGTCGATCGGGAGATCATTGTCGTCGACGATGGGTCGAGCGATGGGACCCACGAGGCCGTCGAAGCGTTCCTTCAAAACAATCCGTCAGTGAGCCATCAGATACGCTTGATTCGTCAACCGAGGAACATGGGCAAGACGGCTGCGATCGCTACGGCAATCGATGCGGCAAGCGGCCAGGTGCTGATCATCCAAGATGCCGATTTGGAGTACGATCCTAAAGAAATCCCAGGCGTCTTGTATCCCATCTTTGAGAATTGGGCCGATGTGGTCTATGGCAGCCGCTTCCTGGTGAAAAAAGCGTCGAGAGTGCTTTACTTCTACCATTATGTAGCCAACAAATTCTTGACACTCCTGAGCAACGTGCTGACCAACCGCAACATGTCCGATATCGAGACCTGTTACAAGGCATTTCGGCGCGAGGTGATCGCACCGCTGGAGCTCACCAGCAAAGGCTTTGGTATGGAAGTGGAAATCACCGCTATGGTTTGCAAGACCATCGCGCGAACTTATGAAGTTCCGATCTCTTACTACGGGCGAACTTACGACGAAGGAAAGAAAATCGGAGTTTGGGATGGAATTGCCGCGATTTGGTATATCTTATATTACAATTTGATCTATCCGCTGACCGGACAAGGTCAGGCGTATATTCAGACCGTCAATCGATCGCTCAGGGAATTGCATTCAAAAATTCCTCCAGGCGAAATCCACGATCCCAATGAACCATGAAGTTTGTATCCTGCCGACAAGACTGGGTGGCCGACCCTTGCGATGTATTGGTCGTTGCCCTCGATGATGAATGGGCGCGCCGCCCCGAATTCCAAATGATCGATCGGGCTAGTTCCGGTTGGTTCGCTCGGGTGATGCACAGCGGCGAAGTTTCGACCAAGCCCAACAAGGTATCTGTCTTGATCGCTCCGACAGGTGTACCTGCAAGTGTGCTGGCCGTTGTGGGAACAGGAAGCAAATCCTCCACCTCCTGCAACACCTATTTCCGCGCAGCGGGTGCTGCGATGAGAGCCTTGGCATCCAAACAACGCGACATCTTGAGGTTCGTTGGATTTGGAAATTCGCCTCTGGAGACCCGAGCCGCCATCTGCGGTGCGATGGTCGGCGGCCAGGGCCAAGATCTATTTAAGAGCGAGAAAACAACCTTTGCCCCAGCCACCATCCAATGGGTTGGAGCCAATGATGCGCAAATACGAGCTGGGGAGATCATCGGCGAATCGGTCAACCTTGCTCGGCACATGACCAATCAACCTCCAAACCTAATGTATCCACAAACCTTCGCTGACCGCGCGACGGAAGTCGCCAAGGATGCGGGTTTCTCGATCGAAGTCTGGGATAAAGAGCGACTCGAGCAAGAGCGATGTGGCTCGCTACTGGCCGTTGCTCGCGGTTCAGTCCGTGAACCGCGTTTGTTGATCTTTCGATACCAAGGCTCACCGCCAGACTCCGAACCACTGGCTCTTGTTGGCAAGGGGGTTACGTTCGACTCTGGCGGATATTCGCTCAAGCCTACCGACGGCATGCTGACGATGAAATGCGATATGGCTGGAGCAGCCAATGTGCTAGCCATCTTCAATGCGATCGCCAAACTCAAGGTTCGCAGGAATATCGTTGGTGTTGTCGGACTGGTCGAAAACCTTGTCTCAGGCGATGCCTTTAAACTTGGAGACGTGCTCACGGCCCGAAGCGGCAAGACGATCGAAATCCATAATACCGATGCCGAGGGCCGACTGGTGCTGGCCGATTGCCTGAATGTCGCCTTGCAAGAAAACCCGACTCAAATCATCGATTTCGCAACCCTCACGGGAGCTTGCGTCGTGGCCCTTGGTACCGATGTGGCCGGGCTCATGAGCAACAACACGCAGTTGCAAGGCGATGTGCAATCGTTCACAGAGAAATGTGGCGAGTTGACTTGGCCATTGCCGATGCACTCTTTCTATGGCGAACAAATCGCTGGAAAAGTCGCCGATATTAAGAATGTCGGTGAAGGCCGATGGGGTGGGGCAATCACGGCGGCCAAGTTCCTCGAAGAGTTTGTTCAAGGCCGACCCTGGGTCCACTTGGACATTGCTGGCCCTGCCTTTATGGATTCCCCTAAACCTTGGTGCGATGCCGGTGGAACCGGATTTCTAGTCCGCTCGTTTGCCGAATGGCTCTTGGCATGAACACCGACCAAGACGAATCGCTTGCGCAGGATCCGCAAGGAGACCTTTTGCGGCAGTACCACGAACTGGCCGAATTGGCCGGATCGCTGGCGCATGAGATCAAGAATCCTTTGTCGGTGATCCATATGAACGCCGATTTGCTCAGCGAAGAGTTGCATGAGAGCCAGTGGCCCGGCAAACGCCGCGCGATCTCTAAAGTCGATATGATCAAACAGCAGTGCCATCGCATGGAAAATCTCTTGCGAGACTTCCTGCGGTTCGCTCGCATGCAGGATATGGAACTGACCCTCGGCTCGCTCAACGAACAGATCGCCTCTGTCCTGAACTTATTTCAGGCGCAAGCCGACAAGCAAGGAGTGCGACTCGAAAGATTCCTCGATTCGAACCTGCCGAACATTCGACTCAACGGCTCGTCGCTCCAAGCCGCCTTGATCAACCTAGTAAAAAATTCGCTAGAAGCGATGCCCGATGGTGGGGAACTCCTGATCCGAACCTATGTCATTCCAAGCGGTGTTGCGATCGATATGATCGATACGGGTTGCGGCATGGACGAGACAACCGCGATGAGAATGTTCGAGCCGTTCTATTCGACCAAGCCTGAGGGGTCAGGGTTGGGACTGCCCACCACTCGCAAAATCATCGAGGCCCACGGTGGACGCATCCGAGTGCAAAGCGAGGTCGGTCGAGGTACGAAATTCGTCTTGGAGTTCCCAACTCCGGTTCGAATCGCCTGAGAATTCGATCGTTCTTAGCGATTTCTGAGCAACCATAGAATCGGGCTCGATGGATTCTCCGGATCGACCAATCGCTCGATCTGATAGCGATCCGATCGGTTGGTAATCCAGTCTTCTACCGCAAGGCTTTCGTCCAGACCAGCCTGATGGCCGACATAAGCCAGAATCGAGACGATCGCATTTCGAGCGAGCATAGGCTCGATTGCATTCAAAGCCTCAATCGTCGACTGGGGCTTTGTGACCACCGACTTGTCCGAGTGGGGCAGATATCCCAAGTTAAACATCGCGCAGGAAACTTTACCGTAGTGCTCTTGTGGGATATGCAGCCCAAGAAGAGCGTGGTCGGCAAGAATGCACTCAACACATTGCGAGTAACCGGCCTGCGCCACTTTCAATTCGGTACGCGCAATAGCATCTGCTTGGATGTCCACAGCGTAGACCCTGCCTTGCCGACCAACGCACTGGGCTAAAAACAATGTGTCAAATCCATTACCAGCAGTAGCATCGATGGCAATCGAAGACTCCAGGATAAAGGGCCGACAGCGATTTTGAGCCTCAACAGTAAAGTGCATCCTTAGGATCAACTTGAGCGAGGATAAGAACCAAGGATGTCCAATCGCAACGATCGTTGCTTGAGCGCGTCGATCGCGTGCGATAAAGTCGGCTGAGCGATATGGCCTTCGAGTTCGACAAAGAAGTAATATTCGTTGGGGCAACCAGGGACTGGTAAGGATTCGATCCACGTTAGGTTGATGCTGTTATCCTTGAAGAGCAACATCGCATCGGCAAGCGCACCGGGTTGATGCGGGACTTGGAACAACAGCGATGTCTTGTCCTTGCCGGTCTGCTTGGGCTGATCCTTTCCGATGATCGCAAAACGAGTTGCATTGCTAGGATCATCCTCGATCGATTCGCAGACGACTGGCAAATCGTACTGGCTAGCGGCCTCGATGGATGCAATCGCTGCTGCACCTGATTCATCCTTGGCAATCTTGGCCGCTTGAGCCGTACTTGAAACCTCGATCCTCTGGGCCCCGGGCAGATGCTCAGCGAGCCATCTTCGGCATTGAGAGATCGCTTGCGGTTTGCTGTAGACTTTGACGATCGAACTACGATCCGAGTTGGAAAGTAAGTTGTGATGGATTGGCAAGAGAACCTCACCACAGATCTGGATCGGACGCTCGATGAAGTTCGACATCGTATCGACGATCCGACCGTCGGTGCTGTTCTCGATCGGGACAACTCCATAGCGGGATTGTCCCCGCTGAACCTCCTCAAAGACCGCAGCGATCGAAGCCACCGGGTGGAGCGCATGGGCAGAGCCAAAGAATTTCAAGGCTGCCGCATGGCTGTAGGAATGCTCTGGACCCAAGTAGGCTACGCCAAGCGAACCGACCGCTTGACCCAAATGAGCAAGCCCTCGCTTGAGCAACTGCTCCCAAATCTCGGATCGCTCTTGGACCAATAAAGCGATCTTGGCATCGATTTGACGAAGCCTTTCAAGGGGTGGGTGTTGCTGCGAGTCGGTCGGTTGTTGCTCGGAGTTAGGCATTTTCAATGCGTTTTTCCTGTCAATTTGACGGTAAGGGCATCGACAGTGGTCGAGGGCATCCGATTTAAGGCGATCAAATTTAAGCCTAAACCCTTGTTTTGTATAGGGTTAAGCCGATTCAGCACAGAGAAAACGGGTCTTTGGCACAACTCTTGCTACATTGGCGATCCAACGAAGGGTTCGGCCACCCGGAGCCCTATTTCAAAACGAACATTCATCATCCTACCGACTCAACGTTTAGGGAGACACCCACCATGGCATCAGGCGAAAAGATCATCGGAATCGATTTGGGAACCACCAACTCGGTGGTGGCGGTCATGGAGGGCTCGGAGGTCAAAGTCATCCCCAATGCCGAGGGAAATCGACTCACCCCGAGCGTCGTGGCCTTCAATGACAAAAGCGAAACGATCGTTGGAGATCCGGCACGACGCCAAGCGGTCGTCAACCCTCGGAGAACCATTTACTCGGTCAAGCGGTTTATGGGGCGTCGCCATTCGGAGGTCGAGTCCGAAGAAAAGATTGTTCCTTATCAAGTCATCGGTGGTGCGAACGAGTACGTCAAGGTTCAGATCGGGGATCAGCAATTCACCCCACAGGAGATTTCCGCCAAGGTCTTGAGGAAGCTCAAGGAGGCTGCTGAATCGTACTTGGGGCATCGTGTTTCGAAGGCTGTGATTACCGTTCCGGCCTATTTCAACGATGCACAGCGTCAAGCGACCAAGGACGCTGGACAAATCGCTGGTTTGGAAGTCGCCCGGATCATTAACGAACCGACCGCTGCGGCATTGGCTTACGGCCTGGACAAGAGCAAGGATCAGAAGATCGTCGTATTCGACCTCGGTGGCGGTACGTTCGACGTATCGGTTTTGGAGGTTGCTCACAACAACGACGGCGAAGCGGGCGGAAAGATTTTCGAAGTTATCAGTACCAATGGCGATACGCACTTGGGTGGTGATGACTTTGACCAATCGCTATTGAACCACGTTGCAGCGATGTTCCAGCGCGACAACGGGATCGATCTTCGCAAAGATCCAATGTCACTGCAACGCTTGCAAGAAGCTTGCGAAAAGGCCAAGAAAGAACTCAGTAGCCTACCGCAAACCGATATCAATTTGCCCTTTATCACTGCCGATGCGACCGGTCCAAAGCACTTGCTGACGACCATCACCCGCAGCACTTTCGAAGGCCTGATCGATCCGTTGATCGATCGTTGCCGTCAACCTGTCTTGCAAGCTTTGCAGGATGCCAAGTTGCGTCCGGCTGAGATCGACGAAGTTGTTTTGGTTGGAGGTTCGACCCGCGTCCCTAAAGTTCGCGAGTTGGTCAAGGAGATCTTTGGTAAAGAGCCACACCAAGGGGTCAATCCCGACGAAGTCGTTGCAGTCGGTGCAGCGATTCAAGGAAGCGTGCTTTCGGGCGAACGCAAAGACGTTCTGCTCTTGGACGTAACCCCACTGACCTTGGGTATCGAAACCGAAGGGGGCATCCTGACGCCTCTGATCGAAAGAAACACGACGATCCCTGTCGAGAAGAAGCAAACGTTTTCGACCGCTGCCGACAATCAAACCGCCGTGACCGTGAGCGTCTTCCAAGGTGAGCGCAAGATGGCGATTCACAATCGAGTGCTAGGTCAATTCAATTTGGAAGGAATCGACGCGGCTCCTCGAGGCGTACCTCAAATCGAGGTCAAGTTCGACATCGACCAAAACGGTATCTTGAATGTCTCCGCAAAAGACCTTAAGTCCGGTAAGCAAGCGAGCGTCAAGATCGAGCAGTCCAGCGGATTGAGCAAGGATGAGATCGAGCGCATGCGTCGCGATGCAGAAGCTCATTCCGAAGAGGATCGCAAGCAGGTCGAATTGGCCGAAGCTCGCAACCGAGGTGAAAACACCATCCATGCCCTTGAAAAGGCGATCAATGATCAAGGGGACAAGCTGGCCGCATCGGATCGTGAGCCTCTTGAAGCAGCCATCAAGAAGTTGCGAGACGCATTGGGTACCAACGATGCTGAGGCGATCAAGCTTGCGACAGCCGAGCTTGAGCAAACAGCCAACGCTTTCCGATCGTCGTTTGCTTCGACACCGCAAAGCTCGACAGCTTCGCCAGAGTCCAAAGGCCCCAACGACGATGCGATCGACGCGGAGTTCGAGGTCAAGAGCTAAGCAAGATTCAACGTCCAGTGTCGATGATTTCTCCGAAATCATCGCATTGGCGTCAGAGCAAACGTAACTCGATGAGCAGTCGCTGCCACGCCGCCTGGCGGCGGCCACGTTTTTGACATCATTGACGGTGTTGACGGCCAAGGCCAATGGGGTCAACCTCGTCAATCTTGTCCGCAGTCAATACCGTCAGTGCAGTCAATAAGGTCAATGCCGTCCAAAACCCTCGCGACCGCCGCAGGCGGACATAGTCGTAGGCACATTCCATGTGCCGTCAACCGGATTTAAATCGATGTGGTTTGAAACCTGCGTCTGACAGCGGCGGCTTCTCTCAAAGCCTGGGATTTTTGTCTTTCTATTCGACGCGAATGCTTTCGAGCGGTTTTTTTATGGGTACACTAGGACAGCCCGAGATCCAAAAAGTCCTTTTTGCTTCCAGGAATATCCGAAATGACCTCTCTTTACGAACCATTTTTTCGTCGTGCCCAAGGCCGATCATTATGGATGCTGGCCGCCGCAGCGTTGATGCTTTGTGGTTGCACCGGCAGCGATAACAAAAGCGCCGGAGAACCCAAGGCGACATCCTCCAACACCGCAGGGACTACTGCGACCAATTCTGCAACGAAGCCTACCAAGAAAAGGATTATCCTGCTGAACAATACCGACTCTCCCTTTTGGGACGCGGCTCGAGCAGGGATCAAGAAAGCTCAGGAAGATCTCAAACTCGCCGACTCTGGGTTCAGTGCCAGCATGGATACCAATGATGGTACCGAAACGGGGCAAATCGAAAAACTCCGACAGTACGGCACTCAAAACGATATCGCTGCTGTGATCATCTCGCCGATCTCTTCGACAAATCCAGCCATCGCTGATGAACTCAAAAAACTCAAGAACAAAGGGATCACCATCGGTTGCTTTGACAGCGATTTGGAAGCCAAGTCTCAGCAGTACCGCGAGTTCTACGTCGGTACCAACAACATCGCCGGTGGAAAGGTTCTAGGAACCGCTGCCAAGATGCTCAAACCTCAAGGTGGTCCCTATGTGCAATTCGTCGGTGTCGACAGCCAACAGAACGCCATCGAACGTATGGATGGATTTACCTCGGCTGTTGGCGAAAGTTTTGTACAGAAAGATCGCAAGCTCGATGATACCGACCGTAGCCGCGCACGTGACAATGTTCGCGATGTGATCTCCAAGTATCCGGATCTGTCTGTTTTGGTCGGCATCTGGTCTTACAACGCACCGGCGATCGTCGATGTGGTCAAAGAAAAGAATGCTCGCGATAAATTCACGATCATCACCTTCGATGCCGAAGCGATCGCCATTCAGCAGATGGCCGATGGGATGATCGATGCCATGGTCGTTCAAAATCCATTTGCGATGGGTTACGAATCGGTTCGCTATGCCTTTGCCAAAGCGATGGGGGATCCTGACACACCTAAACAAATGTTTCCCAATCTCGGCAAAGCTGGCGGGGACATCCTCGATACTGGTTTGAAGGTCGTTGTTCCGCCCGGTTCTCCTCTCAAGGCAGAGATGTTTGAATCGTTCGGAAAGAGTGTTGAATTTATTGATCTTCCTACCTTCCAAGATTGGCTCAAGAAGTACGATCTAACGAGTTCATGATCCAGGAAATAATGAGTCTTTTGCGACGCTTGTGGTCAAGCGTCGAGTTTAAGCTGATTGTAGCGTGGCTGTTGGTCGTCCTTGCCACGATGGCATTAGACACCAGTTACGCCTACTGGAACAACTCGGCAGACTCAGCGCAATTGATCTTGCGCCGAACGGTTTTGCTTGGGTTCTTTGCGATTGGATCGGCGATCATCATCATCTCGGGCGGCATCGATCTTTCGAGCGGTTCGGTCATCGCCATGAGTGCAACGGTTTTTGGATCCCTCATGATCATCCTCGATCCGGTGGGCTTCAAAGCGGGCCATGTCTCGACGACTGCCGTAATTCTAAGTATCGGTGGGACACTCCTTGTGGGAGTCATGGTCGGGACTCTGCATGCTTGGCTCATTACCAGTGTCGGGCTACCTCCGTTTGTTGCTACCCTATCGACCTTGGTCGGCCTGCGCAGTTTTAGTCGTGGTTTAACTTCATCGATCAACGTGGGGAAATCTCAAATCGATTTTCCAGACACGGGGCTTCGAGATATTCTCAAGAATGTCAATTACATATCGATTGTCTTCGTTGGCTTTGCGCTTCTGATGTGGTTCCTTATGAGCCGGACCGTCACGGGTCGGCATTTGCAAGCCATGGGTGGCAATGAACAAGCGGCTAAGCTCAGCGGCATACGTACCGATCGTCTCAAATGGCTCGCTTATGTCATCGGTGCCGTTTCGGCATCGATCGTCGGGATCATTTCATTTGCAGACGAAGGCTCGGCCAAGCCCGATATCATGGCCCGTGGATACGAGCTTAACGCCATCGCCGCGTCGGTCATCGGAGGCTGCTCGCTCCAAGGTGGAGTTGGAACGATTCCTGGTACCATCTTAGGATGCTTGTTCCTCCGCACGATCATTGACGCAGTCCAAAAAATCGTCGGATCAGGAGCCGATGTCTACGAAGGGATGATCGTCGGGATTGTGGTGGTCGTAGCGGTTACATTCTCGCAGCGAGGTGGTGGCAAGCTGGCTGGTAAAAAGTACTTCTCCAACGGGATCGGTTGGTGCGTCATACCAACACTGGGTCTTCTGGCCGGTTTGTCTTTCATGCTCTTTTTTGGAGACGATGATCGGAAGTGGTATGCCCCCTACCAAGCCTACATGATCGGTGGAATTGTTGTCGCTGCTCTAGCAGCTCGTGCTTTCCTTGAATCGAATTCCAAGGCGTCTGGTCAGTCATGACCCAACCGATCGTCTCGATCCAACACATCAGCAAACACTTCGGCGGCACTCGAGCCTTGCACGAGGTTTCCTTTGATGTCTTTCCAGGCGAACTCCATGCGATCTGCGGAGAAAATGGCGCTGGCAAAAGCACCCTCATGAAGATCCTCTCGGGAGTGATCACTTCCTATGATGGACAGTTGCTAATCGATGGAGCAGAGGTTCACTTTACTGGAACCAAAGATGCCGAGTCCGAGGGGATCAGCATCATCCACCAGGAACTGAATCTTGTAGAACAACTCTCGGTCGCAGCCAATATCTTTCTAGGTCGAGAGCTTCGCCAAGTTTTTTTCTTTCGAGACGATCGCTCGATGGAACACCAAGCGGCATTGCTGCTGCGATCGCTCGATTGCGATATCCCCCCGAACCGGCTTGCCGGTTCCCTGCGCGTTGGCGACCAGCAACTGATCGAGATCGCCAAGGCACTGAGCCTCAATAGCCGCATTCTGGTCATGGACGAACCGACCAGTGCGCTGACCGAAGCCGAAGTCGAGCGACTCTATCGCGTCATCGCGAAACTCCGGAGCCAAGGGACAACGATCCTGTATATCTCCCACAAGATGGACGAAGTGTTCCATCTGTCGGACCGTATCACAGTCCTACGAGATGGCCAGTTTATAGCCACCCGTAACACCAAAGAGACTACCGCCAGCGAGATTACCAAGCTCATGGTCGGTCGAGATATCGAGTCGCTCGATCTTGGTCACCGCAATCCTCGAGGCGACTTGGTGCTGGAAGTCAGGAACCTATCGCTCGCATGGCCAGGCCATGCGCGAGGCTACCGATTGAAAGATATTTCGCTCGAACTCTATCGGGGTGAAGTGCTCGGGATCGCCGGCCTGATGGGAGCAGGACGAACCGAACTGCTGGAGTGTCTCTTCGGAGCCTCGACCTTAGAACCTACAGGGGAGATCCTACTCGATGGGGAATTGATCCGACCACGGCACCCGGCCCAGGCCAAGAAGGCTGGCTTGGCACTGGTGACCGAGGATCGAAAACGGCTGGGTATTTTCAATACGATGAATGTAGGGCGAAATATCTCGATGTGTTCGCTCGAAGAAGCGGTCTTCGGACCAATGCTCAGTCATTCGCAAGAGCAACAGCTCAGCGACTCGATGGTCAGCAAGCTAAAGATAAAAACCGCCGGGCTTACCCCGCCCATCGGATCGCTCAGCGGAGGTAATCAACAGAAGTGTATCGTCGGACGTTGGCTGCTGACGAATCCCAAGGTGCTTCTCTTAGACGATCCAACGCGCGGAGTGGATGTGGGGGCCAAAGCCGAGTTGTATCGCGTGATACGGGGTCTGTGCAGTGAAGGGCTTGGAGTGATCGTCACCAGCAGCGAGTTGCCTGAGCTACTGACCCTCAGCGACCGCATCATGGTGCTGAGCGAAGGCCGCAAGACGGCTGAGTTTCGAATCGAAGAAGCAACGCAAGAGAAGATCATGGAAGCAGCGACCAAGAGCTGGAATTCTTGAAATCGCGATCGTCTATGCCACCGTCGACGATGGCTATCGTATCTTGACCATCTTTGCAGCCAACCCAAAGGTCGACTAAGGCAACTCGATGTTGATGGTTCGAGTGGCTTGATCCTTTGTGGTGACCTTGCCAAAGTCCACCGCCTTGATCGCATCTTCCAGTGGCCCGGCAAACCCAAGGGTTATCGTAGCTTTGTTTCCAGAGGAAGACATCTGAAAGTTCGCCACCTTAAGCTTCTCCTTGAGCTTCTCAAGAATTGATGCAGCATCCAATGCGGACTTTGATTCAAGAACGAATCGGACGTTGGCGGATGAAGGCTCTGCAGGGGGTGGGAAGCCCCACCCAATCGTAATCGAACTCGGAAAAAAGACCAAGGCGGGACCGCTGATGGATACTGATAACCGCTGATGGGAGGGGTGCTGGGAAAAGCTTGGGTGCTACTTGGGCTGTTTATCAGCGTTCATGAGCGTGTATCAGCGGTTCTGTCTTCCTTCCACCCCAGATTTCATTAGCGGTGATCGACGGATCTGTGAGAAAATCTTTGCATCGCGTGAAAGATCCTGGATTTCGCTGCGTCTTACACTTAGAACAAAGGTTTTTCAGACACCTTTGAATCCAAGTGCCTTTAAGTCCCCTTGACCGGTTTGTCCATGAGCGAATTTCCACCGGATACACGAGCTAGCTTGCTGGTCAAACTTCGCGACTACCAAGATAAGACCGCGTGGCAGGATTTCGCCGATTTGTACACGCCAGTGATTCGAAAGACCGCGTTGAGAATGGGATTGCAAATTGCCGACGTAGAGAATGTGGTCCAAGAAGTTCTGCTGGCGGTATCGCAATCCATCGATCAGTGGCTTGAGAATCCCAACCGAGGTTCTTTTCGAGGTTGGCTTTCGCGAATCGCCAAGAACAAAACCTTGGATCTGCTGACACGAAAAGCAACTAGGCTCGAAGATTGCCCCGACCGACAATGGGAATCGATAACTCAAGCCAAATCAAGCATCGCATCTTGTTGGGATCTCGAATACCGCTGGGAGTTGTTTGCGCGTGCGGCCAAGCAAGTGCGTGAGTCGGTTGCCAAAGCGACTTGGGATGCTTTCTGGTTATCGACCGTTGAAAATCGACCGGTTGTCGATGTCGCTCGTCAGCTCGATGTTCGCGAAGGGATGGTCTATTTGAGTCGATGCCGTGTCTTGGATCGAATCCGTAAACTGGTCAAAGAGTGGGAGAGCGAGGAATGAAACCTCTATCCATGGAAAATTGTTGTAGCCGCGAGCAACTTCTAGGATTGCTCGATGGGAAACTCAGTCAATACGATTCCGATCTTGCACTATCCCATATCGAGAATTGCGATGTGTGTCGCATGTCGATGGAAGACATCTCGGGTGCCCCGAGCGATTGGAAGGAGGCTCGCGAGATCCTCTCGTCGAGTGAAACATTCGCTAGCCAGCGGACCGACGATTGGGGCCAGTCGCTATCGAAACGCCTGCTATCACCATCGAGCCATCCAGAGATGCTTGGGCGTATTGGACGCTATGACATCGAAAGCATGCTCGGTGCCGGCGGTATGGGGATCGTCTACCGAGGGTTCGATACCCAGTTGCATCGCGTCGTAGCGATCAAAGTCCTCTCGCCGACGCTAGCCTTTCACGGGTCCGCAAGGCAACGATTTGCCAGGGAGGCACAAGCGGCAGCGGCTGTTGTCCACGAAGATGTCGTTCCAATCTACGATGTCCAGACCGAGCGAGAGATTCCGTTTATTGTGATGCGATTCATTCCCGGTGAATCCCTGCAAGCGAAGATCGACCGCCAGGGAGCTTTGGAGCTCAAGCAGATCCTACGCATCGGCAAGCAGTTGATGGCTGGGCTCGCCGCAGCCCATGCCCAAGGGCTAATCCATCGCGATGTGAAACCAGCCAATGTGCTTCTTGAAGAAGGGATCGATCGAGCTCTCTTGACCGACTTCGGATTGGCTCAAACCATCGATGATGCGAGAGTGACCGCATCGGGTATGATGCCCGGAACACCTCCCTACATGTCCCCTGAACAATCTCGCGGCGAGAAACTCACCGAGCAGAGCGACGTGTTTAGTGCTGGCAGCGTCTTGTACGCGATGTGTACGGGCCGTGCACCCTTTCGAGCCCAATCGCCTTGGAAGGTGCTCAAGCTAGTCGAAGAATCCCAGCCCAAACCGATACGCGAGCTCAATCCCGAGATACCCCAGTGGCTCTCGGCGATCATCGAAAAAATGATGGCCAAAAGTCCGTCGGATCGATACTTTACAGCAGCCGAAGTCTCCCGGCTTTTCGAGCAGTGTCTAGCGCATGTGCAACAACCACTCAATGTCCAACTACCATCGGAACTGATCCATTCGGATCGCTCGAGAATCGAACGCAACCGATCTGTTTGGCTTGCACTAGGCTTGGCGCTTTGCATCTTTGGCGTCCTAGGACCAGTGGCTGGAGTCGCTTTATATCAAAGTAAATTTTCGATGTTTACGCGAAGCCAATCATCGACACCTAAGTTGGTCAGTCCAACTGGGAGTTGGATACAAGTCGATCCAATGCCGGCACCACCTGAGGAATCGCTCTTGCGACGGCTCAGTGAGCCCATCGATGTCAACATCCAAGATGTACCTCTAGGCGATGCGATCGCTCAGATCCTTGGGGAGATTCCTCATGAGTTGGAATCCAATATCGATGGATCGAATAAGCGAATATTCATAAGTGGGCGAGGCACCCGTAGTAGTTTGCTTGCGCGGACCCTCACAAGTCAAGAGTTGGGTTACATTGTCCACGCAGATCGCGTAGAGATTGCAAGCCGGGAGTCGGTCGAAGCTCGGCCCGTTGTCCGATCGTATTGCTTATCGCATGTTACACAGAATGATCAGCAGGCATTAGAGCTGGTCGATAAAGCGCGAAGACTGCTTAGGTCGAGCCAAGATGATCAGCCCGAGCTGACGCTTGATCGATCGGTGTTGATGGTCAAGGGGACGGAGCCCGAGCATGAGCGGTTGATCGCGTTTCTGGTGGCTTGGAAGGATCGAGTTCGAAGATAAACTATTTGAAGATGGAGAGGTTCTTTATGTCTTATCGAAAGTGGGCGTTTCGGGTAGGTGCACTGCTCGGAGTCGTTGGAGTTTGCGGGCTAGGAGTCTTAGCTGGAATTGCTTGGTCGCAAGCAGAGCGGCAAAGATTCAGTCAACGCACTATGCCTTCTCAACCATTGACTCCCGTCGCGACAGGTCCCCTTGCACAAAGCTACGCGCCAGTCATAGGACCGGATGGCTATGTAATAAACCGCCAAGGAATGGGTGGCGCCCTGCCACAGGGCCCAGGAATGGGCGGCGGCCGTATCGAGGGTAGTATAGGAGGAATGGTTCCCGCCGATAGCGCCGTGATTTGGTGGGGTAAGCCCAAGGGGGACGAGCCAGGTTGGTTATTGCGAGGTAAGCAAGCGATGAAGGCCGAGGAGGCGCTTCGCGAAGCGTTGGACAAAGAAATCAACATTCGCCTTTCGGGTGCGGAACTTCCTGCAGCGCTTGAGGCCATTCTCGGTCAGCTAGATATCCCCTACACGGCAAACCAAGCTGGAATGGATGCGCCGTTGGTGATGCTTGAGGCCAACGGCAAAGTGCGAGATGTTCTAAGGAGGTTACTGAGGCCTATGCAGATGGATTACGTGATTCACCAGGACAGCTTGCAAATCATCAATCCGCGCGAGGATCAATTCCAACGAACGATCCGTGTTTATGATTTGGCGCATGTGATCAGTAACAGTCAGGACATGGGCAAAGTCTTGCAGTTGATTGAATCGACGGTGCAGCCGGATCAGTGGCACAGCCAAGGAGGTCAGAGTCGCGTCGAATCGGTCGGATCGGTTTTGGCCGTTGCCTCGACGGAGCTAGTGCATGAGGAGGTAGAGACGTTGCTATCGAAGCTTGAGTCGCTGGGATTGCAGAGCAAAGCCGGTGCTCAGGGGGCTAATATCCAACCTGTCGATTATCAACGCTTGTATCGTGCCGGATTGGTCCCTGCACAACCCCTTTCCATGCCAGGTGGTTTTTCTGGTGGTTCAGTCATCCAACCAGGATCGCAGGACAAGCTGATTCCACCGGCATCGGCCCCCAACCCTAATAAAGATAACCCAAAGCTAGACGGCCCACGGGTGATTGGCCCCACGGCCCCGGATCCTAACGCAATCGACAAAGAGAGTTTTCCTGATAACCGCTACCGCTGATAGCAGGGGGGCTGGGAACCTTGGGTTCGATCTGGCTGTTTATCAGCGTTCATGAGCGTGTATCAGCGGTCCGGTTTTTCGAATCGATTAGCGTTTTGTGATCTGTATGAGCTCGGGTTCCTCGCTTGAAGCCTCGATGGCCGCAATGGTTTCACGCACACTCTGAGCCTTTAGCCGCATCAACTCAGCCGGGAAATCCTTCTCCTCCTTCTCAAAGTAATTCTCTATCTTGGTAAGCTCAGGAATGACCACTTTCGCATGCTTGCCATAATTCATTAGGATTTTCATCAGCTCGGGTGTGCGTATCTCACTGGCCCAAGGATTTTGATCTCGGGTGTAAAGCACCAGAGCAGTCATCCCGTCCTCAATATGGTGTTCTGCCAGCAGCCGAAGACCTTCGACACGAATCTCATCGGCGAACATCTCGCCACTTGGCGCAGGTTCGACGATCGCCTCGTGGATCGCAGGCAACAGAGGTCTAATTTCCTCAAGCGTCAAATGGCGATAAACAGAACCGATACTGCCGCGAGCGCGGCCGTCTTGGTTTTTCAATCCTGCCCGAACAGCCTTGTAGAGCGAATCTCGATCGACACCTTCGAGCGAGCGTCCAAGCATTCCATCACGATCAAAAAGGGCAAACGATAGATACCTCTGTTGCATTCCTCGCGGGTCATGATCCACATCGACTTGAGCGAGCAACTCAAGCATCCTCGGTACGCTCTGCATGGCAGGTTTGCCGATCGCCGCAAGTGCCTCAGCAGCCTTGATTCGCAACCACAGGTCTTCATGGGAAAGCGTCTTGGTTAGGGCCTCGACTGCAGGTGCACTTCGTCCACGAAGCTTCGTCAGAGCCTGGCAAGCCCCATAGCGGGTATCCAAATTCGGCGAATCCAGCAGATCAATCAAAGATGCAATCGGTGCCGTTTTACGACGTCCAAGCGCCATGGCCGCTCGCTCGCGGACAATCGGTGACCAACTCCCAAGACGCTCCAAAAGCTGCTCTTGACTTAGCCCATCGTAAAAACTGTTTCGGTCCTTGTTATTCCAACCCCGTCCGTCGTCGATCAGAGACTCCGCCGACAGGGCATTCAATTTGGGGATATCGCTCTGTTTCTTCCCTGTCACATAGAGTTTCCGAAGCGGCATTGCGTACGCCAAGAGATAGCATCCGGTAGTATCCCATCCGGCATAGCTATCCGCATCGTTCTCAGGCGGACCTTGGTGCAGGAAGCTCCCATCCCAACGCCTTGCCAAGTCAAAGTACCAGCTCCCGTATTCCTTCATCCACGCACCGGTCGCGTCCGGGCCCGAGAGGGCAATCCCGGGCATGGCCCATAGGATGTTGAAGAAATTACCGGTGTGCCCCGTATCCCGCTCGGCACCATGGGAAGCAATGCTCATGCGCGAAAAGAACTCGGCACCCTTGGATTCATCGATCAAACTCAAGAGCACCGAGGCCATGCCGCACTTGCCGTTGTCTTCATGCGTCTCAATCCACGGATGATGGTCGCCGTAAGGGATCGCTCCTTTGCGAATATAGAACCGCATCAACCGTACACTCAATTCGATGGCTCGATCCAACGCTGGATCTTCGACTCCCGCTTGGCGAGCTAAAACCAACGAGATCGTCAACGGCAGACCAGGAGAGTTCATCATCCCGTATCCATAAAGGCGTCCATCGGGACGAGCAAAACGGTGCCCCCACGAACCTACCGCGCTTTGTCCATTGGACGCCTCGAGCGCAAGACGTTTTAAGCCCGGCATGATCGAATCGTCCCCTGTGGCCATCTTGTACTCTGCGAGAAACATCATGATGTAGCCGTAGTACCAAGTAGCCATTCCTTCGTCATTGAAGCTTGCTGCCCACTGAGCTTCCTTCTTGATCAATGGCAGATAGCTTTCCTGGCCACTTGAGAGCAAGGCTAGGGCATTGAGTGCCCTAGGGATCGGATCGAGCCGCTTGGTGTAACCGGGTTGCTCCATACGCCTAGCAAGTTCTTTGCAGCCTTGCTCGAAGATACGCTTGGACTTGGGGCAATCGAAAGGAGCCGTCTGGCTATAAGTTCCCAGCACAGGTAGCTTCACGACAACTTGCTCTGTGCTTCCAGCTCGCCACCTGGTGAGCTTCAACATACCATCGCCCGACTCGCTTTCGGCCTGCGTTAAAGCCTTCCCAAGTTCGGTACGTGGATCATATGAAAAGGGCGTTCCCCCAACGCCGAGGATCACATCGCCAATCTCGATCAGACCATCGGCCGGAGACCCCTTTGCAACCTTGGTAATAGCGATCTGCCTAGCATCGCTCGTAACCATCTTGTCGCAATGCATCCAGCCTCGTAGCCCTGTGGCACCTAAGTTCCAATCGTGCTTGGAATCCTCGGGTACTTTTGCCCCTTGAGTAAGATCAAGAACTTGCGATTCCTGTGCTCGACATCTTGTTGCAAAGAAACCAACATCGATTGGCAGATAGGCTATGGCGACGGCCAGTAACAAGAATTTACTTTTCATAGTTTTTGAAGATGTTGATTCGCTGGAAATGTTCAAAAGTTGGGATTCTCACGGTGGAATCTTGAAGCCTACCACAGAGAACTCCGAGGGACAAACCATATGCGGCGTTGATTTTTAATAGTTCTTCAGGTGTTTTTGTGGGTGAAAGTTCGGCTTTTTCGTACTCAGCTTCGCGGTGCTCGTACTCGTACTCGTACTCGAAACGCCTGAATTGATTCAAGTCGATCGTCTTTACAAGGAAGCTGGAACCCCCGGTACTTGGGCCGTATGTCAACGATTTCCCTAAACGTCCCTTCGAGTACGAGTAGAACCAGAGGCATCAATTATCAGCCACGATGATTTCTGAAGGACCGTTTTATTTCATGTCTCGTCGCAGTTGTGCCATGGCTTCTGCCAAACCTTTGCCGACTCCGCCCAAGATCTTTGCAGAGCCCAAGTAATGGAATTCGAGGTTCGAGATCCCTTTGTCAATGATCAATCGCTCGCGATCGCTCAGACCCTCGCGACGCATCCGATCGACCAAGGCTTTTTCTCGATCGGGTTGAAGTTTTTCCTCCTTGGCTTGGAGCTTGGCTTTTTGCTCAAGCTCTTTCTCTTTGGCTTTGGCTAGTGTCAACTCGCGATCCCAGTACTTTTCTGCAAGTACTGTGGCTACGTTGCCTTGGAATTCGGGTAAGAGTGCCGGAGCGGCCATCGCCGCGCGAAACTGATCGTGGGTGCTTTTGTAACGCAATTGATCCGCACCGTACTGATCGGTTGGGCCTCCGACTCCGAGCACCCCAATAACAAACGGCATCTTCGGTGCTTTCAATTCCGTGCGCACATCGCGGATCAAATGCGCTAAAGCTTGGCTGTATTGGTCGTAGCCCCCCGTTTTGTCGCGATTGGGATAAGTCCCCGAATCGACCATGTCGTTCCAACCTTGGAACCAAGCAAAGCCTGCGAGCTCATAACCGACCGACGAATCGTAATCGGGAATGATCCTTTGAATGTCGCTGAGAACATATTTCACATGATCGATCATCTGACGATAGTAGACTCCGGTTTCCTTTTCCTTGGCGGCTCGGATCGCCGAGAGATCCTTGCCCTGTTTTGCCAGATTGCTCAGGAGTGTTTCGTTGAAGACATAAGGCCCGGCGCTAGGTGGACGAAAGTCAGTGTGCAGACTCTTGCCACCCCAGGAGGTTTTGATGATTAAGATCGGTGCATCGGTGAGCATTTGCGTGTAGATTCCGAACGTAAACTCGGGGCCGATTTTCTCGGGCGATGCTCCGAAACCTGCGGTGAGTTTGCCGGTTTGCTCGGATTCCGCACAGCCGATCGATGAAATCCAAACCCGCTGGCAAACCGTAGGCTTGCCCTTTGCATCGATCATCCGATCGAGCATCGGCTTGGTCGCTGCGTCCATGCCGATGTGTTCAAAGGTGCTGATCTTGGCATGGCCTTGCATGTTCGATTGACCGGCCAGGATGTAGATTTGCAAAGGCTTTTTGGTGTCATCGCTCAGTGCCGTGGATGACAAGTTCCACAAACAAAGCAGTACCCATAGGCAATGGCTTGGGAATCTCATCATGAAAATGTTTCGTCAGGTTAGGTTGCTTGTTGGTGATCAGCCCTGCTTGGAGCCGGTAACTAAGGCTCGCATCATAGCACAAGCTGAATTATGATACCTTCTATACCCACCTTTCCACCTACCTTGATTTCCTACTCCGGAGTCGATCTGTCCGATGATTAGCGATAAGTTTCTGCGGTATGCCCTGCCAGCATTGTTGGGCTTGTATAGCTTCTTGCATAGCTTTTTCGTGCCAGCGATTTCCTTAGGCCAAGATCGCCCGGCGTCGCTTCCAAGTTCGGTTCCGTTGCAGTTCCTTTCGGGTGAAAGAGTTGCTTTTGTCGGCAACTCGCTTGCCGAACGGATGAATCTCCATGGCCATTTCGAAACCTATCTGCACCTGCTGCATGCCGATCGAAATCTGGTCGTTCGGAACTTTGCAAGACCCGCTGAAGCGGTCAACAACCAGCAGCGTTCGGCCGATTACACGGCCATCGACGATCCGATGAAGGTCTTTTCCGCCGACACTTACTTTTGCTTCTTTGGCTTCAACGAATCTTACTCGGGTATCGACTCGGTCGAGGAATTCAAGAAGCAATACAATCAGTACATCGATCAGCTCTCGAAGCTTTATCCGCGAGCAGCAGCCTCGCCAAATCCTCGCTTTGTACTGATCTCCCCGATCGCCTTTGAATCGGCCGACTCTCGGTTCTTGCCTAGCGGAAGCGACGAAAACAAACGCTTGGCAGTTTATGCCTCAGCCGTCGAGCAAGTTGCTAAGGATCGCAAGCTGGCCTTTGTCGACCTGTTCAATCCCACGCTCAAAATGTTCAGTGCGCAACCTGCATTGCAGTACACGATCAACGGTTGCCATCTGAATGAAGCTGGCGATGCGGCTGTCGCTCAGCTTATCACCCAGCAACTCTTCAACATCGATCCACAAAAACTTTCGCTCGACAATATTGCCGCTCGATTCGATAAGGATCGATTTGAAAAGCTTCGCTCTGCTGTCAACGAAAAGAGCTGGGTGCACCTGCAAGATTATCGCATGCTCAACGGATGGTATGTTTACGGTGGTCGCCGCACGTGGGACAAAGAGACCTTCCCTTTGGAGTACGCCAAGATTCGAAGGATGGCTGAGGTGCGCGACCAGTACTGCTGGGACATCGCTCAAGGCAAACCCGTACCGACGACTCCCAACGATGACAATACCGGCGAACTGTTTGTTCCGCAGACACGATTTGGCGATCCAAGGCAAAAGTATTCCGAAGCCGAAGCGCTTCGCTACTTGACGCCCGATGAGTTCATCGCGCAGACCCAAGTTCCAGAGGGTTTCAAGATCGAGCTGTTTGCCGATGAGACCAAGTTCCCAGATATTGCTAAGCCCGTGCAGTTGAACTTCGATAACAAAGGTCGAGCTTGGCTGGCTTGCATGCCGACTTATCCCCAATGGAAACCAGGCGACCCACGCCCCGGGGATAAGCTTGTGATCCTTGAAGATACCGATGGGGATGGCAAAGCGGACGTCTCGAAAGTCTTTTACGACAAACTCCATTGCCCCACGGGTTTCGAGTTCTACAACGGCGGCGTGCTTGTTGTCGATCAGCCTCGCATGCTGTTTCTCAAGGATACCGATGGGGATGACAAGGCCGATCAGGTAATCCACTTGATGGACGGATGGGCCAGCGATGACACTCACCACACTTGCGGTGCCTTTGAGTGGAACAACGGAGGTTTGCTCCACATGCTCGAAGGGATCGCTACGAGCACAACCTTAGAGACACCCTGGGGACCTCACCGTAGCAAAGGGGATGGTGGTGCGTATGTGATGGATCCGAGAACCCTCAAGATTAGGCAGTTTGCATTACCCGGTCAGTACAACATGTGGTGCTATGTCTTTAATGACTGGGGCCAAGGGATCGTCGGAGATGGAACGACCGCGAATCACGCCTGGGATACCCCGCTTTCTGGTGCCCAATTCCGTGGCCGCCAAGGTTTGAATTTCGTATTCAACAACGAGGGGATGCGCCCAGCGCTTGGATGCGAGTTTCTCGTCAGCCGAAACTTCCCCGATAGCGTGCAAGGTCAGTTCACCTACGCATGCGTGATCAATATGAATGGCATGCCTCGCTTCACCGTCAATGACAATGGCGGAGGTTACAGCGGTGCACGTATCAAGAATGCCGATGGTTCACCGGACGATTTGATTCGATCTTCGGATAAGCATTTCCGACCCGCAGATCCTCAGATCGGTCCCGACGGGGCGCTGTGGTTTGGTGATTGGGCAAACGCCCTGGTCGGCCACATGCAATACAGCCAACGCGACCCGAACCGCGACCACGTTCGAGGTCGTCTGTATCGGTTGGTGTACAAGGATCGACCGTTGGTAAAACCAGTGACCCAGCATGGCAAATCGATACCTGAACTCCTTGAGCAACTCGGTCAGTACGAATGGCGAACTCGTTATCGAGCGCGCAGAGAACTGCGAGACCGACCTGAGGCGGATGTGTTGGCGGCTACCAATGCTTGGCTTGCCAGTAAAGACCCCAGTACAGCCGACTACGATCGAGCTTGTTGCGAAGCCCTTTGGATTCAGCAATCGCATCATCGGATCGATGTCGATCTGTTGGCAAGGGTGCTCAAATCAGCCAAGGCACCTGAGGCCCGATCAGCGGCGGTTCGGATCTTGGCCGACAGTCGAGAACAAATCCCACAGGCCGAAGAGATGCTCATTGTTGCTGCCGGAGATAGCCATCCTCGGGTTCAGACCGAGGCAGCAAGAGGTTTGAGTTTCTATGCGACCAAGCCGGCGATGAAGGCACTCTTTGCGATGACCAATGCACCGGCAGATTATTGGAGAGATTACACCGTTCAGCATTCACTTGGGGCCAACGAACGAGCTTGGATCGGCGATTTCGTGGCGGGGAATGTTCCCGAAGCTTCTGAGCGAGGAAAGCAGATGGTCGCGCAGTTGATGGCATCGAATGCGACAGGTGTCGCGGCCCTGCCCCATTTGCAAGTCCTCATGTCTCAAGAGCCCAAACCAGCAGAAGAGCGCAACAAAGCGATGACCGCTTTGACCGAAATCAAAGGCGATGTGAATCGAGGGCGCGAAGTGTTCGTGCGAAACTGCACGGCTTGTCACAGAGTTGGCAATGGAGACGGTCGGGAGTTTGGCCCGAACCTCGCAGGAGTTGCTAAGCGGATGCCGAGAACCAAGCTCATCGAGTCGATTGTCGATCCGAATGCAGAGGTCGCTGAGAAGTATCGTTCGACGGCGATCGTGACCGATGATGGTAGTATCATCACCGGATTGCTCGTATCGGAGAGTGCCGATGTTATCGAAATCTTCGATGGCAAAGAGGCTCGCAAGATCGCCAAGGGCGAGATCTCGGAACGAAAGACCTTGCAACAGAGTTCCATGCCTGAAGGAGCCGCCGCCACGGTCGCTCCATCGGAGTTTATCGACCTGATCGAGTACCTCTCGGCTCAGATGCAAGCAGTAAAACCTTAAGCGACCGCGTAACCTTTGATCCTTGAAAGCCGATGGGTAGATGAGCGATCCTTCGCTGAAACTTGTTCTCATGGGAACCGGCCCATTTGCGGTTCCGAGTTTTCGTCGGATTGCTCAATCGAGGCATGCGATCGTATCGGTGGTGACCAAGCCACCGGTAGAGAAGCCGACGCGGGACAAAGAAACTCTGGAGAGTCCTGTGATGAGTTGGGCTCGCCAAGAGGGATTCCCGGTCGCGACTCCACTCTCGATCAACGATCCGAGTTCGATCCAGTGGCTCGGGGAGCTCAATGCCGATTTGCTCATCGTGTGCGACTATGGCCAGATCCTATCGAATGAAGCTTTATCGAAAGCGAGACTCGGTGGCATCAACTTGCACGGTTCGCTTCTTCCTCGACATCGAGGGGCAGCTCCGGTACAATGGTCGATTCTCGCGGGCGATACCGATGCCGGTGTGAGTGTGATCCACATGACACCCAAACTCGATGCTGGGCCGGTGCTCGAGCAGCGAGCATCGCCAATCGGAGCTCAGGAGAATGCCCAAGAGCTCGAAGTTCGGCTCAGCCAGTTGGGAATCGAACCGACCCTTCTTGCGATCGATACCTTGGCTCGTGAGAGCTCTGGAACGGTCGATCGTTTTGTGGGAATCCCCCAAGATCGAGAGCTGACTACCAAAGCGCCTCGATTGAAGAAGACCGATGGGCAGCTCGATTTTCGCTATCCCCTTTCGTGGATCGATCGGCAAATTCGCGGTTTGCAACCTTGGCCAGGCGTCTATGGCAATCTGGTCAATGCCCAAGGCAAATCGGCCCAAGGAAAATCGGTTCGGGTGGTCATTCACAAAGCGCATCGGATGGAGATAGCTTCAGGTGAGCTTGTAGAGCATGGTTTGACCCCAGGTCAGCTTGTTTTCAGCGACATCGCAACGAAGCTATCCATAGCCATCGAGCAACCCAAGCATTGGGTAGCGGTGGTTGCCAAGGATGGGTTGCTGGTTTTAGAAATGGTTCAAGTCGCTGGCAAGTTGCCTATGAGTAGTGCCGGATTTGTTAGCGGTTATGGCAAGCAAGCCGGTTTGCATTTTGAAACACCTTCAGAGCCGCATCCGCTACTTGAAAAAATGATGGCTTCGAGCCCAGACAAGTAAGGAATTCTTGGTCGTGCAAAGTTCTATGGAGAAACGTTCGATCGGGTTGGTGTCTTTGGTTTGCTTGGTCATCGGCAATATGATCGGGTCGAGTGTTTACATATCCACCTCTTATGCTATTGGAGCTTTAGGCGACGCGCGATGGGTCTTGATCGCATGGGCTATCGCAGGCGTTCATGCTATCTGTGGTGCAATCGCTTATTCGGCTCTAGCCAGTAGGTTCTCGCTCAACGGGGGCGAGTATGTTTTTCTGAGCCGATTTGTTCACCCTGCCGTAGGTTGCATGGCGGGCTGGATTTCGATTGTCGCTGGGTTTACCGTTCCGATTGCCGCAGCGGGATTGATTTTTGGTCAATACATCGCAGATTCCCCTGATTCGATTTGGCAATCACAGGTATTAGCGACCCTATGGATTGCGGCTTGTGCGATTTTTCACAGCGTGAATTTGCGCACAGGGGCATGGGTCAACAATGCGGTAGTAGGGTTGAAATTCGTCGGCTTTATGATTTTTGCGATCGCTTGCGCGATGTTTCTCATGCGGGTAAGTCCGAGCGATGGTTTCCAACCCGCCTTGGATCAGTCCTTCTTTGCGACCGATTATTTGAAGAGGGTAGACGAACAAGGCTTTCTAAAGATTTTGCTTGTCCAGTTGTTTTTTATCGCTTTAGCCTACACGGGTTTTAACGCGAGCATCTACATCGGCGGTGAGGCACCATCGTCCTTGGTATCCAGGTCGATGATCCTGTCTTGTGTGCTGGTCACAGCGACTTATCTGATTCTCAACGCGCTTTTTATGATGTGCGATACGAGGGAGTCGATTGAGGCAGGAAGAGACTACTTCGTCAAAGGAGTGGCTAGAAATGTGGGAGGAGCAAGCCTCGAGTGGGTCATGCGAATCACGATCGCTCTATCGTCGGCAACGAGTGTCCTGGCCATGCTGGCGACAGGTCCTCGGGTGATTTCGCAGATGTCTAGCGATGGGTGGTTGCCGAAGATATTTTCCGGGAGCCAAACGCCTCGACTCGCGATTGGCTTGCAAGCTTTGGCGAGTTGTTTGATTCTTTGGCGTGCGAGTCTTATCGACGTGATTAGCTATTTGGGTTTGACGTTAACGATGTGTGGGGCGATTGCCACGTCGACCCTATGGATCGCGTATCGGGAAATGCAGGCTAGAAAACCGGTTGCCTGGTGGGAACACCTTGCCACGGCGGTGTATATTGGAGGTGCATTGCTCCTGATCGCCGGGGCTTGGGTTGCCCGACGCGAGCAGTTTTATCATTGCCTAGTTACTTTTATTAGTGGTTTAGTTGTGTACCTGATCGCCAAATGGTGGCAACGGAAGCCGGTGGAATGATTCACAAGACGGTATTCTCGTTTGTATTGATCGTTGGTCTCTGGATCTTTGAGCTCAGAGCCGATGAGAATCAGGCTGCCGGGGTGGATCAATCATCGGGAATTACGGTTTGGATTAAACAACTCAATGCACCGAATTATGCCGATCGCAAAGAAGCTTTTTTGAAGCTTTGCGATCCATCTTTGGATATCGAAGCTTGGGTTAAGAATCGAGATATCACTGACGATCCACAGTTGGCTTCGACCCTCGGGTGGCTTCAACGGATCCGCTCGCTGCCCGGTTCGATCGATGCAAGGCTGGAAGCCGCATGCGATTTCCCCGCCTTGGTTCAAGGTTCCGTCCAAGTCGTCGAGAGATACGCAAAGGAGGGTAAGCTAGAGCTCCTCTTGGAGATGGTTCGGCTCTTGCCCAAAGGGAGTCGCGACATCCTCCTGCAAAACGCTTTCACCCGAGGAGAAAGCGCTCTGGAGCATGTCTTCGATGGGGCCTGGGCGATGCGCAAGCCGGAGTTGATCCCTAAGTTTCTCGAAGTGATCTTGCCCGTCCATCCACTTAGGATCGGCCTAAATCGTCGTTGGAGCATGCTTGGTCTGACGGAACCCTGGCAGTTGCAAGTTCCATTGGACACCAATGAGATGCAAATTGCAGCCTTGCAGAGCGAAGGCCAAATCGCTCAGGCCGTTGAGCTTGCCCGACAGACAATGCAACCCGGCGAGATCGAAAAACTGCTCATTCGGAACAAGCGTTGGAAAGAGTGGCTAGCTCTGGATCCGACGCGTTTATCCATGATCTCGGCCACATGGTCCGAGTTGCCACGCGTCTTGATCCTCGAAGCTCTGGATCAACATCAGGAGGCTCTCAAGTATTACGAGTCGAGGAAGTCAGCAAATGCCAAAGGTGTCGAGCAGCAGTTTCTCTTGACTCACTTGGCACTTGTTACTGGTGATACCGAAACGGTTTTCGCGAAGCTCAAAGAGAGCGATTCAGGACAGTTGACGGCGATGTACTTTCTTCACAACCGAATCGATGAGTTGATGGAGTTAGAAGATCTCAAGGAGCGAACACCCGAGAGTGTATCGGCTTGGATCGATCGCAACATCGTCGAGGGCAAGGGGTTTACCAAGGCCGTGCGGTTTCAGGCGTTGTTTCGACGTTTGGGAGAGACCCCTTGGTCTGACGCGATTCAGACAGGAATCATCAAATTCATTGACAACCACCCTCGCGATCAAAGGATCCGGTTTTGGAAAGAATACATCGAGCAAACGATGCGATACAGTCTCGATGAGCTCAGGCCAGAGCTCTTAGCGATCGCACTTGGGAAATTGGAATCCGATGGCCAGCCCAAGCGGAGAACAAGCAACGGAGTTGCGGGTTTTCCTGAGGCCCAAGAAGAGCGCGAGTTGACGATCGAGGATTTGTTCCGAGAGAGTTTCCCTTATATGAAAGAAGCGTCCTATCCTCTGTACCAGACGATGCGGCGCGAGTATCCCGATAAGCCTTATCGAAATTTGCTCGAGTGGTTGCAGTTGTTGCACCAAGGGGTCTTGCCCGAGGGTTGGTCGCAAAGCCAAGTTCTAAGGGTGTTTCAAGGGGCTGCCATGCAGCGGATCGTCGAGGGTGCATCGGCCAGCGGTTGCGTGATTGATTTGGCCGAGGCGCTCGAGACGATGGATATGGTCGAGGATGCTATCGAATTGCTCAAGACCATACCTGGGGTGACTCGAGCCGATTTGATGCGTTCGCGTTATCTATGGAAGATCGGAAAATACAACCAATCGCGAGAGTTGGTTCTCGAATGCTTAGAGCACGAGTCCTCAAGCCTCGATGTTTACCAATGGGCTTTTGAATTGTTCGGACTCCTGGGCGACAAAGCATCGCAAAAGCTCCTCGATAGCAGAGTTCTAACCCGGCCAAACGGCATGGAGGTTTTCGCAAGGTATTCTCAGGAGATGCGGCGAGGAGAGAGGTTTGAGTTGCCTGAGCCCATCGGACGTTTCTTGGAATTGCAGCACGACTCATTCCCATCGAGTCTAGGGAACCTGTGGCTCGATGATATGTACTGGGGTTGGAATCTTTCTCTGCTGGCAAACCACTACCATAAAACTGCTCCCGATTTTCCGGAGCGGATCGATCGAAACTTTGATCTGTCCTTGACGAGTTGTTTGATCGATATTTTCACTGAGGTCGATTCGCTATCGAGTGGGATGCCCCGAGCCGGTCGAGCTCGCCCAGCGATGGATTGGGATTTGGATTGGTCGCAGTGGGCTTGGAGGTATGAACACGTTTTTTCAGCAGGGTTCTGGCAAGCGGTACAAAACGGTGACCGGGAGCGTGCCGACCGATTCCTGCGGGCCGCTCACCGCATCAACCCCGAGCAGATCAACACCCTCATCGACGCAGTTCCCTGGGTGCTTGAGAAGTTCGATCGCGAAACGCTTCGCGATTGGTTCTTGATCTATTACGAGCCGATGCAAGAGCATCTTAAGAAGTACCCGAAAGACACACTGATCGCTAACAATTCCGCATGGCTTGCAGTCAAGTGTGGCTTTGAGCTCGATCGAGCCATGGAGCTCTCTGAGATGGTCGTCGATCGCCATGTGACCGATAACTACCTCGATACGCTCGCCGAGGTTCATTTTGTTCAAGGGAACATCGACAAGGCGATCGAAACATCGCTCCAGTGCAGAAAGCTCAATCCTAGGGATCCCCATCACCGCAGGCAAATCACGCGTTACAACCAAGGCCTTCACTCTCACAAGTAACAACGATTAAGCGCTTTATGCATGGCTCACAAATGATTTTCGCACCACGTTTTATTTTTCGGTTTCTGATTCTCCTGGTACTTCCTCAAGCAATCTCGTTTGGCGAAGAATCGCTAAATGCAAGCTTGCAGATCATCAATGGAACCGAAAAAAGTGTCGAGATCTATTGGCTCAAGTCCGATTCAGAGCGAATCTCCAATGGCTCGGTCGAACCGGGTAAGAATCGAAGCATTACAACGACCTTGGGGCACCGCTTCGAGGTGGTTTCTAGCATCGATCAGCTTACAGAGGTCATCACCAGTGAGGTTCCCAACCAAGCGTTTCGCGTTGGGGGGGTTCCCGATTTTTATACCCAAAGGATCGAGGCAAACGGATTCCCAATCGTGGCATCGGCTAGTGTGAATCCTTATGCTCTCAAAGAGGCAGCGGCCATCATCGATGGCATGCTCGGTCAGCGTCCTGATGTGCGCGAGGCAATGATCAAGAGCGGTTCGAGGCTCTGCATTCTCGCTTGCGGCGAATTCACCACCGAGCAACCCGAGTGGCAGTGGCTCGCAAACCAGAAGCGTAAGGAATTTCCGGGCGTTTCAGCCAAAGACTTTTACGATGCGCGAGCAAGGGGAATGGGGGGCAGTCAAACCGATCCGTTCTGTTCCTGCGGCGAGGAAAATCTCCTAGCCTATCCGGGCGATCCGTACTCGACCGAAAACATTCTGATCCATGAACTTGCTCATAACATCCATCTGCGGGGGATGGTCAATGTCGACCGTAGCTTCGACAGCAGGGTTCGAGCCGCCTATGAGCAGGCCAAAGAGACAGAGCTTTGGAAGGGGAAATACGCCAGTGTCAACCATCACGAATACTTTGCCGAAGGAGTGCAGTCGTGGTTTGATAACAATCGTGAAAACGACCATGACCACAATCATGTCAACACTCGCAGTGAATTGATCGAGTACGATCCACGATTGGCCTCACTTTGCCGAGAAGTATTTGGGGATACGGAGTTTCGCTACACCAAACCACAGAACCGCTTGCACGGACACTTGGAAGGTTATGACCCGGCGCGAGCACCGACCTTTCAATGGCCAGATAGGTTGAAAGAAGCCCAGGCGCAGATTCTCAAGGATGCACAAAATCGCAAATAGTCGCCGCACGGTTTTTTGGTTTTGCTAGCATCTTGAGTTAGGGCAAAACTGGGTAGTCCAGGTAAGGCGGACTTGCGGCGGTATTTCCTGTTTGGGTAAAACGTGTGGATGACGCTACCACGCTTTACAATCGATGTTTCGCACACGTTTGGCTCGGGAAAGAACACTGGGATCGAGCGTGTTGTTCGCAATTTGTGTCGGGAAATTCCCGGGGTTTTGGCGCACCGAGGTATTGAACCTCCGAAGATAGCAACGCATTTCCAAGGTCGTTTCATCGAAATTGATCGGACTCTCGAGGATCGACTCAAGCTCTTGGGTGCTTGGGAGAAAAATGTCCAGGAGTTTGTACCAAGTTGGATACAAGCCGGGCCCAAATGGATTGCGGGCATGAGTGGTTCACGGAAGCTTCATAAGTGGATGGAGCCTCAAGCCAGCCACCTTGGCATTTACAAATTGCCTCATCATCTCTTCCGCTGGTCTACGCTTTCGCACAGCGTTCTCAGGGGCAAGACGATCGAGCCGGGGGCCTCTGAGTTGATCGTTTTACCCGATGCTTATTGGACGCGCAGAGACATATGGAAGACGGTTCAATCGCATCGCAGAGCTGGAGCACTTATTGCCACGATCGTCTACGACTTAATACCGCTAACGCATCCGCAGTATGTAGGGAGTAAGCGGAGCGATAAGTTCAAGAATTACTTAGACCAAGTCATCCGGTACTCCGACACGATCGTTGCGATATCGCGAACGGTGGCCGAGGATGTAAGAAACTACATTGCGAATCAGTCCGATCAAGCGGGGGTCTGCCGAGACGTTCGATCGTTTGTGTTAGGTGCGGAGTTATCGATCCCGAGCACGGAATCCAAGCATCAGGCGGTTCGTCCGATCGTCGAGTCGCTTTTCGATGCCGCATATAAAAACCCACCTTATTTGATGGTGGCGAGTTTTGATCCGAGAAAGAACCACACGCAGGCTCTCGATGCTTTCGATCTGTTATGGAAGTCGCAACCGGAGTTGAATCTCTGCTTTGCTGGACGGAGCGGATCGATGTGCGGCGAGCTGATGAAGCGGATCGAAAATCATCCCAAGTTCGAGAAGGGCTTGTGGGTCTTCCACGATTTATCGGATATCGAATTGCATTACGCTTATGAGCGATGTTCGGGAGTACTGCTCCCATCGATCGTCGAGGGATTTGGGCTGCCGATCGTCGAGTCGTTGTGGCATGGACGCACGACCTTTGCCTCCGACACACCGATCCATCGCGAGGTTGGGGGCAAGCACTGCGAATACTTCCGATTGCACGATGCGGAGGATCTGGCCGATCGCATCATGAATTGGGAGTTGGTCAGGCGCGATCAGACACCAGAAAGTCATGGGATTCTGCGTTCGGAGCGATTCAAGCCGACGACTTGGAATCAAAGCGCTTCGCAGTTGACAGACATTGTGCTCGATGCGTGGGAGTCGCGAGCCAAGGGGGCCAGGGCAAAGGCGGCTTGAAAGAAGATGAATCAGGATCAGGATCGCTTGGCCGATGAATTAGCTCGCGAGCAACCTTTGCTCAGGGGCTCGGAGTGTTTGGACTGCAAAGATCACCGGACGATCATCAGCGGGCGAGGATCGATCTTTTTGTTGTGTCAGTCGGAAACCGCACCGTCGAAATGGCCCAAATATCCGCGTCAACCGATGCAGGGGTGCCCTTATTTTTGCAAGGCCTGTAGCCAAGGCGACGAAGCCTAGCGAACTTGACCGCTTGGAACCGGATAACCAAAGCCTTGATTGGCCATCACCGCATTGCCCATGCTCGGGGTTGGGGTCGAATAAGCCGAGGGTTGTTCGACGATGCTAAACTCGGCCCATATCGGATTGTGATCCGATACCTTTAGCGCCTCATCGATCGTGATCCCAAAAATGGTTGCCATGTCCAATACTCCAGATCGACCCATGTACTCGTTGGTCGGCCCGCGATCAAACAAAATGTTGTCGTACAACTCTGTCCGCCGCGTATTGGTAGGCTGATCGCTGATCACCCAATGAATTCCAGGCACCTTGGCCAAATTCCCAAACTTCGAGGGAGCCGCATTCAAATCCCCCATCAGCAATACATCATCTTCCCTGGCCGTCGTCCATTCATATTCCCGAACTGCATGGAGCACCGTATGCATCACCGGCAACTCCTGCTTGACCTCCCCAGGATCGGTGTGGATGTTCATCAGCGAGAACGTAAAGGGAGGATATCCCGCAGGAACCCGCGTCGCAAACCTACCTACCAAAGGCTCACGATGCAACAAATCCGCAGTGTCATTGACCGTGTAACTGGCCGTAGGACTCGAAAGAATCCGACTCGTGTCATAAACGTAGCAGTACTGCTCTTTCGAGTCGGTTCGTCCAAGCCGTGGACCTAAAATAAAGTCGTAACGTGCACCTTGAGAATTGACGATCTGAATCAACTGAGGCAGCACCGTCTGGTCGGTCGCCCTTACCTCCTGAATCGCTACCACATCGAACAACCTTAAAATCTTAGCGATCCGATCGACGACCACCGGATCGGATACCTTCTTCACACCAAAGGCTTGGATGTTGAAACTCGCTATGAGTATCGTTTGCTGCGTGCGGCTAGGCACCATCGATAACTGAGCCCCATCGGCAGGCCGCATCGAGGTCATCGCGCGAGACCTGGCTCCACCCTGGGCCTCAGACGGATAAACCGCACCTCCAGAAACATTGACCGTATTGGAGTCACCCTGTTGCTCTGAAACGAAATCCTGCACCAGGTCGCAGCCACCAAGACATAACCCCAGCGCAGCAAACAGCACCCAACGGCACTGAAAACCACTTTGCCCGCTCCTTTTGCTGCCCGTCACAGTGCGCAACTGATGCACACCACGGTTTCGGAACATCCCTAGCCTCCATGCTTGGGAAACCCTAGAACCATCCATTAAGCTATCGTGTAGCCTGGATGTCTTTAGCTATTGCCAACCCTCGGGCACAATCCCAAACCCCAACAAATGAATATCGATCTGCTCATTACCGAAATCCAACCAGGCGGTGCCGAAAGGTGTTGCACGCAACTGGCAATCTACCTAAACCGGAAAAAACACTCCGTCCGCGTGATCTCCATCGGGCCGACTCCTAAATCCCCACACGAATCTCTCCTTTGGAATTCACTCCTAAAACACAACATCCAAGTTGAATTTCTAAATGCTAGCAAATCGATCGAGCTTCCTTGGGCACGAAATAAACTCCTGCGATTAATTCGACAAAGCAAACCCGACATCGCCCAAACGTTCCTCTGGCATGCAAACCTACTGGGGGCTTGGATCTACCCAAAGTTTCAAGTTCCAGTCGTAGCCGGAGCACGTGTAAGGGAACCCAGGAGCTACCGCAGCAAACTTGCTTGGACCTGGCGAAATCGAGTCCAGAAAGTTGTCTGTGTTAGCGATGAAGTCGCCACTTGGTGCTCAAAGCACGAAGGCTTCTCTTTCGACAAGCTCCAAGTGATCCCTAATGGCATCGATCCGCCAACAAACTGGAAAGATCCCAGCAACCGATCCGAGTCGTCAAACTCCGAGGAAAAGATTCTCCTTTTTGTCGGTCGACTCGAAGAGCAAAAAGGGATTGATATCCTTTTGGAAAAAGCCCCCTCGATCCTTCAAGCTCTACCTGAGTTCCAACTTGTGATCATCGGCCAAGGCTCTTGGTCGCTGCGTTGGCAACAATGGCTCGAAGAGTCTTCGTTTGCCCATCGAGTCAAACTCTTGGGCCCTCGGAGCGACGTTATGGACTGGATGCGAAGATCGTCCTTGCTGGTATTACCAACCCGTTATGAAGGAATGCCAAACGTGGTTCTCGAAGCCATGTCGCTGGGGCTGCCGATCGCCTGCATGAGAGTCGAAGGCATATCGCAACTTTTAGGCGAAACGCTCGATGAACAATCGGTGAGTGCACAAGACTGGGAGGCTTGGGAAAAACTCGTCATCCATCTTGCCAAGGACCCTCAAACCCGAAAAAGCTTGGCAATAGCCAACCGCGATCGAGTCGAAAACCACTTTAAGCTCGATATCCAGATGCAAAAATATGAACTCCTCTATTCGGAAATCTTAGGTAAAATACCTGGGACTTCTTCGATCTAATTTCAACCGCCAGACTCATTTGGCCGGAGCCATCCATCAGTGTCACTGCGAAACATCCTGCGCATTGCTATCGCAGCGCTCGGCAAAAACAAAATGCGAGCCGGACTGACGATCCTTGGGGTGGTCATCGGTATCGCTGCCGTGACGGCCATGGTCTCGATCGGTACGAGTGCAAGTGAGTTGGTTCAAGGCGAATTTAAAAACCTCGGGACCAACGTCATCGTCATCTCCCCAGGTAGCAGGCAAGCTCGGGGTGCGCGAACGGGCCAAGTCCCATCGTTGACCGTTGGCGATGTCAATGCGATCTCCAAGGAGTGCCCGAGCGTCTTGGCGGCAAGCCCCATTGTTGGGGCCGTCGGACAAGTCATCAGCGGCAACAACAATTGGCGCCCTCGCGATCTTGTAGGTGTCGGTGCGGACTATCTGCTTGTTCGCAATTGGCAAATCGAATCCGGTAGCTTCTTTACCGAAGGGGATATCAACAACGCCAATAAAGTCTGCGTAGTTGGTGCCACTGTGGTCAAAAAACTTTTCCAAACCGCAAACCCTATCGGTCAAACCGTTCGTATCAAAAACATTCCCTTTGAAATTGTCGGTGTGCTTGTCGGTAAGGGGGCGAACATCGTCGGCGATGACCAAGACGATGTCGTCCTGATGCCCTTTACGACCGTTCGAAAACGACTCCAAGGCTCAAACTTCAACAACGTCGATGTCGCTTTGGCGTCCGCCCGTTCGACTGAACTCATGGGCATCGCTCAGCAGGAAATTGAAGCGTTGATGATGGATAGGCATCGCATAGCGATGGGCCAACCGCCAGACTTCCAAGTCGCCAACACAACCGAAATCGCCAGCGCCTTTGGAATCGTCACCGGCACCCTGACGGCGATGCTCGCCTCGATTGCAGGAATCTCTCTGGTCGTCGGAGGGGTGGGGATCATGAACATCATGCTCGTGTCGGTCACCGAACGAACTCGCGAGATCGGTATTCGAATGGCCGTCGGTGCTCGACCCCAGGACATCCTGATGCAGTTCCTCGTCGAAGCGATGCTCCTGTCGCTCGTCGGTGGAATCATCGGTGTGACGCTCGGTATCGTTGGATCGGTAGGGCTAACGATGGCCATCAATGCTGTTTCCAGCGGTCGAGACTGGCCGATCATCGTCAATCACTGGGCTGCGGTCGTTAGTCTGATTTTCTCGGCCTGCGTCGGTGTTGGCTTCGGTTTTTACCCAGCTTGGCGAGCCAGCAGGCTCGATCCCATCGACGCACTTCGCTACGAGTAGGCCCAAAGACGGAGCCGGAACCTAATTTTTCGAGAAATAACGCCAAAAGACTAGGAATTCCTCGCGACAGTTTTTTAAATATAATTCATGATCTTGCCGGACGCAGTTTCGGTTCCTTTCCCTCCAAGCTTATCCTTCTGTTTTGATCCAAAGAGTGAACGACGAAGACGAATTGATTCAGCGGGCACTCGACGGTCAAAGCTCCGCCTTTGAAACCCTAGTGCTGCGCTACCAAGACCGTCTCTATACGGCCATGATCAGCGTCGTCGGGAATGCGGACGAAGCCGAGGATGTCGTTCAGGAATCCTTCATCCAAGCCTACCTGAAACTCGATACCTTCCAACGCAACAGCCGATTCTTTACTTGGCTCTATCGGATCGCATTCAATTTCGCACTTGCTCGCCGTCGCCGTCGCAAGAACCATCAGTCGCTGGACGAATCCCGCGAGAACACTGGTGCCGAACCGGAATTCGATGGCGATGGGCCAGACCTTCGAATGAGTAGGAGCGAAGATATCCAACTGGTGCACCGGGCCTTGGCCCTGCTTTCCGAAGACCACCGCTCTATCCTGGTGCTTCGTGAAATGGAAGACCTCGCCTACGAAGACATCGCCGATGTTCTGAAGATCTCGATCGGCACGGTGCGATCGAGGCTCAATCGAGCCCGTTCCGCCCTTAAACAACAACTTGAAAAGTTTCCCGAGTGGAACCCTGAGATTTAATGAGACTCAGGATCCTCCAAGCTCAGCGGGCCAGGATAGTGGTAGCAAGCTAGATCGATTCAAAGAGCTAGTTATCCGATTCAAAAATCTATCTAGCAAACGTGACTGCGGCGCAGTAAAGCGCCAGCCCCAAATCATTTTGCAAAAAGGATGCGAGTCGTATCGAAGGATTCCTTAGACCGTCGCCATACGAACATAGATGCCTTACCAATCCCACGTACGCTTGGTAGGGAGAACCCAAAACATGCATCGAATGAGCCACCAAGTATCGCCACTTGTTTCGATACTCTTTCGAAAAAGATCTTTTCAGGTAGGGTTCGATGACCCTTGCATTCCAATACGTACGAAGCTTACCCCAAGACCAAAGTGCTGCAATCGCCATCGCAACGATCATGACAATAAAAAAAAGAGTAAAAAGTACCGCTCCGGTTTGATTCCTATTGCCAACGAGGCCAATGAGTGCGCCTGTCACGAGGGTTGTTGGCAGGAAAACAGCAACAAGGAATAACATGAAGAGGATACTGTAAAGAATAAATCCTATGATATTCGCAACTCCGACAACTCCGAAAATACTCTTCGGGGTGCTCTTATCCATGCGGTCTTTGATGCTCGAGACAAACTGCAATTGTTGATTCTGATCGATAGGTTGCTCTTGGGTCGTGAGGTTCGTTGACACAGCCCACGAGATCCAATGCCATGCAAACGACCACTGTATTTGATCCTCTTGATTGAATTGAAACTCCGCCAAAAACTCCCTTGGATGATTGGCTATTTCCACTTGGCATGCACAAACCTTTGCCGAAGCCTCCATTCCATCCTCGCAAAAACTGACAATGGCATCGAGGATGCGTCGTCCGTAGGGACCTTGCTGCAACTGACCGAGGAACTGCTCTCGCAACAACAGGAGTCGACAATTGATCTCGTGATCGAACTCCATATCACCAGGTAAGGTTTCACCACTTTCCTCGATCCACTTCCTTTTGTCTTGCAACCACTCCACGGGTGCTCGCCACATGACTCGCCGCATCAAGTCGACGGTAAAGGCCTTTCGATCGTGCACGATGCGGATACCCAAACATCGTTCACAAGACTCGAGTACCCCTTGGAAAGTCTCCCAAGGAACCATCGAGATATACCGATGCCAAAGCCCATCGGTCAGAGCATAATAAGTCGCTGCGGGCAAAACTTGAGCCAGCCGCAACAAGAGCCCTGAAGCTTCATCAGGCTCGATCTGGGCCTTCTTGAAATACGATTGCAACAAGTCACCTAAATGCTTTGAATTTCGGTGCTTTGACAGTCCCTCTGCAATCCAATCGGCAAAGCCTCTGGGGCCCGAATCGAGTACTTCCGAAAGATTGGCAAGGATATAGTAATCGTGCTGGGTCTTGTGGGATCTCTCCGAGAGTTCTCGGTACCAGCTTTCCGGATCGTTCTCTTGGATCCTTTGAAAGGCTGCCGCACGTGGACTTAACTCGCTGTGAGGCTGGTCCTGAGGACTGGAAGTAATCACAGTCGGAGAAACCTTCAAAGCAGGGGCTTGAGCCCGCTTTTCGCCGGATCGCAACTCCAGATCGAGTTGATCGTAAGCTGCCCGAATTCGTTTGAACTCCTCAGGGAACTTGTCCGGTTTGAATTTTCGGATAAGCACGCTGTAGGCTTGCTTGAGCTCTTCTCGGGTAGCACCATTTGGCAATCCGAAGAAGGATCGGGGAGAATGCGGCAAGTGATGCCAGGGTGGTGGTTGAGAGTCACTCATTGGCTACTCTTTGAATTACTTGTATCTCAACTTAGGCCAATAACACAGCTCATCAAACCAATCTGGGTCCAAGGCATACACCTGAGGATACTCCCGCTTGATTCTTCGCGACTGCTTGCGGTAATTGGGTCCGAACCATTTGAATCCCTCCTTGGAGATACTCGCCTTGAGGAACGCTATTTCTCGGGCAGACATCGTTGCCATGAGTTGCAGTTTTCCTGCAAGCGAATCTTTGCCCATCTTTTTGGCCAGCTCGATAAGCTCTAAGCGAACAAGATACCACCGATGAATTCTTTGCGCTGCGGCCTGCAACTCTGGAAACCTATCGAAGTTTACCGCTTGAAGCTTGGTCATCCATGATTCGGATAGGTCTTGCCAAAAGTTTTTCTTGCAAGTGTCCAACAGTTGCAAGATCTCTTGGGCCTCCTTGTGGCTCGGAGGTTCAGCATGTTTTGCCGTGACTGACTCGGGAGTATGGCGAAAAGACTCCAGTTGACCGAGTCCATCGCTGGCCCATTGACTCGGTTCGAGTCTTAGCATGGATCTTAGGAATTGCTCTTGGCGTTCATCGAGCCGTTGAGGTTCAGCCATCTGAACCCTCATCGAACGTGAAACCATGGCTGCTTAGCCAAATCTGCAATTGATTGCGGGCTTGTTCATAAAAGCTAGGGTCACCGCTGCGAAGGCTGTTTTCGAAAACATCGAGCATGCCATTGAGTTCTTCACGCAGGTGGATTGGTACTTCTCCGAGGATGCGTTCGCAGTAGCTCAGTAGAAGTTTGTTTTCCAGAAGGTCGCGAGGATAGAATTTGACTTTTTGGAGTTTGCGAACGATCTGCTCGACTTGTTTTGGGTTCATGCGTGAATCGGGATGGGAGATCACAGCTCGGTGCGTTTTCCCAGATTGGGGAACGACCACTTCGACCTCCAGAATTCCGCTTGGGTCGTAAGAGAATCGCACATCGAAGGGTGCTCCCGAACGGCCCAGTGGAATACCATCGACTTTGAGTTCACCTAGTAAGAGGTTGTCCTCGGCGCGTCTACCTTCCCCTTGGTAAACGCGGAGCTGCACTTCGGTTTGATTTGCAGAGACCGTCGAGAACTGCTTCTCTTTCGAGACTGGGATGGTTGTGTTGCGATGGATGATCGGTTCGAAATAACCAGGAATGAACTCACCTCCAAAGAGTTTGGAGACTTCGATTCCCAGGGTATGCGGGCATACGTCGGTCATCACCATGTCTTCGACAGCAGCATTGTCTTCGATCAATGCAGCTTGGATTGCAGCTCCCATGGCGACTACCTCGTCGGGGTTGTACTGGCACAAGGGTTTGCGTTTGAGTCTGGATGCGAGGAATTTTTGGAGGCAATCCATCCGGGTAGCACCGCCGACCAAGAGGATCTCATCGAGTTGATTGACATCCAGATTCGCGTCTCCGATGGCTCGTTCGATGGGTCTCATTAAACGGGTAAGCAACGGTTCCATCCACTTTTCGAATTCGTCTCGATGGATGCTCACAGGTTGCTTCGAAGGATCGACGTCACCGCTCTGCGAGGGTAGTGAGATCTCGACGGCCTCTGTAGCAAGCAGCTTGAGCTTGGCTTCCTCACACTTCTGCTTGAGTCTGGCCAGTTGCAGCGGATACTTGTGTTCGACCACCTCCGACTGCAAGCCGAACTTCATCAAAACATTCGATGCCATTTTGTCGGTGAAATCTTCGCCACCGAGCATGCTTTCGCCTGCCGAAGCGATGATTTCGAGCATGCGTTCAAAAACTTCCATGATCGTCACGTCGAAGGTGCCACCCCCCAGATCGATCACCATGAGTTTCTTTCGAAGATCTCGATCATAAAATCCGTAGGTCAAGGCTGCGGCGGTAGGCTCGTTGATCACACGCACAACTTCCAGTCCTGCCAATTCCCCGGCGAAGCGAGTAGCTCTGCGTTGCAAGTCATTGAAATAGGCAGGTACAGTGATCACCGCTTTGGAAATAGTTTTGGACAGAAACTTCTCTGCATCGGACTTCAGAGATCTCAAGACGAAACTCGACAACTCTGGAGCTGTAAACGATTGATTTCCAAGTTGGATCGCTTCCTGAGTCCCCATCAAACGCTTAAACCGCGAAGCACAAAGATGCGGTTTGGTGACCCTGAGTTCCTTAGCGGCATCACCGACGAGGATTTGACCATCCTCGAGTCGGGCTACGACACTTGGGGTTAAATACCTTCCATGCGCCGAGGGAATAAGAACGGGGCGTTCCGAATCGAAAACCGCCGATAGAGAATTAGTGGTGCCTAAGTCGATTCCGATGATGGTCATGTGGACGTAGATGACTGTGCATAGATGACGTGGTGTGATTAGACCGAATGGTAACCAATTATTCGTAAAAATGCAAAGGATTGGATGTCCGACCGCTGATGAAAACTCTTGAACGCTGATGCAGCGCCCTTGAAAACGGCTCGGGAGGTGTGTTTTCGTTTAACCCGCAGCCAACGGCGAGGAAGTGGCATCAGACAGTTCAAATAAATAGAGATTGTCATGAGAATATAAACCATTTCCAATTACCGCTTACAGCCTAACCCCGCTTGGCCCCCTTTCGCCACCGGGCTTTGACGGGGGAGAAAGGGCGGGGGGATAGAGGGGGCCGACCGCGCGTAAGGCTGTTTTTTTGAACCGCTGATAAACACGAATATTCGCTCATAGAGACCAAAGCCGACCGCTGATGCACACTGATGAACGCTGATACGAGACCCAAGATAAATGCGTTTCTGTTTGCCGTTAGCCGACGAGCGCCAGCGTCGGGCAGTGACTCTGCACGGCACAGCGCAATCGACCATCTTGATGGGGTAATAATTCTTTTCAAACCGCCTGGCTCTTTGGCTTCTTGGCTGCTTCCCTAAAGTCTACAGCCTACAGCCTACAGCCTAACGCCTAACCCCGCTTGGCCCCCTTTCGCCACCGGGCTTTGACGGGGGAGAAAGGGCGGGGGGATAGAGGGGGCAAGACCGCGCGTAAGGCTGTTTTTCTGAACCGCTGATAAAAACGAATATTCGCTAATAAAGACCAAAGCCGACCGCTGATGCACACTCATGAACGCTGATACGAAACCCAAGAAAAATGCGATGCTGTTTGCCGTTAGCCGACGAGCGCCAGCGTCGGGCAGTGACTCTGCACGGCACAGCCCAATCGATCATCTTGATGGGGTAATAATTCTTTTCAAACCGCCTGGCTCTTTGGCTTCTTGGCTGCTTCCCTACAGCCTACAGCCTACAGCCTAACGCCTAACGCCTAACGCCTAACCCCGCTTGGCCCCCTTTCGCCACCGGGCTTTGACGGGGGAGAAAGGGCGGGGGAATAGAGGGGGCAAGACCGCGCGTAAGGCTGTTTTTCTGAACCGCTGATAAACACGAATATTCGCTAATAAAGACCAAAGCCGACCGCTGATGCACACTCATGAACGCTGATACGAAACCCAATAAAAATGCGATGCTGTTTGCCGTTAGCCGACGAGCGCCAGCGTCGGGCAGAGACTCTGCACGGCACAGCGCAATCGACCATCTTGATGGGGTAATAATTCTTTTCAAACCGCCTAGCTCTTTGGCTTCTTGGCTGCTTCCCTAAAGCCTACAGCCTAACGCCTACAGCCTACAGCCTAACGCCTAAACCGCTGGTGGTTCAAAAAATTTCGAACCAAAAATGCATGCTGGTAGCCCCTTGTTGATAAAATGCAAGTCACACACGAGAGACGGATCATTTTCCACAGGGAGGAACACAGATGACTAGCCATCGGATCGAAATTGCTCTACGAATTCCAGGCATTTGGGCCAACGAACAACAGTTCAAAGAATGCATCTCAGAGGAGTGCGAGATTTCAGCGAACTCTTTGGTCTTGGCCGATGGATCACAAGTTGAACTCTACATAAGACCCAAGGACGGACAATTCGTAGAAGTCTTCAAAACCAGTTGCCGAACCGAGCCAACGCAGCAAGAGTCCGAAGGACTTCGAAACTACTCCCTACAGGTCTGCTTGGTCGGGCCAGGAGGATCCATGGAAAGCGCCACGGCCATGATGCGCAGTGCAATTCCAATCCTCAATGCCGGGGGCGCAGGGGTCTTTGTCGACAACTCAGCACTTTCTTTCGGGGCGTCCGATTGGTGCAAGATGGCTCGTTTCTGTGATACCGACGCGCTCACGTTTGGATTTGTCAGCATCGTTCGTAGCGGGCCGATTACCTTCACCGTCGGCATGCAAGTCCTAGGGCAGCCCGATTTGATCATGCCAACCGACAGCGTGGGCCGTGATGGTAAGGTGATGATCGACGTGATGTTTAAGACAGCCACATGCGGCCAGAGCTTCGATGAAGGTCATCTGATTGAGCTACCCAACGGTCGGACTTTCAGCGTCCACAAAATCCCGGATGCCAAGTTTCCAGCAAGATCACCCATGCACAATCCGTGGGGACGACTCGAACTCTCGTTCAGCCAAAACAAGCAATTCGCTTATAAAAGCCTTAGCCAACGCAACTCGATTCGAAACAGGCTCCGGTTCTAGGGAATGCTTGGGTATGTCTTCGTAGAAGGTATTGCGCGGTGCATGGCAAGGTAGGGTCTTCGTCCAGATAACTTGTGCCTTCGGAAATTAGTCTCTGATGTTTGCCACACACGCATCTGTATTCCCTTGGCCGCTCCCTTTGGCCAACTGCGCCTTTGTGAAGGGGTTAGAGTTTATTTCGATTCCAGCCGAATTTTAGAACGTCACCCAGCTACCATCTCGGATCGTTTCGGGTGGATAGAGCACCAGCATATCCCCTTGTTCCAAACCCGAGATAATTTCCGTCTGCGTCCGACTCGATAGTCCAATCTCGACGCCAATGCGCTCGACCCAATACCCTCCCCATGGGAACGTTCGGATCCTATAAACAAACCAACTGCCTTGGAAGGATTCCAAGCAAGTTGTCGGAACTGTGAGCACATCAGGCTTGCTCTTGTCGATGCAAATATTCGCGTCGACACGGAATCCGTCGCCGAGTTCCTTGCGGTCCTCCCATGGTTCATCCATGTCGATAAGGACGTTCACTCGCCGTTCCTCGACTCCCAACGCAGAGATCTTCAGGAAAGCCGAGGGTTCAACGCGTCGAACGCTTCCTCCAAGGGGTCTTGAACCTCCCCAACCCCGGATCTCGACCTTCGCTCCCGGCTTGATCGACACTGCAGCCGTCGAGAGCACATCAACAAGTACTTCCATCTCTCTAGGATCTCCCACCTCAACAATGGGCGTGCCTGCGGCTACAAACCCGGCGTCCTCGCGCATGACCCTCAGCACGAATCCGTCGATCGGCGAGCCGATGAGCATGGGCTCTCCCCCTTGGGAATCTCGAGCCTTGAGAACCGCTTGGGCCACTCCAAGCTCATGCTCAGCAATCGATCTCATGAATTCCGCTGCGCGCAACTCAGCCTTGGCGATCCTATTTCGATGCTCGATGGTTTCGTATTCCGACTGCGAAACGGAATTGGATTTAATGAGTTGACTGGCTCGGTAGAACTCATGCTCGGAAAGTTCGAGCGTTTCCAGGGCAACGCTCTTGAGCTGATCGGCTCGCAAGATCGATGCTTGTGCAACCTTGATTCGCTCTTCGGTCTCCAGTTTCGTGCGAGGATCTAGCAGATCCGAATCGGTCGGCTGCAAGGTGATGATCGGGGCAGTATCGAGTCCGACTGGGTCTCCTGGGTGGACTTGCAATCGAACCATCTTCCCACTGATAGGAGCGATGATTGCAAACCGCTCACGGACACGCGTGATCCCATCGTCGTAGATGCTGACTTCAACAACTCCTCGTTGGGCGCTTGCGACCTCGACGGGAATCCGCGCAGGCCGAAGCGTAAAAACCACAAGCACAGCCAAGCTGGCTGTTGCAAGCAGGATCTTCCACCATTTCACTCGACGGCTTTTGACCTTGTTCACTCTCTTACTTTCAAAACAGAAATCAAATCCAAGTTCTTGGTCATCCTCAGAACCATCAATCCACAAACGATCGTTGCTGCAATCATCACCGATACCGCGTAAAGAATCGTTTGCTGGTGAACGACAAACGGGAACCGATGGCTCTCGCTGTCCATGGCACGAACCAATCCATAAGCAAACAGGTAACCCAGCGGTACTCCTATCGGGATCGCCAGTAGCATGGTCCAAAACAATTCCAAGAGCAAAACCCGATTGACCTCCGTCTGACGATATCCCAAGACTCGCATCGTGGCCAGATCTCGCGCACGCTCGCTGAAGGTGATCAAGGCTGAATTATAGGCCACGCCGATGGTGATGAGGGTTGCGAAAATCGCATTCACTAGCCGCATCCAACCGGTGCTTTTGGAAATCATTTCCCGAAAATTCGCCAGTGCCGCACTTTTGTCTGTAACTCCAGAAATCGCGGGCGTCTCTTTGATCAAACGATACACCTGTTGCTTGGCTCCGGGTTGGATCGTTAAAAACAACCCGCTGATCCGAGGCCCCTCGAGCATCAATTCATGTAGGAAGTCCTTAGGCAAAAATGCAGCAGGGCCTGTATAGTTGGGATAGATCCGCTCTACCGTCAATTCGAGCGATCGATTTTGACCCTCGAGCAAATCGATTTGGACTTTGCTTCCGACCCGAAGGTTTAGCTTTTGAGCAAGTTTGCCGGTGATGGTAAGTCCGCTGTGATCGGGAAATGCAATCGCACGGTCGTGCTCGTCGAGAACCCGAAATAGCTCAGCAGTTGGCTCTAACCCTAAAATCGCCAATCGATCACTGACCAACCCGCTTCGTATTCGGATCGGAACCGAGCGATAAGCTTCTACTTGGCCAACCCCCGGCCACTGCTGGACTTCGTACAAACACTCCTGCGACCGAGGATTATAAAACGACAACTGCAAGTCCTGACGCTGAGATCGAGAGAACTGATGATCCAGTACGTAATCGATGGTCTTTTCCATAAACGAACTCAGGATCAATAAGGACACTCCCAATCCCATCCCAAGAACCGAGAAGAACGTCAGCCACAGATTGCCGACCATTCGGATCATGACCATTCGACCGATCGGTCGGAGTCTTCCAAGAAAAGGTAAGTGCATGAGTCCTTTGGCCGGTGCATTTTGACTCGATCCGGATCGCATCGCAACAGCAGGTGGCAATTGCATGGCTCTGAGCATGCCGCTGATTGCCCCTAAAAACGCGACCAGAACACCCAGCGATACGGCCAGCATCCACTCCCATCCAAAGCGAATGACAACCATCTCTGGAAACCGAAAAAACATTCGATAGATCTCGGAGAGCCAAGCCGCTAACCAAAGCCCACAGCCGATACCCAGTAGGACACCCAGTGCCACCCAGACCAAAACCACCCGTAGGTAATGCAAACCGATTTGCGTCGCGGTGTAGCCAAAGGCCCTGAGGGTTGCAATTTGCTCGGTTTGATGGATGATCATGCGAGAGAATACCATGTGGACCAAAAAAGCAGAGACGCTCAGAAAAATCGCAGGACTCAATAAAGCCATCGTCCGCAACTCGCGCATCTCATCGCGCACTCTTGCATGCGACTCCTGCTCGTCTCGATCGTAAGCTCCGATGCTACCGTAAGGCTCAAGGATCGAGTCGATTTGGCTCTTGACGTTTCCGATGTTCGCATCGTGCCCTAAGCGAATCGCAACCTGATTGAACGCACCTTCCATATTGAACGCCGCAGCGAGCTTGTCCCTGGGGGCCCATAGAATGCCATACAAGCGATTGTTTGGCAGGAGCATACCTGGCTGGACGACATAGATCGAATCGGGAGAAAGTCCGATCCCAACGACGATCAATTCCTCGCGTTTGCCTTCGAGATTGGCCGCAATGCGATCGCCGAGCTTGAGCCGATGGGCTTCGGCAAAAAGCTCGCTGACGACCACTTCGGTCTGCTCGGCCATAACGGGTAAACGTCCATGGCGCAAATACAGTCCATTGATATCCAAATGCGGCTCTTGGTCGATCGAGACCAAACGTGCCGAAGCAGGTTCGAGCATCTCAGGGAAGTCCAGCAGTACATGTTTTTCCACACGACCCGAAACGCGCTGAACACCTGGAATTTGCCGTATCCGCACCAGCAATTCCTCAGGGGCTCGCACCAACGGAGCCCATAGATGAGCAAAGGAATATTTGGTGTAATAGCGATCACGGCTAGCTTCAAGCGACCGCATGGTGGTCGTCGACATGATCAAGGTCGCGATACCGCAAGTCAAAAGCACGACGATCGCCAAACCCTGTTTCCAATGGCTTGTGAGTTCCCAAAGCAATAGTTTGGAGATCGCACGCATCGAAAGATCGCCCTTGTTTTTAGCTCACCAAACCAGTTCGCTTGCACGAGCCACTTGAGAGTTGGTTTTGATTTGCGCGATTTGACCATCCGAAAGATAAACCACACGGTTTGCCATCGCTGAGATCGCCGCATTGTGGGTGATGACCACGACGAGTGTCCCAAGATCGCGATTGATCCTCGCGATCGCCTCGAGGACGATCGCTCCGGTCTTGACATCCAACGCACCGGTAGGTTCGTCGCACAAGAGCACATCCGGACGCTTGCTGATGGCTCTTGCGATCGCGACCCGCTGCTGCTCACCTCCCGATAGCTGAGCTGGATAGAAGGATTGCCGATTGCTCAATCCAACCAAATCCAAAGCTTCCTCGGGTGTCATCGGATTCTCAGCAATGTCGGTCACCAATCGGACGTTCTCTAGGGCGGTCAATCCGGCCACGAGATTATAGAACTGAAACACAAACCCGACGTGCTCTCGACGGTACTGTGTCAATTGCGTTTCGCTGGCACCGGTCAGTTCGTGGTCTTCGAATCGGACCGAACCTGAGCTCGGAACATCGAGCCCGCCAAGAATATTCAGCAGGGTCGACTTGCCGCTCCCTGATGCCCCCAGGATGACGACAAACTCACCTGCATAGAGCTCCAAGTCCACTCCCCTCAAGGCATGAACGAGCACATCTCCCATCGGATAGGTTTTGGTCAATTCCAGAGCTTGAAAAACCGTTCGCTGTGTATCGCTCATTCATGGCATGATAGCCAAGCGATCCTATAGCACCAACGGAGTGTCGAGGGTTTTTCGAAAGATCCTGAGGGGACAATAACAATTCGTCCAGATTCAGCTTGCCAATCGAGCAAGCCTTCGATCACCTCGATCCTGAGTTCATAGTGGGCTTGCGAATTATTCATCATCGCCCATTTTGTACTCCAGATACGATCGGTTCGATCGAGTTTGATCAGCCGCAAGGGCTTGGACTGCAAATCCTCGGCCAGCCTATAGGTGCTCCCCAAGAAGGATACCGGTGGTTGTTGCTTGCAAGCGTAATCCATTTCCAAGGCGACTTGATCGGAGCTCTGTAGCTGCACCCACTGAGCGGCCAGCGACCAATGGCCATGACCGCACATACCGACTCCAAGCGCGACATCGCGATGTGCAGTGCTTCCGATGGGTTCTACCACAAGCTGCTGAATCGGCGGATCGCTTGGCCAAGGTGCATTTGGATCTTGCAAGTCGGAATGGAGCAGTGAGATCCAGTCTTGATCGAATCGAAAGAGCAACCGGTGATCGAAACGATCGGCGGACTTATCAAACCGCAGTAGGGCGTTTGAGGATCGAAGTTCGATTCGAGAGGATGCTGCTACCGTCATTGCAACCAAGAAGATTGCTCGGGAACTTCAGGTTCGGACAAAAGAGGAATGTCCGTACCAGTGACGATCCCCATCATGAATCGATTTGCCGCACGGAGCATCTCGACTTCGAGCGATCCTTCGAACTCAGGATCTGCCTCTCGATGGCTTTGAGCATTTGCCGGATCCAAGGGTTCCTCGGATCGCGACTCGAATCTTATCAAGCGATAATTAAGACCGGCACGATGTGCGGTTTTCATCGTGCTGATCATCTGATCGACACCAAAACGCTTTGAGTCCGACGACTGCATAGCCAACACCGGCAGACCTCGAGCTTGTTTCCACAGCGCTAAGGCTCGTTTGTTGGATGGAAAAGGGCCATTGCAAGCAATCACGCCTGCAACTTGCTCTGGGTTACGAAGTCCCACCCATTGAGCAAGCATCGCACCTTTGCCAAAACCACCAAGGAAAATCCTGCTAGTATCGATCGACATCGAACCTGCGATCTCCTCGATCGCGTGGAAAATACATTCCTCGTTGAGAGCATAGTCGGTAACGCTGCAACCCCATCGGAACACTTGTGAAGAGCGATTCGATGAACGATTACCACGCAAACCTACAGCCACATAATTTCTCAAACTCAGTGACTGCATGACATGGTCTACTTCGTACTCGCTGCTGTGGTCCGAGTGAAGCCAAACCAGTAAAGGATACGCATAGCCACTTTCGTAATGCTCAGGCACAAACAATCGATGCGGAAAGCCGATCGATGGCGGAGCGTCCAATCCACTAGAGCCTTGCATGCCTTGGCCGATGCCATAGCGATCCGATTCGTCTTGCCCAAGCATCTGCTTTGGATCTTCAACCAGACCACGAACGGGTGATGTTGGTAAGCCCGCAGACAGAAAACTGTGCAATCGGCTCATGGAGAAGTTCCTTGGAAGAAAAGAGTATCTCGGAGGATGCAAGTCGACATCCTGCTAAGAGCGTTTTTAGGAGAGCAACCCTCGGTGAGTCAATCCCGTCAAATGGACATCAGGCAAACTTCAAACGAAGTTTGCCGAAGAACAAATTGCTAGCAAACGCAAAGCGATAAGATAGGGAATTGGTAGCGGCAAAAGGCCGTTAGGCTTTCAGGAGTGTTTCCATCGAAGCGACAAGCGACTTGACCGCATCGACACTCTTTTGGAAGGCGGCTTGTTCGGAACTGTTGAGAGACAGTTCGATGATCTTCTCGACACCCTTGCTGCCGAGGATCACGGGGACACCGACGTAGTAGCCACCGACACCGTATTCTTTGTTGCAAAGAGCTGCTACAGGGATCAAACGCTTCTTATCGCGGACGATTGCTTCGACCATTTGAGCCGTGGCTGCTGCGGGAGCGTAGTAGGCCGAACCGGTCTTGAGCAGCGAAACGATTTCGGCGCCGCCATCGCGGGTTCTTTGAACGATTTCGGCCATTCGAGCATCGGGGATCAAATGCGATACGGGGATACCGCCGACGCTTGTGCAGCTAGCGATGGGGACCATCGTATCGCCGTGTCCGCCCATGAGCATCGCTGAGACGTCTTCGACACTCACACCGAGTTCCATGGCGATGAAGGTGCGGAAACGAGCCGTATCGAGCACACCGGCTTGGCCGATGACTCGATGCGAGGGAAACCCGAGGACTTGGAATGCTCGTTGAACCATCGCGTCGAGCGGGTTGCTCACGACGATCACGACGGCGTTAGGGCTGGTGGTTTTGACTTGTTCGGCAACGCTTGAAACGATTTTGGCGTTGGTGCTCAGCAGATCGTCGCGGCTCATTCCAGGTTTGCGGGCGATGCCTGCGGTGATGACGACCACATCGCTGTTGGCAGTATCAGCGTAATCGTTTGTACCGCTCAGAGCGCTGTCATAGCCCATGATTGGCGAAGCTTGCATCAGGTCGAGCGCTTTGCCCTTGGGCATATTTTCCGTTTGAGGAACATCCAGCAGGACGACGTCTCCGAGTTCGGCTGCTGCACACCAGTGGGCGCAAGTGGCACCTACGTTACCGGCTCCGATGATACTGATTTTTGCTCGACGCATGTTGGATTGCCTTTTGAAGAATTCAGTGCTTAGGATCGATGAAATTTGGTATAAGATAAGGATTCGGATACGATCCGGAAGTCGAAGTATCTCTAAGGTTAGCCACGCGTCAAGACCCGGAACTTGATGGGTCGACGCACCGAGCCTAGCGGCTTGGAATTCCATAGCAAATACGAACAGTCAAAGACAAACGGGAGAGATTTTTTGAATGTTTTGGTCTCAGAATTCAATCCGAATAGGGCCCTACCGCCGGGGGTTTCACCTGATCACAGGCCAAGTTCTCGACGCGATCCCTGAAATCCAAAACATCCAAATCGGCTGGTTGAACGTGTTTCTACAACACACCTCGGCGAGCTTGACGATCAACGAGAACGCGGATCCTGATGTTCGGGTCGATATGGAGACAGCCTTCAATCGGATCGTGCCCGAGAATCAATCCTTCGTGCACACGATCGAAGGTCCCGACGACATGCCTGCGCACGTCAAGAGTTCGATGCTCGGAGCCAGTCTCGTCATCCCGATCACAGACGGTTGCTTGGCGCTGGGGACATGGCAAGGGATCTATCTTTGCGAGCATCGAAATTCCGCAACGCCTCGAACACTGATCCTCACGCTTCAAGGAAAAACAGAAAGCTAACAGAAAGTTCAACCATGAGTCACTCAGCGCAACAAACACCTCGAATGATGGCCGGGATTCCAACGCTCAATGCGGGACTTTATCGAAGCATTCGTTTTTTGGTTGGCGATCCGGTCGTTTATCTTCAGGTTCCTCAAGCGGACGGTTGTCTTCGATCCACCCTCATTTGCCGGGACATCGAAATGGGCCGAGCCAAGCTCAATGCTGCGGTCGATGATGTGGCTTGTCCTGCCGACTTTGCACCTTCGGAAGGTCTTTCGGGAGATCGCGAAACGGCCACTGCGCAGTCGGCTGCGGAAATGCTCCGTCGATCGGGCTTTAAGAGCGTCGTTGTCGATCGATCTTTGCCGATGATCTATGCGGAAATGCTCAAGCGAGCTGGAATCGGAATCGAATGCGATACTCAATGGGGCGTGATGGAGCGTCGGCGCAAGGACGCTCGTGAGATCGAGATGATTCGCGATGCTCAGCGGATCACCGAGGAGGTCATGGAACTTGCTTGTTCGACGATCGCCAAAGCAACCGTTGATTCCCAAGGCATCTTGGTGCACGATGGTGCTCGACTCACCAGCGAGCGCATGCGCACGATGATTGACGTGTGGCTCTTGGAGCGAGATTGCTCGAATCCAGGCGCGATCGTCGCTTGTGGACCGATAGGAGCCGATTGCCACGACCACGGACATGGACCACTCTATACGGCTCAACCGGTGATCGTCGATATTTTTCCTCGTGTCAAATCGAATCTTTACAATGGAGATTGCACTCGGACGGTCGTTCATGGAACGATCAGTTCGGAGCTTACTCGCATGCACCAGGCGGTCGTCTCTGCCAAGCATGCGGCGACCAAGGCGGTAGGTGCTGGGGTTACGGGAGAGCAAGTCCACCAAGCGACGGTTCGAGCCATTGAGGGTGCTGGGTACCGCATGGGCCTGCCATCGGCTGACGCTCCTGATTCTTATACGAGCATGACCCATGGCACAGGCCACGGACTGGGGCTTGAGGTACACGAGCCGCCACTGCTAGCAGTCGGTGGTCCGGAGCTTGTCGTCGGGGATGTCGTGACGATCGAGCCGGGACTTTACTGCAAGGCCATTGGTGGGATCCGGGTCGAGGACATGGTCGTCGTGACCGACAAGGGTTGTGAGAATCTCAACCGCTTGCACGAAGGCCTGTGCTGGAAGTAGCAGCATACGCTCAAAAAATCAAGGAAATAGTCCCTCTTAGCTCCTTTGAGGCGAACCATCGCAAGGCCTAGTAGTCTAGCTTGCTAGTCCCTTTGTGGGTTCGTATTTCAATCGTCAAAGCAGGCTTAGTGAAAGCAGGAGCGATGATGACCACCGCGACTATTCGACAGACAACTTCCATTCACAAGCCGGTGTTGGTATTGAACCGCAACTGGCAACCGATCAACGTTGCGACCGTCGCGCGGTCGCTTGTGATGCTTTGGAACGAGTCGGCCAAGATTGTCGACCCGGTGGATTTTCGACTCTATGACTGGAGCGACTGGAGTCAACTCGTGCCGGATCGGGACGAACCGTTCATCCAAGCGGTACGACAGCGGATTCGTATTCCGGAAGTGATCGCGCTGAGTCACTTCGATGCGATGCCGACGCAAACGGTTACCTTCAATCGCAGAAACGTTTTCAAGCGTGACAAGATGACTTTTCAGTATTGCGGTTAAACACCACGCACGGATCGCAGATTCATGCTACGGGAAATGTTGCGTAGAACGGGTCTCTGAGCCCGTTCTACGCAAACGCAAAGACCAAGAACGCTTAAGCAACATCTGATCAACTCCCTCTCCCCAAGCCGCACTGGCGATCCTGTGTAAGCGTACAGGCACCTTGGGTTGATTTATTGACGCTCAGGTTTGCTGATACGCCTAGGGTTTGTTAGCGCCTCTAGGCTGCTGCTTGGGTTTTCAGGCCCAGCGGGTCGGCATAATAGGTAGCAAGCGACGCCCCCCACGAAGATGCGCCGGCCCCGGAGGGGCCTCTGCACCCAGGGTCACGCGTTGGATCAGGCGCATCATCTACCCTCAGCGCATGAGGTCGATTCGACAATCAAGGCGACAGGGTTCGATTCCGACACACTTGACTGAAGAGATGGTAGTATCCGACTCTCCCCGAGCGCAACCCTCTTCGAACTCACGCGAGAGACTCGCGCTTTGAAACCCTCAACAACGCAGGGGAAATGAGTTTTTCGAGTTCGGAACCGTAAGTGTCTTCAAAGTTACCTCCACCGTCAATATCCATTTTGAGTCGCGCGGTTGTTAACTGGCGTGGGGATTTTCCGAACGGGTTCCTTTTCGACAGGCAGGTAAACAACGCGCGAGGCAAGATCGCAAAACCATGCAGGATTGACATCGCAAGAACTTGAACTTCCAACGGATTGAGCTACTCGCATGCCTTCCCCTAGCTTAAAATCCGCGCAGGTCCCATCTGATATTTACTACGTCGAGGATGCCGATGGCCGCCCTAGTGCTCCCGAGTTCTCGAACGCATTTTTCCAGAATATATCCCGGCGTCGGAGGAGTGGAACCGGCCTGTTAGGGAAAGCCAAACTCGCCATCAATCTTGGAAAAACCAAACCCTCTGGTAGACTAGGATATACGATGACTTTTTTCCGTATCTCCACTTATAGTGTGACTAGTGACTGAGCAAGTACGACTCCTTAGATTGGAAGAAGCACGATCCGACTCGGATTCGTGGAAGGAGTGGTATCGCCTCACCCCGCTTGAGAGAATGCAGGAATCCACAAAACTTTGGCGGTTCTACTTGGAAGCCGGAGGCTCACTTGATCCCGAACCCGATTCTCAAAGTCCTTTCGACTCTGTCATGCCACGAAGTACGCCACCTGCTTATCGGCGGTCAGGCATGCGTGTTCTACGGCGCAGCGGAGTTTAGTCGCGACTGCGATGTCGTGATTTTGGCCGACGAAGACAACTTCAAAAATCTAAACGCCGCTCTGGCTGAATTGCAGGCAGAATGTATCGCGATTCCCGAATTCAAGGCAGAGTACCTCCAACGAGGTCACGCGGTTCACTTTCGGTGTAAACACGCCGACGTGAACGGACTGCGAATTGATGTGATGACCCAACTGCGTGGATGCGAACCATTTGACCGCCTGTGGGAACGGCGAACCACGATCGAGGATCCGATCGTACACGCGGCCTATGAGGTTCTCGCGATTGAAGATCTCGTTCGAGCCAAAAAGACGCAACGCGACAAAGACTGGCCCATGATCCGCCGTTTAGTCGAAGCCCACTATGATGAGAATCAAGATGATCACAATGACGCGATGGTTCAATTCTGGCTGCGAGAGTCTCGCTCACCAGAAATGCTAAGTCAGCTCATGCTACGCTTTCCCGAATCCGTGATGACACTGACCTCCTCGCGACCGTGGTTGTCGTCGGTTGGGCCGACTGATTTCGGGCAGATCGAAAAGTTCCTTAGGCAAGAAGAGGAGCTGGAACGACGTGCTGACGAGGCATATTGGAAGCCACTTAAGGAAGAACTCGTTCAGCTTCGGTTAAATCGGGAACGCCAAAGCAAAGACTAGGCTACCCTATAAGTGTGGTTCATTCCGGCAGCCGATGCAGCATTTCACGGGAGTGCGTTCGTAAAACGCGGTATCCAAGTGAAGGTTGGATTGAAAAGAAATAGCTCAAGAGCCCGTTACAGTGGTTTCGTTCAACTCCATTCTGTGCAATCTCAACCTCGCCCCCACTTCCGCTACTGTGATCGCACCTAAACGCCGACACAACTCGTATGACCATCGTCTGCGTGAGTTGGTCTTCCGATCTGGAAGAACGGAGAACGTCAGACAAATCGGTGTGCCCCGATCCACTATTCATGGCTGGACGAAGGCTCGACCTCGACCGGTCGTGACTCTGACCGCAGGTGGTGACTATGTCGAAAGTCTGGAAAGGCGGGTCTACATTCTTGAACGCCGCGCCGGGAGATTACCTGATCCCGTTTTTAAACGAGCCGTAGGAGTACTAGAGATGATTTTACGAACACCGGACCAACGCCGACACTACGATGCACGACTGAAATGGGAGCTCGATGAGAATACTCGAATCCAAACAGCGTCTGAAGAAGGTGAAGCACTTGGCAGGATCGAATTGATTCTGACTTTGGAGAATCTGTTGCAGATGCAGACAAGTTCCGATGCAGAGCTTCGAGGCAAGTCAATTGAGGAACTTAGACAGCGAGCCCAATACCTACAGGAATTGATTCGCAACCGATCGTCGTCATAGCGTAAGCGTACACGACCCTAGCAGACTTTTCCTAATCGCAGGGGCTCCCCGACCCGAACGCTCTCTGCAATGAGTCTCTGATTACGCATCAGCATAACCCGTTGTTTTGTAGAGACTTAAGCGTTTCGTGTTCGCTCGGGTGATTGCTTTCTGCCAATTCGTCGAGAACGAATCAGGCCCTCTGGCGATCGTTTTAACCTGTTAACCAGCGATTAACTTCGCTGGGAATAAATCGGTCGGCTACCTCGTTAACAGAACATGCGGAAGGGCGATTCAAATCGCATCGAGCCGTCTGAATAGCTCAGCCGCGTCTTCGTAGGCAGCACGCTGAAATTGTACTGCGTCTTCCCCAGCAGTTGAAGCTGCTCGACCAGCCCACACTGGCCCAACGGAATCAAATGTACGGAACTTGGCCCGCAGCAATTCCAAAGCCTCCTTGCCAATTCCCGCCTGCGAAACTCCACGAACTTTCTTTGCCAAGTCGGCGAGAGAGGGTTTGTAGTGGTTCAAAACAAATGCAATGTCGTATGCGTCCTTATCTTTGGTTCGTTCATCCATCGCGATCGCCTTGATCAATATGTATGCCTCTGGGGCAACCAAACGAGCTGTCACTTGATTGACGGAGCCGTCTACCGATCCTAGAGCCGTAGACGGATGGTTGCAGACCAGGCGGAACTTGGCCCCAGTTTGTGGCGTTCTGCACGTGTTTGCCAGAATTGCCATCCATACGCCAACGGAGAGAAGTCGCAACACGGGCGAACGTCGTAGTCGACCGGTGAAGGAAATTCCTCGATTACATCCTGCATTGCCTGTGGTGCCAGAACAGCGATCACAATCAAAACGCTTCGTTGCCGCAATTGGCGAAAGAGGGCGGTGGATCGACCATCATTAGCGGCTTCAAGGTTGTGTGTCGCATTGTAAAATTGGGATGCCCGTGGTCTGAGGAATGTGTCGCGGTGTTGTTTTGGAGATAGTAGCTCTTAGCCGCTAGTCGAATCACTACAGTAACCCTGGACGCGATCCGATTTTGGACCGTACCTTGGTTCGTGTAAATGTAGGCAAAACGAATGAAACGCAAGACAATGATTTACCTCTCAGTAACGGCGATCTTCGTTTTGGCTAGCATTTTCGCTTGGAACACCATGGCAAGGGCTGCCTATGAGTCGGCGGAATACAAGGTTGTCGAATCCGACGGCAAGTTTGAAGTCCGCGAATATCCTGACCTGATGCTTGTCGCTACTAAGACCAAGCTAGATGCACAAGGTCGAGATGGCAGCTTCATGAAATTGTTTCGCTACATCAGCGGAGCGAATGAATCCGACAAGAAGATCTCGATGACGACACCCGTCTTTATGGAGAATGACAAAGAGGAATCGGCAGTCCAAATGGGTTTCGTGATGCCTAAAGATATCGCCGTTGGAGGTGTCCCAGCGCCAACCGGCGAAGGCGTCGACGTTCGCAAACGAGTTGGAGGTCGCTTTGCCGTTCTGCGCTTCTCGGGCCAACTCACTACCAAGTCAGCCAAAGAATCGGAAACAAAGCTTCGAACCTGGATGGCAACCAAAGGCCTCGTTGCCGATGACTCGATTGAATCCAGCGGCGTGGAAACTGCTGGCTACGATCCGCCCTTCACTCCAGGACCACTGAGACGCAACGAAGTCCTGATTCGTTTGAAGTAAATTACTCTGATAGACCCGCTTCACACCAGGATACCATAGCTTCCATGGATTTGATGATAACTCTGTCTCTATTGCTCAACGTAGTGGTTCTTGTGCCGGTGTGCGGTGGACTTTTGGCGAATGCAAAATGGGCGGTTGATGTTTTCGGCGATGCAACGCCGGCACGAGGAATTCTGCTTGCAGTGTATATCGCAATCGGTTCAGTTTCGTTGCTTCTACTTGTTTTGCGTGATCCGAAACCGACCGCCGCGCTCCTGCTAGTACAGGTGATATACAAAGTCCTCACGCCGTTGACCGTTGGGAAGCTCACAAACCGAGTGGTTATCAGTAACCTCTGTATTGCCGCGTTCCATGCAGTTACTTTGTTCCTAATCTGGAACGGTACGCTTGTTAAGCTCGAGTAGGCGATGAAAAATTCATCTTGGCTTCGGTTTTTGGCCCCTAGGTCGTAGCGTGTCGCGTTAAGTTGCCGAAGTTGGAGTTCAGTACGGTCGTAGAAGAAAACGCGACACGGGCCAACGTCGCTTACTACCTCCCCGTGCGAAAACGTCATCGGGAGCATGTCGAGTTGTAGATAGTATGAGAAACGTGGCTATCGGCTTGTAAAGCAGAGATTCGTTTGTTCCGTCGTTTTGCTTTCGATCGAAACCAGTTTGTGGAAAATTGACGAGAAATTGAACTGCTGCGAACTAAAGCTGAATTGGTTAACACAAACAGAGATAAACTCATCTGCGTTGAGGTAGGGCAGAACTTGTGGACGCGACGCATTCCATAGTATAAAGCGAGATGTGTGAAGACGGACAAGTGTTGAGAGATGCCGCCAGCTGGACGTGCACTTTGAGTCCGCATGCCCCTTGGATCTTGCGATGCGAGGGTCTATTAGCTGGGGATATTGGAATCCCGTTTGGCTAGGTTCGCTTCCAATTCTGTCGTCGCTTCTTCTGGCGATAGTTCTACGATCTGCCCATCACGCCAAATAACGATTTCGGTATTCGATTGGCGAGCTCGATCGATGACTTTTCGACAGGCAGCCTCGAACGCCATATCCGCTTTAGCGATCAGCGAGTCTGGAGAGTTGCTTTTAATCATTGGGTGCGTCCTTACGATGCAGTTGAACACGTTCCCACCTATTATAGTCCAGGACCAGTTTTCTTTCACCCTCAATCTCAGCGATTGGAATTGGCGGGAAGGAAGCGCCGTCATAGACGCAAACGGTTGTGACAATCGGAATATACAAATCAAAGAGATTGGCCAGCCCGCGAGCGTATCGTCGCCGCACAACAGCTTCGGGGATATTGTGGCCACCTTCACGCACGCGTTTGGCAACTCTCTGGATAGCCAACTCCGGTGAAGGAAGCCAGATGAAGTACAGTACCACGCGATACCCCAAGCGACGCCATTCAAGTATTGAAGTACGGTAGCTCCTCGCTGCCAGTGTGGTCTCAAACGAGAATGTAGCGCGAGCAGCAACCAATTCCCTGATCCGGCTTAGCAACAGCTCTGAAGCCCGAATAGCCTGCGTCTCGGGAGCAAACGGAGCCAACCCCGCAGCGATGAGATCGGCGTTTAGAAACTCACGGCAATTGGCGAACGTTGGTAAAAATGAATTTGCAAACGTTGTTTTGCCAGCGCCGTTTGGCCCAGCAAGGATATAGATCGTCGGTTGCGAAGGTTCATCCATGAGTTAGCACGAAGCGGTATTGAGCAATTGTCTTTTTGTCCAAGCCTCTATTGTACCAAAACCAGTGATTGGATGAGACTGAACTTTGTCGGCCCGACCTCAAACATCGTGACCGTAACTCTCACGACAATGTAAGTACTGGTCTTCGTTCGCTAGCCCGATCGAAACCTGTTTCCAACTTCAGGCCCGAAAATTAAGGGCTCGGAAGCTATTCTTAAAATTCTGGCTAAGTGACTTCGTCCAACTGCTTTGTCTGCGTGTAACCCAACAGATAGACAGTGCGACCCGATGCGAAGATCGCACGGAAGACTTTGTTTCCGTACTTGGATTGGTCTTGCGATGCGCCGGCCACAGCGAACGTGCTTGCTTTCAAAAATACTTCGATATTATTCATTGAGTATGGAGACTTTCGCGGGGTATCTGCGTTTATACGTATGTCGGGATGTTGGCTAGTTGGAAGAATTCTTGTGAACCAAGAAAATTCGGCGAACCAATTCATCTTAGCGACGTCTATCTTCCTGTACACGCTACACAGTACATTCGAACTGGGCGTGATAAGGAATCTGAAAAGCAATCAATCACTGGATACGAGATCATGACTTCCATACGGCCCAGTTACCTAAGGTCAAAACTGACCGAACGATTTAATGGATCGAAGGGTTGTATCGTGTTGCAAAACGCGAATGCGCTCCCCTTACATCCACATCGGAGGTAACACTCGGCCGTACTAACGAAGCAAACGTTGGCGAACCCGGTGTTACCTCAAGTGACACCGGGTTTTTTCGTGCCTATTTCCAACGTTTTACATGCAGATGGACTGGTAGCTGAGACGGTATAGCGCTGGCCTGAAGAGCCGGAGAGGAGGGTTCGAGCACCTCCCAGTCCACTGGATGCGCACCTGGCAAAAACTCACATGAGAACAACTGCGCTAGAGGTGCGCACCTACATAACCAACAACGGCTCGTTCGACTTCTGGTGAGGTCACTGGTCTTTCAAGCCAGCTAGGTCGGGTTCGAATCCCACACGAGTCACTTAACAGGCTGTAGCGGTTTAGGCCGTAGGCTGTAGGAAGAAGACATCTGTCAAATCGATTGGCGTTGATTGAATTCCCTACAGCCTAGGCACTAGACCTTAGGCTTTAGGACGAACATGCGAAAGAGAAACATGAGAGTCACACGAGTAACGATTACAGATTGCAAACACCTACAGCCTATGGCCTAAAGCCTGCTTCGAGGTTGTGGTGTAGCGGCAGCACAGCGGACTTTTAATCCGCAAAGCGTGGGTTCGAATCCCACCGATCCCAC